>ENA-ORDP01001976-ORDP01001976.1-marine-sediment-metagenome-genome-assembly--contig:-NODE-1976-length-10458-cov-4.874748_pt1 | contig 10458 bp, 6 predicted proteins | sample MGYA00248627_ERZ508539 | MGnify/ENA primary metagenome ERZ508539 (study PRJEB26208, sample SAMN05571518) | marine sediment metagenome | biome: deep sea; feature: Hydrothermal vent; material... | reverse complement strand
GATGACATGAAATTTCGGAGAGCCGGTAGCCGGACTTCCACTGGCAGGACGACCAATCAGTATCAAATCAATTTCTTCGCCAAACTTTTTCCGCATAAATTCCCACGCTCCCATATTGGCAGGTTCTTCCTGTGCCCACACAATAGCTTTGGCTCCTTTGTATTTGCTGATAATGTTGTCAACCTGTTGTTTTGGAAAAGGATAAAGCTGCTCAATACGTATCAGGGCAACAGACCTGTTTTTCAACTTTTCTTTTTCGGCCAGAAGGTTATAATACAATTTTCCCGTACAAAAAACGATGCGTGTTACTTCATTAGGTTTTGCCGTGGCATCATCCATTGTCTCACGGAAGCCGCCATTTGTGAAATCGGTAAGCGATGAAACCGCTTTGGGATGGCGCAACAAACTTTTCGGGGTAAAAATAACCAACGGTTTGCGGAATTTTCTTTTCAGCTGGCGCCGCAGCACATGAAAAAAGTTGGCCGGCGTGGTGCAATTGACCATCTGCATATTGTTTTCAGCTGCAAGAATTAAAAACCGCTCCATGCGGGCACTGGAATGTTCCGGCCCCTGTCCTTCGTAACCGTGAGGCAGCAGGACAACCAAATCGTTCATCACATTCCATTTATCCTCAGCACTACTGAGAAACTGGTCGAAAATCACCTGAGCCGTATTGGCAAAATCACCAAACTGTGCTTCCCATATAGTCAGCGAATAGGGCGATGTCAGTGCATAACCATACTCGAAGCCGAGGACGCCATACTCAGAAAGGGAAGAGTTATAGACTTCAAAAAGAGCCTGTTTGTCACTGATATGATTTAACGGAATATATTTTTCTTCCGAATCTTCAAGACGCAGAACAGCATGCCGGTGCGAAAATGTTCCCCGCTCCACATCCTGACCGCTGAGCCGAACCGGGATGTTCTCTTCGAGCAAACTTCCGTAGGCCAGCAGCTCACCCATAGCCCAGTCGAGTGTTCCTTTCTCCGCCACCATGGCTGCCCGTTGTTGTTGCAGGCGTATTGTTTTCCGGTAAAACTTCTTCTCCACAGGCAGAACGGTAATCTGTTTGGCGATAGTCAGCAACTCTTTTCCGGTAATGGAAGTATCGGGCGACTTCAGAAAATCTTCATCTGTCGCCCTGCGAATATCTTTCCAGGTATCTTTTAAAAAGCTGTCAATATTGGTTTTTTTATGCGACTTGGATTGTACATAACTGGTTTCCAACTTGTCGTTGAAATGCCTCTCCTCCTTTTTCCAGTATTCGGATGTTATTGTCCCTTCTGTAAGTAATTTCTCTTTATAAATAGAATAAGCATCGGGGTGTTTCTCAATGGCTTTGTAAAGCAAAGGCTGGGTGAAACGGGGTTCATCGCCTTCGTTGTGACCGTATCTCCGGTAGCAAAGAATATCAATAAAAACATCTTTATGAAAATGGTTCCGGAACTCCATGGCAAGTTGAACGGTAAATACAACCGCTTCGGCATCGTCACCGTTCACATGAAACACTGGCGACAACGTGGTTTTGGCCACATCGGTACAATAGGTGCTGCTGCGGGCATCACGATAATCCGTGGTAAAACCCAGCTGGTTGTTAATCACCAAATGAATGGTTCCACCGGTTGAATAGCCTTTCAAATCGGACATCTGTACTACCTCGTAAACGACTCCCTGTCCGGCAATAGAGGCATCGCCGTGGATGAGAATGGGGACAATCTTATTAGTATCACCGCCTTTGTATTTGTCGAGCTTAGCACGGGTAATGCCTTCTACCACAGGGTCAACAGCCTCCAGATGAGAGGGGTTGGGTGCCAGTGTAAATTTCACCTCTTTGCCTTTGCTGGATTTTCTTTCGATGGTATAACCCAAATGGTATTTCACATCTCCCAGCAGGTTTTCATCTTCATATTCCACACCTTCAAATTCGGCAAACATATCTTTAAATGGCTTACGGAGAATGTTCACCAGGATGTTGAGCCGGCCACGGTGCGACATGCCAATGACAAACTCCTCAATACCCAATTCAGAGCCTTTTTCCATTACCGCGTCAAGTGCCGGAATTAAAGCCTCGGCGCCTTCGAGGGAGAAACGTTTCTGACCGGGAAATCTTTTCTGCAGGAATTTTTCAAAATGGACGGCACGTAACAGTTTTCTCAGGATATATGTTTTTTCCTCGAAGGTGTAATCGGGCTGGTTGCGGGTTGTCTCGAAGTGCTTTTTCAACCAGGAAACAATTTCCAGGTCACGAATAAAATAATATTCAACACCGAGCGAATGGCAATAAGTTTCTTCAAGAAAATCAATAATTTCACTTAATTTGGCAGAACCCAACCCCACCTCATTGCCGGCAAGAAAAGTCCTGTTTAAGTCTTTTTCCGAAAGGCCGAAGTTTTCAATTTCCAGTGATGGCATGTAAGTTCTGCGTGTTCTTACGGGATTGGTTTTGGTAAACAGATGGCCACGCCGGCGGTAATCGTTGATAAGATTGATGACCTTAAACTCGTCGGTAGTTTCCAATCCTGCGGAAGTATTTTGCGGATAAGTCTGTCGTGCAAAATCAAAACCCTGGAAAAACTGCCTCCAGCCGGCTTCCACCTTTTCGGGGTCTTCTTTAAATTGCCCGTACAAATCCTCAATATAATCCGGATCCGAATTATTTAAAAAACTATAAGCGCCCATGCTGAAATAAAATAGGATAACAAAGGACAAAAGTAATCATTATATCTGTTATTTAGAATGGGTTTAAACTTTTTTAGGACGAATAATTTATTTTTCTATAGTAGTTTTCTTCTTTCATATCGGTTTAAATCTCTGGACAAAAAACAAAAAACCCCGCCAATAGGACGGGGTTTTTAAAATTTTCTGTTTTTCTTATTCCGGATGGATGGCCTCAACGGGACAAACATCGGCACAAGCACCACAATCGGTGCACAAATCAGGATCAATTACATAAACATCACCTTCAGAGATAGCCTCAACCGGGCATTCATCAAGACAGGTACCACAAGCGGTACACAAATCGGGTTCTATTATATATGCCATAAAACAATTATTATTAATGATTAATTTGGCAAATATAGAACGAATGTTTAAATAAAGGGCGTTACTCAGGTAAGAAAAAGTAATTTTTAGAAAATTCAGATTAGACTAAAAGTTGCTTTTTTTATATTCAGACTATTTATAATTTAGATAAACAGTTGTTTAATAATCACAACTATTTAGGATACAATACTGATTTGCAAATTTTTACAAATATGTTATCATTAGCCTTAAAAGAGAACAAACGTTTTAAAAAAAAGCTTGCTATAATAGTGGTCGGGAAAATATTTGATTTATTTTTGCCAAGACTATTTATTAAGTTTATTTATATGACAGTTAAAAAAGATAGAGTAGTTGAAATTGAAGATGCAGTTGTAAGGTTTGCCGGTGACTCAGGTGATGGGATGCAGCTTACAGGAAGTTTGTTCTCTGATTCAACAGCCTTTGCTGGCAATGACTTCGCCACTTTTCCGGACTATCCGTCCGAAATCAGGGCTCCTCAGGGAACAGTTTCCGGTGTTTCCGGGTTTCAAATTCACTTTGGGCATAAGGACATTCACACAACCGGCGACCTCGCTGATGTTTTGGTAGCCATGAACCCGGCTTCTCTGAAAGCCAACCTGCAATGGATGAAAAAAGATGCCATCATCATTGTGAACAGTGATGAATTTACGGTAAAAAATCTGGAAAAAGCAGACTTTGATGCTAATCCTCTTGAGGACAACTCTTTAGCAGGCCATCTCATGGTTCTTGGACCTTTGAGTACGCTCACAAAAGAGGCAGTCAAAGATTTGGACATGGACAGTAAATCGGCGCTAAAATCGAAAAACATGTTTGCTCTCGGTATAATTTATTATCTGTTCAACAGGGATTATACCAAGACTTTTTCTTTCTTTGAAACTAAGTTTAAGAAAAATCCGCTGATTGTTAAAGCCAACAAGAGAGTACTGGAAGCAGGATATAACTATGCTGAAACGCTGGAGATTTTCACCAACACTTATCGGATTGAAAAAGCCAAACTGAGCAAAGGACATTACCGTAATGTTACGGGAAACCTGGCCACTGCCTGGGGATTACTGGCTGCTTCCGAACGTTCGGGACGTAAAATATATCTTGGCTCTTATCCCATTACCCCGGCTACTGACATTCTGCAGGAGCTGGCCAAGCACAAACAATTTACCTGTATCACACAGCAGGCTGAAGATGAAATTGCCGGCGTGGTTTCCACCATTGGCGGTAGTTTTGCCGGAGCTTTGGCGGTAACTACCACTTCCGGTCCGGGACTTTCACTGAAAAGCGAGGCCATCGGTTTGGCTATCATGACGGAGCTCCCGATGGTTATTGTGGATGTACAGCGTGGCGGCCCTTCCACCGGGCTGCCTACCAAAACGGAACAGTCGGATCTTATGCAGGCTTTATTCGGACGTAATGGTGATGCTCCTTGTATTGTCATGGCTGCCACAAGCCCTTCCGATGCTTTTTATGCTGCCTACGAAGCTGCCAAACTGGCTATGGAACACATGACTCCGGTTATTTTACTTACCGATGGCTCTATTGGTAACGGCTCGGAAGTATTTAAAATTCCGAAAGTTGCCAACCTGCCCGATATCAATCCTCCCATTGTCAAAGCTGACGATCCTGATTATAAACCTTATAAAAGAGATCCGGAAACACTTGCCCGTCAATGGGCTATTGCCGGAACACCCGGTTTGCGTCACCGTTTGGGTGGACTGGAAAAAGAAGATATTACCGGAAATGTATCGCAAGACCCACTGAATCACCAGAAAATGACGGATCTGCGTCAGGCTAAAGTGGACAAAGTTGCCGATTATATCCCGGAATTGGAAATCGTTGGCGATACCCGTGGCGACATGTTGGTTGTTGGATGGGGCAGCACGTATGGCGTATTGCTTACAGCTGTGGAAGATATGTGGGAAGAAGGAAAATCTATTGGTATGGCACAATTTAAGCACATTATGCCGTTACCCAAGAACGTACACGAAATATTTTCAGGGTTCAAAAAAATCATTGTTTGTGAAAACAACATGGGACAGTTTGCCAATTATCTGCGTATGACTCATCCCGAATTTAAATATGAACAATACAATAAAGTTCAGGGATTGCCTTTCATGGTGTCGGAATTGAAGACTAAATTTGATGCCCTTTTAAACGAATAATATCATGGAACAAAAAATAGAACCTCAGGAATTACAGCTTGCAAAACAGGATTTTAAAAGCGATCAAATGGTAAAATGGTGTCCCGGATGTGGCGACCATGCCATTTTAAGGTCAGTGGAAAATGTTTTCCCTTTGGTGGGACAGCAAATGGGTTATAAAAAGGAGGATTTCGTCGTTGTTTCCGGTATCGGATGCTCTTCGCGGTTTCCTTATTACATGAACACATACGGAATCCATGGCATCCACGGACGTGCTGCCGCCCTCGCTATGGGCATCAAACTCACCAACCCCAAACTGAGTGTCTGGATGATCAGTGGTGACGGCGACTCCATGGCTATCGGCGGGAACCATCTTATTCACATTGCCAGGCGGAATCCCGACATCAACTATTTGATGTTTAACAATGAAATCTACGGATTGACCAAAGGGCAGTATTCTCCCACAACCCCAAAAGGACAAAAAACCAAAACATCCCCACAGGGAACTTTTGAAACCCCTTTTAATCCGGGAGAACTGGTCATAGGTGCCCGTGGAAAATTCTTTGCCCGTGTGGTAGATACCAATCCCAAGCTGATGCAAAAGGTCTTTCTCGAAGCTGCTTTGCATCACGGCACTTCCATTGTCGAAATCCTGCAAAACTGTATTATTTTTAATAATAAAATTCATGCACTGATTACAGGTAGAGAGACCAAAGACGAAAACCAGTTGATTCTGGAAGCCGGCAAGCCTATGATTTTTGGAAAAGAGAGAAACAAGGGAATTGTTCTTGAAGGAACCCGCCTGAAAGCAGTTGTTATTGGCGAAAACGGAGTTACCGAAGACGACATTCTTGTTCACGATCCTACTACCGAAGACGCCGGTATCCACATGATGCTGGCCAGCATGGCGCCTCCGAAACTTCCTGCTGCCCTTGGTGTTATCCGTTCGGTGAAAGCCGAAACGCTGGAAGATGCCGTTTGGAATTCGGTTGAACATGAAAAAGAAGTTTCCCCGTACAAAAATGTTGACGATTTGCTCAACAATGGAAATACCTGGGAAATAGAATAACGGGGTTGCCCGTTAATAAAACAAAAAAGCTGCTTTCGGGCAGCTTTTTTGTTTTAAGAAGCAGGGAATCCAAAACTAAGTACAAAAATTACGCTACACTCATTGAGCGTCATTGTACAATTCTTGTGTTTACCTGGCAGTGAAAACAGGATTCTACAGCATTTTCACAAGCTGTTTAAAATACTCTCCGGCTTTCAACATTCGGCTGCCGTACCAGCTGAAAATTTCACCATCCACGAGCAGTACCATCTTATCCTGATATTCCTTCTGTAATTCCTGCCGGTGTTTCTCCTTAAACGGAAAAGGTTCCGTAGAAAGTAAAAGAAATTCCGCTTGGTGAAAGTCCTCTTCCGTAACTTCCGGGTAACGGCCTTCTACCACATTTTCAAAACTGCATTTGTTTAACATTTCGTTGATAAAAGTCCGGGTACCGGCAGCTATCCATGGTTTCTTCCAAATAAGATACAGACACTTTCTTTTGGGCGAAACCATCGGAATTTGAGTAAATCCTTTTTTAATTTTTTCAACCAACCGTCCGGCTTCCTGTCCCTTATCCACAAGTTTTCCCAGCATGAGCATCATGCCAAAGGCATCATCCAAATGCATAATATCAAACAAAACAACGGGTAGTTTTTCGGCCAGCTTAAAAATACCGGCTTTGTCATTTTCCTCTTTAACGGCAACCACCACATCCGGTTGCAGGCTGGTAATCCTTTCAATATCAAAATCTTTCGGCCCTCCAATCACAGCTGTTTCCAGGCCAATTTCTTCCGGATATTTACAAAAACGGGTAACGCCGGCCAACCTGTTTTTTGCGCCGGGATATGCAATCGTTTCCGTGAGCGATGGCACGAGAGAGACAATCCTGCGGACATGCCCTATCTTGTTAGTCTCTTTGGGGTTATTACCATTTATTAACATAATAATTTCAAAATGAGAATGATAGTTTTTGCGTGAAATTAATGATTTATTTTGCAGAAAATAAAAACTATGGGACGAAAAGTAAAAATTGTCGCAACGTTGGGGCCTGTAACCAATAATAAGAAAAGTGTTTACCAACTGATTAAAGCCGGAGTGAATGTTTTTAGACTGAACTTCTCTTACGGAACTCATGAGAGCCATTTGGAAAGTTTCCGGCTTATCAGGCAATGTGCTGGGGAACTGGGAAAAGAAGTTGCCGTCATGCAGGATATTTGTGGTCCGAAAATCCGTATCAAAGGAATGAAAAATATCCGGGAGGTGAACAAAGGCGACAAACTAATCATGTCTAAAAAAGCAACTGATGAAGCTTTTTCCATCACCTATCCCCACATTATTGACCAGATGGAAGAAGGCGATGAAGTCTATTTTGCCGATGGAACCGTCAAATCGAAAGTGGAAAAAAAGTCAGACGATACGCTGGTGCTTCGTGCCATCACCAGCGGCCAGCTGCGGGAAGGGAAAGGAGTCAACATCCCCAAATCGGGGATAAAGATGTCGGCGCTAACGGAAAAGGACAAAGCTGACCTGAAATTTGCTGCTGAAATTGGCATCGACATCGTGGCAGTCTCTTTTGTGGAAACCGCAGAAGATATTCTCGAAGCCCGGAAAATACTTACCGGCAATGGTTCTGACGCATGGATTATTGCTAAAATAGAACGGAAATCGGCAACAAAAAATCTGGATGAAATTCTGGATGTTTCCGATGGTATCATGGTGGCGCGTGGCGACCTCGGTGTGGAAGCCGGTATTTTTTCCGTTCCCGGCCTGCAAAAAGAGATGATTAAAAAAGCCAACGAACGGGCGCTGCCTGTTATTACGGCCACCCAGATGCTGACTTCCATGTTGCATTCGGCCTCTCCCACACGGGCAGAAATCTCCGACATCGCCAACGCTGTTTACGATGGAACAGACGCTGTCATGCTTTCAGACGAAACGGCCGTGGGCTCTTTTCCCGTGGAAGCGGTAGAGGTGATGGTGAAGACATTGACAGATACGCAACATCATTTATCGAAAATAAAACAAATTAAACCTGATAAAACCGAAGGCTTTGCTCATGCTGCTGCGGAAATTGCAGGAGATGTGCCCTGTAAAGCTATTGTCTCTTTTAGCACGTCAGGCTATACTGTACGGCAGATTGCCAAATTCAGACCGCGAAAACCATTGTACGCCGTTACGTTCGACCAAAAAGTCAGCCACCGCATGGCACTTGTCTGGGGTGTGGAAAAGATTTTTACCATCAAGCGCGATATTAGCGAAAGCCATATCTTTTATCAGTTTTTGCAAAAAGTCGGTAAAAAAGAGCTGTATATCGTTACTATGGGCTCCCATTCGGGTGTAAAAGGAAGTACCAATATGGTACGGCTGCTTGACGATGCTGCGAGAGAAAAGATTTTCAAAAGGTTCGAAAAGTAAAACAGATAAAGCCAGGGGTTTTAAGCCCGGAGGCTTGAAGCGGAGAAAATGAAACAGGATTGCAACTGTTTGAAACCCGTGGCTTTTCCTACCTTTGCCGTATGATTGATGCTTTTCTGAAACATATTGAAAAATACAACCTTTGCCGGCCGGGAGAAAAAATTCTGGTGGCTGTAAGTGGTGGTGTGGACTCTGTGGTGATGCTGCATCTGTTGCATCGTTCCGGTTTCAGGCTCGCGGTAGCACATTGTAATTTTCAACTCAGAGGCAGGGAATCCGATGGCGACGAAAGTTTTGTGAGAAATAGTGCAGCACAATACGGGATCCCGGTTTTTGTAAAAAGCTGCGACACGCGGGCATTTGCCGAAAAAGAAAAAATCAGTATCGAAATGGCTGCCCGCCAGCTGCGTTACAATTGGTTTGCCGAACTCATGGAAAAACATAAATTTCAGAAACTCTCCATCGGCCATAACAAAGAGGATGATGCAGAGACATTTTTTATTAAACTTCTTCGCGGCTCGGGGCTGAGTGGTCTGAAAGGTATCCTGGCCAAACGGGAAAATATTATCCGGCCACTGCTGTTTGCTTCCCGTAAAGAGATTCTGGCTTACGCCAAAGAACATCAGCTCTCCTTTCGTGAGGATTCTTCCAATGCTACGGACGATTATCTCCGCAACCGCATCCGCCATCACCTGCTCCCTTTTTATGAAAAAGAGTTTCCCGGTGGAATGAAAGCGCTGGCCGACAGTCTGGCAAAGCTGAAAATAACGGAAACCATTTTCCGCCAGCTGCTAGAGGAAAAGAAAACCCGGCTTTTCCACCGGACAGATGAAGGAATCAGCATTGACAAAGAAGCCATTCGTTATTTGGAGCCCGGGGCAGACTGGCTTTTTTTCCTTTTGGAAGATTTCGGTTTTAACCGTAGCATCATCGACGACTTTTGCCAAACGCTGAAAGCATCACAAACAGGCCAGTTGTTCCACTCGGAAAATTACACCCTTCTCAATGACAGCAACAAGCTGATTATCAAAACGAATAAGATAGCTTCGGAAAAAGAATTTACCATAAACAATTGGGGTCAACCGGTGTCTGAGCCGGTGCAATTAGAGTTTGAAATTCTCCCTAATCTTTCGGCTTTTACTTTTTCTATGGATAAAACCATCGCTTACTTTGATGCGGATAAGCTCTCGCTTCCCCTGAAACTCAGGCGCTGGCACCAGGGAGACCGTTTTGTTCCGTTTGGCATGAGTGGAAACAAACTACTGAGTGATTTTTTCTCGGATGAAAAAGTCAACCGGTTTGAGCGGGAAAATATCTGGCTGTTACTTTCGGCCAAAGAGATTATCTGGGTAACAGGACATCGCTCCTCCAACCGTTTCCGGGTAACCGGCAAAACAAAGAATATTTTGAAGGTCACATTAATCCCCGAATAATTACGTTTCCGAAATCTCAAATGTTAAAACTTTACCTGTTCAGAATATGAAACGGATATTACTCTATTTTTGCAAACCAAATATATCGAATAATTTCAATTGGTCAATATGAAACGCATTTCTTTTTTGTTTATCGGCTTGTTTTTACTGGCCGTTTCCGTATCGGCACAAGTTCTGCAACCGGCACACTGGTCTTTTTCCTCCAAAAAAATTTCCGCTACCGAATATGAATTGACTTTCAAAGCTTCCATCGACAATTCATGGCATTTATATTCACAAGATATACCACAGGCTCCTCCCGCTACAACTTTTCAGTTTGAAAAAGACAGCAGCTATACCCTTGTGGGGAAAGTGAACGAGATTGGCA
>ENA-ORDP01001975-ORDP01001975.1-marine-sediment-metagenome-genome-assembly--contig:-NODE-1975-length-10460-cov-4.837770_pt1 | contig 10460 bp, 3 predicted proteins | sample MGYA00248627_ERZ508539 | MGnify/ENA primary metagenome ERZ508539 (study PRJEB26208, sample SAMN05571518) | marine sediment metagenome | biome: deep sea; feature: Hydrothermal vent; material... | reverse complement strand
CTGAAATATCAGCCATACTGCGACAGGAACTGGCAGGCTTTGAATCGGAAGCCACGCTCGAAGAAATTGGGACTGTCCTTATGATTGGCGATGGAATTGCCCGTGTTTACGGCCTTTCCAATGCCGAACAGGGTGAGCTGGTTGAATTTGAGAAAAACGGTCTCATGGGGCTTGTTCAAAACCTCGAAGAGGACAACGTGGGTGTCGTGCTACTCGGCGATACCGGAGACATCAACGAAGGTGATAAAGTTAAGCGTACCGGAAGAATTGTTTCCATAAAAGTGGGCGAAGGCCTCCTTGGACGCGTCATTAATACCCTCGGCGAACCCATTGATGGGAAAGGGGCTCCGGAAGGCGACCTTTTTGAAATGCCACTTGAGCGCAAAGCACCGGGTGTTATTTATCGCCAACCGGTAAACGAGCCGCTGCAAACAGGTATTAAAGCCATCGATGCCATGATTCCTATCGGCCGTGGCCAGCGTGAGTTGATTATCGGCGACCGTCAGACCGGGAAAACCGCCATTGCCATCGATACCATTATCAACCAGAAAGAATTTTATGAAAATGGAGAACCGGTTTATTGCATTTATGTTGCCTCAGGACAAAAAGGTTCTACCGTAGCACAGATTCAGAAAACACTCGAAGAACACGGTGCTATGGCTTATACGGTGATTGTCTCTTCAACGGCTTCCGACCCGGCAGCCATGCAGTTTTATGCTCCTTTTGCCGGTGCCGCTATTGGCGAGTTCTTCCGCGATACGGGTCGTCCGGCTTTGATTGTGTATGACGACCTTTCAAAACAGGCTGTGGCTTATCGCGAAGTATCGCTGTTGCTGCGCCGTCCACCGGGGCGTGAAGCTTATCCGGGCGACGTGTTTTATCTGCACTCCCGTTTGCTGGAACGTGCAGCCAAAATCATCGACTCCGATGCGATTGCCAGGAAAATGAACAACATCCCGGAAAGCATCAAACATCTTGTGAAAGGAGGTGGCTCCCTCACTGCTTTGCCGATTATAGAGACGCAGGCCGGTGACGTTTCCGCTTATATCCCCACCAATGTAATTTCCATTACCGATGGTCAGATTTTCCTCGAAACCACCTTGTTTAACTCGGGTATCCGCCCCGCTATCAACGTGGGTATTTCCGTATCACGTGTGGGTGGTGCGGCACAAATAAAATCCATGAAAAAGGTGGCCGGCACACTGAAACTCGACCAGGCACAGTTTCGTGAGCTGGAAGCTTTTTCCAAATTCGGTTCCGACCTCGATGCTGCCACACTCAACGTGCTGGAGAAAGGGCGGCGGAATGTGGAGATTTTGAAACAACCCCAGTATTCTCCCATGAAAGTGGAAGAGCAGATCGCCATCCTATTCTGTGGAACCAACAACCTGCTGCTTGATGTTCCTACGGATAAAATTCGTGATTTTCAGGAGAATTATCTGAGTATTATGCAGGCAAAATATCAGGATATTTTGGGGGAATTGAAACAAGGTAAGCTGACAGATAAAGGTATAGAAACCATGAAAAAAGTAGCTGCTGAGATTTCAGGGCGCTACAAAAAGTAACTTTAACCTGACGAAGTATTATGGCTAACTTAAAAGAGGTCCGGATAAGAATAGCTTCTGTAAAATCAACCATGCAGATCACCAGCGCTATGAAAATGGTGGCGGCTGCCAAATTGCGAAAAGCACAAAATGCAGTAACCACCATGCGGCCTTATGCAGCTAAGTTACAGGAGATTATGCAAGATTTGAGTGCCAGCCTCGATGATTCGAATGAGAATATTTTTACCACTGCCCGCGAATCTGAAAAAGTACTTTTGGTAACGATTACTTCTAACCGCGGATTGTGTGGCGCTTTTAACATGAATGTTGTAAAGGAGGTTGTCAGACAAGTGGGAGGGGAGTTTGCCCCACAGCTCAAAAAAGGAAACGTTGATTTCTTCTGTGTGGGTAAAAAAGGGGCAGACATATTAAAAGCCAGAGGCTACGTGGTAAAGGAGGCAGAGAGTGCCATTTTTGATAAGCTCAATTTTGAGAACGTGGCTCTTCTCGCCGAAAGTCTGATGCAAAAGTTTGCAGCAGGAGCGTACGACAAAATCGTACTGTTTTACAACGAATTTAAAAATGCCACTGTACAGATTTTACGATCCGAACAGTTTTTGCCCATCGTTGAATCGGCTCCTGACAAAACAGCGAAGAAAGAGCACAAACAAGTGGATTATATCTTTGAACCGGGCAAAAAGGAAATTATCACCGAATTGATTCCCAAGTCGTTGAAGATTCAATTCTATAAAGCCCTGCTGGATAGTTTTGCTGCCGAACACGGTGCACGGATGACCGCCATGCATCAGGCCACCGACAATGCTACCGAATTGTTGAAGAATCTGAAACTGACCTATAACAAAGCCCGCCAAGCCGCCATTACCAACGAAATCCTGGAGATTGTCAGCGGTGCAGAAGCCTTGAAAGGATAGTGTCCATATATTACTTTAGCACTATTGCCTTCTTCATTCTTAGATCGTTAATAGATATTTTTTTCTTTGAATGTCGAACACCGATTAACGATTGAAGATTTTAGATTTTGTTCCCATTACTAACTTCGTCATTCACAATTCGTTAATCGATATTCGATATTTCCAGCTTTGAGCGGACGCTCAAAGTCTTGTTCATTAGCTTAGTCTGAATGTCAGCTGGCACGCGAATGTTTCGCATGCATCAACCTTCCGTTTTTGCTTTTCCCGCAGAACGGCATTATATTTGCTGAAAATCACGTATCCTATAGAAATTATTTTTCCTATGAAAAAACAATGGATAAGTTGGGTAAGCATAAGCCTGCTCGTGCTGCTGCTGATGTCGTGGCAGGGCCGGACAAAACCCGGTAATTATAGTGGCCTGTGGAAAAAAGTTCAGCAATACTCCCAAAAAGATCTTCCAAAATCTGCTTTGAAAACGGTGGAACTCATTTACACCAAAGCCAGGGCCGAAGGCAACGAAAGCGAGGTGCTGAAAGCCCTTATTAACCGTGTTAGCCTGCAAAGTACCTTTCAGGAGAATTTCCGGCTGAAAAGTATCCGCGAATTTGAGAAGGAGGTGGAAACTGCCACGCCGGTGGAAAAACCGTTGCTTTATTCCCTGCTCGGGCAGTTGTATCAGGGCTATTTTGACAATCATTTCAACGAAATTCTGAACCGGAAAACATCAGCTTCCTCCGGTGATACTTCTTTGGAAACGATGAATGCACAGCAATGGAACCGGAAAATAGTTCATGCTTACCTTGCTTCAGTATCGCCGTCCAGGGTGCTCAGTCAGGTTCGTCTCTCCGGTTTCTCTGCTATTCTGCAAAACGATAGTAGTGCTTTGACATTGTGGCCGACTCTTTACGACCTGCTGGCCAACAGGGCAATAGATTATTTTTCTTCGGGAGATGCCCAAAGATGGCTTTCAAAAAGTACAATTACTTTGGATACCAATCTTTTAGCTCCCGCCGACAATTTCATAAGACCGGATTTTTCCAGTGACAGCATCTCCGTAACAGGCCAGGTGCTGATACTGTTTCAGCATTTGCTCCGTTTGCACAAAGCACAAAGCCATCCGGTTGCTTTTGTGGATGTCGATTTAAAAAGGCTTGCTTTTGCCGAATCCCGGCTGCCGGATAATTTTGCCAACGGTCTAACATACGCCCATGCGTTGGAGGGGCTGCTGCAACAGTTTCAAAAACAGGAGATTTCCGTTCGTATTGCCGACCGGCTTGCACAGGTTTACCGGTCACTGGCTTCGTACAATAAAAGCCAGACAAACTATCTGATAAAAGCGGAAGCGACTTGTAATAAAACGCTGAAAGCCTTTCCCAAAGCGCCTTTTTCTAACGACTGTAAAAATACAATTACACAAATTAACAAACCGGTTTTCCGGATAAAACTGCGGCAGGCGCTGTTGCCCGGCAAGCCGTTCCTTTCTCTGGTGACCTATAAAAACAGCGCCAAGCTTTATTTTCGTGTGGTAAAAATTTCACCTGATATAGAAAATCCTTTCTCAGGTGAAAATCTCAAACGCCAGATGAAAAAATTCCTGCAAAAGCCTGCTTTTAAAAAGTGGGAACGGTCGTTTCCATTTGCCGATGACCACCGGATGCACACGGCAGAAATTGCCATGCCGGCGCTTTCCATTGGCTCGTACGTGGTTTTCATTTCGGATGATCCCCGTTTTTCCAAGGAGAGTACAGTCCTTTATCAGCAGATCCAGGTTACACGGCTAACGTTGCTTTCTCAAGAAAATAACAGTGCGCAGGCATTGGATATTTATCTTCTTGACAGAGCCGACGGAATGCCGGTTTCAGGTGCTACCATCCAGGTTTTCGGACGTTCGTACGACTACCGTGCCAGGGAGCAGCAGATAACACCGCTGGGCAACTATTCTTCAGATGCCAATGGATTTCTTCAAATTCCACTGAAAAACGATCGCGAATTCAACGGCTATATCCTGAAAGCTTACAAAGGAGCGGATACTACTTTCGTCAATACATTTGCCCGTTTTTATGGTTCACTTTACGCAAAAAGACCAGTACTACGCACCTATCTTTTTACTGACAGGGTAATTTACAGGCCAGGGCAAACAGTTTATTTTAAAGGCGTTGTGGTAGAATCAAAAGGTAATGAGGCCCGTGTGAAAACCGGTGTGAAACAGGATGTGCAATTGCTGAATGCTCAGTACAAAAAGCTGGATGAGCTACATTTGGTAACCGATGCTTCGGGCTCGGTCAGCGGTTCGTTTATTTTGCCCGACGTGGCGCTGAACGGACAGTTTATGATAAAAACGGCCACGGGAATAGTCAGCATACGCATGGAGGACTACAAACGTCCTGCTTTTTATGTTGCTTTCGATACGCTGAAGAAAGCTTATTCGCTGAATGATGATGTGACGATCACCGGGAAGGTGGCCTATTACTTCGGTGGTATCCCGGATAATATCCCGGTAAAATACACAGTAAGACGGGAGAGTTATTTTCCGGTTCCTTATTACGGAAGCTGGTATCCTGTGTCTCCTGAAAACAGGGAGATGGCAGGCGGAATTGCTCATACCGACAGCACCGGACATTTTCAGATTACCTTTAAAGCTTTGGCTGACAGAAATATTCCGGGAAACGCGTATCCTGTTTACCGTTTTGTTCTCCATGTGGAAGCCACCGATGCCAGTGGCGAAACCCATTTGGCCACACAGGATATCCGGCTTTCGCGATTAGCCCTGCTGCTGAATCTCCGGATACCACGAAACGTGATTCGCGAACAAACTCACGGAATTGAAATCATTGCCAAAAACCTGTCGGGAGCTGAAGTTCCGGCAAACGTGCAGGCAAAGCTTTATAAATTAACGACACCTGATAACTTTTTGCTCAAACGCTTGTGGCCGAAACCGGATACGATACTTGTGCCCAAAGATTATTTTGTAAAATTTTTTCCACATCTTACTTTCCGGAACGAAGATGATAAAAATCAGTGGAAAAGGACACTGGTTGCTGCTGTGGAGATTGATTTTCAAGGGGAAACACAAGCTTTTGTCAAAAAGATGAAGAGACTGAAACCAGGTGAGTATCTCATTGTTGTTACGGCAAAAGGGCAGCCTGAAGTTCCTGTAAAAAAATTCTTTACACTCACATCGAAACGCTCCTCAAAACTACCTGTGAAGGAAATTTTCTGGCACAACCTGTCTGCAGACCAGGCAGAGCCGGGTGATGTTTTGCAACTGCGTGTGGGTTCTTCTACCGGAAACATGCGGATGCTTTACGAAGTGCTCAATGGCCGGGAAGTAATACAGCGGCAATGGATTACAGCCGGTAAAAAACTACTGAAACTTCAGGTTCCCGTCGAAGAAGCTTTTCGTGGCAACTTTGTGGTGCACCTGTTGGCAGTGCACAGCAACCGGTTTCTCTCATGGTCGCATACGATCAAAGTGCCGTTTACAAATAAAAAACTATCGGTAAGCCTGCAAACTAACCGCAACTTTCTAAAGCCGGGAGGAAAAGAGCAGTGGACGGTTCAGATAAAATCAGCTTCCGGGAAAAATCAGCCTGCTTTTTTACTGGCCGGAATGTATGATGCCTCGTTAGATATTTATGCTGCCAACCGGTGGAAGATGTTTCCCTATCATAGTAAAACAACCGGACAATTCTGGCGTGCTTATCTGTTTAATACCGGCTATAACCGTACTTTATTCAGCCATAGAGCAAAGTTACTGCCGACAACTGAAATTTCCTATCCGCAGGTTAAGTGGTTCGGCTATCCTGGTTTTTCACGGGCAGAACCTGTTTTTTACGCTGCCGGAAGTTCTGTAAAAAGATTGATGATCGTCAGTAATGATGTAAGCTTATCGGAGAAGTCTTCTTTGAAAAAAGAAAAACAGCCTTCTGTGCAATCTTCCGCTTTGCCTGCCGAAAAGAAGAAGCCATCTGTGCCGCTGCGTACCAATTTTAATGAAACTGCCTTTTTCTATCCAAACCTCGTTACAGACAGCAGCGGTACTGTCCGAATTAGTTTCACGACACCTGATGCGCTGACACAGTGGAAATTTATGGCACTGGCCTATACGAAAGATATGAAAACCGGCAGCTTAGTCCGGAAATTTACTGCACGCAAAGCGCTCATGGTAATTCCGAATTTACCACGTTTTGTGCGTCAGGGCGACCGGCTGACTTTCACGGCACGGTTGTCGAATTTATCAGACAAAACGCTTCCTGTAAAGGTAAATATTGAATTTTTTGATCCCGAAAACGGAAAGAAACTGAGTCCCTTTTTAACCCCGAAAACAGCGGAGCGGCAGGTGGTGATGCTGCCGGGGAAAAATGCGCTGGTTTCCTGGCTAATTGATATTCCACAGGGTATTCAGTTTCTTGCTTACCGCATAAAAGCCATCTCCGGCGATGTGTCCGATGGCGAAGAGAGAATGATTCCCGTGCTGAGCAACCGTGAGCTAATAACTGAAAGCATGCCGATGTTTGTGAACGGAAACCGGAAAAAGAGTTTCACTTTCCATAGCTTTCTGAACGACACTTCTGCTACCCGTAAAAATTTCCGTTATACACTCACTTTTACATCCCATCCGGTATGGTATGCTGTGCAGGCTTTGCCTTATTTGAGCAGGCCAAAGTTTGAAAGTGCGGAAAATATCTTTTACCGGTTTTATGCACATGCCCTTGCGGGAAAGTTGTTGAAGACGTATCCCCGGATTCAGCAGGTTTTCCAACAGTGGAAGCAACAAAGCCCGGATGCTTTTTTGTCTGCCTTACAAAAAGATAAAGAGCTTAAAAATATTGTATTACAGGCTACTCCATGGGTTTTGGATGCCCAAAATGAAACAGAACAGAAACGCAGGATAGCACTCTTTTTTGATTTGAACCAGATGCGGCAAAAGCAGCAATCGGCTTTGAACCGGTTGCAGGTAGCACAGTTGCCCTCCGGAGCCTGGTCCTGGTTTTCGGGTATGCCCGCCGATTTCTTTACAACAGAAAACATTTTGTCCGGGCTGGCCGATCTGATACAAATGAAAGTCATCGACCTGAAACGCCAGCCGGCTTTGAAAATGATGTTGCAAAAAGGGCTTCGCTACCTTGACAACGAAATGGTGCAGAAATACAGTTTGTTACAAAAGCGATATCCGAAAATACTCAGCCAAAACCATCTCACCCCGGAGCAAATCCGGTATTGTTATCTCCGTTCCGGATTTTTGACTACCATTCCCCTTGGCGAGAAGGCACAAACAGCCTTTGACTATTTCAGCGGACAAGACAAACGTTATTGGCCAAAGCTGAGCAACAACCTGCAGGCACTCTCGGCCATGACTTTGAGCCGGCTGGGATGGGGCAACCAGGCTGAAGCCATCATCCGGGCGCTGAATGAGAAGTCGTTGCTTAACAAAGAAAACGGCATGTACTGGAGAAATGACAACCGTTATTCCAACCAGTCAGCTATTTCCACGGAAGTGAACATTATGAAAGCTTTTGTGGAGGTGATGAACGACACCCGTTCGGCTGACAGAATGAAAACCTGGCTGCTGATGCAGAAACAAGCCAACCACTGGCCGGGAACCAAAGCTACGGCGGATGCAGTGTATGCCCTGCTGATGAACGGCAGTCAATGGCTTTCCGAAACCAAACCGGTGGAGATCACCTTTGGTAACGGTGAAAAATTATCTGCTTCAGACTTACGTCGGGAAGCCGGAAGCGGTTATATTAAAAAAGTATGGATGAGTGATGCTATAACGCCTACGCTGGGAAAAATTACAGTGGACAACCCAAACAAAGGAATGGCTTATGGTGCTGCCTATCTGCAATATTTTGAGGATATAAATAAGGTTAGCCGGCAATCGACGGATGTCTCCATCAAAAAAACGCTTTTCAAAGAAGTGATGACCCCGAAAGGTAATAACTGGGTTGGCGTTTCGGAAGACGAACCGCTGAAGACCGGTGATCGTGTGATGGTTCGCCTGCTGATCCGTACCAATCGTGCAGCAGATTTTGTACATATACAGGATATGAGGGCGGCAGCTTTTGAGCCTGAGAAACTGCTTTCGGGATATGAAAGAAAAGGAGGTCCGGGCTATTACGAAGAGATAAAAGATGCGGCTACAAATTTCTTTATCCGCCATTTACCCAAAGGGACTTTTGTACTGGAATATCCGTTGCTGGTTACTCAGAAAGGTCTCTTTTCAGATGGGATTGCCCGTTTACAGAGTTTGTATTTGCCTTCATTTTCCGCCCATTCATCGGGGAGGAGAATAAAAGTTCAGTAAAATACGTTCTCTTTATTTGGAAAGGGAATAAACGTGAAGTCAACAAATTTAAAATGTGTTCATTCGGAATAATTTCCCACTTTTTGTATTAGTTTTGCAATAACTAATTTTATCATCATGGAAGAACAGAATAAAGTATTGAAAAGTAACAAAAAGAAGCCGGCAGTGGGGATGCTGGTACTCATTGTTATCCTTGCTGTGGTAATTGCCGGACTGGCTTTCTGGGCCATAGGGTCGTTGGATGAAGTACACAGGGAAAAGGTGGAAAAAGAGGCTCAGCGTACTGAGTTTAAAGCACAGTTGGACTCACTCATGGCCATTCACAACAAAATTAAGGCCGAGTATGGTCAATTGTCCGATTCACTTATTGTGAGAGACAGCGTTATTCAGGCAAAAGCAGTGGAAATCAAAAAGCTGATGAATACCCGCTGGGAGTATTACAAGATTAAAAAGAAACTTGGCAACCTGCAGAAAATTGCTCAGGGCTATGTACGTCAAATGGATTCATTATACACTGAGAACCATGCTTTGACAAAGGAAAATCATCAGATAAAAGAGGTTCTCCGACAGGAAAAGCATAAAAATGCCCAACTGATGACAGAGAAAAAAGCGCTCAGCCATAAGGTTGAGCAGGCAAGCGTTTTGCAGACCTTCGGTTATCAGATTACTGCAGTGCATGTTACCGGTGCCGGACGTGAACGGAAGACGGACAAGGTAAGAAGAACCAGCATGATTAAGGTCTGTTTTAGCGTGGCTCAAAATGATGTTGCCAAAACCGGGTTACGGACCATTTATGTGCGTATTGCCAGACCTGACAAGAAGATTCTCGTTGTCAGCGACAATGAAGAATACTCGTTCATGTACAAAGGTAAACGGCTGCAGTACAGCGCCAAAAAAGAAATTAGCTACCAGAATCAGTCACTGGATGTCTGCATGTCGTGGTCGCGTCGTGCCACCCTAAAATTGAAACCCGGTCTTTATAAAGTAGATGTTTTCGAGGGCAGCAACACGATTGGCCAGGCTTCGTTCTCTTTGCGATAAAAGAAAAATAGTTCAATAAAATAAAAAAAGCCTGCTGGAAAGCAGGCTTTTTTTATTCATAATATTGATTTACTTCTCCCACTGAAAGCGTCCACACTTTCAGAATTTATTCTCCCAGCGTCGCCACCATAATGGCTTTAATGGTGTGTAAACGGTTTTCAGCTTCATCAAAAACAACAGAGTGTTCCGACTCAAAAACCTCATCGGTCACCTCCATGGCTTCGATGCCGTATTTTTCATAGATTTCTTTTCCGATAACCGTGTCTGTGTTGTGGAAAGCAGGAAGACAGTGTAAGAATTTCACTTTTGAGTTACCCGTCTTCTTCACCATCTCCATATTCACCTGATAAGGGAGTAGCCTCCTGATACGTTCTTCCCACACGCCATCAGGCTCACCCATGGAAACCCACACATCCGTATAGAGATAATCGACACCTTTGACGCCTTCTTCCACATTTTCGGTAAGCGTGATAATGGCGCCGGTTTCTTTCGCAATTTCACGGCAGGTTTCCACCAGTTTCTCTTCAGGCCAGTATTTTTTTGGGGCTACGGCACGGAAATCCATCCCCATTTTTGCCGCACCCGCCATCAGTTCGTTTCCCATGTTGTTACGGGCGTCGCCACAGTAGGCAAAAG
>ENA-ORDP01001974-ORDP01001974.1-marine-sediment-metagenome-genome-assembly--contig:-NODE-1974-length-10467-cov-4.099981_pt1 | contig 10467 bp, 6 predicted proteins | sample MGYA00248627_ERZ508539 | MGnify/ENA primary metagenome ERZ508539 (study PRJEB26208, sample SAMN05571518) | marine sediment metagenome | biome: deep sea; feature: Hydrothermal vent; material... | reverse complement strand
CTGGCCAAAGTCAGCTTTTCCGCAGTAGGTTCTCTATTCTCGGACAGCCTCCTAGGCACATCCATCATTGTTCTCGCTGTAATCGTAACAGTTGTTCCGCCAATGCCAGGTCTTGTGCAAAAGTGATCTTGATGTTATCGGTATGCCCCTGTACTAATAATGGTATTTTCCCGGCCCACTCCATTGCTTCGGCCTCATCGGTAGGCTTTGTTAGCTGCACATCCGCTGCCAGCAATGCCGATTCCAGACTGCCGAGACGAAAACACTGTGGCGTGAAAGCCCGCCACAGCCGTGATCTTGAAATGGTTCGCACCACCTCATTCTTCGCTCCGACTTGCTTTAAGGTATCACTTAACGGTGCTGCGAGCAGTCCACCATCTGCGCCTTCTGCTTCCAGTGCCTGCATCAACCGGTGTATATCGGCAACCCGCACACAAGGGCGTACTGCGTCATGAACCAGTACCCAGTCATCTTTACCAGCACCCTGTTCTCGAAGATAGGCGAGACCGCGCAACACGGTATCTGCTCGTTCGGCTCCACCGATAAACGTGTTAAACAGTAACGGATGCTGCGGACAAACAGCCTGCCAGTACTGATCATCAGCGGCAATACCGACGGCGAGACCGGATAGCCCGTCAACGGCCAAAAGACGATCCAAAGTGTGACAGATCACGGTCTTATGCCCCAGCTTGTGGTACTGCTTGGGTATCCCGGTGCCAGCACGTCTACCCTGACCAGCGGCCGGCAGCAGTGCCCAGATTAACGATTTATTATCGGCCATAAATTATCTTCTGTCTGTGCAATTCGGTATACTCGCGTGTCGTTTTTTCATCACTGCAATACCCCTGTTCATGCTTGATTTTACCACCCATATCTCCAGCGCTATACCGTCATCCAACCAGCCCAGTATTCAATGGTCCGGCTTATCCGGTGCGGCCACTGGCCTCGCCATCAGCCAATTGGGCCGACAGCAGTCAGCCCCCCTGCTGGTGGTATGCCGCAGTAGTCGACAAGCTCAGCGACTGGAAGAGGAGGTGAGTTTTTTTCAACGTGCCGAAAATTCCGATTCATCTTCCAGGGCCAGGCTGTTCCCGGATTGGGAATGTTTGCCCTATGATGTATTTTCACCCCACCCGGACATCATATCGCGACGTCTGGGCCTGTTGCATACACTGGATCTAAAACCGCAGAGCATTATACTCACTTCGGTGGCAAACCTCATGCAACGGCTACCACCAGCGAGCTATCTACGAGGGCACGCTTTTTCCCTGCAGATCAAGCAACGACTCGACGTACAAAGACTGCGTGGGCAACTGCAACAAGCCTCCTATGCTGCGGTTTCCCAGGTTTTAGCCTGTGGAGAGTATGCCATCCGTGGCGGCCTTTTCGACATCTTCCCGATCGGCAGCACACAACCATTCCGGCTGGATCTATTTGATGATGAAATTGAATCCATTCATTATTTCGACCCGCAAACCCAACGGTCAGGAGAGCAAACCGAGCAGATCCGAATGTTACCGGCACGCGAGTTTCCGATGACAGAGGAGGCCATTCGCCATTTTCGCCAGCAATTTCGCAAAACCTTCTCAGGGGATCCGAATGCCAACGAAATCTATCGAGGGGTCAGCAAGGGTCAGCCACCCATTGGTGTGGACTATTTATTCCCGCTCTTCTTCGATACCACGGCAACGCTGTTTGATTACCTTCCAAAATCCACTATTTTGCTACTGGATGACGATGTTGCCGATGCCGCCAGCCATTTTCAGGCTGAAACCAATGACCGTTACCTGACTGTCAAAGGGGACCTGGAACGGCCCACTTTGCCTCCGCATGAACTGTATCTTTCCACCAATGATTTACAGGATCGCTGTCAATACTTCCGACAAATACGGTTGACTCGGGGCCAGGCAACACCTGGAAAATCCACTGTGTATCATTTTCCCTGCAGCCCACCACCACAACTGCCGGTTAACCATAAAGCCCCCAAGCCCTACCAGGAACTGACTTCTTTTATTAAGCAATTTGACGGGCGCATTGCCCTGGTGGCAGAAACAGCAGGACGCCGTGAAGCTCTGCTCGGCATATTAGGCTTAGCAGAATTTCGGGCTAAAGAAGTTGCATCATTCAATGCCTTTATCGAGGACAATGACTGTCGATTGGGCATGCTGGTTGGGCGCCTGGATCAAGGACTGTTGCTAGCCGGGGCACCTGCAATCACGCTCATTACAGAATCACAACTCTACGGTGACCAGGTGCTGCAGCGACGTCGCCGGACCACAAGCCACACGGATCCAAATGCCGTCATCCGCTCACTGGCAGAGCTGAATATCAAGGATCCGGTCGTGCATGTTGATCACGGGGTTGGTCGCTATCAGGGACTTCAACACCTCGATATTGGTGGCAACCTGCAGGAATTTCTGGTCATCATATATCGGGATGAAGACAAGCTCTATGTCCCCATCCTGTCACTGCAACAAGTTACCCGCTACATTGGTGGCGATAGTGAGACCGCACCACTGCACAAGCTAGGTTCCGAAGTTTGGAGCAAGGCAAAAAAACGTGCCGACCAACGTGCCCGCGACGTCGCCGCCGAATTGCTGGCTACAGAAGCTTTGCGCAAAAGCCGCCAGGGGCAATCCTGTGCCTTCGATGAAGCCTCTTATCTTGGATTCTGCAGCGGTTTTGCCTTTGAAGAAACACCTGATCAAGCCGTCGCCATCGGTGCTGTGATCAAAGATCTAATCGCCCCCAAGGCCATGGATCGACTGGTCTGCGGTGACGTCGGGTTTGGAAAAACTGAAGTCGCATTGCGTGCCGCTTTCGTGGTCGTCGAAAGTGGTCGACAGGTCGCTATCCTGGTCCCCACCACACTATTGGCACAACAACATTATCAAAATTTTACCGATCGATTTGCCGACCAGGCCATCAGTATAGAACTGCTGTCACGTTTTCGCAGTCGCAGTGAAGTCGCTACCGTACTGAAACGCTTGCAAGCCGGCAGTCTGGATATCGTAATCGGCACTCATCGTCTATTACAAAGTGATATTGCATTTAAGAACCTGGGGCTACTGATTCTGGATGAAGAACAGCGTTTCGGCGTCCGGCAAAAGGAAAAACTCAAGAAACTACGTGCTGAAGTCGATATTCTGACACTGACTGCAACGCCTATCCCCCGCACTTTACATATGGCAATGTCGGGTTTGCGGGAAATCTCCATTATTTCGACACCCCCACGCAACCGCCTCAGCATCAAGACCTTTGTCCATGAATGGAGCAACCAGCTGATTCGGGAGGCTTGCCAGCGTGAGCTACGACGTGGAGGCCAGATTTATTTTCTGCATAACGAAGTCAGCACTATTAATGCCATGGCTGAGCGCCTGCATGAGATCCTGCCGGAATGTGAAATTGCCATTGCTCACGGACAAATGCCGGAACGCCGGCTCGAACACGTTATGCGCGAGTTCTATCACCGTCGTTTTCACATCCTGCTCTGTTCCACCATTATCGAAAACGGCATCGACATTCCCAATGCCAATACCATGATTATTAACCGGGCCAATCACTTCGGTCTCTCACAACTGCATCAATTGCGTGGCCGGGTCGGTCGTTCACATCACCAGGCCTATGCTTATCTACTGATTCCAGATCACCATGGATTGACGGCCAATGCCAGAAAACGTCTTGAGGCACTCGAATCCATGGATGCGCTGGGTGCAGGATTTGCTCTGGCCTCTCATGATTTAGAGATTCGTGGTGCCGGTGAATTACTGGGAAATCAGCAAAGTGGCGCCATCGATGAGGTCGGCTTCTCGCTGTACAGTGATTACCTGAACCGTGCCATCACCAGCCTACGCACCCAGAATGACAGCACCTTTTTGACCGCGCCGGATGAAGATCCGGATGTCCGTATCGAGCTGGGAGTGCCTGCCCTGTTTCCCGACAACTATCTGCACGACATTCATACCCGGCTGGTGATGTACAAACGCATTGCATCCGCCACCAACAAAGAGGAATTATATGAACTTGAGGTAGAAAGCATTGACCGCTTTGGACTGCTTCCGGAAGCGGCCAAAAACCTGTTCACACTGGCTAAATTGAAGCTGCTGGCTCAACCATTGGGTCTGAAAAAAATTCACCTTGACCATCGAGGTGGGCAACTTGTATTTCGTCAACCTGCCCACATCGACGCCATGACATTGATTCGACTAATCCAAAGCGAGCCTCAACGCTACCGACTGGAACAAGCCGGCAATTGCCTACGACTGCTGCAAGGTTGTGCGGATTCAGCACAGCGTTTCCAACAGCTGCATCATTTATTGAAGAGGCTGTCCGAGAACTAATCTGCCTGCGGTTGAGAAAAAGTGATCGCACCTCAGAACCTCTTGCAAAACTCGTGAGCGGCGATCTGCTTCCCCACTTCGACCCATTTCAGAGCCGAAATTTCGCTCCATGGAACCACCATGCAGTTCATTCTATCCCGAAAATGGACGCAAAGTGGCATTGCAGATCCTCCACCCAGAGTTTTGCAAGAGGTTGCTCAAATAGGCATTATATTTCCTGTCGCTATTGTCATATCAGGTTTTTTATGACATATTATTCCCATTCGGGCATAGGCAATACTCCAGAAGCAGACACCGATGTAACAAAATTTGGTGAACAATGATCAATTTTCAGACCGACCCCACACAATATCACCATTGGCAACTACAGTTTGAAGGTGAAGTTGCACGTTTGCAGATGAATGTAGATGAAAGCCATGGCCTTGTGCCTGGCTATGAACTCAAGCTCAACTCCTATGATTTGGGTGTCGATATCGAACTTTACGATGCCGTACAGCGACTGCGCTTTGAGCATCCCGAGGTCAAGGTCGTTATCCTGGAATCACTCAAGGACAAAGTCTTTTGTGCCGGAGCCAATATTCGAATGCTCGGTCAGTCCGCACATGCGCATAAAGTCAATTTCTGTAAATTCACCAACGAGACCCGTAATTCCATTGAAGATGCCAGCGTCTATTCGGGGCAGCACTACCTGTGTTCGATTCAGGGTACGGCGGCCGGTGGTGGTTATGAACTGGCCCTGGCAACCGACCACATCCTGCTGGTCGACGATGGCAATGCCGCTGTTTCCCTCCCCGAAGTACCGCTACTGGCCGTCCTGCCCGGTACCGGAGGGCTGACACGTTTGATGGACAAGCGCAAATTGCGCCCCGACCTGGCTGACGTGTTCTGCACGTTGGAGGAAGGCATCCGTGGCCAGCGGGCTTTGCAGTGGGGATTGGTTGATGAATTGACAAGTGCCAGTCAATTTGCTGATACGCTGAACCGGCGGGCCTCGGCTATGGCAGCTGATTCGGATCGCCCAAGTGATGAACCCGGCATCATGCTCGAACCTTTACAGATTTCCTATCGCGATAAGTCCATCGAATACGGCAGTCTGCATGCCACGTTCAACCGGCAACAGAGAATCGCCACCCTGACCTTGCAATGTGAAGGGCAGTCTTTACCAGGCAACCTGGATGAAGCCAAGACACAAGGTTGCCACTTTTGGCCACTGGCACTGGCACGACAACTCGATAGCGCGCTGCTGCACCTTCGTGCCAATGAAACAGAGCTGGGCACTCTGATTTTCAAGACCGTCGGGGACTCCCACAAAGTTATGGATTTTGATGCGTTTTTACAGCTGCATCAACAAGACTGGTTTATCCGCGAGGTCATTCTTTATCTGAAACGTACATTCAAACGTATCGACTACAGCGCACGCAGCTGCTTCAGTTTCATCGAGCCAGGGAGCTGTTTTAGCGGCTTTTTATCGGAACTTTTATTCGCAGTCGACCGCAGTTATATGCTGGAAGGACGCTTTGAGGATGACGACCGTCCAGCCCCCAAGATCATCCTCAGTGGAATGAATGTTGGCCCACTACCGATGGGCAATGGCTTGACCCGCCTCGAAACACGGTTTCTAGGCAAACCAGAGTTCCTGACCCAAGCCAAGGCGCTTATTGGCACGACACTGGATGCCCAAGGTGCACTGGATGCCGGGCTCATCACCTTTGCACTCGACGATATCGACTGGGAAGAAGATATCCGTTTTCTGATCGAGGAACGAACCAGCTATTCACCGGATGCGCTGACCGGGATGGAAGCTAACCTGCGCTTTGCCGGGCCCGAAACCATGGAAACCAAAATATTTGGCCGACTCACGGCCTGACAGAACTGGATTTTTCAGCGCCCCAATGCGGTTGGCGAACAGGGTGCCCTCAAGTCTTTCGGCTCAGGTAGCCGTGCCACATTTGATCATAAAAGAGTGTAAGCTAATGACTGAACAATCCGACGATACGACCCCCACAATCGAGATCAACTACGCTGACGGTATCCCTAACAACGTTGATCTCTATGCGGATCGCCGCTTGCAACGAGCCATGGAAAAATGGCATCCAAAATTTCTCGATTGGTGGAACGCCTCTGGTCCCGACGGTTTTCAAACGGCCGATGTCTATTTGCGTACCGCAGTCGGGGTTGACCCCAAAGGCTGGGCCGTATTTGATCATGTCAAGATGCCTGATTATCGTTGGGGCATTCTGCTGGCCAATAAGATTGAGGATCGTAAAATTGGCTTCGGTCGTCACAAGGGTGAACCGGCCTGGCAGGAAGTTCCCGGTGAATATCGCTCCTTGCTCAAACGTCTGCTGATCATCCAGGGAGATACTGAGCCGGCTTCGGTCGAACAACAGCGCTATCTGGGAAAAACCTGCCCCTCCCTCTATGACCTGCGCAACCTGTTTCAGGTCAATGTTGAAGAAGGCCGTCATCTGTGGGCCATGGCCTATCTGCTGCAGAAATATTTTGGCCGTGATGGCCGTGAAGAAGCCGAGGCACTGCTCGAACGACGCTCCGGCAGTGCCGACAAACCACGACTGCTGGGTGCATTCAATGAAAAGACACCAGACTGGCTGTCCTTTTTCATGTTCACTTTCTTCACTGACCGCGATGGCAAAATGCAACTTGAGTCGCTGGCACAATCGGGTTTCGACCCATTATCGCGAACCTGCCGCTTCATGCTCACCGAAGAAGCTCATCACATGTATGTCGGTGAATCAGGGGTGGCTCGTACCATGCAACGCACAACACAGGCCATGACTGAGGCCGGTGTGACCGATCCCTATGATATCGAAGCAGTACGCAAACTCGGTGTTATTGATCTGCCCACTCTACAAAAAAAGGTTAACTTTCACTTTTCCGTTACCCTCGACCTGTTTGGTTCGGAAATTTCCACAAATGCCGGCAATGCATTTAGTGCGGGCATCAAGGGTCGCTTCCGGGAAGACAGCATTGAGGATGACCATCGACTGCTCAATGACACCTATTCACTACTACGTTGTATCAACAAGCGGTTGGTGATGGTCGATGAACCCGCGGTCAACGCCATCAATGCACGCCTGCTGGATGACTATATCAGCAATGTCGAATCCGGTCTGAAACGCTGGAACCGGGTGCTTGAAAAGACCGATTTTGACTTCACCATCGACCTGCCCCACCGGGCCTTTAATCGCCGTATTGGAGAATTTAGCAATGTGAGTGTTACACCAGATGGCGAGATACTGACAACCCAGAAGTGGCAACAGCAACAAGCGGATTGGTTGCCCTCCGAAGAGGATGAACGCTATCTGCAAAGCCTGATGAAGCCCGTTGTTGAGCGCGGAGCATATGCCAACTGGATCGCCCCACCCAAATCGGGCATCAACAAGAAACCCGGTGATTTTGAATATGTTGCCCTGCATTAATCCATTGTTACTACCAAGTTAAATACAACCAGTATTCGCCTCACCATGAACAAATCTGCATCAAAGCAGCTTCCCCTCACTACGACCGCCATGGATAGGGCAAGTGCCAATTTTTCATGAGCAACGAACCGGTCGGTCCCTATTCTCGGACAAGCTCGCAGATGAAACCCCCAGCTGAAGTCGCCGTAATCGGTGCTGGCACCATGGGTGCCGGGATCGCACAGGTCACCGCAATGGCCGGCTATCCGGTCCGCTTGTTCGATGTTGAACAAGATATTCTCGATCGTGCCATGGTTCATATTCAGCAAAATCTCTCTAAGGGGATCGAGCGCGGCAAAGTCTCTCCTGAACAACAAAGGCTAAGCCTGCAATGCTTGCATACAACCACTGATCTGGCCACGGCAGCAGACAACGCGTACCTTGTGATCGAAGCGATCCCCGAAGTGCTCGAAGCCAAACAGCAGTTGTTGCGCCAACTGGATACACTTTGCCCCACCGATACCTTGCTATGCAGCAATACCTCCAGTATCCGCATTGCCGATCTCGCCACTGTAACTGCACGTCCCGAGAACATTCTTGGCACCCATTTTTTCAATCCAGTACACATCATGCCGTTGCTGGAGATCATAATTACGAAACAAACCGACCCAGATGCCTTGCAAAGAATTCAGCAGTTCGCACGGGCCATCGGCAAGGAAAGCATTGTTATTCAAGATTTTCCCGGCTTTGCCACCAGTAGACTGGGGGTTTGTCTGGGTCTGGAAGCAATACGCATGCTGGAACAAGGGGTCGCCAGTGCCAAAGATATCGACAAAGCCATGGCCCTGGGTTATGGCCACCCGATGGGGCCACTGAAGCTAACTGATCTGGTGGGGCTGGATGTACGCCTGCAAATCGCTGATTACCTCAATAATTCCCTAACCGGGACGAACTTCCAAGCCCCGGAATTACTACGACAAATGGTTAAGCAGGGCAAACTGGGCAAAAAAAGTGGCCAGGGATTCTACCACTGGGAGTAATAGTCCCCCAGGATCAACATCACAGGCAACCTCTACCTCCGAAACCACTAGCTGACTACTTCCTGAATTGTGTGGGTAGATTCATGAAACTCAGATTTCAACCGGTATCGGTTAACCGCTATATGTAGTGGTGGGCTGATAAGGAGAACGTGGTAGATGGCTGAGTTTTCCTGCAATCAGGTAGGTGATCAAGATCATGTTTTTTGTGGTGCTGTAGCCTCCGGCTTTGCTGGTGAATAGTTGCTAATATAGTTGACTACTTTCGTATGTGTATTATTTTAGTCTTGACTATTCTGCGATGTATGTTAAGTTACTCACATGGAAAGGTACTATAGAACTACCCTTATCTCTCATTTTTCTTCTCATCAGCAAATGGCAATGGTCTCAGGGCCACGTCAGGTAGGCAAAACGACTCTGGCACGCAGCATTTATGGCGAGCGAGAAACATTCTACTTCAACTGGGATGATTTCGATGATCGTGAGTTGTTGCTTCGAGGTGGAAAAGCTATTGCACAACATATCAGCCTGGATCAGTTGAGGCCACATCCACCACTGGTGGTGTTGGATGAAATCCATAAATTCTCCAAATGGAAACAGCTGGTTAAGGGATTTTATGATAAGTATCCAGGGCAATGCCATATCCTGGTAACAGGAAGTGCCAGAATGGATGTGTATAAAAAAGGGGGCGATAGCCTGATGGGGCGATACTTTAACTATCGCCTGCACCCGCTTTCTGTGCGAGAAGTCACGGATGTCACGCATATAGATGAACATACAGACATCCAGATGCCGCAGGCTTTACCGGACGAAGATTTTGAAGCTCTGTTAACCTGGGGTGGATTTCCTGAGCCTTATCTCAAGCGAGACCGGCGTTTTTTTAATCGCTGGAGTAAATTACGCCAACAGCAATTATTACAGGAAGATGTTCGTGAATTAACACAAGTCCAGGGGCTTGGACAGATCGAAATGCTGGCGATTTTGCTGAAACACCAAGCCGGCCAGCTAACCAGTTACAGCAACTTGGCAAAAAAAATACGGGTGTCTGTAGATACGGTTCGACGCTGGCTGGGCGTACTGGAGGCTATGTATTACTGCTTTGCGATTCGCCCGTGGACAAAAAACATCACACGCTCCCTGTTAAAAGAACCGAAATATTATTTATGGGATTGGGCGCAGTGTACAGACATTGGCGCGCGCAACGAAAATTTTATTGCCTCGCACCTGTTAAAAGCGGTTCACTACTGGTCGGATAGCGGATCAGGTGATTATGGGCTCTATTTTTTACGCGATAAAGAAAAAAGAGAAGTGGATTTTCTGGTCTCAAAAAATGGTGGGCCATGGTTTATCGTGGAGATTAAATCCTCAATGAATCAACCTTTATCCGCCAGCCTTGAGGCGTTCGCAAAACAGCTCAATGTAGATCATGTGTTTCAAGTGGCTATTGATGGAGAGTATGTGGATAAAAATGCGTTCGACCTCAAACACCCCGTAATCGTTCCAGCCAAAACTTTTCTATCACAACTGGTTTAATCCGGACTGTTCATTGATCCACTTGACATCACAGATTCAAGGATACGCTCTTCTTCAGGCGACAATAGAAAATTGGTCGACTCCGGCAACAATACAGCCGGGTCAGTGGGCAATACGAGATTACCCTGGAATGTGACG
>ENA-ORDP01001973-ORDP01001973.1-marine-sediment-metagenome-genome-assembly--contig:-NODE-1973-length-10469-cov-33.200403_pt1 | contig 10469 bp, 10 predicted proteins | sample MGYA00248627_ERZ508539 | MGnify/ENA primary metagenome ERZ508539 (study PRJEB26208, sample SAMN05571518) | marine sediment metagenome | biome: deep sea; feature: Hydrothermal vent; material... | reverse complement strand
ACCAGGTTTTCATCCGGCACAAAACCCCAGTAGCGGCTGTCATTGCTGTTATCCCGGTTGTCGCCCATAACAAAATAGTGTCCTTCCGGTACCACGGTATCCGTCTCCACACCACGCATCCTGGGCATCACGAGAATATCATGTTTAATATCGCCCAGCGCTTCACGGCGTATCTCTGCACCCGACATAGACAGGCCGGACCCAACGCCAACGTAGCTGCCTTCCGGAATCTGGGGGATTTTCCGGTCGTTGATGTACAAGGTCTTGTCCCGATACACGATGTGGTCGCCGGGAAGACCCACGACACGTTTTATATAATCAACCCGGGGGTCCTTGGGAAAACGGAACACCACAACGTCACCGCGCCTGGGATCACCCAGATCCATCACTTTTTCGTTAAGCACCGGCAGCCGGATGCCATAGGCATACTTGTTGACCAGGATAAAATCGCCCACCAGTAAAGTCGGCATCATGGACCCCGACGGGATGCGGAAGGGTTCCACCAGAAACGAGCGCAGCAGCAACACTGCCAGAATAACCGGGAAAAACGACTTGGCATATTCGACCAGAGTCGGTTCCTTTAGCACTTTCTCCAGCTTCGCGCTGTTGACACCACCCCCGCCCGTACTCAGTGCCTCGGCCTGCTGTCTGCGTTTTGGCGCCCACAACAGGGCGTCCATGGCCCAGATCAAACCTGTTATCAGCGTTGCGAATACCAGTACGGCTGGAAAATCTATATTCATGGCTATTTCTTCCCGACCTGAAGTACTGCCAGGAAGGCTTCCTGGGGTATTTCCACTTTACCAAACTGCTTCATGCGTTTTTTACCCGCTTTCTGTTTTTCCAGTAACTTGCGTTTGCGCGAAATATCACCGCCATAGCACTTCGCCGTTACATTTTTGCGCAATGCCTTGACGGTGGTACGGGCAATGATCTGTGACCCTATGGCAGCCTGGATTGCCACGTCAAACATTTGCCTCGGTATTAGCTCGCGCATGCGATTGGCCAGGTCGCGGCCACGGCTGTTAGCGAATTCACGATGCACAATTGCCGACAGCGCGTCTACCCGCTCCCCGTTGATCAGCACATCAAGCTTGACCAGCGCGGCAGTTTCAAAACGCTCGAAGGTATAATCAAACGAGGCAAAGCCCCGGCTTACCGATTTCAACCGGTCGAAAAAATCCAGTACCACTTCGCTGAGTGGCAACTCGTACCCCAGGGAGACCTGCTGCCCCATATACTGCATGGTACGTTGCACACCGCGTTTTTCCACACACAATCCGATCACCGCGCCAAGATAATCCTGCGGGACCAGGATGTTCGCCAGAATAATCGGCTCGCGTACTTCCTCGATCTCGTTGACCGGCGGCAGACTGGCCGGGTTGTCGATCTGCAGGAGCGCTCCCTGGGTGTCGAGCACCTCATAGATCACGGTAGGCGCCGTGGTAATCAGATCCAGATCGTATTCCCGCTCCAGGCGTTCCTGGATGATTTCCATATGCAGCATGCCGAGAAAACCACAGCGGAATCCAAAACCCAGTGCGGTCGATGTTTCCGGTTCAAAGTGCAGAGATGCGTCGTTGAGCCGCAATTTTTGCAGCGCCTCGCGCAAATTTTCGTAATCATCAGAAAGCACCGGGTACAGACCGGCAAACACCCGCGGCTGCACCTTCTGGAAACCGGGCAGTGATGCTTCGGCCTGCCGGTCGGTCAGGGTAATGGTATCACCCACGGGCGCACCGTCGATCTCCTTTATACCAGCAATAACATAACCGACATCACCTGCCTTGAGCATATCCCGGTCTTCGCGACGTGGTGTGAATATACCCACTTTTTCGACAAGATAATCCCTTCCGATAGACATCATGCGTATCTTCTGCTTGCGGCGCAGGGTGCCATGCATCACACGCACAAGGGATATAACGCCAACATAGCTATCGAACCAGGAATCGATGATCAGCGCCTGTAGCGGCTGTTCAACATCACCTTCGGGCGGCGGAATTTGCTCGATCAACCTTTCCAGCAGCGTTTCGATTCCCAACCCGGTCTTGGCACTGACCTCGACCGCGTCGATGGCGTCGATGCCGATAATGTCCTCGATTTCCTGCTTCACTCGATCCGCTTCGGCGGAGGGCAGGTCTACCTTGTTCAGTACCGGCACCACTTCCAGGCCCTGCTCGATGGCGGTGTAACAGTTGGCAACGCTCTGTGCCTCTACGCCCTGGGCGGCATCTACGACCAGTAGCGCACCCTCGCAGGCAGACAACGAGCGCGATACTTCGTATGAAAAATCCACATGCCCCGGGGTATCGATGAAATTAAGAATGTAGACCTCGCCGTTGGCGGCCGTGTAGTTGAGCGATACGCTCTGTGCCTTGATGGTTATGCCGCGTTCGCGCTCCAGGTCCATGGAATCCAGCACCTGTGCCCCCATTTCGCGTTCGCTCAGACCACCGCAGATCTGGATGAAACGGTCCGCCAGCGTCGACTTACCGTGGTCAATGTGCGCGATAATGGAAAAGTTACGTATGTGGGACAGATCAGACAAAGTGGATAACAACCTGATTTCTAAACCAGAATGGCGCCAATGTGGCGCCATTACAGAGAAAATTCAAAGTATTCAAAAGATTGGAGACGGAGTATACACGCTATTGGCCGCTCAAGGCAGCGCTCAATGCCTGCTCGTCAAGCTGATAGTGACAGATTTCCTGTTCGCCGCAACAAAGTACCGGCACCCACTCGTCATAACGCTGCGCCAGCTCGGGATCGCGATCCACATCCACCAGTGTTAACTCGAAGCCAAGCTGCGGTTGCAAACCCCGCAGCGCCTGCAACATCACCTCACACAGGTGGCAGTCTTCCCGGTGATACAGGGTCAGACTAACCTCTCCCACGACTAGTCCGGCTCAGGCACCTTCAGCGCCAGGAAGATCGGCCCGCCGCGCCGCTGGACCAGGATCGCTATCGATTTTCCGGCTGGAAGTTTTTCGATCATTTCTTCAAATTTAACGACATTTTTAACCTGTTTGCTGTCGATACGAAGAATCACATCGCCCTCACGGATGCCGGCATTTCCGGCCGCACCGTCACCCACTGCTCCCACCAGGACGCCACCGTCTATGCCCAGTTCCGTGCGCTGATCTTTGCTCAGATCGGTAACACTGACATTGAGGCGGTTGTCACTGGTGGCTTTGCTGGTCTCGGCTTTGGCAACGGTCTCATCCTGGTCCGGAAGCTCGCCAAGTTTGACCCACAGGGTCTGGCTGCGCCCGCCACGAATCACTTTAACCGGAACCTTCTTGCCGACCGGCGTACTACCGACCACCGGAGGCAGACCGGAGGAACGCTCGATGTCCTTGCCGTTAAAACTCACCACGATATCTCCAACCTGCAATTTTGCGTCCTCGGCGGGACTGCCCGGCATGACCTTGGCTATCAGGGCACCCTGCGGCTTGCTCATACCGAAAGATTCCGCCAGTTCCCGCGTAACATCCTGGATCAGTACGCCCAGCCAGCCACGGCTGACCTTGCCATGCTCCTTCAGCTGCTTTGCAACATCCATGGCCACTTCGATCGGGATCGAGAATGACAGCCCCATGTAACCGCCGGTACGGCTGTAAATCTGTGAGTTCACTCCGACCACTTCGCCTTCAAGGTTAAACAACGGACCCCCTGAATTGCCCGGATTGATAGCCACATCGGTCTGAATGAACGGTACATAGTTTTCACGCGGCAACGCACGTCCCTTGGCACTGACAATACCGGCGGTCGCGGATCGATCGAAACCGAACGGCGAACCGATTGCCAACACCCACTCGCCGACCTTCAGCGTATCGGACTTACCAATTTTTACCACCGGCAGGTCGTCAGCTTTGATCTTCAGCAGGGCGATGTCACTGCGCGCGTCACTACCAATAATTTCCGCTTTGAGTTCACGCCGGTCTTCAAGACGCACGATCACTTCATCAGCATCCTTGACCACATGGTTATTGGTGAGAATGTATCCATCTTTGGAGATGATAAAGCCGGAACCCAGCGCCGTGGCCTCCCGTGGGTGCGGCGCACCGGGACCACCACCCTGCTCACCGAAAAAATGTTTGAACAGATCGCCGAAGGGCGAACCCTCGGGCAGATTCGGAATCTCGATACCTTCCGGCAGATTCATACGGCTGGGTTTTATTTTTTGTGTGGTACTGATATTCACCACGGCATCACTGGTCGCCTCTACCAGTTCGGTGAAATCAGGCAGCTCACGCGCCTGCACACTCGCCATACCCGCCACCAGCAATGCCAGGCTGACAAGCACCCAGGCTGTAGTCTTTAACGATTTCATAATTGCTCCCGGTTACCTTATCGCCACCAGCTTCGCTGCGTCATCGACTAGTTTGCGCAGCACAAGCGGCTGATATTTATCATCATATTCAATTCTGTGAGTAAAATGCCGCAGCCAGAAAAGTCCTGCGGCAAACCCTGCAACGCCCAGTATCACGCTGGCAAGCTCGGCATTGTCCCAGAGAAAGCTCCGCGCGCCCAGCTCTCCGACAAATCCACCCAGCAACAATAACAGCACCGGTACCGCATAGACTGCCAGCGAGCCGCGCACCAGCGCCTGTTCCCGGATCCCGATCACGACCCGATCACCGACCTTGAGTGGCTGGTCTGACAGAACGCGCACCAGGGTGCGACGCTTACCCAACACTTTCGCCAGGGTGGCCGTGCCGCAGCCTTTTTCAGCCGCGCACGACCCACAGGTGGAACGACGTTGCGTCTCCACCCAGATTTCATCGCCATCAATACGGGCGACCTGTGCAGTTTCTTCCAGCATGAATTATTGGAAACGGACAGACTTGCCAATCAGCTCGACAGTCCGGCGCGGGACTTCTCCGACCACCGTCACGTAGTGGTCCGCCACCATGGTGCCGAACGCATTCAGCGCCCCGCGATGAGATCTACCGCTATAGACAGCGTGCTTTTTTCTGGACTTCTCGATATAGATCGACACACTGGCAAGACCATCGCTATACACCCAGTGTTCGACACCCGGTTGGTGCGCTGATAACTGGTGCCAGTTGTGATCAGTCAGCACAAATCCGTCAGGAACCTGCATCACTTTCCAGCGCGAATTGCGTGAACTGTCACCCTGATCCGGCTGCTGCTCCGGCTCGCGCTGCCAGGTAAAATCAGCACCATCGAGATTCGGCAACAGTTCTCTGTCTGAAACACTTTGTGGAAATGTCACTGTTGTAAACATTACCTGTTCGATGACATGCCCTTTAGAATCGGTTAACTCAGAGCGCAGCAACAGGTGGCTCTTATCGTGAACACAAAATCTGCGCCCGTAGCGGAAGTCATCACGCGACTCAACCGCAACCACCCTGCAAACCAGACCGGCAACCCGGTCTTCGCCCATGACCCGGATTTTGTAATTCTGCTCCAATTCTACCACTTTCTTTGGAAAGCTGGCCGGAAATGGCGTGCGCGGCCGGCTTTTGTTGACCATTACCGCCTGGCTGTCACCCAGAATACAGGTCACTACCTGGTTATCGCGTAACACTTCGCGCTTGGGGCCGGTCAGGGAAAACAGGCGTTCACGCTCGCCGGAAGCGTCCACGGCGTGCACGATCCGCATCGCTTCAAGACTGTTCTGGTGCTGATAAACGAACGTACCGGTATAGTTCAGCGACCGGGATGCCAACGCCATACGCTCCAGCCATTGCTGGGCACTCGCCTCGGCCCACACGGGCTGCTGTATCACAACCGCCATGGCCGCCACTGTTAAAACAGAAGCAAAAACGCGTGTCATTGCTCGTTGTTTTGGAAACCTACAATACGCACATAAGGCATAACGCCCTGTACACCCCGGCTGGCGGCATACTCATTGTGATTGACCAGGTAACCTGACAGACGCTTGTCGATACCCGGCTCGATACGGTCCCACTGATCGTCGCTCACACGCGCCACGACTGAAACATCATCCTGGCCGGAGGCAAGTTTCGGGATGGAGCCGGTCGTAGTTTCCCGCAGTGAGCTGACCGTCAAAACCGCCGCCATCGCAACCGACGCCGCTACTGCAAAACCGGCAACCGGTTTCCACCAGCTAAAACCTTTACGCTTCAGTGTATACTGTTCCTGACCTTCAACATCCTGCTGCAGCGCGCACCGCACACGACCGGCAACACCCAGCATCGCCGTATCTGCGATACCCCGCATGACCTCGCCAATCAGCTGGTAACGTCCAAGGCACTCCCGCAGTTCGGCATCACGCTGCAAGCGCCCCAGTAACAGGGGTTGCTCGACATCACTGAGCTCATCATCGGCCAGCGCAGATAATTGCTCGCGGATTTCATCACTCATTTCCAGTCACCTTTAATTTTCACCTAACAGGGGAAGCATGCGTTTCTCTATCGCATCCCGCGCCCTGAATATTCGAGAACGCACCGTACCGATCGGGCACTCCATGGCAACGGCAATCTCTTCATAACTCAGTCCTTCCAGCTCCCGCAGCACAATGGCTACGCGCAGCTCTTCGGGTAACTCATCAATCGCATCCTGAATCGTGACTGCCAACTCGTTGCTTAATGCCAGACGCTCTGGTGTAGCATATTCCTTAAGACCCGACCCGGCCTCAAATTGTTCCGCATCCTGTGCATCGATATCGTCTTTTGGCGGACGTCGGCCGGCTGCTACCAGGTAGTTCTTGGCCGTATTGATCGCAATCCTGTACAGCCAGGTATAAAAAGCACTGTCACCGCGGAAATTCGGCAATGCACGGTAAGCCTTGATGAAGGCTTCCTGCGACACATCGAGCACTTCACTCGGGTCACGGATATAGCGGCTGATGACGTTGGCAAGTTTATGCTCGTACTTGCGAACCAGGATGTCGAAAGCGGCTTTATCCCCTTTCTGCACCCGCTCGACCAGCTCCTGATCCAGGCTCTTGTCGCCCATCCGGGCTATCTCTTCTGTTGTCCGGACAATCTGCATGCCTGGAATAGACCGGTAAAACCGACAGGAGTTCGCCAGGGACGGCCGTTTAGGGTAAAATTTAAATACAAAGCGCTTTAATCTTAAAGAGTTAACCGGACGAGACCATACCCGATTCCGGCCCGGGCGGCTACCATCGATGCATACCCAGCACCAGTATGACGTACTTATTATCGGCAGCGGCGCCGCCGGCCTTACGCTGGCGCTGAGCCTGCCCGGACGTGCACGTATCGCGGTGCTGGCCAAGGGCCCGGTACAGGAAGGCAACACCTACTACGCACAAGGCGGGATATCCGCGGTACTGGACCGCGACGATTCGATCGAGTCCCACGTCACCGATACCATGGAAACCGGTGCCGGGCTGTGCGATCCCGACGTGGTGCGCCATAGCGTCGAAAACGGCCCGCAAGCGGTCCAGTGGCTGATCGACCTGGGCGTGCCGTTCACCCGTCAGGAATCAGGAGACAGTGGCAAATTTCACCTGACGCGCGAGGGCGGACACCAGCACCGGCGCGTCATTCACGCTGCCGATGCCACCGGCAAGGCTGTGCAAACCAGCCTGGTAGACGCGCTGCGCAGCCGTGACAATATCGATCTGTTTGCGCAACATATTGCCATCGACCTGATCACCGGTGACCGCATAAACCAGACCGGAAACCGCTGCCTGGGCGCCTACGTGCTGGATCGAGGCGTGGGTCGAGTGGAGGTGTTCCGGGCGAAGTTCGTCATTCTGGCAACGGGGGGCGCCAGCAAGGTCTATCTCTATACCAGCAACCCCGACACCTCGACCGGTGACGGCATCGCCATGGCCTGGCGTGCGGGTTGCCGGGTCGCCAATATGGAGTTCAACCAGTTTCACCCGACCTGTCTGTACCACCCGCAGGCAAAATCATTTCTGATCACCGAAGCGGTGCGTGGAGAAGGCGGCAAGTTGCTGCTGCCGGACGGAAAACCGTTCATGCAACGCTTCGATACCCGCTGCGAACTGGCACCGCGTGATGTGGTAGCGCGCGCTATCGACCATGAAATGAAATGTCTGGGTATCGATCATGTGCTGCTGGATATCTCGCACAAACCCGCTGCATTTATCGAAGAACACTTTCCGACGGTATACAGGCGCTGCCTGGCGCTAGGTATCGATATGACCCGCGAAGCGATCCCGGTAGTCCCTGCCGCACATTACACCTGTGGCGGTGTACGCACTGATCTCAAGGGTCACAGTGATGTCGATGGATTGTATGTAGTCGGTGAATCCGCCTGTACCGGGTTGCACGGGGCCAACCGCATGGCCAGCAACTCGCTGCTCGAATGCCTGGTGTTCGGCGCCGCAGCCGCAGCCGATATCGAAGCCCGGCTGGACATCGCCGACATGCCACCGGCACTGCCTGAATGGGATGAATCCCGCGTTACCGACTCCGACGAAGAAGTCGTCGTCAGCCATAACTGGGACGAATTACGTCACTTTATGTGGGACTACGTCGGCATTGTACGTACTGACAAACGGCTCGAGCGCGCTCGCCGGCGTGTGGAACTTTTGCAACACGAAATCGAGGAATACTATTGGAATTTCCGTGTCACCAATGACTTGCTGGAACTGCGTAACCTGGTACAGGTCGCCGAACTGATTATCCGTTCCGCCCAGATGCGCAAGGAAAGCCGCGGCCTGCATTACACCCTTGACTACCCTCAGCCTGATGACAGCGAGCCACCTTCCGATACCATCCTGGTGCCGGAAAAAGCCCGTAAGGGAAAAGTACAGCACGTCGCTGTTGGCAAGGTGGAGCATTTACAGGTTCTGCACAGGTCCTGATACGGGCGCGACCACCTTGAAACTGCGCCTGTTCAGGGGCAACGTGTACTCCAGCCTCTGAAAACACTCCTGAGCCTGGCAGGCGAACAGCCAGGGCTAGCGGCGCGACATCAGCAGTGTCCGCTGTAACCCCTTGTCGGCAGCCAATATCTGCTTAAAGCTATTTTTACACACTCGAATAATATTGTTTATTTCGGAGCTATTTGTATTGCTCTTCGCATAGGCAATACCGACATGCCTTGAAATAACTTCACCGGACAGCTCACAAGAAGCAACCGTATCGTTCCCCCAAACAGTACTTTCCGGAACAATCGCTATACCGATACCGGACCCCACTAATGCAAGCGCCCATTCTTCGCTATCTACCTTCGCAGCGATAGACACGCCGCTGTGCATCTTTGTTATTAATTTCATCATCTGATCGTGAAACTCGCAATTCGTGCGTTCGATCAGCGGGTATTCAAGTAGCTCATCTAAATTTAATTTCTTTTTTACCTGTAAAACATTGTCTCTTGGCAGAGCGGCTATAAAACTCTCCTCCCAAAGGGGCACAAATAACTCATCTTCAGTAACAAGGTAATTAGACGTAAAACGAATGTCCGCATTTGACTGTTTGTCATTTACCCTGAGTTCCAGATCGGGTAATTCGCCGATTACGGTCTTTAGCATACGTGCAATCAAACCGATCCTGATCGACCTGGTGACATTAACCTTAATCAGCTGCTTGTGCCTGGAACTGGTAAAAAATGCCTTTATCCCCGATGCCTGGTCGAGCAGATGCTTTGCGCAAGGGTAAAGTCGACTCCCATCGTCAGTCGGTGTTACCCCTTGTTTTCCTCTAACGAACAATCTTGTCTGGAATTCCGTTTCCAGTTGCTCCAGGGCCAGAGAAATCGATGGTTGCGATATATGCAAAACCCTGCCCGCTGCTGTCAGGCTCCCCGCTTCATAAACGGCAACAAAATATTTCAGGCTTCGAAGATCCATAGGTAGAATATTGCACACATATCAGAAAAGTATATTTAACATATATCTTGCCAATGAGTAAACTCCGGCACAGTAATAGCGTAAATAATGGGGAAACGATCCATGTTCGGTTTGTGTAAAAAAACGTACTGTAAAACCTTAACTCTGGGTGCCGGTGAGCTAGAAGTCATCTGGTCGAAAAGAGCAGAAAAAGAACTGATCGCAAGAAATAAGCCGCTGGTCGCTGAAATGAAGCTTGAATACCGGTGTATGCCTACAAAAGTCGTTACTTTCTTGGACAGGGTGCCGGAGAGTGGCACGGTTGCCTCGGTTACGGAGAATTTTTTTGTTGTCTGGAGTACAACCATCAGCGCTCATTGTGACACCGGTCAGACTGACACTGACAGCATAAAATCAGACCGGTCCCTGCCCGCGCGTGCCAATCGGAAAACACCCCGGCAGCTGATCATAGACCTGAAAAACGGAAAATGGCGCGGTGAATACCATTTTTAACTGCGAAAAACCAATTATTTACAGGCCCTGCCTTTTGGGTTATTTTTCATATCAATTAATTTTGAACAAAGACCACACCACAACGCTCCAGGTATATTGCAACCAGGTCAGGAACGCGGTTCAGGCCCGCTAATAGCATCGTAAGGATCATTCCAGCCGATATAGTCCCAGTAGGTCACGTGGAAACTGAGTGGAA
>ENA-ORDP01001972-ORDP01001972.1-marine-sediment-metagenome-genome-assembly--contig:-NODE-1972-length-10475-cov-2.228791_pt1 | contig 10475 bp, 9 predicted proteins | sample MGYA00248627_ERZ508539 | MGnify/ENA primary metagenome ERZ508539 (study PRJEB26208, sample SAMN05571518) | marine sediment metagenome | biome: deep sea; feature: Hydrothermal vent; material... | reverse complement strand
CCGTTTGATTTTTTTTGGATCGCACCCGCTGTCATACAAAAAATATCCCCCGCACTTTTTATTTTTATGGAAACCGAAATCTGGCCCAATTGCCTTAAAATACTGGCCGCACAAAAAATCCCCACTGTCATGGCCAACGGTCGTATTTCAAATAATAGCTTTCCACGTTATCAGAAACTAAAACCCTTTTTAGCTTACGCGCTTTTAGATGTGACACTTTTTTTAATGCAGTCCGCAGAAGATGCAAAACGCATCATCGCCTTGGGTGCTGCGCCCGCACAGGTGCAGGAATGCGGCAATATGAAATATGATCAGGCCGCATCCAGTGCGGTATCCACAAGCAAAATACCGACAAAAACAATACTGGGTTTAAGTGAAGACAGGCCTTTAATGATTGCAGGCAGCACGCGCCCCGGAGAAGAAGAAACAATATTAGAGGCCTACCAAAGTCTGCTTTTGTCTCTGCCCACACTGGCGCTTTTGATTGCCCCACGGCATCTGAATCGTCTCGAAACGATTGAAAAACAGCTCAAAACAAGTGGATATTCAGTGATCCGAAAAAGCACTCTTTCTGGCCCGAACTCAGATCATTCCCCAGAACACAGACCCGTGATTCTATTGGATACTTTGGGAGAATTAAATCGGCTCTACGCCTTGGGAGACTATATTTTTGTGGGAGGCAGTCTCGCAGACTTTGGTGGACATAATCCTCTAGAACCCGCGGCCCATAAAAAACCCGTTTTTTTTGGACCACACATGGAAAATTTTCGGGATATTGCTTTAGAACTTATGCATTCAGGCGGCGGCATTTCCGTCACAGACGGAAAACAACTGGGCCAAGCCATGCTTGCGCTCGCTCAAAATCCAGAAGACTATCAAAAATGTGCTGAGGCGGCCTATAACATCGTATTGAAACATCAGGGCGCAGTCGCACGTCATCTTGATCGCATCACACATCTTATGGCGCAAAGATAAATGGCAATAAAAAATCAAGCTTCTCTGCTGGCCCAACTTTGGGACAATGACTCTGGAAAGCTCAATGTTCTGCGTTTTTCCCTAAGGCTTCTTTCCTGGGTTTATGCTCTTGTTATTCGTCTGCGTCTTTGGCTCTATCAAAAGGGCTGGCTTGCTCAAAAACGGGTCCCTTGCCATGTTGTGAGCATCGGCAACATCACCACAGGCGGCACAGGAAAAACCCCAATGACCCTCTATTTGGCAGAAGAATGGCAAAAAAGAGGCTACAAAGTCGGGATTGTCAGTCGCGGCTATCGCAGGAAAAATAAGACCCCACTTGTACTGGTGACAGACGGTACGACGATTTTCGCCACCCCCGATGACGTGGGCGATGAACCCTATCTCATGGCGAAACGGCTTGAGGGCGTTGCCATCGTGGTCTGTGCAGATCGTTTTAAAGCCTGTGAAACACTCATTCATCGTTTTGCCGTCGATGTCATTTTATTGGATGATGCTTTTCAACATTTGAAGATGCATCGCGATCAAAATATTCTCATCATTGATGCAACAAAGCCCTTTGGCAATGGACATCTGCTGCCCTGCGGCCCCTTGCGAGAACCCCTCTCGGCAATAAAACGCTCGGATTGTGTCATCTTTTCACGGGTCGCAAAAGAGACCGCAATGCATGCGATGATACAAGGTGTCGCCCCTTATCAGCCTCAGATACTTCAAAGTTGTTTTGAAACAATCGGCATCATTGATCTAAAAACAGACGAAATATTTGCGCCTGAGGTGTTAAGTGGAAAATCTGTTGTGCCTTTTTGTGGCATTGGCAATCCCGATGCTTTTTTGTCTCAACTGAGAGACCTCGGTACAAATTTATGCGCTGCCCATATCTTTGAAGATCATCATGACTATAAAAAAAGCGACTTAGAAACAATCATAAACAGTAAAGATAAAAAAAATGACACATGGATCGTGACAACAGAAAAAGATGCCGTTAAAATCAAAGCCTTAATGACGGAGACCACAAAAATTTACGCGCTTCGCATCGGCCCGGTTTTTAAAAAGGGCTCCGAAAATATGCTCGAAAGATTATTTGAACAATGAAAAATAGAATTGAAGTCTTTTTTTTCCTGCTCTTATCTCGTTTTGTCCGTGCCTTGTCTTTTGAGCGGGCCGTCGCACTCGGCGCGGGTTTGGGTCGCCTTCTGCATCGTTTTGATAAAAAACATCGTTTGATCGCCCTTGGAAACTTACGCCCTTCGTTTAAAGATAAAAGCGAAACCGAACTCGAAAAGATCTTGCTGGGTGTCTACGAAAATATCGGTCGCTCCGGCATTGAAGCCATTCGTCTCGGCGAAATGACCACGGAACAAATCAGTGCAGGCTGTGAAATCGTCGGCCTCGAATATTACAAAGCCGCGCTTAAAGAAAATAAAGGGGTCATCCTACTGGGCGCGCATTTTGGAAGCTGGGAATGGATTCCACTCGCCTTGGGTGTGGAAGGGGTGCCAATGTATGTCATTGTGCGTCCCGTTAATAATCCCTTGCTTGATCAAAAACTTCAAGAGATGCGAGAGCGTTTTGGCAATGTGGTCCTCAACAAACGCACAGAGACGGGAGAAATCATCAAGCTGCTCAGAAAAGGAAAATCCATCGGTTTTTTGCTGGATCAGGATGTAGGCCGAAACAAAGGCATCTTTGTCGATTTTTTTGGACGACCCGCGTCAACCAATAAAGCTTTGGCAACGATCGCCCTGCGCACAAAAGCCCCCGTGCTTCCTATGTTTATCGTCCGAAAAAAAGGCGGGCACCAGCTTATTATCGAAAAACCCATTGCCCTCCCCAAAACGGGTCGACTCAAACAGGATATGATTGAAATCACCACCCTGTTTACAAAAAAAATTGAATCTTATGTGCGACAATACCCTGATCATTGGCTTTGGCTACACCGCCGCTGGAAAACACAGCCCGAAGAACCAAAACATCTTCGATGAATTCAAAACCCATCCAAAAAATATTGGTGCGTGCACCCAATTGGATTGGCGATGCCGTAATGGCAACCCCGACCTTGACCGCGCTTCGCCGTTTTCATGAAAGTGCAGAGATCGTCCTGCTCGCCAAACCCGCCATCGCGGCACTATTTGAGCAGCATCCCGACATCGACCGCATTATGATTTACGAAGATCCCGGGCAACATACAGGTCTTTCCGGTCTTTGGCGTTTGAGTCGTGATCTTAAACACCAACAATTTGATATGGCTTTTTTGCTTCAAAATGCACTTGAGGCCGCCTTGCTTGCTTTTTTTGCAGGGATTCCCAAGCGTGTGGGTTATGCGAGCGACAGGAGAAAACTCTTACTCACACGGAGTATAAAAAAGAAAGATCCCGCACCACACCGCAGCGATGCCTATCTGGCCCTCATGGGGCTCGTGGATAGCGAATGGGATAGCATCAGTGCGGAAGAAAAACGCCCCCCTTATCTCGTGGTCTCCTCTAAAGAGCGCCAAGCGGCCCGTGATTTTTTGGAGTCTTTGGGCGTGCCAGATGAGAAAGGCCCCTTAATTGGATTCAATCCTGGGGCGGCCTATGGGACAGCAAAACGCTGGCTGCCCCAATATTTTGCGGCACTTGCGGACCAATTGATCGAAGAAAAACAGGCAACAATTCTCATCTTTGGGGCACAATCAGAAATTGAAGTGGCTGAAAACATCCTAAAACACATGAAACACACAGCCTTTATTTTATCTGGAAAAACAACGCTACGACAACTGATGGCCTGCATCAAAACATGTCATCTCTTTATCTCAAATGACTCGGGCCCTATGCACATCGCATCGGCCCTGGCTGTGCCGCAAGTCGCCCTCTTTGGCCCAACAAACGCAGAGGCCACTTTTTCCGCAGGGCCTCTGGATCTTATGGTACAAAACAAGGTGGATTGTGCGCCCTGCCGCCATCGTCATTGCCCCATTGATCATCCTTGTATGACAGGGCTTTCCGTCGAAACTGTTTTTACCGCCGCGTCCCAACAATTGTCTCAAACAGATAAAAAAAAGGCGGCCGTTTTTTTAGACCGAGATGGCACCATCAATGAAGACACAGGATATATCGATAGCATAGACCGTTTTTCGCTCTTTCCCGATGCCGCAGCGGCCATCGCACGATTGAATAAAAAAGGCATTCCCGTCATCCTCGTCACAAATCAATCGGGGGTGGCCCGTGGATTTTTTTCCGAATCTTTTGTCGAGCATTTACATTTGCATTTGCAACAATTGCTGGCAAAAAAAGGGGCTTATTTAGATGGAATTTATACTTGCGTCCATCATCCAGATTTTGCAGCCTGTGATTGCCGCAAACCCGCAGGTGGCATGATCCGACAAGCGTTATTAGATCACAGCATTGACTTCTCAGGGTCTTATGTCGTAGGAGATAAAGCTTCGGATATTGCATTAGCCAAGGTCCTCGCTCCAGAAGAGATCGCCACCAGTATCTTGGTCAAAACGGGAGAAGGCACTCAGACGCTGAAAAAATTAGAACGTTTAGGGAAATCCCCCGATGCCCTTGCTGAAAACCTCAGTGAGGCAATCGATTGGATTTTAAAACAGTAAAAAAGGGGAGATAAAAAATGGCACTCAGTGAAGAACTGCTTAATATTTTGGCCTGTCCAAAATGCAAGGGCGACATCCATTTGAATGAAAAAAAAGACGGACTGACCTGTGAAACCTGCCAAGTCGTTTATCCCATCCGTGAAGGCATCCCCATCATGCTCATTGACGAGGCCCTGCCTTTATCTGAATGACGATTGTGGAATATTTCGAAACAATAAATGAGGCTTTAAGCCAATTTCACTTCCTTAAGTTCAGTCCGCATTGACTTAGAAAGAACAAGCGCTTAGGATAATTAGACGATAAGGAGGGAATAGAAGATGAAACAGATCACAAGTATAAAAAAAGGTATTGCGTCGCTCGCAATTTTGGGTGTTTTCGTTTTGGCCCCGGTTTTAGCCTCAGCTTGCTCCAACTTAGGCCCTGAAAAACACATGGGCATTGTCTTAAGTGTGGATCCCATCAAAGGAACAATGGCCTTGATGGATGCCGAAACACAGCAAAGCCTTCTTTTTATAATGGATGAATCACTACTCAAAAAAATTCATGTCAACGACCGTATTATCATCCGTTTTCAAAAGAAACAAGACCAATTAATTGCAAAAGACCTTGAAGTCCATGCCTCAAAAAAAGGCGTGTCTTTTCACGGCTAGAAAGTGACATGACAGGGTGACAAAGAGGGGATTATTCGGTTAAGAGAGCTGCGCCAGACTGTCGTCTAAATCGATGATCCCTTCTTGTATCCCCTTTAGGGCCGCCTTGGTTCGGTCGTCCACTTTCATTTTTGAAAAGATATTGTGCAAATGATTTTTGATTGTTTTTTCACTGAGGTCTAGCTCGTTAGCAATCTCTTTATTCGATTTCCCCCCGGCTACTTTTTTCAGCACTTCTATTTCTCGATCACTCAAATGATATCTGTTTTCCTGCGGGTTTTCCGACCGACGCTTAGGGCGTTGTTGCCTCAACTCGCTCAATATTTTTTTTGTAATCTGGGGATCGATAATGGATTCACCGCGATGCACCGTCATAATGGCTTTGACAATGGTGTCGGAATCCGCATCTTTTAACAAATAGCCATCCACCCCCGCTCGGATCAGCTCAAAAATCGTCGTATCATCATCGTGCATGGTCAATGCAATGATCCCGATTTCAGGAGATTTTTCTTTGATCAGCTGGGTGGCACGAATCCCATTCATTTTTGGCATTGAAATATCCATTAGAATAACATCGGGTTTCAAATCAGCCGCCATTTGTATTGCTTCCAATCCATGCGTTGCTTCGCCCACGAGATCAATGTCGGCCTTGGTTTTCAAAATCGCACCGAGACCTTCCCGGACGACGCGATGATCATCCGTTATTAAAAGCCTGATTTTCATTACACCGCCGCTTTAGGTAAGGGGATTTCAATTGAAACCGTCGTGCCTAAGCCAAGATGGCTTTTGATCGTCGCTTCGCCACCTAAGAGACGAGCGCGTTCTGAAATGGCTTCCAAACCAAAAGAGGTTTGTTTGTTGTTTTGATTTTTTTTGGGCTTGAACCCAGTACCATTATCAATAATGGCCGCCGTGAGTACGCTTTTTTTTGTAATCACCTTCACGGTGACTTCGGTAGCCTCCGCATGTTTTTGCACATTGGCCAGTGCCTCCAAAATAATCCGAAAAATAAACACCTTGGCTTCAGGTAAAATCACCGATTCGCTGCCACTTGTCTTGAGGTGGGTCTTAATTTTGTACTGTTTTTGATAGGTTTTCATATACTTACTTAAAGCGGTGTACAAACCAGAGCGATCAAGATAAATCGGTCGTAGATTAAAAACAACCTCACGCGCCTCCGCAATGGCTTCTTTCAGTAATTTTTGTGTTTTTTGAATCGCACCCGATGTGATAGTTCAGACCTGCAAGCGTTTGCACCAAACCATCATGGATATCGTAGGCAATGCGCGTTCGCTCTTTTGCAATGGCCAACTCCACTTCTTTGACATACAAACGGTAGAGAGACTGATACTCCAGCAAATGTTTTTCGATTTTTTCCTTGCTCCGAATACGCTCCTCAATGAGTTGCCACATAAATTTTGCAGAATGTCCCCCGATAATAGACATGCCCGGCCGACGCGCCGCCTGGAGCGCTTCTTCAATCAAAGGGTTTCCTGTCACATCGACCACCAAATCGGCTTCTTTTGATTTCAGCAGCCGTTTGTAATCTTTTGTCACAGGAATGCGAAGTTTTCGGGCAAGCTGGATCCCAGGCGCACTTTTGTTGATGTCGGCAATGCCAATAATTTGAACCAGGGGGTCTTTATGAAAAATTTCAAGCAGGGAAGTGCCCCCCTGTCCCGCACCGATAATCGCCACCTTACTCATATCTTTCCCTTGTGTTTTAAAACCAATACGGCAAGCGGTGGCAAATTGAGGACGATGGAATAGGGTTTGTTGTGAGCAGCACTGTCAGTCGCTTCAACACAGCCAAGGTTGCCCTGTCCCCCGCCGTCATAATGGGTTGAATCGCTGTTTAAAACTTCCTGCCAGCTTCCCCCAAAGGGAACACCAATCCGATAATCTCTGCGAAGCTCAGGCGTAAAGTGGCAAAGAAAAAGCAGCATATCCTGAGGGTCATGCGATTTACGCAAAAATGCGAGCACACTTTGATTGCGATCCGCACAGTCGATCCATTCAAAACCGGCCGCACTGAAATCTTGTTGGTGAAGCGCCGTTTCGGAGCGATAAAGATGATTTAAGTCCTTCACCCACCGCTGAATCCCTTGGTGAGACTTGTGTTCTAATAGATGCCAATCCAAACTGCTTTCGTGATCCCATTCTCGACGCTGTGCAAATTCACATCCCATAAAAAGTAATTTTTTGCCCGGATGACCGTACATGTAACCATACAATAAACGCAGTTGAGCAAACCGTTCCCAGTCATTACCCGGCATACGGTCAATCAAAGCGCCTTTGCCGTGAACAACCTCATCATGAGACAGCGGCAATACAAAATTTTCAGAGAAGGCATAGTCGATGCTAAAGGTGAGTTGGTGATGTTCAAACTTTCGATAAATCGGGTCTTTTCCCAAATAAGAAAGCGTGTCGTGCATCCAACCCATCTTCCATTTCATGCCAAAACCCAGCCCCCCCAAGTAGGTGGGTCGAGAGACCATGGGCCAGGCCGTTGATTCCTCCGCAATAACCTGTACATCGGGAAAATTCAAATAAATTGTTTCGTTTAATTTTTTAATTAAGGCCAGGGCTTCCAAATTTTCCCGTCCCCCGTATTGATTTGCTGTCCACTCTCCTGCTTTTCGAGAATAATCCAGATAAAGCATGGAGGCCACAGCATCAATGCGCAGACCGTCCAAGTGATATTTATCTAGCCAAAAACAAGCGCTGCTCATCAAAAAAGACTGCACCTCATGACGTCCAAAATCAAAGATGCAGGTGTTCCAATCGGGATGAAAGCCTTTTTGCGGATCGGCGTACTCAAATAAAGGCGCACCGTCAAACTCGGCCAGGCCATGTTTGTCATTTGGAAAATGTGCGGGAACCCAGTCTAAAATCACCCCAATATTATTTTGATGCAGGGTGTCGATGAGAAACATGAGATCTTGCGGGGAACCAAAACGACGGCTGGGGGCAAAATATCCGGTGACTTGATACCCCCAAGAGCCGTAAAAAGGATGTTCCATGAACGGGAGAAACTCGACGTGGGTAAAACCCATTTCAAGTAAATAAGGCACGAGGGTTTCGGCCAATTCCCGGTAGGTGAGAAAACGATTGCCCTCTTGGGGGTTTCGTCGCCACGAACCCAGATGAAGCTCATAAATCGACATGGGCGCATCCAGTGCATTATGCTTGGCGCGTTCACCCATCCAGACTTTATCGTTCCACTCATAATCAAGATGTGTCGCAATGGCCGCTGTTTTAGGGGGCTCCTCCCAAGAAAAAGCAAAGGGATCGCCCTTTTCGAATGGGCGGTCATGATATTTGGAACGCATGTGATATTTGTAAAGGGACTCGGAAGCCACCTCAGGGAAAAATCCTTCCCAAATGCCAGAGTAGTCTTGACGAAGTGCCAATGGGTGCACATCTGCCGTCCATCCATTAAAATCTCCAATAACAGAAACCACAGATGCCCCGGGTGCCCACACGCGAAAAAGTGTGCCCAGACGGCCATCACGGCTGATGCGTCGGGAGCCCATTTTTTCATATAGTTTTGCGTGGTTTCCTTGATGGAAGGCTTTAATATCGGATTCACTCAAGTGATGCGCACTGTTTTTTTCTAAACTATTCCCCATTCGCAAGCCTTTTTAAAGATCCCAGTTGAAAGACAACAAGAGAATGGGCGAGGAGAGCAAAGAGCGTCCCCCCTTTTTCCATAGATTTCCTGAGTCCTGTGACTTCGTCTGCCGTATTGATCAAAACTTGCCAAAACACGTCCTCATGATGGGCAGGCAAAAGGAAAGGGGCCTCTGTCGCGCTTGCGTTCATCAAGATGAGGAGAGTTTTTCCAGTAATGGCTTGGCCTTCTCGATCAAGCTCTTCAATGGCATCTCCGTCAAGTCGCATCCCCATGGCTTGAAAGCCGTCTGCATGCCATTCTTGATCACTCATTTCAGCCCCGCTGGGTGAAAACCACGTAATGTCTTTGATTTCAGACCCGCGAATCTTACGTCCCTGAAAAAACTGATGACGACGTAATACGGGATTTTTCCTAATCTGAACAAGCGCTTGAACAAAAGAAAGAAAGGTCTTTTGCTCGGCATCCAAGTCCCAGTGATACCAGGTGAGTGCGTTGTCCTGGCAATAGGCGTTGTTGTTTCCCTTTTGGCTGCGCCCCAGCTCGTCCCCCCCATAGATCATAGGAACGCCCTGAGAAAGCAATAAAGTCGCCATAAAATTGCGTTTCTGACGTGCCCTCAAGGCTTTAATTCTGGGTTCGTCGGTCGGGCCTTCCACACCACAATTCCAGGTATCATTATAAGACGCACCATCCCGATTATCTTCGCCATTGTCGAGATTATGTTTTTCGTTATAGGTCACGAGATCATGCAGGGGAAAACCATCGTGACAGGTCACAAAATTGATACTGGCATGAGGTCTGCGCCCCCCGTGTTCGTAGAGATCACTGCTGCCTGAGAGACGTGTCGCAAACTCTGCCACCTGACAATGATCCCCCTTCCAAAAACGTCGGATCGTATCTCTGTATTTCCCATTCCACTCTGTCCAAAGCACGGGAAAATTACCCACTTGATACCCGCCCTCACCCAGATCCCAGGGTTCCGCAATAAGTTTGACCTGTGAAATAATCGGATCTTGATGAATGATGTCAAAAAAAGATCCCAAGCGGTCGACATCGTGCAGTTCCCGTGCAAGCGTACTGGCCAAGTCAAAACGGAAACCATCCACATGCATGTCCTGAATCCAGTACCGCAGGCTGTCCATAATCAGCTGGAGCACATGAGGCTGCGTCATATTGAGGGTATTACCACAGCCCGTGTAGTCAATATAACGATCCATTGCAGCCGGATCGAGACGATAATAGGCGCGATTATCAATGCCACGCAAAGAAAGCGTGGGGCCAAATTCATCCCCCTCAGCCGTATGATTATAAACAACATCAAGAATCACTTCGATGTTGTTTGCGTGCAGGGTGCGCACCATCATTTTAAACTCGTCCACGGGACTCATGATGCCTGAGCCATAACGCAGGTCCGGGGCAAAAAAAGAAAGGGTGTTATACCCCCAATAATTGGACAAACCCTTTTTAACCAAAAAATGGTCATCAATATGATGATGTACGGGCATCAACTCTATTGCGGTCACACCCAAGTCATGCAGATGTTCGATGACCGGTTCTGCAATGACCCCAGAGTAGGTCCCCCGCAGTTTTTTCGGGACATTCGGATGCTGCGCCGTCAAGCCTT
>ENA-ORDP01001971-ORDP01001971.1-marine-sediment-metagenome-genome-assembly--contig:-NODE-1971-length-10477-cov-4.117636_pt1 | contig 10477 bp, 12 predicted proteins | sample MGYA00248627_ERZ508539 | MGnify/ENA primary metagenome ERZ508539 (study PRJEB26208, sample SAMN05571518) | marine sediment metagenome | biome: deep sea; feature: Hydrothermal vent; material... | reverse complement strand
CCAGCGTATTTTCGGGTTCGCGGCGGCACCCGACGCCCGGCGCCTGATACCTGACGCCGGGGTGGCGCCAGATGCCGGGGTGGCGGCTTGGGCGGAGATCAGCATGACGCCGGGAGCCAGCGCAACGGTGGCCAGGGCCGCGCCGCCGGCTAGCAATTTGCGCCTGGCGGCGTCGACGGATTTCATTTTATTTCTTCCGGATGTTTTTTTCGATGATTTCATGGTCATTGCCTGGCTTGGGAAAGGGTCAGGTATTTCCGCAGCGAATCAACTATGGCCTTTCCTGTTTCAGACTTGCCGGGATGGCCCAACGGAACCCAGCCCGCCGCTCTTTGAGGCTTCTTTTCGGCAAACGGCGTGTGACAGGTAAAACAGTCGATTGTTACAGCTGTGAATTTATGACACGACGCGCAGAACGGCTCCACGGAGCGGACTTCCTTGTCCTTGGATTTAGGGTCGGGAACCGCGTGGCACTCGATACATCCCCGGAGGCTGTATTTTTTGCCCCGGATGCCTTGGCGAAGGGTCTCGTCGCGCTGGTGATAAAGGTACTGGCCGTGTAGGCGCCGCATGGCGCCCACCGGCTCGATGCATTGTTGACCTTTGTAGGCTTTGACAATGGTGGGCCCCAAGGTGCTCGCCTTTTTCCCGCCATCGGAAGCGGCATCCGCGCCGACCGCGCCGATAGCCGTCAGGACAAGGGCGAGAAGAAAGAATCTAAGAAACCTAACCATGCTGACCGAAGCTCCTCTTGGTTATTCGCCCAGGCCCATTTGGATGTAGCCGGTGGGGCAAACGTCCATGCAGATGTGGCAGCCGACGCATTTATCATATTCGGTGTACACATAACGGCCCACCGCGTGTTTGTCTTTTTTCACCCGGAAAACGGCAACCTGCGGGCAGTAAATTATGCAGTTGTCGCATTCGAAGCATATGCCGCAGCTCATGCAGCGGTCGGCTTCCTTGATAACGTCCTCTTCGGAAAGGCCGGTGAAACGCTCACGGAAGTTGTTCAGCACTTCACTGGAATCGATCAGGAATTCCTGACGCCGGTGCAGGCCTTCGTATTCAAAATGGCCGAGAAACAACTGATCCGAGGCAATGATTTCGCGGAAAGACCTGTCTTCAAAGTTATGAATGGCGAAATCGGCGATATCGCTGCCCCAGGTATTGCCGTCTTCCAGTTTTTCCGGATCGAATTTTTTCGGCTCCAGGTCATGGACGCGCAGTTCTTCGAGCAGGTTGAAGTGATGAACGTCCACCGCCGGCCTCTTGGCCGGTTCCTGGTTGGAAAGGTAGTGATCTATGCCGTCGACGGCGATTGAGGCATGGCCGATGGCGGTGGTCAGCAGATGGGGTTTAATGACATCGCCACCGACGAAGTGATTTTCGCGGACCGGCGAGCGGTAGAATTTGTCGGCGTCCATCAGGCCCCAGTCGTTGGCGAATTCCTCGATGCCGGTGAAGTCTCCGGCCTGGCCGGTGGCGCCGACGATCAGGTCGCATTCGATATCGAATTCCTCGCCTTCCTTTTCGGTTACCTTGCCGGCGTCGTCCCATACCACGGGAACGACGCGGAGCGCCGTCGCCCGACCGTCATCGGCGCGGACGACTTCCTTGGGCGCCAAGCCGTCATGGATTTCGACGCCTTCGCGGATGACCGATTCGAGTTCGTGTTTGGTCGCCGGAGCCCTTGAAATCGGCCGCCGGTAGACGATCCACACATCGGCCCCCTGACGCTTGGCCGCCATCGCCACGTCATGGGCGGTATCGCCGAGGATGACGTTTTCCGGCCGGTCCTTGTCGGCGACATGGGTGATATGGCCGATGCGCCTGGCCACCGCCGCCACGTCCATGGCGGTATCGCCGGCGCCGACCACCAGAACCCGTCCGGTGAGGCCCTGCAAGCGGCCTTCGTTGTAGGCGCGAAGAAATGAAACACCGGAAACGCAGTTGGCCGCGTCGCCGCCTGGAACCGGCAGCGCCTTGCCCGATTGTGCCCCGATGCCCCAGAAAACGGCGTCGAAATCCTTTTCGATCCGGTCGATGGAAATGTCCGTGCCGACCCGGGTGTTGAGCTTTACTTCAACGCCGAGATCGATGATCCGGCGCACTTCGCCTTCGAGAACGTCGCGCGGCGTCCGGTATCCGGGGATGCCGAAGAGCATCATCCCGCCGAGGCCTGAATATTCCTCGAAAATGGTGCAGGCGTGGCCCTTGCGGCGCAGAAAATAGGCCGCCGCCAGGCCCGCCGGCCCGCCGCCGATGATCGCCACCTTCTTGCCGGTGTCCGGTCCCGCCGGGGCGAATTTGAGGTTGTGTTCCAATGCCCAGTCGCCGATGAACTGTTCCACCGAGTTGATGCCGACGTGTTCATCGACTTCGTTGCGGTTGCAGCCGTCCTGGCAGGGCGCCGGGCAAACCCGGCCCATGATGGCGGGGAAGGGGTTGGCTTCGACCATCCGCTCAAAGGCGTATTCCTGCCACGGCATGCCGCCCTTGGGCTTGTCCAGGCCGCGCACGATGTTGAGCCAGCCGCGCACGTCGTGGCCCGAGGGGCAGTTACTCTGGCACGGCGGAGTCCGGTGCACATAGGTGGGGCAGCGGTAGGACTCGCCAGCCGTGACCTGGTGCTCCATCCACGGAACGTGACCGTCGTCGCCGTCCTTGTATCGGAGGTAGGTCAATGCGATTTCGTTCATGACGTTTTTCCCTTTTCCGGGTTCATTCCTTGGTCCCCAGTTTGATTGCGTTGCCTACAAGTTGATGGAGGCTGACCACGGCGTCCATGCCGATGCCGTAAAAGGGCATCACTTTCGAGAACTGGCTCTTGCAGATGGCGCAAAGCGCCACCATGTGGGTGACGCCGTCCTTTTTCATGACCTGGTTCAGCGCTTGCATGCGGGGCATCGCCCCCTTGACCCTTAGCTCCAACATGTCGTCGGTGAGGATGCCGCCGCCGCCGCCGCAGCAAAATGTTTTTTCATGGGTGGTGTCGGGGTTCATCTCGACGAAGCGGTTGGCGCTCGCCTTCAGTACGGCGCGGGGGATGTGGAATTGCCCGCCGGGGCGGCTCCCCATGCGGCTGGCGCGGGCGATATTGCAGGAATCATGAATGGTCAGAGTCATGTCGTCGTTGGCCGAGGCGTCCAGGCTCAAGCCGCCGCGCTCGATCAGGTCGTTGGTGAACTCGCAGATATGCTGGGGCGCCGGGTATTTCGGGTCAAGGAAGTCCCAGGGGCCGGCCAGGGTGTTAAGGAAAGAGTAGGCGACCCGCCAGGCGTGGCCGCACTCGCCGAAGACCAGGCGCTTGACGCCAAGGTCCAGCGCCGCCTTGCGGATGCGATTGGCGGCCTTGAACATTTGGTCGTACGAGCCGATGAACATGCTGAAGTTCGCGGCCTCGGAGGCATAGGAGCTGACCGTCCAACTGACGCCGGCCTGGTGGAAGACCTTGGCGTAGCCGATCAGGCCGTCGACGTGGGGCTCGGCGAAGAAGTCCGCCGACGGCGTCACCAGCAGAATCTCGGCGCCCTTGACGTCGACCGGAAACTTCACCGAAACCCCGGTTTCCTCCTCGACGTCTTCCTCCAGGCCCTCCAGGGTGTCCAACAGCGCCGGGCCGGGTAATCCTAAGTTGTTGCCGATCTTGTGGACCTTGCCGATGATCTCGTTGCAGTACTTCTGCCCCATCCCGATATGGTCCATGATCTCTCGCGCCGCCATCGATATCTCGGCGGTGTCGATGCCGTAGGGGCAGAACACCGAACAGCGCCGGCACTGCGAGCACTGGTGGAAATAAATGTACCAGTCGTCCAAGACCTCCTTGGTCATGCTTTTGGCGCCGACTAGGCCGGGGACGATCTTGCCGGCAACGGTGAAATACTTGCGGTAGACCTGGCGCAGCAGGTCCTGGCGCGCCACCGGCATGTTCTTGGGATCGCCGGTGCCCAGGAAGTAATGGCATTTATCGGTGCAGGCGCCGCACTTGACGCAGGCGTCCAGGTAGACGGCAAGCGAACGGTACTTGCCCAGCAGTTCGCCCAGCTTGGCCACCGCCTTTTGCTCCCAGTCATCCACCAGTTCGCCGGGGAAGCCCAGCGCCTTCTGGTGATCGGGAGAGGCGGGTAAGGGTTTCAGCTTGGCCGTGGCGCCCTCTTGGATATCCGGGATATCGACGAACTCCCCCAATTCGGGAGTCTGGAAGGTTGCCTTGGGCATGGCTTAAGCGTCCCTCTGCGAGTCCAGCGGCGCCGCCCACTTCGCCAGATGCCGTTTTTCCCGGGCGTCGTCCGCCTGGTTGCGGGTGGGGCTGAAGAAGACGCCGGGGACATGCAGCAGCTTGGAGAACGGGAACACCGCCATCAGCAACGCCACCGCCAACAGATGGATCAGCAGCACCGGATCGGCGGGCAGGGGCCGCCAGTCAAAATAGATAAGGCCGAGGATGAAGGCCTTGACGGCGACGATGTCGGTGCGGGCCACGTATTTCATAAGCAGCCCGCTGGACGCCAACGTCAAAAGCAGCAGGATCATCAGGTGATCGGAGATTCCAGTGATATAACGGATGCGCTCGACAAGCAGGCGCCGCGCCCACAATCCCGCCAGTCCGATCACCATGGCGAAGCCGGCGTAGACGCCGAAGGGCTGAATCAGAACCACCCAGCCCCAGACCGGTTCGACGAAATAGCGCAGGTGCCTCAGAAGCACCAGAGCCAGCGCCGCGTGGAACAACGCCCCGAACAACCATATCCATTTATTGGACTTAAACAGGCTCTCGAAAAAAACCACCTCGCGAGCGACGCGCATGGCGGCGCCGGCGGGAGTCAGCGGCGCCGGGGTGGTCGGGATTTTCAATGGCGCAGGGGTGACGGCGTACTGCCGTATCTTGAGAGCCAGCCCGATGACTAGAACGCCCGCCGACAGGTAAAGGAGGAAAGCATATAATATGGTCAGAAACGACATCTCGGCAAAGTCCTCGTCGATCGGAGCGGCGAAGAAGAACCGCCCCTTAAGCTTTCGAAACCGACCTAGATGCAGCCGGTCGGCTTGGGCAGGCCGGCGATCTTGCAGGCTTGTTTGGCCGGGCCGTAGGGGAACAGTTCGTAGAGGTACTTGTTGTTGCCCTTTTCCACGCCCATCGTCTTCTTGACCGCCTTCACAAGCACCCTGACCGCCGGGGCAATCTGGTATTCTTCGTAATACTCGCGCAGAAAATTGATCACCTCCCAATGATCGCTGGTCATGTCGATTTCCTCACCCTTGGCGATGACGTTGGCAAGATCCTCGCTCCATACGGAAATGTCGGTGATATAGCCCTCCTCGTCATGCTCGATAACCTTACCGTTCACATCGTACGCCATGTCAGTATTCTCCCTTTATTATTATAGCCAAGTTTGAGTTGGCCCGTGCTCCCCCACCAGATCAACAAATCCGCCGTAATCAACAACCACGACGCCGTTTATCAGCCGATTCTCCTCAATTCCCCTTGCGGCCAAATCCGGGCCGAGAACGAAAACCGACAAGTCCTTCAACGCGCCCTCGATTTTGGCGGATGCGTCGGCGTCCTTGACGGCTGCATAGACGCCGTCCTCGTACAGTAAGATTGCGCTGCCCTTTTGGGCCAGACGCAGGCAGCTATCCAGGTTAGCGCGTTCGTAGGGCGATTTGTTGACAGTGTGCAGCATGTTCTTGGCTCCCTTGCTCAACCGCTAAGAATCACGTCCTGTTCTTCCATGAACGCTCCCAATTCGGCGCTGGAAAGCACCTCAACGTCAATCACGAAGTCGTCGGGCGTAAACCCTCTGGCCTCCATGGATTCCTTCTCGACGATGATCCGCCAGACCATGTCCATGTCCGGGTCTTCGTCGGCGTCCTCCTTCTCCATCTCGATGATCTTGAAGGTGGGCGAGAAGTTCTTCATGTTGATGGCCTTGGTGTCCTGGCCCTTCTTAATCTGGTAAACCCCGTCATCGACGAAGACGATCGCCGCGTGCTGCTCGAAGGCGGCCGAGATCAGCACAGCCTCCAGCACCTCGAGGGCGTAAATGGTGCCGTAGGGCGCCTTACGGTTGACGAACATGAACTTTTTCTTGACTCCCTCGATGTCGAACAAGTCTTCGAATTGGTCTTCCATAGCGTTTTTTTCCTCAGTCGCCGAATACAACGAGGCGGTCGGCGGCGACGCCGGCCTCGATCAACTGACCAAGCCCCGAGATGCGGAAGCCCTCGGCCAGAATTTCTTCCTTGATGCCGCGCCTCAACGCGGCGGCGACGCAGACAACCAAGTCGAGGTTGTGTTCCTTTCCCAGCTCGCCCCACAGCTTGATCAGGTTGCGGTCGTCGGCCTGGGGCTGGGACAGCTTGTTGGCGTTGTTGACGCCGTCGTAATAGAAGAAGATCCGCAACACCTGGTGGCCCTTGTCCAGCGCCGCCTTGGCGAAGTGGTAGGCGGAGTCCGACGCTTGGTGGGTGAACGGCCCCTCGTTGACCATAATTCCGAATTTCATGTCGTCCCTTTCCCCTTATCCCGAGGCCTAGAAATGAAGGTGGCTGGAGGCGTTTAAACTTGAGCGCGAGCCGTGCCAGTCCTCGATGTGGTATTTCGTGAAGGGTAGGCCGGTGAGGTCAAAGAAGCGCGGCCAGCCGATGCGATCGATCCATTCGCCCATGCGCTCCCAGGCCTGCGCGTTCTCCTTGTAGGTCTTGAGGATGTTCTTGACCACTTCCGCAACCTCCGGCCAATGGGGCGGGTTGTTGGGGAGGTTGGCGATAACAAGCTTGTGAAAGGCGGGCTTGGAGCGGGTGCTGGAATGTTTGCCGCCGACCCAGATGGCTATTTTCGAGTGTTCGGGATCGTTGATCTGCATGGGCGGGCACGGCGGGTAGCAGGCGCCGCAGCACATGCACTTCTTCTCGTCCACCTCGAGGCTCGGCTTGCCGTTGACCAGGGCCGGACGGATAGCCGCCACCGGACAACGGGCGATGACCGACGGGCGCTCGCAAACATTGGCCACCAGGTCGTGGTTGATCTTGGGCGGCTTGGTGTGCTGGATGTTGATGGCGATGTCGCCCTGGCCGCCGCAGTTGATCTGGCAGCAGGAGGTGGTGATCTTCACCCGGTTCGGCATCTCCTCGTTTATAAAATCCTCATAGAGTTCATCCATCAGCGACTTGACCACGCCCGAGGCGTCGGTAGCGGGGATGTCGCAATGCAGCCACCCCTGGGTATGGGAGATCATGGAAATCGAGTTGCCGGTGCCGCCGACGGGGTATCCCTCTTCGCCCAGCCTGTCGATCAGGGGCTGCACCTTGTCGAACGAGTTCACCATGAATTCGATGTTGGAGCGCACGGTGAAACGGACATGGCCCCCGGCGTGCTCGTCGGCGATGTCGCACAGCGTGCGGATGGAATAGATGTCCATCTGGCGCTGGGTGCCGGCCTTGACCGTCCATATCTCGTCGCCGCCGTCGGCGACATGATGAAGGACGCCGGGGCGGGGACGGTCGTGATATTTCCATTGGCCGAAGTTCTTCTTAAGGACCGGATGCATCAGGGGCATGGGGTCCGGAACGCCGCATTCGTCGGGCATACGGGGTTTGGCGCTCATGCTGACTTCCTTCCGCGATTCCATTTTTCCACTTCGGCGTCCCAGCCATCGCCGTCGATGCGCACGTAATTGCTGGTGCGGGGGCTATTGACCATGTTGGGCTCGACGTCGATGCCCAGCCCTTCAAGGAAGTTGACCAGACCGATGCGCTCGATCATCTCGCCGGTGCGTTCGTGCTCCAGCGCGTTCTCGGCGAAAAACTCTATGCAGTCCTCGCCCAATTGGCGGAGCTTTTCATAGTCCTCGTCGGTCTCCAAGCGCATGAAGGGGACAATGACGGTGCCCATCAGGTCGCCGATCTTGAGGGAGCGCTTGCCGCCGACAAGAACCGTCGCCCCGCGCTCCTTACCGGGCGCCAGGGCTTTGGTCATGACGTTGATGCAGTGCATGCAGCGCACGCAACTTCCGTTGTCGATGTCGAGGGTGTCGTCGTCGTTGAGGCTCAGGGCGCGGGTCGGGCACATGTTGACGACTTGGTCGTTGACTTCCTTGCGGCCGCGATCCTTGACGAACTTTTTGACTTCCTTCTGGTCGACTTGGATGTCGTCGCGCCAAGTGCCGATGATGGCGAAGTCGCAACGTTGAATGGCGTTGACGCAGTCGTTGGCGCAACCGGAAAACTTGAACTTGAACTTGTAAGGCATCGCTGGACGGTGCAACTCGTCAAGCATCGAGTTGATGATAAACCGGTGCGCTTTCTGCTCGTTATAGCAGGAGTGCTCGCAACGCGCCGCGCCGACGCAGCTCATGGCGGTGCGTAGCGACGGACCGGCGCCGCCCATGTCAAAGCCGAACTCGTTCAGTTCGTCGAAGGCCTCTTGGACCTTTTCGGAAGTGCAGCCCTGGAACATGATGTCGCCGCTCTGCCCGTGCAGGGCGATCAGCCCCGACCCGTGCTTTTCCCAGATATCGCACAGCTTTCGCAGCGTCTTGGTGTCGTAATGCATGCCGGCCGGCGGCATGATGCGAAGGGTGTGGAACTCGGATGACTCCGGATAGTCCTCGGCGATCTCGGAGAAGCGGGGAATAACGCCGCCGCCATAACCGCGCACGCCGACGACGCCGCCTTTCCAATAGCCCTTGCGGGTCTCGTAGGAGCGCTCCAATTGCCCCAGCAAATCCTTCATCATACCGGCGTAGGGTTTGCCCTCGTCCTCGGCCAGCCGCTTCAGCCCGGTAACAAAGCTTGGCCATGGGCCACCCTCTAGTTGATCGAGAAACGGGGTGTCGGGCATTTTTTTATTCATGGTCGCTCTCATTCCAGCTCTTTGGCCGTTTTCAGGTGCTTGCCGGCGGACCGGCAATCGTTTTCGCCGTAAAAATTTCCGATGGTTAAGCGTTTTTCAAAACCTTACTTAAGAATATTCGAATATAAGCGTTTGTCAAATTCAGTTTGCTATCCCTGAGCCGATATTATTGAACATCTTTTTCTTTCGCGGTAAGTATCTAATGGAACATTGGCGAGAGGTTAAAACGATGGGTGGTGAGAAGGTTAAGGAACTCGACGGTTTCAACGCTCCCTGGGGTAAACAAGTGGTCATCCAGGAGGTCGCTTTCAATGACGGCGTGGTCCTGATGAGGATACGTATCCGGGAAGGCCGGCGCTTCACCATCATCGACGTCGACGCCGACACGGCGGCCCGCTGGGGCAAAGCGATGTGCGCTTGGTCCGACGAAAGCCGACGTCACGAACCCCATGGAGAGCGGTCAGCCTGATTTCATTATCAGAAACCGGTAAACACCATCCTTATCGTCCGCCTCCAACAACTCGTTCCCGGTGGAGCGGCAAAAGGATACGAAGTCCTGCGCCGATCCAGGATCGGTTGAGAGGACTTCCAACTTGTCGCCCTTTTTCATGGACTTAATCGCCTTCTTCGCCTTCAGAATCGGCATCGGACAGTTAAGGCCCTTTACGTCTAGGGTTTCAGTCGCCATATCGTCTCCCATGTTTATTAATGTCTTGACTCCGTTTTCACGCCCAAGAGGACACCGGTTATTATATTAGTCTAGCAAAATATAACATCAGTCGGCGTCTTGCCAGGGAAAAATGACGCCAATTAGAAACAAAATGATTGATCCAGCGGTCAACGGCTATCATCGGGCGCGATGGCGTTCCTGGGCCTCGCCGTTTCAGTTCCCCGCGCCGTGTTTATTCAGGGGCATGGCTTTCTCGGCGTGACCTCCTCGCGGATTGCCCTCCCTGACTTCCTCCGCGCCTTTTCCAGGTCGTGGTCGCCCTGCAGGCGAATCCAGAAATCGTCGGCGGTGCAGAAGTATCGCGCCAGGCGGAGCGCCATGGCGGCGTCGATGGAACGCCTGCAGCTGGCGATTTCACCGATTGACCGAGGTGACGCCTTGATGTCGCGGGCGAGTTGGGCGCGGCTGAGGCCGTGGGGCTTTAGGAACAATTCAACCAGCACCTCGCCGGGGTGGACGTTGGGCGCTTTTGTCGGCGCCGTCCGCCAGTGCTCGTCTACGGCCTGGGCGCCGATGTCGGGGGTGTCCTTGGTCAGCAGCGGCAGCTCTTTCGGCCCAGTGGGAGAGACAAACTCGACCTCGGTCGGGCAGCCGGCCTTTTTCCACGCCTCAATGCCCCCGACGAGGTTGGAAACAAGCTTGTGACCGGTCTGATGAAGTTGCTTGGCGGCCGTCGCCGAGCGCTTGCCGATGGCGCAAATAAGGACGATCCTTTTTTTGGGGATACGCGGAAAGATGTCGGGGTCGAAGACCGACATCGGGCACAACACGGAACCCGGTATGTGCTCCTGCTCGTACTCGGAGGTCTCGCGGACGTCGACCAGCACGATCTCGTCCCTTTCCAGCCAGCCGCTGACCTCCGGCGCCTCGGCCTCGGTCAGTCCCGCCTT
>ENA-ORDP01001970-ORDP01001970.1-marine-sediment-metagenome-genome-assembly--contig:-NODE-1970-length-10479-cov-12.656274_pt1 | contig 10479 bp, 4 predicted proteins | sample MGYA00248627_ERZ508539 | MGnify/ENA primary metagenome ERZ508539 (study PRJEB26208, sample SAMN05571518) | marine sediment metagenome | biome: deep sea; feature: Hydrothermal vent; material... | reverse complement strand
GGGAGCTAGAGGGGGGCGGACGGAGTTATCAGCGAGCCGGGCTGCGCGGGAGACGTTGGCGACGGAGGCAGGCACCCTGCGGGTCGAAGTGGAGTCCTTCCGGAAACACGTGCGCGAAGCGGTGGACGAGCGCGAGCATTTGGTGGGGGAGTTGCAAGAGGCCCAGGCGTCACTGGTTCGGTTTCAGGAGAAAAAGGCTGTGTTGGAAGCAGAACTTGGTTCGGTATATGTTTCGCGTTCTTGGCGGTTGATTTGACGCGTCCGTTGCGCTCCCTTATGGCTTTTTTGCGAGGCATAAAAGTCTGGGTTTTGGTGTGGACGATAGGGTGGAGTCCGCATTTGCGGCCGAGTGGGAGGATCAAGTCACCAGGGGCTAACCGCCAGCGTAGCACCGACCAAGATCCCCATTTTATCTTGGAGAATGTGCCCCGGTTTGCTTGTGGATGGGTCCATTTCCGCGCTGCGTTCGCCGATGATACCAGTGCGAGCCCGTTCGCCCGACTGTATTTCGATTGCGGATCCGGCTTGACGAAAGCCTTGAGTCTACCGCTTCGTGGATTCAAGCGCGGAAAAATCAGACAGGGCGTATATGTTCCGCCGAGTGTGGTGGCGATTCGCCTGGATCCGGTCGATCGGGAACAGATATTCGCCCTGTCCAACGTGAGGTTTCGCAAGAGTTTGTGGCTGAACTTTCGTAAAAGGATTGCTTTCCGGCTTCAGCGGTGGGAATTGAAGCACCTGGGGGCGGTCAATGCACCGGGTAACGCCCGCCCGGGATATCGTCTGGCCAAGAGCATCCAGCGCGGCTTGCCGGGGGGAGCAACACGGGGGTTTTTCGGTCGCTTCTTCAGGCGCCTGTTATTGGCACCTGGAGAGAATGCGGCCGGGAGAATGGATCGGGATTATCCGGCCTGGATAGATCGCTATGACCGCCTTCAGCCGAGCGACATCGTGGCGATAAATCGCCAGATTCAGGCGTTGCCGCACCGAGTCAAAATCTCCATTATCATGCCGGTATTTGAGGTGCCGCTGAAGGTTTTCCAGGAGACGATTGGATCGGTACAGGCTCAACTGTATCCGGATTGGGAACTATGTATTGCGGACGATGGCTCCCGGAGCCGCCACCTGCGACGATATCTCAGACAATTGCAATCACAAGACGAGAGGATTCGGGTGGTTTTCCGGGAACAACGCGGGCACATTTCGGCAGCATCAAATTCCGCTCTTGAGCTTGCCGAAGGAGAGTGGATTGCCTTGCTCGATCACGACGATTTTTTAGCGCCGGATGCGTTACATCAGATTGCTTGCGCGGTTATAAAACATCCACTAGCTGAAATTATCTACTCGGATGAGGACAAGATCGATAACCGGGGAAGGCAGTTTGATCCGTATTTCAAAGGCGATTTCTCTCCAGATCTCCTGTTTTGTCAAAATCAGATCAGTCACTTGGGCGCCTATCGCACGGATCGGGTTCGCGCGGTGGGCGGATTTCGCGAAGGATTGGAAGGTTCCCAGGACTGGGATTTAGCCCTCCGGGTACTCGAACATTGCGGGCCGAAACGAGTGGTTCATATTCCCAAGGTGCTGTACCACTGGCGGGTATCTGCGCAGTCTACCGCATCTACCGTCGAGGCGAAACCTTACGTTTTGGATGCGGGTCGACGTGCGGTCCAGGATCATCTGGATCGTGTCTGTAGGGGGGCTACCGTGGAGCCCGTCCCCGGGATTCCGTTTCAACGCGTTCACTATCCGTTCCGCGCTTCCCAACCGTTGGCAAGCATTCTTATCCCGAGCCGGGATGCTCACAAGGTGCTTCGTGCCTGCGTGGACAGCATCCTCGAACGTACCGAGTATGGGCGCTATGAAATTCTTGTTATGGATAACGACTCCGAGGATGAGGAATCAATCGCCTATTTGCGTTATCTGAATGAGAGTTCATTGGTGCGGGTGCTTAGCTTTCCCGGACCATTCAACTTCTCCCGGATTAATAATGTGGCCGTCCGGGCGGCGCGAGGCGAGGTAGTAGTTCTGCTGAATAATGATACCGAAGTGATCTCCCGGGATTGGCTCCGTGAACTAGTCAGCCAAGCGGTGCGCCCGGAAGTTGGCGCTGTGGGTGCGCGCCTGCTGTATCCCGACGGTACGGTGCAACATGCGGGCGTCGTGACCGGGGTGGGGGGGGTTGCCGACCATGTGCCGTCACAATTGGCCCGCGGCGGGCCGGGTTATTTTGCCCACGCCCTGCTCACCCGGGATGTCTCCGCCGTGACCGGGGCGTGCCTTGCCATTCGGCGCCAGCTCTATAGGAAGATGGACGGGCTCGACGAAAAGAACTTGGCGGTTGCCTTCAACGATATCGATTTGTGCTTGCGTCTCCGCGAACAGGGCTACCGGGTGATCTACGCGCCAGCGGCCGAATTGTATCATCACGAGAGCAAGAGCCGAGGGTCGGACCTGACCCCAGAAAAAGTAGAGCGATTCAAACGGGAAATCGGGTACATGAAGCGCCGCTGGGGTGGTCGGCTGGAGCAGGACCCGTTTTATAATCCCAATCGCGCACTTGCTTTTGATCACGAAGGGATGCAGCTCGCCAGTTTTCCCAGAACCCGGGCTGTCTGGCAAGATTTTCTGTAACCTACGACTACGGGAACGGATAGTGCGCCAAGCGAAGCTTGGCGCTTCTTGCCGGGTGCAAGTCCCGGTCGGGTGAGAAATGCCTCGGTATCTGATTAGCGATAAAATGTGACCTCTTCACCTGTAGTAATTACAGCCCTGCTGACGTATTGCTAGGTGAGACAACAGAAAGACGGTGAAATTTCAGTGTACAATGTCCAATGAATAAAATTAAGTGGTTGACTGGGAGGAGAAGAAGATGAGTAAAGGTCTTGGAATAGCCGCGTTGATATTGGCCCTAATAGCTTTCGGAGTGCCCGTGGTTGGTTTATATGTCTCATGGTTGGCTTTGGCATTGGCCGTTCTTGCAGCTTTATCCGGGGACAAAACGTTCGCTGTGGCGACGCCTATTATTGCAGCGGCCAACACTTTTTTCTTTAGCCCTCTAGTCCTGATTGCTTTTTTTGGGGAAAATCAGCAAAGCGGATCAAATGCTCTGTTGTTCACGACGGTGATTTTGCTTGTTGCTCCGATTGTCGCAATTTTCCTATTTTCGTCTGGAAAATTCGTGATTGGAAAACCTACAAACTGAAGTTTAATTGAAATTCACTACTTGATCGGACGACCGGGTTTCACTGAGGGGACAATAAATGCCCATCTTCAAAGTCATCGAAACGCTGGATCCTTGCTACGCTCTTTGCGCTGACCGCGCTGACTGGTTTCTGTGGTGGAACAACTACCGCAACCAGTCAAGCGCCGGCGAACGCCACGACAGCAACTGGAATATTTCATGACAACAGATCGTAGTACGCAAGTTCGGTCAAGCCGGTTGGGGCACGCGATTGCCGTCGTTGTGTTGTGTGGACTCCTCGTTCCAATCGCCGATGCGGCCGCACCACTTCCCGGCCCCGCCAGCCCCAACCGCATCAAGCAACGCTTCCAGCCCTCGGCTGTGCCGAAGGCCGCGCCTGAAATTATCATTCCCGGTCCGCAGGCGCCGATGCCGCCGGCCAAGGCATTGAAGACGGACTTCATCCTGCGCGCCGTCATCCTCGACCACAGCACGGTCTACAAGCCCGCCGACCTGACGCCGCTTACCGCCAACCTGATCGGCAAGAAAATCTCCCTCGCTCAAGTGTTTGTCCTGCGCGACGCCCTCACCGCCAAGTACCGGCGCGACGGCTACATTCTCTCGCAAGTCATCGTACCGCCGCAAAAGATCGCCAATGGCGTGGTTCATATGCAAGCCGTCGAGGGCTATGTCGCCAAGGTCCGCATCATCGGCGACACCCACGACTCTCGGGGGCTCATCGCCGCCATGGCTGCGCGCATCAAGGCGGCGCGCCCGCTCACCGCGAAGGTCCTGGAGCGCTACGTGTTGCTGATCCGCGATCTGCCCGGCACCTCGGTGCGGACCGTCTTGCGCCCAGCCAAGGGCCTGCCCGGTGCAGCCGATCTCGACCTTATCGTGACGCACCGAACCGTCACCGGTTATGCTTCGATCGATAATCACGGCTCGAAGGCCATTGGCCCGCTGGAGGGTCAGATCGGCCTCAATCTCAACTCTCTGTTCGGCCGCGATGGACAGACCGCGCTTCAGTTGGTGACCGTTAACCCGCCGAAGGAATTGCAGTATGCCGCGTTCCGGCACGAGGAGATCCTCTCGCCCGAGGGTACCCGGCTCGATCTGGCGGCGACCTACAGCCACTCCAAACCGGGCGGCGCGCTGATCGACCTCAACCCACTCGGCAACAGTCTCAGCCTGCACGTGGGGGTCGACTACCCGGTGATTCGTTCGCTCGCCCGCACCCTGCGGATCGGCGCCGCCTTCACGTCACTCGACAGCCGTGTCAGCCTTCTCGGCAGCGAGTATTCCAACGACAGGGTGCGCTACCTGTCGCTGAACGCCAGCTACGACGTGGCCGACACCCTGCTCGGCGACAGCCGACCGGCCAGCACCCTGATCCGTGCCGAGTTGAGTCAGGGGTTGGACATCCTCGGCGCCACTCGCCCCGGTTCGCCCGACCTCAGCCGGGCCAACGGCCACAGCAACTTCACCCTTTCCCACGCGGAACTGACGCGCATCCAAAGCGTTGCCGGGCGCTTTGGCTTGGCCCTGGCCGCTGAGGGTCAAGTAGCGGCGACCCCACTGCTCGCGGCCCAGCAGTTTGGCCTCGGTGGCAGCCGCTTCGGCCGTGGCTACGAGCCCTCCGAAATCATCGGCGACGACGGCCTTGCCGGCTCCATCGAGGCCCGCTACAACCTGCCGGTCGAAACCGAGGTGTTCAGCCGCCCGCAGTTCTATGTCTTCTACGACATCGGCAAGGTCTGGGACATCAGCCCCGCTGCGGGCCAGGCGAAGGCGCAATCGCTGGCCTCGGCCGGGATCGGGCTGCGCTTCGCCTTGTTCCGGCGCGTCTCGGCCGACATCGCATTGGCGAAGCCACTCACCCGTAACATCGCCTCCCGCGGCAATCGGAACATCCGACCGCTATTCAGTCTCATCGCCGGCTTCTAAGGGGGTTTCCCATGGCACATCCACCCTTCCGCCCCGCTACCCGTGACACCTTACGGACGCTGGCAGCGAGCCTCCTCGGGATGAGCGCCCTGATACTCACCCCGATCCTCGCTCACGCCAATCCTCAAGGCGGTCAGGTCGTCGCGGGCTCGGCGAACATCACTCAATCCAGCCCCCAGCACGTGTCGATCACCCAGAGGAGCGAGAAGGCAATCATCAATTGGCGGACCTTCAGCATCCGCGCCGGCGAACAGACCACCTTCGCCCAGCCCAACGCCCGCGCAATCGCGCTCAACCGGGTCGTCGGCGCCGATCCTTCGGCCATCCTGGGCACGCTCAAGGCGAACGGGCGCGTGTGGCTGATCAACCCAAACGGCATCGTCTTCGGCAGGACGGCCCGGGTGGACGTGGCGGGGCTGCTCGCGACCACGCTCGACATCAGTAACCGCGACTTCATGGTCGGGCATTACCACTTCCATGCCCCGAGGAACCCCTCGGCGATGGTGGTCAACGCGGGGCACATTACGGTGCGCGACGCCGGCCTCGCCGCCCTGGTCGCCCCGGGGGTGGAAAACTCCGGGGTGATCGAAGCCCGTCTCGGCGAGATCCAGCTTGCCTCCACAGTCGGCTTCACCGTCGACCTCTACGGCAACGGCCTCTTCAATTTCCTCCTCGACCAGCAGGCGACACAGACCCTCAGGCGACGCGACGGCATCAAGCTTGTTGCTGCCGTTAACAACAGCGGAACTCTGATCGCCGATGGTGGCACCATCCTGCTGACCGCTGACGCGGCGAAGTCGGTAGTCGATCACGCCATCGATATGAGCGGCTATGCCCGTGCGCGTAACGCCGCTACCCACGCCGGAGTCATCGTGCTAGACGGTGGCCCGAGTGGCACAGTGCGGGTCTCAGGGATGCTCGATGCCTCCAGTCGGACCCCGGGGCAAAGTGCCGGCACCATCAAGGTACTGGCCGGTCTGCGCGACGGAACGGTGAATGTGTCGGGCACGTTGGATGCGAGTGCCCCGCAGGGGGGCCACGGCGGTTTCATCGAGACCAGTGCGGCACAGGTCAAAATCGCTGATCGCGCCACCATCACCACGGCCGCGCCGGGCGGCCTGACCGGCACTTGGCTCATCGACCCGCACGACTACGTCATCGCTCCCACCGGCGGCGACATCACCGGGGCCGCCCTCTCGAACAGCCTTTCCAGCACCAATGTCACCCTCCTCAGCAGCGCCGGCACCGGCGGCACCCAGGGCGATATCAACGTCAACGACGCAATCTCCTGGAGCGCCAACACCCTCACCCTGACCGCTGCCAACGACATCAACATCAACGCCATAATGACAGCCACTGGAAAGGCCTCGCTGGCGCTGAATCCCGCCACCGCCAACGGCGGCGATGCGGCGATAAGCGGCGGTGACGATCTCGTCGGAATGAACTCCAGCGGCTTCACCGGCCGAGTCGATTTCAGCAGCACCGGCACACTTTCGATCGATGGAACACCCTATACGGTGATCAACAACCTGGGGGCGCCGGGCGAAACGTCCGGAAAGACACTGCAAGGAATAAACGGCAACCTGGCCGGCCACTACGTGCTGGGGAGAAACATTGATGCCTCGGCTACCAGTGGATGGAACAGTGGAGCGGGTTTCTCGCCGATCGGGTCCTATAATTACGCAACCTTCACTACTGGCACTCTTTTCGTCGGCGTCTTCGACGGTTTGGGGCACACCATCACCGGGCTTGTCATCAACCGATCATCCTCGAGCGTGGGCCTGTTCGGTGGGTTAGGTGGGCTAACGCAAAACGTAGGCCTCGTGAATGACAGCGTCACGAATGACAGCGTCACGTTTGGTAGCTCGGCCGGCGGGCTGGTGGGGACCAACTGGGGCACAATCAGCAACGCCTATGCCACCGGCATCGTGACTAGTGTTGGCGACTGGGCCGGCGGACTAGTGGGGTACAATAGGGGCACGGTCAGCAACGCCTATGCCACCGGCAACGTGAGTGGTGGTAGCTGGGCCGGCGGACTGGTGGGGGAGAACTACAGCGCCTCGGTCAGCAACGCCTATGCCACCGGCAACGTGAGTGGTGGTGGTACTAATGGCGGACTGGTGGGGGACAACGACGGCACAATCAGCAACGCCTATGCTACCGGCAGCGTGAGTGGTGTTAGCTTTGCCGGCGGACTGGTGGGGGCCAACGACCACGACGGCATGGTCAGCAACGCCTATGCCACCGGCAGTGTGAGTGCCACCAGCAGCACGATTAATGGTATCCGGATCGGCGGGCTGGTGGGGAGCAACTCCGGCGAAATCGACAGCGCCTATGCCACCGGCAGCGTGAGCGGTGGTGGTAGTAGTGGCTCGGTCGGCGGACTGGTGGGGACCAACTTCGGCACAATCGGCAGCGCCTATGCCACCGGCAGCGTGAGTGGTGGTGGTGGCCTAGCTGGCGGACTGGTGGGGGAGAACGACGGCGCAATCAGCAGCGCCTATGCTACCGGCAGCGTGAGTAGTGGTAGTGGCCTGGCCGGCGGACTGGTGGGGGGCAACTACGACGATAACACGCAGGGGGTCAGCCATGGCACAATCAGCAACGCCTTTTACAATGTTGATCAGGTTAGTATCAACGGGGCTCATCGGTTGACGGTGGGGGGAATCTACAATGCTCAATACCAGGACTGGATCAGTCACGGAGAAACACTTCATATCGCCAACTATTCTTCACTGCCTTTAGGCAGTGGTGGCTATTACAGCGTGGGCAGTATTCGAAGCCTGAAAGACATGTTGGGCTTTATCGAAAATCCCGCATACAATTTTCGCTTGACAACAAACATTGATTTGAACACCGTCCCTGGATTCTATATGCCTTATTTTACCGGCGTATTTGACGGTAACCATTATGTCATCTCCAATCTTGTCGTTAATGCCCCCGCTACTGGCTATATTGGCCTGTTTGGTCAATTATCAGGCTCAGTGAGTAATCTTTGGGTAGTGGGTGCGAATATAGTTGGAGGGAGTTATTCTACCGTCGGCGGACTGGTGGGGGACAACGACGGCACAATCAGCAATGCCTATGCCACCGGCAGCGTGAGTGGTGGTACTAATAGCTCGGTCGGCGGACTGGTGGGGATCAACTACGGCGGCACGGTCAGCAACAGCTATTGGAATACCCAGACTTCCTGGCAATCTGCCGGCATTGGGGGTACCACATATTTAACAGGCGCGACCGGCCTGACGACCGCTCAACTCAAAGCTAAGCTGCCTTCCGGTTTCAAGCCGGCGATATGGACCATCGACCCGAGCATCAACAACGGCTACCCCTCCCTGAAATGGCAGGCAACTTCTACGCCTACGGCCACAATCACCTGGAGCGTCGCCAACACGTTCGGCACCTACGGCGGCTCTCTGAGCCTCGGGTCAGTGACACTGAACGGCGTTTCCACTAACGACACGAATTCCGTCTTCGGTGCCCTCGGCCTGTTCAGTGGCACAAATCAGGTGGCACTGAACACGATGCTCCCGGTGGGTACCTATACCGAGAAAGTCATCGATCTGAGCGGTTCCGCGGCCGGCAAGTACACCCTGGCCACCAGCGGCAACGTCGCCGGCACCTTACAGATTCAACCCAAGCCGCTCACTTGGTCCGTTGCCGACGCCACTTCGGCCTACGGCAGTCCCCCGCAACTCGGCGCAGCCCAACTCTTCGGTGTCGTCGGTACCGGCAGTCCGAATGCGATCGTGAGCGCGTTCACTGGTGCTGCACCCGTCAGTCTCACCAGCAACACCGCGCCAGGAAGCTATGCCGAGAAGGTGACGAGCCTCACGGGTCTCGTAGCGGCTAACTATGCCTTGGCCTCCACCGGTAACTCGCCAGGCACGCTTACCATATCCCCAATCCCTACACCTACACCTACACCTACACCTACACCTACACCTACACCTACTCCTACACCTACTCCTACACCTACTCCTACTCCTACTCCTACTCCTACTCCTACACCTACTCCTACACCTACTCCTACTCCTAGCTCGGGAAGCGGGTCAGTTACATCTGTCGGGCAAATAGGCCCTAGTGTGATTGGGAAATTGGCTAGAATTCAATCACAAATATCTATTAGAAGTTTGGAAATTCCAAATACATTACCCCATCTATCGCTCAATATTGCGGGCTCGACACCCCCGACGTCGGCACACATGAATTCATCTTATTTTCCGCTAGCCTGGGCACCAATACCAAGCCCATCTGTAGCACCAGCAAATATCATTGCTCTCTTGCCACCGCAACTTGCAACCTATCTGGGAAATGGGGTAGCGAAAAATGCATTTGTAGTGGCGCTCAAACTGGCACTACGATCATCTGGCTTACCGAAGAAGGAAGTCATATCATGGACCATAAGATACTTTAAAAAAGTATCCAAAAACGCCGCCGAAAAAGTATCTAAAGGTGCTGCGCTTAGCGTTCTATATGGATTTGGTGGAGATCTTGCCTACTATATTGCGGAAAAAAACGGCGCCTCTCCCTCATTGGCTGATTTCGATAAGAATATGACCGAATTACTTTTGGAGGGAATGATACAAGGCCCACAAGCAGAAGCTGCAACTGCCGCGATGGAGATCGTGGAGTCTGGGACACAGTTAATAGCCTCTGACATCAATAATTTCAATTTTGCGATTTCACAGGCTGGAGCTAGTGCAGCAGCAGCAGACCGTGTATTACGAACACTAAAGAATCAGCACTCAAAAAGAGCTATAAAAATCTCAAGAATAATCCAAAAGATGAGAGAGGATATTGTCAAGATTCGAAAGAATCATCCATTTATTGCCGTGGTAAATGAAATTCCCGGAGCATCGATAAGCATCATCCGATATATCCGGTGGGGGACGTCCCGAATTCTGCTGAACTTGAGAGGAAAGGGGGCAGCGACTCTTTCACCTGTTCTGTGATAGGACAGGGTACTACTCGGTGGAAGAGTGCTACATCGGCCAGGAGGTGCTCGTCCCCGGGGGTACCGAGCGCATTGCCATTTATCACCGCGGGAAACTCATCGAAACTCATGAGCGGCTGAACGATCCCTACCGTTCCAAGCAAACCAAACCCGAGCACTTGAAGCCCTGGGAACGCGCGCTTGCGGACCACTCCGCCTACCGCCAGCGCGCGCGCAAGCTGGGGCCCGCGGTCGAGGAACTCGTCGTGATCCTGCTCGCCCAGGGCCAGGGCTTCATCGACACGCGCAAGGTCTGGGGCATCCTGAGCCTGGATAAACAATACCCCGCCCCCGCCATCGATTCCGCCTGCCGTCAGGCGCTCGAGATGAGGAGCTACTCCTACCGCACGGT
>ENA-ORDP01001969-ORDP01001969.1-marine-sediment-metagenome-genome-assembly--contig:-NODE-1969-length-10480-cov-3.119329_pt1 | contig 10480 bp, 5 predicted proteins | sample MGYA00248627_ERZ508539 | MGnify/ENA primary metagenome ERZ508539 (study PRJEB26208, sample SAMN05571518) | marine sediment metagenome | biome: deep sea; feature: Hydrothermal vent; material... | reverse complement strand
CATGGCGGGGTGCGGAGAGTAGTAGTTTTCAACGGTTCCAGGAGGATTTCGCCCCAGTGCATACCATAATACTTGATCAGAACTACCGATCCACATCAGTTATATTAAAGTCGGCGGGGGCGATTATCAATGGAAACCCGAACAGGATACCCAAGAACCTATGGTCTGATAAGGGACGAGGGGAGTCCATAACCTATTATGAGTGTGTGGATGAGAATGACGAGGCTAAGAGGGTAGGGGATCTCTTATTCGCAAAGAAGTTCAAGACAAGGAAGGCCTATCACAGCTTTGCCATCCTCTATAGAACGAACTTTCAGTCAAGACCTTTTGAAACGGCCCTTCGGGAGAGGAACATAGCCTATCGTGTGGTGGGAGGCGTGAGTTTTTATGACCGTAAGGAAATCAGGGACCTCGTGGCTTATCTCAAACTAATTAATAACTTAGACGATGACGTCTCTCTTTTGCGGATCGTTAATTATCCCAAAAGGGGGATTGGCGAAGTCAGTGTAGAAGCCATTCGACATCACGCGGCCAAGCAATCTCTCACTCTCTTTCAGGCCATGGAGGATTTTCACCGTTTGGACTCGGTGGATCAAAAGACTCGAACACGGATGATGGAGTTTGTGGAACTCATCCACCAATTCAGGGAGGAGTTTGAAGAGAACAGGTTATCCCACACCATGACTCGTCTCATTGATCACTTAGACTATCATTCAGCTATCCACCCTCTCTGCAAGGATGAAAAGGAGTGGCAACGAAAGCTTGACAACATAAGGGACTTCACCAAAACCCTGGAGTCCTACGAGAACAAGGAGAATGAAGATAGCTACGATGACCATCGACCTACACTGGGAGGCTTTTTGATGGGCATCACCTTATCCTCTGACATCCCAAAGTCAAGCGACAAGGAGATTGTGGAGGACAAGGTTACCTTGTTGACCCTCCACAGTGCCAAAGGCCTTGAGTTTCCCCATGTGTACCTGGTGGGAATGGAGGAAGGTATTTTACCCCACGGGAATAACGAGAATATTGAGGAGGAGAGACGACTTTGCTATGTGGGATTCACACGGGCCATGGAAACCCTGACTCTAACAAGCTGTCAGACACGCAGGAAATATGGCCGTCCGGAACAGCAGATGCCATCACGGTTTTTGGAGGATATCCCCTCTGATCTCATGGATATGAAAGGCTTAGGCCATGAAGAGGAGCTGGACCATGAAGATGCCGACGAGTATTTCACCAACCTGAAGGGGCTTTTGGAGGATTGAAGAAGATTAAAAGGTCGTGATAAAACCTTTAGTGACAAGTTTATCCAATTGCCTGCAGGGGCAGGTTTTAAACCTGTCCCTACAGGCAATGATCACTACCAGAAAAAGCTATCTAACTCCCTCTGGAAAAGGGTGAGAGATCTCTTTAGAGTGGTTAATGAACACGTCGAACTCACGATGCTTGATATTTACTTATACACGCGAAATCTTGGAACCACAGGTGATCGTGAAGGATAATTTGTCATATTCTTCCTTGGGAACAGAGGGTCCGGTCTTGGTACAATGCTCATTAAAGGTATCAACCAATTGATCCGCCAGCGTTTCTGCTGTAAGCTCCTGGATATGTATTCTTTCAAAGAACTTAAGGATCTTGCCATTTTTAAACAGAATCATATTGGGTGAACTTGGATTGTAATCAGACAAATAGGTATCTCTGATGTGGTTAATAGCCGTTTTTTCCTGGCCCGCTAACAGGGTGATACTATGATCCGGTATCTTGTCATTTTGGAGTGCCGCACCGACCCCAGGTCTAGCACACCCTGCTGAGCATCCGCATACCGAGTTCACAGCCACTAAAACAGTCTCATCCTTCTTATTGGCAATATACTTATCCACCTCTTCAATGGTAAAGACTTCTGTAAAGCCAACAGCTGTTAATTCTTCTCTCATAAATAGAACTTCTTTCGGGTTATATGTTGGATTATCCATATTTTATTCTCTCTAATTTATTTTCATATTGGGTATACAAATCATATCAATATGTTCTAAGAATGATAAGATAATATTACAAATCGTGGGGATTATTTTTCAATATATTCCTGTGGAATAGTCATTCTTTGAGGAATCCTGTAAAATATAATATATGGAAATCATGAGTTTTTTATTTGAATTGATTGGATTGGATTCACGAGCGGCATGTATATCTATAGTATTGAAGATCTATCAAAACCTGAACATATAAGCAAATTGTCATTTCGTTTCCTGTGATCCTTTTGTGGCCCAGGGAAAATACGCTTATGTCACGTTGAAGACTCATTGTGTTTGTATAAATTATAGCTTTTTTCTTGCTTTTCTTTTTCAACTTAATTATTATTACCCCCAATATTTTAAGGTTACCTTAATATAATCATCTAATAGGAGACTCATTGTGAAGAGATTAAGTGTTCTTATCCTGGTCATATCAGTCCTTGTTTTCAATTCCTGTGGAGGAGGGGGCTATTACGGCATCCAGGAACGAAGCAAAAAGACTCAATCACTCAAGAAGTACAAGAAAGTTCGTATCGGCTGGTTGAAATTAAAGACAGGACTCTGGAAGGTCTACAAATACAATTCCAAAGGTCATTGGAAGGGTTATCTAAAGAAGTTGAATACTGAATTACAAGGTTATGCAAAAAAAGAATTATCTGGTAAGGTCGTTACAGGGGCTAAATCCAAATCGGATAAGTCAAAAGGTAAGGGTTTGTATATTAAGTTCAGCAAAGTAAAGCCTGGCCCTAAGTTTGTGGATGGAAGGGATTTCTTATACCTTACGGTTCACTTTATTGATGGGAAGTCTAAAAAGCAGTTATATAAAGTGTCTTTGAAAGTCATGGCTGATGGATGGGGAGTAGAACTGTCTTTCACTCAAGCTGTGTTCTATCTTTCCAAGTTTATTGAAAAAGAAGTTAATGGGAAAAAGCATAATCTAATGACTAAGTGAAAAAGGCCATCAGAAAGCATGCTTATTGGCAAGAACCAAACGTCTTTTCCTACAATTATGTTGAAGCAACCTCTCAAAAGAAAGATTAAAGACTTCCAGTAGATAGAGTGGATGAGTTCTCGACCCCTATATTAACGTGAGTTCAATTTATAGGATGCCACGGAGACAGTGAGTCACAGAGAAACTAAGAGGAAAGAGTTTATGGGACAAAAGAAACCCGTTGTCATGAACGCTAAAGACCTTCAGTTCGTGATTCTCATGGACCCAAACTATGAAGGTTATGCCAAAAGGAAGGCTGGTCTTAAGTTCTACCTGGTCGACCCATCGGTAGGGGCGGGTTTCAAATCCGCCCCTACCGATGGGTGGGTGGAGCAAAGCCACGGCGTAGGGTGTTTTCGCTGATGGTCTTTGGATTCATGAACTGGACTAAATAATCAGGCCCCCCCGCTTTGGAACCTATACCCGACATGGCAAAACCTCCAAAAGGCTGTCTGGAGACCAAGGCTCCCGTGATCTTCCGATTAATATATAAATTGCCGACATTTAGATTGGCTCGGACTTTCTCTATATTCCCGGGGCTTCGTGAGTAGATCCCTCCTGTCAGGGCGTAGATCGTATTGTTGGCGATGTCAATGGCCTGATCTATTGTTTCAGAGTGTATTAGGGCTAAGACTGGGCCAAAGATTTCCTCCTGAGCCAGGATGGAATCGGGTTGAATATCAGTAAATAAACTGGGGCCTATAAAATAGCCTTTGTCAGAAGCCTTTCCGGCTAATATGACTTTCCCTTCCTGCTTCCCCAGACTGATGTAGTGTTCGATCTTTTTAAGGGCCTTTCCATCCACAACAGGGCCCATGAAATTGTCGGGATCCTCTGGTGAGCCAATCTTCACGCTCTCCATCGCCTCCTTTAAGCGGTCTGTAAAGTCATGGATCACGTCACCCACAAGGATCACACGGGAACAGGCCGAACATTTCTGCCCCTGAAAGCCTAAGGCGGACTCCAGAACACCCTTTACGGCTTCGTCCAAATCGGCTGTTCCATCCACTATGATAGCATTTTTACCCCCCATTTCAGCGATCACACGCTTCACACTCCTTTGAGTGGGGGACGTTTGACCGGCTAATTTAATGATATTTAAGCCCACATCCCTGGATCCCGTGAAGGCAATGAAGTCAATGTCTGGGTGGGAAACTAAATAGTCGCCTAAGTGATCCCCACGGCATGGGAGAAACTGGAATACACCCTTTGGGAGTCCTGCTTCCATGAGTATCTCATATAACTTATAAGCAATGACGGGGGATAGACTGGATGGCTTCAGGATTACACAATTGCCGGTGACCAAACTGGCCGCCACCATCCCTACGGGGATGGCCAAGGGGAAATTCCACGGTGAGATCACCAATCCCAGGCCCTTTGGTTCATAGATATAGCGATTGTCCTCTCCCGGATAGTTGCCGAGTGGATGGGCTTCATTTAGCCTGATCATTTCCTGGGCATAGAAATCCAAGTGGTCAATGGCTTCGGCTATGTCTCCATCAGCTTCAGCCCAAGTTTTCCCCACTTCATAGACTTCCAGAGCGGCCAGGTCGAAGTAGTTCTTCCTCATTAGATCAGCCCCTTTGAAGAGTATGGCGGCTCGATCCTGAGCTGGTATGCGTCTCCATGACTGCCAGGCTTCCTTTGCTTCTTCAATCGCCTTTTCAGCGTTTTCCTTTGTGGCTAATGATACTTGACCAACGACTTCATCAGGATTGGATGGGTTGATGGAGTGAGTGTGCTCTTCCGTCCAGACCTTGTGATGATTGATAAAAAGAGGATACTTTTGACCTAATTGCTTTTTGACCCTCTTGAGGGCTTTCATCATGTTCTCTCGATTGTCTTCAACAGAGAAATCAAGGAGGGGCTGGTTGTTGTAAGAATTGTTAGTAGAGGCTATATGATTAGTCGCAGGCTCTTGTGACTGGCTCTGAGGGGATGATAAAAGTTCATCCAGGGATAGGCCCTCTGAATAGGACTTTCGGAGAATGGACTCATTGGATGTGTTCTCCAGGATGCGGCGAACGAAGTAGGCCATGCCGGGAAGCAACTCTCCAACAGGTGTGTAGATACGAACCCGATAGCCCATATCTTTGAGAGCATGCCGTATCGGTTCGGCCATCCCGTAAATCAGTTGAATCTCTAAAGTATTTTTACTTAGATTCATGGCCTCTGCAACGGATAGACTATGACAAAGGCTCCTAAGGTTGTGTGAGGCAATGCATGGATTGATCCAGCCTGTGTTTTCCAGTAGAATATGGCTTAAAGCCTCAAAATTGCTGTCTGTTTCATGCTTATTGAGAAAGACAGGGATAGGCCAGCCCTTCTGACGGTTGATTACCGTTTCATAATCCCAATAAGCCCCTTTGACAAGGCGAATCGATATTCTCCTCTGATTGGATTCAGCCCAGTGAATTATGTCCATCAGGTCGTCACGGGAGTCTTTAAGATAGGCTTGAAGGGCGATACCCACATGGTTTAAGTCTTTAAATTCGTCCTCCGATACGATGCTTTTAAAGATTGCTATCGTTAAATCCTTGATATGATAATGCTCCATATCAAAGGTGACAGAAGCATTGAGCTCCATAACCTTCCTGAGAACGGGTCTTAAACCCTCTTTAGCTCCTTCAATAGATCGTTCCCACGCCATAGGATTCAGTTGGGAGTAGAAGGAGGAGACTTTGAGGGAGACATTCAGTCTGGGTATCTCGCCATTACTGTCCTGATCAAGAATTGGGTTCTCATCCCATCGGTTTACCTTGTCGTGGAGGAAGTCAAGAAGCTTCAGGTATCTTCTTTGATAGTCCTGAGCTTCCCTTTCACTTAAGACCATTTCGCCAATCAGGTCAACAGTGAAGGCCAGACAGTCTTTTCTAAGGCTTTCAAGGGGTAATAGGGCATCCTGATGGTCGTTACCAGCGATAAATTGTCTGGCTAAACGTTGGACATTGGCTCGGATCACACGAGCCGATATCATGGGAATAAGACCTCTCTTGGAAAGACGTTTGATGCCCCATTCGATAAATGTAGGAGTGTTGGAATCCTTTGTAAAATACTCTTTGAGGATCTTTACTATTAGAGAATCACTCTTGAGAGCTGGAAGGACGTCAATAAATCGCAGGAGCTGCGTTCGGAAGACTTGATCCTTCATGGCCCACTCTAATAGTTTCCCCTTCCACCTTTCCTGATCAAAGAAAGAGGGAATCTCTCCTTCAATAGTTGAGTTGATTTCATGGCCCAGTCGATGAATACGGTTTTCAATATCCTGTTTTGTGATCATAAAGTCGCCTCCCATATATTATCCTGAACACCTGACTCCATTCATGTTAGTGTAGAAATCCATTAAAGGGATGAGACATGCCAAGATACTATATTAAAGGAAGTTCTACGAGTTCATTATATAATCTGGAGAAAAGAGCCCTCACCCTAACCTTCTCCCAGAGGGAGAGGGAACAAGAAAAAAACAAGAGAATCCATTCAGTTCATCATTCGGGTTGCTTATAAAGCTTGTGTCCACTGAGACTCAATGGGTAGGGTGATCCTGAAAGCTGATCCCTCCCCCCGACTGTTCTGGACAGTGACTTTCCCCCCATGACGCTCCGTTAAGCTGTTTACCATGTGAAGACCAATGCGAGCGGCAGAGGATTTATGATCCTCCAGGGTTTTGTGGGTGAAGTGCTCAAAGATAAGATTGAACTTTTGTCGGTTGGTCCCAATATCCGTGTCCGAAACAGTGATGTTTAGCCAACCCCTGTCCTGTTCAATATCCACAAGGATATCATTATGGTCGCAATAGTGATAGGCGTTGGCCACCAAGTTGTTGAGTATCTGATCCATATGGACGGGATCATTTTCAATGGTCATATTACTTGTCTCAGAGATGTTTAACCGAATCCCTTTCGACTCACACATAGGCTCATAAATCCTCTTAATATTGTCTAATATGGGTTTTAGATCGATCCGCCTCAACTCACAGGGATAACGATTGGCCTCCAGTCTGGAGAAGTCTAAAAGCTGGTTGAGAGTCCTGATAAGCGTCTGACCGCCGTGACTCATCCCTTCAAGGCGGGTGTGTACATCATCAAGGGACAGTTCTTTAAGGTTCTCATGGAGAAAATCGATTCCCATAAGTAAAGAGGTCAGTGGAGCCCTCAATTCATGGACTATATTGCTTGTGATTTCGTCTTTCATCCTGAAGGATTCCTGCTCCTTGACCATCAATTCCTGGAGTTTTTCATTGACCTGCTGGATCAATACGGCTCTTTCTATGGCTCCTGCAGTAAATCGTGTTAACAGTCTCATGACCCCCAGGCGATTGGAAGAAAAAGCTTCTGTAGTTAGTTGATTCTCTAAATATATGAGACCCAGGAACTTATCCTCATCTCCCATGGCCAAGCAGAGTATAGATTTTGCCCGATTACGTGTGAGATAGGGATCATGATCAAATGGATTGGCTTGTCCCGTGTTATTAAGGACCACATCCGTATGGGTTCTTGACACATAATTGATGATGGCAGTGGAAATATCCTTGATTTCATCGACCGGTAGGGATTGAACCATCCTTACAGAGTCTGTTCCGGAGGATTCGGCCTCCAGATACAATCGCCCATTTTTATCTAAAAGAATATAACCCTTTTGGGCTCCGGCATTTTCAACAGCAATCCTCAAAAGATTGGTCAGCAAATCAGAAGACTTATTGCCTGTTAAAGCGTTCTCAGTCGATTGAATAAGACTATCTAAATCCAATAACTTTGAGTGAGTGGTGCTTGTGATGGTTTGATTTGTTGTTTCTGGACTTGTCTTATCCCGATTTCTCCTCTCAAATAGAGAATTCAAATGATGTGGATAACGGCTCTTCAGGTGTTTGATCTTACTTTTCGCCCCCCACATGCGGTAAGTGTAATAAGCTTTTTTGATATAAAGCCCCAGAAAGTTCTCTTTCCCCCTATTTAGCCAGTATTTAGCCGCAAGCTCGTTGGCTAAAGCTTCTTCACAAAGATATTCGTTTTCTCTGGCCAATTCGATAGACCTGTCATAGTAGTCTATGGCCTGGTCATTTTTTGAGAAGATGCGGGCTCGTTCAGCTTCTACAAGATAGTACTTGTGTAAATGATTCATGGGAGCGTGATTTGCCCAGTTCTTCATTTTCTTTTGGTTCAGTCGGACGATCTTAAGGAAACGTCTTTGCTGACCCTTTGTGGATTTAGGATACAAGGCCAAAAGGATTAACGAATAATAGAAATAGCAGAGAGGAACAAGGTTTAAGCCCATGAGCGAGTCAATGTAGTCTTGAAGGGCCATACAGTTTTCATAGGCCGCGTCGTAGTCCTCGAAAAGATAACAGATCATCATTTTATGATAGTATAAATAACCCAACATATTCTTATCGTTGGCAGAGAGCAAAGTAGGCAGGGTCAAGTCTTCGTTAAAACTGTCTCCAACTAATCTGAGGGGATTGTCACAGCGATCCAGGAGGTTTAAAACAAGTTGACGCTGCAATTGTCCGACACATAAGTTCTTTTCTTGCTTGAACTTATGGATGAACTTATTGTATTTCTCCATTTCTGATTCAACAAATGAAAGCTCCTTGGAACTTAGGAAGAGGTTTAAGCAGTAATTATGAGCGCAATTACAGGCATATTCAAGGTCTCCTGTTTCAGCACCTGCCTGAAATCCTTCTAGTAAGGGGTAAATGGTATCTTTGAGGTGATCCTTCCAGTGGATGGCAAAGACGTTGACCAAGAGGTTTATTTTGGCCGTAAACTCCTTGGCATTGTATTTATCCTTCAGGTATAAAGCAAGTTGGGCAAAACGGTATCCCAAATCGATGTTCCCTAAGGCGCCACATAAAATAAATCCGTAAGACGCGTAAACATAAGAACTTAAATGAGAATGGCCATGACGATTGGACAATACAATAGACTTAAATATCATGTAGGGGAGAATTTCCGGGACAGTGTAATAAATGGCTGAACCCGTCGTAATATAAATATCTATTAGCACAAGGAGATGAGGGTCCGTCATGTCTGGGAGCGTCTCTAGATCGTCGACACTCTGCCCTCGTAAAGTCCACTTTGTTTTGAGAAATGAAATCAGTATGTCTAAGCGACTGGGCTTTGTAGGGATGGTCACCCCTAGGTCTTTTGATATTTTCAGTGTGGTGTTCACGGCTTCAGCCATTTTATGTTGGGATATATAAGCCTGAACTCTGATATTAAAGAATCTGACTTGGTCCAGAAGGCTGTTAGAGTGTTTTATGGCTGTCTCAATTAGAGCCTCCATTTGGGGGTAGTGATGACATAAGCAGGCCGACTCGGCTCCTCCTGAATATAATCCCAAAGTTAAGTCATAATGGTGGGCCCAGCAGTCTTCCGGGAGAAAATGAATCCCAATATTCAAGTATTTTAAGGCTGAATCATAGGCTGTAGAGGCTTTGGCCTGCAATCCCGCTTTAAGGTTCAGTTCCGCCATCCGAAGCCGTTCATCACCATCTGTGATTAAGTCTTTTCCAGCATTCAGATGGTTCATCAGGCTGAAGAGTCTTTTATCCTTTGTGTACAAGTTATTTAGCAATAAGCGTCCGATATTGAGATGAACCTTGTTTTTGGTACTCTCCTCAATGAGAGAGTAGGCCGCCTGCCGGACACGGTCATGGATGAACTTGTAGAACAACAAATGGGCAGTCGTGTTGGTTCCTTCATTGTTTGCAACATATTTGTAACCATCCCCAATAGGCAGGATTAGTTGACTGAATAAAACCTCCCGTAGGTCACGGGCTGTTCCAACGAGATCTTTGCCGTAGATAATAGAAAGAGTCTTAAGGTCAAAGGTCTTCCCAATGCAGGATGCCAGCTTTAATACAGTCTGAGCCTCTTCTGTGAGTTCTTGTATTTTATCTATCATTAAATGGATTACATTCTCAGTAAAATCTTGATCGAGTATCTTTTTTAAGTCCCATGTCCAGAGACTTTTATCTACGTCAAAGGTTATAAAACCCTTCTCGTATAAAGTTCTTAAGAATTGGGTCAGAAAAAAGGGATTTCCATGGGTTTTATTGGCAACGAGTGCGGCCAGGCGATCCAGGTCCTCAGAGTCAGAGTGCAAGGTGTCTCTAAGAATATCTCGAATACTACCCGACTTTAAGGCTCCTAAAAATATATGCTTGATAGGAGATTTGATTCCCTGTTCCGCTCTATGTTTACGAATATCGTTTAAAGTGATGGTTAAAGAGTGATCCTCTGAGACCTCGTTGTCGCGGTAGGCCCCTATGATAAAGAGATACTTGCTGTCTGGGTCGGTGACCAGCTCTTTAAGAAGTGAGAGGGTGGCCAGGTCAGCCCACTGTAGATCATCCAAAAACAGTATGAGAGGATGGTCTTCACTGGCAAAAATCTGGATGAACTTAAGGAAAACGTGTCTGAAACGATTTTGCTCTTCGGAAGGACTAAGCTTGGCAACAGGGTTTTGTTTTCCA
>ENA-ORDP01001968-ORDP01001968.1-marine-sediment-metagenome-genome-assembly--contig:-NODE-1968-length-10480-cov-4.000096_pt1 | contig 10480 bp, 9 predicted proteins | sample MGYA00248627_ERZ508539 | MGnify/ENA primary metagenome ERZ508539 (study PRJEB26208, sample SAMN05571518) | marine sediment metagenome | biome: deep sea; feature: Hydrothermal vent; material... | reverse complement strand
AAACGGGGTCACCTTTACCGGAAGAAACACTTCAATTAGCAAGAGAGTCTGATTCTATTTTACTTGGTGCGGTTGGTGGTTATAAATGGGAATCACTGGATATTGCTGTACGACCCGAAAAAGGGTTGTTAGGTTTACGTGCCGAACTTGAATTGTTTGCTAATTTACGTCCTGCCATTTTATATCCACAGCTTGCCGATGCGTCTACATTAAAACCGGAAGTGGTTTCCGGTCTGGACATTATGATTGTGCGTGAGTTAACCGGTGGTATTTATTTTGGAAACCCCCGCGGTGTCCGCACATTAGACAATGGCGAACGCGAAGGTTATAACACCCTGGTTTATCGTGAATCCGAGATCAGCCGAATTGCAAAAGTAGCTTTTGATATTGCAGCCAAACGTGACAACCGGGTTTGCTCCGTGGATAAAGCCAATGTACTGGAATGTACCGAGTTGTGGCGTGATGTGATGAATACCATCGGCAAAGATTATCCCGATGTTGAACTAAGCCATATGTATGTTGATAATGCGGCAATGCAACTGGTGCGTGCGCCAAAACAATTCGATGTGATCGTCACTGACAACCTGTTTGGCGACATCTTAAGCGACGTCGCCGCCATGCTGACCGGCTCGCTGGGCATGTTGCCCTCGGCCTCGTTGGGTGAGGCCGATGAAAGTGGTCGCAGGCGGGCCATGTACGAACCGGTGCACGGCTCGGCCCCCGACATTGCCGGAAAAGGCCTCGCCAACCCCCTGGCCGCCTTGCTCAGCTTCGCCATGTGTCTGCGTTATTCCTTCAGCATGGCCAAGGACGCCGGCCTTGTGGAGGGCGCCATCAAGAAGGTTCTCGACGGCGGCCTGCGCACCACCGACATCATGCAGCCGGGCAAGGCCAAGGTCTCCACCTCGGTCATGGGCGACGCCGTTATCCAGGAACTGAACAAGCTGATCTGATTTATTCGTCCCCAGAGGCGGTCTTGGTGTTTTTTTGGGTGTTTTTTTGGGCGTTTTTTTGGGCGTTTTTGGAGCCCACATCCTCCAGCAGCGCCTCGTACTCCAAAAGTTCAAAGCATTTTTCGTGAGCGCCGCGGAAGTCGTCCAAGATGATGCATTCGCCGATGTCGGCCATGATCATGCCGGTGGAGGGAACCTCGCTCACCAGTTCCCTGGACAATTCCAGAAGGACCTTATGGTTCTCTTCGAAGGAGCCGGGACGGATATACATGTCGGTGACCATGTAATAGATCTTCAGCGACGGACTTACGGCTTCCTCAAGCTTAATGATTTGCTTGCCGCGGAGAACCGGGCCATCGCCCTTCACCTCCAACTCGATGGCGGCGTCACCGCGGTTGGTCACCACCATATCGCCAACGATCCCCATCTCGCCGGCGTCGAGCGTTAATTTAATATCCGTCATGACGCGCCGTTATTTTCACTTTGCGTTTGTTCCGCCTCGGTTCAAGCGTTGCTCGGTATAATAAGAAAAACCCCCTCGGGACGAAAAGTCCCAAGGGGGTTTTGGATTGTGTTAATCCGGAAGGATCGATCTAAAGACTGTTTATTCGGCGCTAGCCGAAGAAACCTCTTTGTTCTCTTCGTCCAGGTGCTGCTGGAAGGAGAGGTCGAAATCAGGAATTGGCGGAAGATCGATTTCCTGGCCGTTGCTGATTTTGGCGTTGCGCTTCTGGCGATACATGCTGCGAATGGCGGCATAGTAGTCGATGGACGTGCTCTTGATCTGGTCAAGCTCTTCAACCACGGCGGCGTACTGGCTGACGCCCTTGGCGCCGGCCAGGGACCATGTGACCGCTTTGTCATCAACGTAAACGGTGGAAAGAGGATCAAAGAAGTTGTCGACTAAGAGGCCCGCAAAGTCACGGGGATTGGAGGGACCGAAGATGGGCAGAACAATATAAAGTCCCTCTCCCACGCCCCAGGCGCCGAGAGTCTGGCCAAAGTCCTCGCCATGCTTTTCAATACCCAGGTCCGAAGCCACGTCGGCGATGCCGCCGGCGCCGGCGATGGTGTTCACCATGAAGCGGCCCAAGGTCTGCCCGGCGCGATCAAACTCAAACTGGAGAAGATCGTTGGCCAGGATAACCGGGGTGTTCAGGTTATGCAGGATATTGGCGACGGCGTCGCGCACGCCCGCCGGAAGGAAATTATAAACCGTGACGATGGGCCTGAACAAAATGTCCTGGAGAAATTCGTTAAATCCGAAGATGGCCCGGTTAAGGGGCTCGATCGGATCATTGAAGTCCTCATCCGCGCCGGAAGCTTCCGCGGCGACTTCATCAGCCGCCAATTCGTCGGCGACAACCTTGTCGGCGGCGATTTTATTGGCCACTACCGCTTTGTCGGAAGGAGCAATGTACGCGTTCGTTCCTTCGACTTCAGTTATGTTGGCGGCCACGGAGAACGACGCGTTCCCAACCATGAGAACGCCCGCTAAGAGCAGGGCGCTAAAAAAACTGTTTATTTTATTGGAGCAAAACACAAGAGCCTCCCCCTGAAAAAACACAATCCTCGAAAACGTAACCTAATTAAAGTCACACAAAGGATACTTTTATGTGATCTTAACAGCTTACGCAACACTCATATCCAAAAATATATAAGTTTATGGTTAACAACATATAATGAGCTTAACAAGTCATTTTTTTCATCAAGCCATCGGTTCTCCGGCGTCAATCAAATAAAAATTAAGTCAAGGTGTTTTTGCAGGGAAATTAAGGAAAGATTTGATCTCCGCGAAGAAGAAAGCTAAACACCTTGGCGTTAACCTGCTAACATTGTGTATATAGGACTTCGTTGACTTGATCAGCGCACTGAAATCAATGCCCAGGCGCCTGATCGCAAAGCAGCCGGCCTACGGTATTAGGATATATCGAAAAGGCTGCCCCCTTTAAATAATTTGAGAGAAAAAATAATGAAACGCCCCATCTCGCTTCCAAAGATGTTTTTTTCCATAGCTCTGCTGTTTGCGATTCTCCCTGGCGGCGCCGGGGCCACGCCCACGAGCGACGTCATTGAACGATTCCACGCCAATTTGCTTTCAGTCATGAAAGAGGCCCGCACCCTGGGCCTGCAAGGGCGCTACTCGCGTCTGGAGCCGGAAATCGAACAGGCCTTCAACCTGACCCTGATGGTTCGCATCGCCACCGGCTCTTTCTGGAAAAAGGCGAACGAGGCCCAAAGGAAGGATCTTCTTTCCTCCTTCAAGAGAATAAGCGTAAGCACATACGCGAGCCAATTCAACAGCTTTTCCGGCCAGTCCTTCAGGACTCTCGGCGAAAAACCGGGACCGCAAAAAACGCAACTCGTCGAAACTCAAATCATGCGCCCGCCAAAGGCCCCCGTGAAAATCACCTATGTGATGAAGGGGGACCGAATCATTGACGTTCTTCTCGACAACTCCATCAGCGAGCTTGCGGTGCGCCGTTCCGAGTACCGTTATATATTAAGCGACTCCGGCATCCCGGGCCTTATCAATGTTCTTAATGAAAAGGCCAACAAGCTAATCCAGGAATAACGCGAGCGCATGGGCGGCGCCATCCGCTAGAGCATTTCCGGACCAAATTGACCCATTCCGTCAGAGCAATTTTGGTTCATGGCAAGGAAAGGGCCGCCAGGCGTAGTTCGTCTACGGCCAAGGCGCTTGACGCAGCCATGGGCCGAAAGGGCCTGTCGGAATGGGTCAATTTGGTCCGGAAATGCTCTAGACGTGATATTCATTAGCCCCACGGATAAAAAGGGCGCCCCAGTAAATCTGGGAGCCGATGGCCCCGGTTGGCAACAAAATCCAGGTCTGATCAAGTAAGGCGAGGCCGAGGACGATAAAACAAAAATCGGCGCGGGTGAGTTCGCGAAAAGTATAAATCACCCATTCGTAAAATTTTACAGGCATCTTCGGCTGTTCGGCCGCCATGCGGCCGGTCGGATCGCGGACGCCCTTATCCTCAAGCTCTTTGCGGGAGCGGGCGTCAATGTAAAAGCCGATGGCGTAGTTGATGGTCCCGCCCGCCGCCGCCGCCCATCCCATCCAAAACCACATTTCCTGGCCCGTGGATTCGGCGACTCCAATGCCGAGAGAGGCGAAAAAACTGACGTGAACGATAAAGTCGACGAAACTGTCATAGCGCATGCCGAACGGCGTGGACTGACCCTTGATGCGCGCGATTTCGCCGTCGCAGTTGTCCAGGATATAGCACATGACAAGCATCGCCCCGCCGACCACGTCCAAGGCCCATACTCCCTGCAACACCATCCACGAGCAGCCGAGCCCGAAAAGCATCGAGAGGGTGGTCACCTGATTGGCGCTGATGGGCGTGCGCACCAGCAGCGGCGTCACATGGACCGACAGATGCCTGACCAGGGGAAAGGGCGTCTTCGGACGCCCCGGCGTATATCGCGTGTCCGGACCGCTATTCACTTTCGCCGCTCCCCACTGCGCTATTGGGCCGGATTGGGGCCGGATTGGACGGCCACAAAGCCATCAACGCCGGCAAAACCCCAAGCGTGCAAACCAGACTGAGCGTAATGGCGACGGTCAGCAACGCGCCCATGCTCGACGTTCCCGGATGACTGGAGAGAGCGATGGAGCCGAAGGAGCCAATCGTCGTCAAGGCGCTGAAGAACACCGCGCGCGGCGTACTGGTGACCAGCGCCGCCGCCGGGTCGTGCTCCTTGCGTTCGCGGATCACCAGATGAATGGCGCTGGCCACCCCGAGCCCGAACAAAAGCGGCAGAACAATGACGTTGGCGAAGTTGAACGGAAGGTTGAAAATAACCGAAAAGGCGACGGTCAGCATGGCCGCCAAGGTCAGCGGCGCGAACACCAGCAACACGTCCCTGAGCGCCCTAAGCAACAGCGCCAAAAGCAACGAGATGCTGCCAAGGGCGAGCAGGGCCGCCACGCGGAACGACTCGACCACCGCCTCGCCCGCCTCCAGAATAATCACGGGCGAGCCCGTGGCGCGGGGCGCAACGCGGCGCACGTCCCTGATGAATTCGCGCAAGGCTTCTCTGTCCTTCAGGTCTTTTTTAGGATAGATGGTGACGCGCGCCCGGCCGTCGGCGGCGACCTTGCCCGCCTTCAGTCTCTCGGGCAGACTCTCCAAGGTCACCGGCTCCGCCAATAGGGATTCGTTTAAAGCCTTCAGCCGGCCGGGTAGGGAGGAGATCATTCTTTTCTCCAATTCCACCAGAACGTCCGCATCATTCGGCGTTCCCTTGAGGAGCTTCGAAAAGGCGGCCTCGACGCGCTGGGCGCCGGGGCCATTGGCGGTGCTGGAAAGAAGCTTGAGTTTTTCCCGGAAAGACGCGAGGGACTGGGCGCGCTCCTGGGCCGCCGGCGCCGGCTTTTGTTCCGTGGAGGAAAGCGAGGGAGCAAGAAACAGCGCCATGGTTCCGATAATATCCAGTTTCTCGTCCTGCCCCTTGGGAACGTAGTCGGCCAAGGTCTCCGTGGAATCCACCACGTCGAGGGCTTTGAGCTTTTCAGCCAGCGCCACGGCTTCCTTCAGGTCGGCGGTGAGAACTTTGATGAAATAGGGACTGGTGCGGCTATCGTCCATCATTTCCAGAAGGACGGCGACGGACTCCGTTTTGGGGTCTTTCAGATTCAAGGGATCAAAGTCGAATTTAGCCTCGCCGAGAAAAGCCAAGGAAGCCAGGAACAGAACCAAGCCCCCAAAGGCGATGGCCTTGGCGTGCTCTAGGCTGTAGCGCGAGGCTATGACGGAAATCCCGCGTTTTTTTCTCTTGGGCGCCTTCTTCAGCGGGGCCAGCGTCAAAATGGCGGGCAGGACCGTTACATTGGCGAACAGCGCGATGAACATCCCGGAGCCGGCGATCAGGCCCAATTCCGCAAGGCCGAGATAATCCGTCGGCAGGAAAGAATAAAAGGCGATGGCCGCCGCCACGGCGCAAAGAGTCAGGGCGCCGCCGACGCCGGCCGTGGCGGCCTCGAGCGCCGCCCCGTGCTCCGCGCCCTTGTCGATTTCCTCCTTGTAACGCAGGCCGAAATGAATCCCGAAATCAACGCTGAGGCCAATAAACAAAACCGCGAACGCCACCGAAATCAGATTAAGGCTTTCCAAGAAGAAAACAGCGAATCCGGCGGTCCAGATAAGGCCCATGATCAGCGTGGCGAGAACGGAAACCACCAAACGCGGTGTGCGGAACCCGGTCGTCAGCAGACCAAAAACAAGAACCAATGACAGCGCGGCGGCAAGCCCCATGCCCTCCTGGACGCTCTTCAACTCCTCCTGGGACAGCGCCGCCGAACCGGTGAGGCTGACGCGCACGCCCTTGGATTCGTCCAGTTGCAGTTCGCGAATCTGCTTTCTTACAGCATTGATGGCCTTGCTGGCGGGTTGAAGGGTTTTGAAATTCATGACCGGCTGAAAAGAAATATAGCGGCGCTTGTCCTTCTTTTCGCTCACTTTGTCGGCCATCAACTCCTGCCAGGACAGGCTGGAGAAACGCCCTTGGGCCTGTTTTTCGGCGACCTCGGCCATGGCCTTCAGCACGGGGCCGATTTTGATTGGCGCATCGCCGTCCTTCTTGAGGATTTCGTCGATGACCAATTCCATCATCTTGAGCAGGCCCCTGAGGCTGGGGTCATTCCACAAAACGCCGAGAAACGGCTGGGCTTCCGCCAAGCGGTCGCTAAGGTCGCTCAGCTCATCCTCATCAAGGAAGAGCAGCCCGTTCTTGCGGAAAAACGGCTCGCCGGCCAAATCTCTGACGAAGCCGAAAAACTCCGGGTGTTGGCGAAGGCGCGCGGCCAGCTTCAAGGCGGCGTCATCGGCCAGATCCGGCGTTTCGCCCTGGACCACCACAGTGATGTTGTTCCCGAACTGGGGAAAAGCCTTGCTGAATTCCTTCGAATCCTTGCGGAACTGCAACTCCGGCGACAGCATATCGGTGGTGGAGGTGTTGATGGATACGTTGCCGACGACGTAATAGGCGACGACGACGCTAAACGCCACCGAGGCGAGCACGACCAGCAGCGCCCATTTGCGGACTCTGTCAACCCAGGCCACGAGAAATTGGCGATAAGCTTCAGCGGCGATGTCGTTCACGATAAAAAACCTAAAATAAATGAAGTTGAAACTGATAATTAAAAGAAGGTGAAACCGATAATTAAAAAATGGGAATTACCAGCACAATTAGCCATTCGTAAAAAGATCATTTGATGGCGTCCAGTCTGGTGCGTATTCGTCCGCCATTTTTAGCCAGACGTTAATCCGCTTGTCTGGCGCACATTCTTGGCCCCAGTATTCAACAAACAATTCTGTATCGAGGCTGGCGGCTGCCTTGCGCATCTGTTCTTCAATATCCTGTAAGGCAGCGATGATATATTTGTGGCCGCGCTGCCCATCTTTTGCGCCCACACTGCCAGCACTGTACAAGTCGCGCAATTGCGGCGCAAAAATACCATGCTGCGTGATAAGATACAGACCAGCCTTATCGTATTTGCCACGCACATGACCACCTTGGACCACTTCGGGGCATAGCAGTGCAGCCTCGGCTCTAAGCTGGCGTTTGCGTTCTTATGGTAATGTGCGATACACCTTAACCGCCATCGGCAAGGCGTGTTCCTGCTCTTCTTTGTCTTCTAGCCACCAAAGCTGTTCACCTTTCCGAAGCCGCTGGCGTGCGTATTTACGCACATGAGCCATCTTTTCTGCTGGCGGGAGAAGACAGAAATCGACATACGGAACACCAATCGTGCTGAAGAGTGCGGCGGATCCATCCATCTCAATAACAAACCGCGGCGCATGAGAAAGGCGAACATGTGTCTTTGGTTGTGTGCTTCACCTCAACACCGAAGCCGTTGACTGCCAAATCAGGGAATGCGTGCTGGTGGAACGCCGGGGATGCTTCCATGTCTACCCCCTTACAGGCCCGTTTGAGTGCATCTAAAACAACACCTTCAAACGCTTTCGGGTCAAGACATGGCGGATTAGAACGTGCGTCATTGGTCATCCCTAAGACAATATCATCAAGCAAAATCTCAAATTGCGCTGGCGTCATCCTAGATATTCTTGCACGGCACAAGCCACATGCCACGCCAAGACAGGCGGCACTGCATTGCCAATTTGCCTTTCGGTCTGGCGGATACCAGAACAGAACTCAAAATTGTCCGGGAAGGATTGCAACCGCGCCGCTTCACGCATTGAGAGGCGGCGGTCAAGTTTATAGTGAAACTGAATGTTGCCGTGGCACTCTGCTCGAATTGTGGTGCTTGGCTTCTCCGCCGTCAAACGCCGCCGACCTTGGTCAGGACTGGCTTTGGCGCGGCTCCAAATATGCGACGTATCATCGCATTCTTCCTTTGACTCAAGATCAGATAGAGCTTGGCGTGATGTTATCCACTTCTCTTTCGAGAAGGGGGGTGCTGGATGTGTGAAAGGCTTGGACATTCCCTTGCGGGTTCCGATGATCAGTACACGCTCACGCATCTGTGGCACCCCATAATCAGCCGCCAAATAAATCTTTGCCGTCGCGTCATAGCCCAACGCCTCAAATCCCGCCGTCATTTCCTCATAAAGAACGCGGCTATGCGCCATCATAATACCCTTTACATTCTCGGCGATAAAAACAAGAGGTCTTGTGCGCTTGATGACTTCCTGCATGGCTTTGTATAGGGTGGTGCGTTCGCCGTTCTCGGCGGCCATAGCCCCATTTATGGACACATCCTGGCAAGGAAAACCGCCAATAACAATATCCGCCCGCTTGGGCAATGTGCCCATCTGATTCCATAAATCTCCACAATAGATGTTATGCTTAAGATTGTGATTGTAGGTTTTACACGCTGCTTCGCTCAAATCATTTGCCCAAGCAATATCGAAAGGCAGACGATCATAGGTACGGCCTCCATATTGAAAGCCGCCGACAAATCCTAAATCCATGCCGCCACAGCCCGAAAACAGACTGACTATTTTTTTGGTGTTCGGAACCTTGATCCCCGCTAGCTTTGCGCCAATCTGGTCAAAGTTGGCGGGCAAGTGCCTAATTGCTTTATCCATTGGCGGTTCCCCCGACAGGCTGTGCACCATCGGTCTTAACAATCGGAAATGCCTTAACAGCGCCGCTGCGCTGCTTCATGCCAAGCACGGCCTGTTTGCCGGCCGCACCCTGGCCAGTGCGAAGTTTTTTTGGAGCGTGTTTGTTCTTTTCTTTGCCGCCAATATAGGTTTCGTCCACCTCAAATTCTCCACTCAACAAGATGGCTTCTTGATTCCATGCTTCCCTGATTTTATGCCCGAGCCGCCAAGCCGCCTCTTGCGCAATGCCTAGTTCACGCGCCAGCTGCAAACTAGACAAACCATTTTTACTGACACTCATAAGATAAATCGCGTAAAGCCACTTCTTAAAGGCCAGTTTGCTTGACTGCATGACCGTCCCAGTCTTAGCGCTGAAATATTTACGGCAGCCCTTACAGCGATAAGGCTGAGGTTTGACGCATTCGACAGTTTCAAAGCCGCCGCAATGAGGACAGTAGCGGCCATCGGGCCAGCGTTTATTCTCGAACCATGCTAATGCTGACGCCTCATCGGGTATCATTTCATGAAACTGGAAACTGCTAAATGTCTCTTGGCGGGCCATTTCGTTTTTCCTGAATCACTTTATGTTCTTGTCTCAAATTAGACGGACTAAATAGCAGTGTCAAATATATTTTGGCTAATTATGTTGAGAGCCCCTATAAAAAGGCTTATAGCGCCGAAAGAACTGGCGCGCCATGCTAGACATAAATTATCTTTGAGTCTTATCACTAACCTGAACCGTATGAGCGGAACCTCCAATGAAGGATCCTCCCTGGGACCAGCGTATCGCCAGCGTGCTCGTCAGGCCGCTGGTGAACACGCCGGTCACCCCCAACCAATTGACCTTTGCGTCATTGCTAGTGGCGCTCACAGGCGCGGCGCTGTTGGCCAACGGCGATCCCATTTTGGCCAACTGGGGCGCCGGCCTGTTCGCGCTGGCCCGCTTCATGGACCACTTCGACGGCGAACTGGCGCGCCAACAGAAAACATCCTCGCGCATCGGCTATTTTCTGGACTACATCGCAGGCGCCCTCAGCTACGGCGCCTTTTTCTTTTGCATCGGCGTTGGTTTGCAGGACGGATGGCTGGGCGGCTGGGCCATTGCGCTTGGCGTGGCGGGAACCTTCTCCGCCATCCTCTCCATGTTTCTCAACATCGACATCGACAAGGCCCTCAGCGGCGGCGATGGCGGCGGCGAGAGCGGCGACGCCGTCGGCTACCCGGGATTCGCCGGCTTCGAGTTGGAGGACGGCATTTACCTGATCGCTCCCATCACTTGGCTCGGCTTTCTACAGCCCTTCTTCATCGCCATCGGCGTCGGCGCTGTCATCGAATCCGGAGCAGATGTCGCATGCGTCGGGCACGCTGTCGCCGTCGGCATCGACGCTATCGTCAAAGCCGGCGCAACGGTCAACGTCATCGCAAACA
>ENA-ORDP01001967-ORDP01001967.1-marine-sediment-metagenome-genome-assembly--contig:-NODE-1967-length-10481-cov-4.352388_pt1 | contig 10481 bp, 10 predicted proteins | sample MGYA00248627_ERZ508539 | MGnify/ENA primary metagenome ERZ508539 (study PRJEB26208, sample SAMN05571518) | marine sediment metagenome | biome: deep sea; feature: Hydrothermal vent; material... | reverse complement strand
CCACGCGCCTGTGAGGTGCTGATTACTTCATCAAGTTGTACCGCAAGGCTGGAAAATGCCTGCGATAGATGATTGACACTTTCCTCTGTACTTTTATCAGAGGTTTCAACATTGCGGCGAATAATCGGCAATGACTGTTTACATAGATTCTCCAGTGACTCTACGTAGGTTTGCATTCTGTCTTTTTCATCATAGAGACGAATGGCTTCCCGCTGTAATGGTTTTGCTAACCAGTAAGCTAAAATAGCGGTTGCCAGCGAAGCAACAAGAACAACCCCTGCGATGGCAATACCACTCATTGCTGATAGTGCGGCGATTACTGCAGCACCTGCTCCGGGTACAAACAGTAATAAGGAGGACACCCACAGTTGTTTATCCGGTTTGTTATTCATATTTATCTCCACTACACATAAGTTCGATAATAAATCCTGTCATAAGTGACACAGCAAAAACAATAATCGGGAACACGCGCGGGAAATAACTTACGGACAATAATAATGCGGTCAGAAAAATCAGGGCAGATACGCCTGTAAATAAAACGTCCTTTCCGCTGCAAAGATGGTCCTGCGTAGGAGTGGTCTCAGACCACGATTATATATCGCGGTCTGAGACCGCTCCTACGATACCGTGTATTTTTCCCCAGGTATCTACTATACCCTCTTTGATTAAATTCAACTTGCCGTGAAAAAAATGACCCGCCTCAGCAAAAAATAATTTCTTCGGGCTTATCGCCTGCTGCGTTGCCCAGTCTTCTACTGACTGGCTGGCGACGATCTCATCCTGCCCGCCCTGGATTAATATCCAGTCTCTGGTTTTGATCTGCACGGAGATCATATCAGGATACATGTCAACTGGTGGAGCGACCAGTACCAGGCGTTGCGGTGCAATTTTTTCGTGTGCCATCGCAGCGACAAAGGCACCTAACGAAAAACCTGCCAAGCCTGATGGTGCATCGGGCCAATTTTGTCGGCACCACTGCACCACCGCCAACAGATCAGCCTGCTCACCGATGCCATTATCGAACTTGCCTTCCGATTGACCGACACCACGAAAATTAAAGCGAACCACCTTGCTGCCAAGTTGCAGAAACGACTTTGCCAATATATGCACCACCTTGTTTTGCATGCTACCGCCATGCAAGGGGTGAGGATGACAACAAATTGTTATTAGATCAGACTGCCGCCAGCCAGCGGGCGTATCTAAAATAATTTCCAGCTGACCAATATCACCGGGTATAAGTTGGGTATCCGACATGAATTGCGCTTATATTTTTAACCGCTCAACAATGCGACCATGAATAAAATGCTCCTGAACGATCTCGTCCAGATCGTCCTTATCGACATAGGTGTACCAGACTTCGTCAGGATAGACCGCGATGGTCGGGCCAAGTTCACAACGGCCAAGACAACCGGCAATATTGATACGCACACCACCTTGTTTGTGAAGGTCTAATTCCTTGCAGCGGGTTTTCACATAGTCGCGCATATTACGCGCATCAAAATCTGCGCAGCAGGCCTTGCCTTCTGTGCGTTGGTTCGTACAAAAAAATGCATGATAACGATAATGGCTCAAAATTAATCCTGTTTACAAGGTTCTATGTGAGGCAACGTATTTTATACGCTCTCTCGGCTTAATTCATTTAGATTAACCTTAGGTTTGTGAGCAATCTCAGACCGCGATTAAATTACAAACATGGGTATTATCGCGGTCTGAGCCCGCTCCTACACAAACCTGGCCGGCGATTTATACTGCATAAAGTGGATACCATTTAGGAACCGTTATTTAGAATCTGTGTATTATAAAATCCATCAAAACAGCTTGCCAGTTAATCAACCACTCGGCTATCTTATATACATGAATCCAGCAAAGTACACTGCCCGTTCTTATTCGCCGTTAGACCAGCTTATCAATGTCATTGATACGGGTTTAAGAACCGTGCTCAGTACCCCACACAGCCAGCGGGCCTACCCCGCGGGCGACCACTATGACAAAGGCCGCGACAAAGATAGTAATGGCAATCAGGCCGATGCCAACCTGAGTGACGCAGACAAAATCCAGGCCGGTCGTTTTATGCGTATCAATCATGCCGGGGAAGTCGCCGCCCAGGGCCTTTACACGGGACAGGCGCTCACCGCAAACATGAAAGACGTGCGTGAAAAAATGCAGCAGGCCGCCCAGGAAGAAAACGATCACCTCAACTGGTGTGCCACCCGTATTAATGAGCTTGGCAGCCACACCAGCTATCTCGATCCACTCTGGTATCTCGGCTCCGTCACTATCGGTGCACTGGCAGGCCTCGCCGGCGACAAATGGAGCCTCGGTTTTGTCGCCGAGACCGAAAAACAGGTGGTCGAACACCTGAACCATCATTTAGAACAATTATCTGATCAGGATAGGCGCTCCCGCGCCATTCTCGAACAAATGAAAGAAGATGAAAGCAAACACGCCACCACGGCACTGGACTCTGGCGGGGCACCATTACCTGCCCCGATTAAAGGTTTAATGAAACTTACTGCGAAGGTCATGACTAAATCGACTTATTGGGTTTGATTTTGTAGGAGCAGACTCAGACCGCGATGGAATTTTCCCGGAATTTAATCGCGGTCTGAGTCTGCTCCTACAAAATCAAACCCCATGTTAATCAAAATGCGATAAGCTTCACTGAAACGAAATAGATATAAAATTAACGCGATAAGTTCCTGCCATAAAAAATCTCCAGCATCTCCCTTTCCAGCGCCTTGTGAATTTTTTTACGTGATGCCCTGGACAGTTCCACTTCATCGGCAGCAAATATATAATTATCCAGTTCAATGTCACTCAGCAGCATCTTGGTATGGAATATATTTTCCTGGTAAACATTTACGTCGAGCATTTGATAACGTTTTTGAATGTCTTTACCAATAAAGTTCTGGATCGAGTTAATTTTATGATCGATGTAATGTTTTTTACCGCGTATGTCCCGGGTAAAACCTCGTACCCGGTAATCGATAATGACGATATCGGAATCAAAGCTATGAATTAAATAGTTCAATGCCCGTAGTGGCGAGACACGCCCGCAGGTTGAAACATCGATGTCCGCGCGAAAAGTGCTGATGCCTGCGTCTGGATGACTCTCGGGATAGGTATGAACCGTAATATGACTTTTATCCAGATGAGCCGCCACCGCTTCCGGGGTGGGGCCGGGTGACTCTTTGTTGGATAAAGCCTCGGCGGCAATGGGCTCTTCCGAGATCAACATGGTGACACTGGCGCCCTGAGGCTCATAATCCTGACGTGCAATATTCAAAATAGTTGCACCGATGATATCGGACACCTTCGTCAGAATGTTGGTTAAGCGCTCGGCATTATATTCTTCATCGATGTACTCAATATAGGCCTGCTGTTGCTCAGGCTTCGCTGCATAGTTAATATCATAGATATTAAAACTCAGGGTCTTGGTGAGATTATTGAACCCGTGCAGTTTGATTTTTCGTTCGGATTTTTTCATTCGTTAACCTGGACTGCGTATAAGAATACTAAACGATAATGATATTTAATAAACTACCCTACCGCAAGCGAACAGGGTATTTGGAAAAACCAGCCCAGTTATTTTTCGTCATGCCGGCGTCCAGAGATAATTAGATAGTGGCTGGATTCCGGTATGCGCCGGAATGACGTGCTCCTTACTCAGAACCAAATACGCTCTGTTTTACGCTGTTCCATAACGGCTCGCCAAAGCTGCGACCTATCGCCCAGGGTAATCCAATACTGCCGGCAGATAAAAGTCGATCATGGAATCTTTTTAGCGAAAAATCTTTTTCCATGCCTTGCAGGCGGTCACGGGTTTCATTGATAAGTGCCCAGCCTGTCGCATAACCCATGGGCACAGTCGGCGACTGGCTGTACCAGCTCAGATCCGCCATTGCCTGGCTCTGGCTAAAACCCAGTTTGTCCTGCATGCGCTGGGCACAGGTTTCAAGGGACTGGCCTTTCGCATGCAACTCAACATCAATCATGATCCTTAACGCGCGCCATAAGCGATCCTTTAACAGAATAAATTCTGATTCTTTCTTATCGAGAAAACCCTGCTCAACCATGAGCTGTTCACAATACAAGGCCCAACCTTCATACAGCGTTGCGGATGCATTTAATAATCTTGGCAAGGTTCGGGAACGGGGCTCACAATTCGCCGTGACAAACTGTAAGTGGTGTCCTGGCCAGGCTTCATGCACACAGGTGTGTTGCAGACTTATCAGGTTATGCTCGCCCCAACTTTCCCTGTCCGCCGGTGGGGTCACATAATAATAGGCCGTTTGCGCAGGATCGGTGGCCATGGGATCAAGATACGCGGCAAATGGGATCTGATGTTGCAAAAAAGCGGGTGTCTCAATCACGTGCAAAAATTGTTGTTCGGGCAGACTAACCAGGTCGCGGCTTTTTACAAACGCATGCGCAGCCTGCATTCGTTCCTGATATATCTCCAGCAAATTTCCATCGGGTTTAAACTGACTCTGAATTTTTTCGGTCAGGGCCTGAACATCATGATTGCCTTGCAGCGTTTCCGTAATATTGAGTAGATTCTGCCAGGTATCGTCATAAAGCTTTTGGCCAAAGGCATGCAGATCATCGGCATTGATATCAAGACCGTGAGTATAGGCAAGCTTGAGATCAAACATCTCACGCCCACAGGCAAAATCGCCTTTTGCCATTTTAACCAGATCCTTTTTCATAAAGCGCGCGAACTCTTCAAGCGCATGGGCGGCCGTTTCCAGATCAGGATCAATTCTGCATTGTTGTATAAAAGGGTGATGTGGCAACTGACGAAAATATTTTACCCCTTCTTCAGCTTCTGTGATAGCTGACTCAAGCCAAACGGCAGGAATGCTTTCCGGTTCCGTCAACAAGTGTGATTTAGCACCTCGTAAATATCCCGGTATAGCGAGCAGACGGGATTTGAGGGCAGCACATCGATCCTTAACCGGCCTCAGGGTTAACTGGTAAATAGCGTTCACCGGGATAAAGCGTGTTGGATCCTTAATCCGCCAGTCGTGATCGATTAGATTTCTACTTTCAAGTACCGCGCTGCCCAGCATAATCTGAAGATCGATTTTTTGATCGTCATCAAGCTCATCTTTGTTTAACTCGTCAATAGCATCGATCAGTTTTGAATTGAGGGTAACCAGCGCCCCGATGTCATCGTCACCATAGGGCGCAAGTTGTTCGCTATAACCTTCCACCCCCATATCAATCGCCGCTTCCGGATGAAACCGAAACCAGGCGCGATAGTAACTATCAACTATCTCGTTAAAGGCTGACACGTATTGAATCCATCCCTGTTATTTTTATGCTTCTATCAATTCAAAGTCATGGGTTATTTCTGCGGTCTTGCCCAACATGATAGACGCTGAGCAATATTTTTCCGCCGACAACTCAATCGCCCGAGCCACACGTTTTTCACTTAAGCCCGTACCTGTCACCACAAAGTGCGCGTGGATTTTGATAAATACTTTTGGCTCTGTGTCTGCCCGCTCGGCTTCAAGCTGTACCACACAATCAACGATATTCTGTCGAGCCTTTTTCAGTATCAAGACCACATCAAAGGCCGAGCAGCCGCCCATTCCGAGTAATAAAAGCTCCATCGGACGCGCGCCCTGATTATGGCCGCCGTATTCTTCTGCCCCATCCATAATCACGGTGTGACCCGTCTCGGACTTTCCGTCGAACCGGGCTTCACCGGCCCATTTTACCTCTGCCTTCATATTTCATAACCCCTTGATTTTCAGAAGTATCTTACAAATCATACACAAAACGGGAACAAACCTACAGTTGGCTACTCTATACTCAAGTTCAGCGGAGAACTGTCGATAGCCAGTGACGCCTGTCGCATTTTTCTTACCGTTTATAGGATAACCTTGCGCCAACCTGAAAGCACTGGTATACCATATATAATAGTAAAGGACGCCCGACAAATGACATTAGCACAAAGGAATACTATGCCTGTCACTGCACCACTAGCCCAAACCGGAATCCCCTCACTGGATCAATTCCTCGAACACTGCCACCGCCGCCACTATCCAGCAAAGAGTGTCATTATCTATGCGGGCGACAAACCTGATGTCCTGTATTACATCATTGATGGCTCTGTCTCCGTACTCATTGAAGATGAAGATGGACACGAAATTGTCCTGGCCTACCTGAATAAAGGTGACTTCTTCGGCGAGATGGGTCTGTTCAGCGAAGACCCTAATCGTAGCGCCTGGGTACGTACCCGCACGGCCTGCGAAGTCGCCGAGATCAGTTACAGCAAGTTTCGCCAGTTGTATCAGGAACACCCTGACATTATGTTTGCCATGGCTTCACAAATGGCGTCGCGCCTGCGCAATACCAGCCGTAAAGTATCCGACCTTGCCTTCATGGATGTCACTGGCCGTGTCGCTCGCACCTTACTGGATCTTTGTAAACAACCCGATGCCATGACCCACCCAGACGGCATGCAGATCCGCATTACCCGCCAGGAGATCGGCCGGATCGTCGGTTGCTCCCGCGAGATGGTTGGCCGAGTCTTAAAGGCGATGGAAGAACAGGAACTGATTTATGTTAAGGGTAAAACTATCGTTGTATTTGGTACGCGCTAGGAACACACCAAAAATTAATATCAATAACGTTGCGACCTACAAACGATTGCGAAAAAATGCTCTTTGTAGGAGCGGCCTCAGGCCGCGATTCTCTACAACAGCTCCGCGATTAGAATCTATCGCGGTCTGAGACCGCTCCTACAGGTCAAATAACTCTGTTAGTTTCTCACCTGGATCTTCAGCTCGCATAAACGCCTCGCCCACCAGGAAAGTGTTGACGTTGTTGTCCCGCATTAACTTTACATGTTCGGGACTATGGATACCGCTTTCAGTCACAACCAGCCTGTCGGCTGGAATTTTGTCCAGCATCGACAGGGTAGTATCTAGCGATGTTTCAAAGGTACGTAGATTTCGATTGTTTATACCGACCAATTTGTTCGGCAGTTTAAGTGCTCGACTTAACTCTTCTTCATCGTGTACTTCGACCAGCACATCCAGAGCCAACTTATTGGCAAGCTCGGAGAGTTCTTTTAACTTTTCGTCGTTTAACGCGGCAACAATCAGTAATATACAATCCGCACCCATTACACGTGCTTCATAGACCTGGTAAGCATCGATAATAAAATCTTTACGAATCACCGGAAGCTCACAGGCCATGCGTGCTTCGACTAGATACGCATCAAAACCCTGAAAGAAATCGATATCGGTTAATACTGACAAACAGGCCGCCCCAGCCTTTGCGTATGACTTTGCAATCTCATCCGGGTGAAAATCGGGACGCATCACGCCTTTACTCGGTGATGCCTTTTTTATTTCTGCAATCACCGCAGGTTGATTAATCTCAATTTTTTTGACGAGTGCGTTTACAAACCCACGTGTCGCTGGCATAGCTTTTGACTGCTCAGCTAACCTCTCAATCGGTATTTTTTTGCTCCGCTCAGCAATCTCCTCAACTTTGCGGTTGAGAATTTTTATCAGAATGTCAGGGGTATTACTCATTGCCTGGTCCAGATACTTATTTAAACGAACTAGTCAAGGCAACCAGATCATCAAGTTTTTTAAGTGCCTCGCCCGAGTCAATGACTTGCTGCGCCTTTTCTATGCCTGCTTTATGTGAGTCTACAAGACCAGCGACATATATCGCCGCACCCGCATTCAGAACAACAATATCACGAGCTGGCCCGGTATGGCCTTCAAAAATAAGTTTGATCATGCCCAGGGATTGTTTGGCACTATCAACGACCAGGTGTTTAATATCATCCCTACGCATGCCAAAATCATCTGGTGATATTGTGTAGGTCGTGATTTTTCCATCCTTCAACTCGGCAACTTTAGTTGCTGCTCCGATGCTGATCTCATCCATACCGTCTTCTGAATGCACGACCATCACATGGTGGCTGCCCAATTTATTTAATACATTGGCAAGCGGTTCTACCAGATCATCGGAAAACACGCCTAATAACTGGTTCGGGGCACCGGCCGGATTCGTCAGTGGGCCTAACACATTAAAGATCGTCCGTACCGCCATTTCTTTACGCGGGCCAATAGCATGTTTCATTGCACCATGATGTAGGGGAGCAAACATAAAACCAACGCCTATTTCATCAATACACTGTGAAACCTGTTCTGCGGTAATATTCAGGTTAACTCCCGCGGCTTCCAATAGATCCGCACTACCCGAACTACTGGTTACAGAACGATTACCGTGCTTGGCGACCTTGCCCCCTGTGGCGGCAACCACAAACGAACTGGCGGTCGAAATGTTAAACGTAGAAAGGCTGTCACCGCCGGTGCCAACAATATCGACTACGTGATCGCCGTTGACTTTTACACCGGTGGCAAGCTCGCGCATCACCTGTGCGGCCGCTGCAATCTCATCAATACTCTCACCCTTCATTCTAAGGCCCACCAGGAAGCCACCGATCTGCGCGGGTGTTGCTTCACCGGTCATAATGATTTTCATCACGCTGGCCATATCATCATGACTCAGGTCTTTTCTTTCTATGATAGATTTAAGTGCGGTTTGTATATCCATACCTTCCTCCAGCCTCTTAACTTATTTGTAGGCTTCAAGAAAATTGCGTAATAATTGATGACCGGATGTTGTCAGAATCGATTCGGGATGAAACTGCATACCCTCTATTTGAAATTCCTTGTGCCGCACACCCATAATCTCGTCAACTTCACCTTTATCATTTTCTGTCCAGGCGGTCATTTCCAGGCAATCAGGTAAGGTTGCTTTGTCAATAACAAGCGAATGATAACGCGTCGCTTCAAAGGGGTTATCGATGCTGTTAAATACACCCATATTATTGTGACACATCATTGAGGTCTTGCCGTGCATAATCGCGCTGGCATGCACAATATCACCACCAAAGGCCTGACCAATACTTTGATGTCCCAGACAGACGCCCAGAATCGGTTTTCCCCCAGCAAAGTGTTTAATCGTATCAACCGAAACGCCCGCTTCATTCGGTGTGCAGGGTCCGGGAGATACCACAATATACTTTGGATCCAGTTTCTCGATCTCTTGCATCGTAATTTGGTCATTGCGATGCACGACGACATCTTCTCCCAGCTCTCCAAAGTATTGCACCAGGTTATAAGTAAAGGAGTCGTAATTATCAATTATCAATAGCATCGTTCATCCCTCACTTGTGCGCGCCGTCGAGGCCGGCCTCCGCCATCGCCACTGCTCTGAAAACTGCCCGGCCTTTGTTCATGGTCTCATCCCATTCATTAGTGGGCACTGAATCATAAACAATACCAGCACCTGCCTGTATGTGTAATGTTTGGTCTTTGATCACTGCGGTACGAATCGCTATTGCTGTGTCCATGTTTCCTGACCAGCCAAGGTAACCGACCGCACCAGAATAAACCCCGCGCTTGACTGGTTCCAGTTCGTCAATAATTTCCATCGCACGAATCTTGGGTGCGCCCGATACAGTGCCTGCCGGGAACGTGGCACGCAGCACATCCATTGCGCTCATGTTGTCTTTAATACTTCCCGTGACATTGGAAACGATATGCATGACGTGGGAGTAACGTTCAATTAACATTTTGTCGGTTAACTCGACACTGCCTGTTTTGGCGATGCGGCCGACATCATTTCGACCCAGGTCGATCAACATTAAATGTTCCGCTATCTCTTTGGGGTCGGCCAACAGCTCCTGTTCCAGTTTCCTGTCTTGTTCTTCGGTTTCGCCGCGTGGTCTGGTTCCAGCAATCGGTCGCACCGTAACCTCATCATCTTCATAACGCACCAGGATCTCAGGTGATGAACCCACAACATGAAAATCAGCCAGATCTAAATAATACATATACGGCGATGGATTCAAGCTGCGTAAAGAGCGATAAAGATCAAGGGGCTGTGCCTGAAATGGGATCGACATACGTTGCGAAATAACCACCTGCATCACATCACCATCGGTGATGTACTGCTTAATCTTATCTACCGCATTTTCAAAGCCCGCTTGCGTTAAACCCGACACAAAATCTGCCTCTTTCACTTGCCGTGGTTTGGCATGCGCATGTTGCGGTGTCGCCTGGTGCATCTGTTTTATAAGATGATCTATATATTTATTTGCATTCGCGTAGGCATCTTCTTCGTCTGGTCTGGCATGAACGATGATATAAAGCTTGCCGCTCAGGTTATCAAATACGATCACCTGCTCGGAGACCATTAGCAAAATGTCTGGTAATTTTAGCGGATCATCTTTCTCCACTGTTTTAGCTAACTTCGGTTCAATATAACGAATCGTCTCATAACCAAAATAGCCCACCAGCCCACCGGTAAACTTGGGCATGCCCTCAACATCAGGATGCTTAAAGGTCGCCTGATAGGCTTCGATCCACGCCAGTGGATCTTCGACTTCTATTTCTTTATCTAATTTATTCGCAATGAATATTTTGACGGTCTTGTCATAG
>ENA-ORDP01001966-ORDP01001966.1-marine-sediment-metagenome-genome-assembly--contig:-NODE-1966-length-10481-cov-5.765202_pt1 | contig 10481 bp, 5 predicted proteins | sample MGYA00248627_ERZ508539 | MGnify/ENA primary metagenome ERZ508539 (study PRJEB26208, sample SAMN05571518) | marine sediment metagenome | biome: deep sea; feature: Hydrothermal vent; material... | reverse complement strand
GTCACCAATCGCGGCGGGCGCACCTGTCATGCCGCTATTGTGGCGCGGGAGCTGGGCATTCCAGCCGTGGTGGGCTGCGACTCGGCTACCCAGACGATTCCGCCGGGGGAAATGATCACCCTCTCCTGCGCCAGCGGCGACGAGGGGCTTATCTACCGGGGCGAACTGAAATACGAGATTATCGAAACTGATCTGTCCGGCCTGGCCCGGCCAAAGACGAAAATCATGATCAACCTGGGCAACCCGGATATGGCCTTCGCCACTTCCTTTCTGCCCAACGATGGCGTCGGTCTGGCCAGACTGGAATTCATCATCAACGAATACATCAAGGCCCACCCCATGGCCCTGTTGTATCCGGAACGCGTAACCGATGCCACCACCCGCCAAAGTCTGAAAACCCTGATTACCGGCTACGCCGATGGCAGTGAGTATTTCGTCCAGAAATTATCCGAAGGTGTTGGTACCATCGCCGCCGCGTTCTGGCCCAAACCGGTGGTGGTGCGCATGAGCGACTTCAAAACCAACGAATACGCCACCCTGCTCGGCGGCGCCGATTTCGAGCCACAGGAAGACAACCCCATGATCGGCTTTCGCGGCGCAGCGCGCTACAGCCACCCGGCCTATGCCGAAGGCTTCGCGCTGGAATGCGCCGCCATGAAACGGGTGCGGGAAGACATGGGCCTGACCAATGTCAAACTGATGATCCCCTTCTGCCGCCGGGTCGAGGAAGGCGAAAAAGTTCTACAGGCTATGGCCGCACATGGCCTTACACGCGGCGACAATGGCCTGGAAATATACGTTATGTGCGAGATCCCCAACAACGTCATCCAGATCGATGCCTTTGCCAAACTGTTCGACGGCTTCTCCATCGGCTCCAACGATCTGACCCAGCTCACCCTGGGCGTGGATCGCGACTCACAAATAGTCGCCTTCGACTTCGATGAACGCGACCCCGGGGTAAAAGAAATGATCCGCCTGGCGGTGAGCGGCGCGCGCCGCAACCAGCGTCATTCCGGCCTCTGCGGGCAGGCGCCTTCCGACTATCCGGAAATGGCCGAGTTTCTGGTGGAGATCGGCATCGATTCCATGAGCCTCAATCCTGACACGCTGCTCAAAACCACCCGGCATGTGCTGGAAGTCGAAGCCCGCCTGCAATCGGAACAGGGAAAACCGTAGTGAACAGCAAATCTCGAACCGTGATACCCCAGCCACCACATCCACTACACCGGCAGCAAAAACTGCCCTGGCAGACACCCAAGCCAGCAGAAGAAGACACGACGGCACCCGCCAGAGTCGAGGCCCTGCTGCACAGCGAAAGTTATCGCCAGGCCGACGAGGATGTAGATTTTCTCCGTCGTGATGAAAGTCGCGGCCTGCGCCTGCAGCTGGATTACAGCAAGCCGGAATGGTTGTTGCAACAACATGGAATCCACCATACCATCGTCGTCTTTGGCGGCACCCGCATCGCCGAACCCTCGGCCGCTCGCCAACGAGTGGAGGCTCTGCACAAGGCGCTGCTCGCCAGTCCGGAGAATCTCGAACTGAAACAGCAGCTGGCAGTAGCCAGACGCATCCAGGCCAAGAGCCATTATTATGAAATAGCCAGGGACTTTGGCCGACTGGTAGGTGATTCCGGCAGCGGTCCCAAAGACTGTCGGCTGGTGGTCATGACCGGAGGGGGACCGGGAATCATGGAAGCCGCCAATCGTGGTGCCTATGATACTGGCGCCAAAACCGTCGGCCTCAACATTAGTCTGCCCCACGAACAATATCCCAATCCCTATATCACCCCTGAACTGTGCCTACGATTTCATTATTTCGCCCTGCGCAAAATGCATTTTTTATTGCGTGCCCGGGCGCTGGTGGCCTTCCCCGGCGGCCTCGGCACCCTGGATGAACTGTTTGAAACCCTGACCCTGATCCAGACCCGCAAGATCGCCCCCCTGCCCGTGATCCTGGTAGGAACCGAATACTGGCAAAAAGCCTTCAATTTCGATTTTCTGGTAGAGGAAGGTGTCGTCGATCTCGAAGACCGCGATCTGTTCTGGTTTGCCGAAACCGCGCAGGAGATCTGGGAAAATATTCTCTGCTGGCACGAAGACAACGGCACTCCCCTGTTTGGCTGATAGCGATAGATGAAATTACAGGAGTAGATAAAATGAACCTTTCCTTTCACGGTGCCGATCAGGAAGTCACCGGCTCCTGTCACCTTGTCGAATGTGCCGGCAAACGCCTGCTTGTCGATTGCGGTCTTTATCAGGGCGGCCATGAACTGGCCGAAGAAAACGCCCGGCCGTTTGGTTTTGATCCCGCCGATATCGATTACCTGTTGCTAAGCCACGCCCACCTGGATCACTGCGGCCGGATTCCATTGCTGACAAAACGCGGGTTCCGGGGTGAAATTATCACCACCTCCGCCTCCCGCGAACTGGCGCGACTGGTGATGCTGGACTCCGCCCACCTGCAGGAAGAAGAAGCGGCCTACCAGTCGCGCAAGGCGGCTCGCACCAGAGGCCACCACAAACAAACGATTGAACCACTTTACACGGTACTGGATACCCTCAACAGCCTGGACGTCTTCGGCCGTACCGCCGATTACGATCAGCGCATCGAAATCTGCAAAGGTATCTACGCTACTTTCATTGACGCTGGTCATATTCTCGGCTCGGCCAGCATCCATCTCGAACTGGAAGAATCAGGCCAGAAACGTTCTGTACTGTTCTCCGGCGACCTGGGTTACAACGGCCGCGTGATCCTGCGTAATCCGGCCACGCCGCCGGCCGCCGATATGGTGGTGATGGAAACCACCTACGGTAACCGGCTGCATAAACAACTACAGCCTTCCATCGAAGAACTGTACAGCGCCGTCGACGACACCTTTCGCCGCGGTGGCAACGTGATCATCCCCACCTTCGCCCTGGAACGCGCCCAGGAAATTCTGTATTTCCTGCACGAAGGAGTAAGGAACGGACGCCTGCCGGGTAGCGTGCAGGTGTTTCTAGATTCACCGATGGCCATTTCCGCTACCGAAATCTTTCGTCGCCACCCGGAATGTTACGATGCCCGAACCACGGCACTGTTCAATAAACAGCAGGATCCCTTCTCCCTCCCCGGTCTTCACTTTACCCGTGAAACAGCCGCATCCATGGCCCTGAACAACCTGGATGGCGGTGCGGTAATCATGGCCGGCTCCGGTATGTGTACCGGTGGACGCGTGCGCCATCATCTGAAACATAATCTGTGGCGCAAAAAATCCAGCGTGATATTCGTCGGCTACGCGGCCCAGGGCACCCTGGCGCGGCGCATCGTCGATGGCGCAAAGTCCGTGCGCATCTATAACGAAACCATCCAGGTGCAGGCAAAAATCTATACCATCGGTGGCTTTTCCGCACATGCCGATCAGGCCGAACTACTGGCCTGGCATAAAAAAACCGGTGAGCCGCAGCGAACCTTTCTGGTGCATGGTGACCGGGAGGCCATGGAAAGCTTTGCCGATCTGTTACCCCATACCCAGGTGGAAATGCCTGCGATCAATGATGCCTTTGAACTGTAAATCGACTGCGGACTGAATCGCATGAACAACGGACAAGCAATGACCGTGTCGAGCCTTTACCCGCGAGCCTGCGTCGAGCCGTGTCCACACGGGGTATGCCCATGAGTACACCAGGCTCCGCCATTCTGGTTATTAACGCCGGTTCGTCCAGCCTCAAATTTGCGGTGTATGCGATCAAAAAAACACCGTCGGAACTGCCGCGTCTTTACCAGGGGGCCATCGAGGACATCGATAGTAAAGACTGTGCGCGATTCAGACTGTTTGCCGACAAAGTACAGGAAGATAAGGCGATCGATGCAAGCGATCAGCACCAGGCTATGCGTTATCTGCTCGACTGGCTGGAACAGCATTCTGCTGAGTGGCGCATCATCGCCGCCGGACACCGGCTGGTGCATGGCGGCTCTCATTTTACCAAACCCGTACGCCTCGATCAGTCACAGCTCGAACAACTTCGTGCTTATATTCCGCTGGCACCGCTGCACATGCCGCACAATCTCGCCGCCATTGAAGCACTCTGGCAACAGCGGCCGGATCTGCCGCAAGTGGCCTGTTTTGACACCGCCTTCCATCACACTATGCCCGAGGTGGAACAAATCTTCGCCCTGCCCCGGCAATACCGCGAACAGGGTATCCGCCGTTACGGTTTTCACGGTCTGTCCTATGAATACATCGCCAGCGTACTGCCGGAGTACCTGGGCGAACAGGCCGAGGGGCGCGTGATCGTCGCCCATCTGGGTCACGGTGCCAGCCTCTGCGCCCTGCACCGGCGTAAAAGTATGGCCACCAGCATGAGCTTTACGCCCCTGGACGGCATTCCCATGGCCACCCGGCCCGGCGCCCTCGATCCCGGCGTGTTGCTCTATTTGCTACGGGAAAAAGGCCTCTCACTGAGCGCACTGGAGACGCTTCTGAATCATCAGTCAGGACTGCTGGGGCTATCGGGCAGCAGCGGCGACATGCGCCAGCTACTTGCCGACCCGCACCCTGCCGCTACGCAGGCCATCGACTATTTTGTACACCATATCCAGCGCGCTATCGCTTCCCTGGCAGGCGCGCTGGGCGGGCTGGACGCGCTGGTCTTTACCGCCGGTATCGGTGAAAACGCGCCGCTCATTCGCGCCCGAATTTGCCAGCAGGCCGCCTGGCTGGGCATCAGTATCGACAACGACGCCAATATGCAAAACCGGATTCAGATCAGCCCGCCCGGCAGTCGCGTGTCGGTATGGCGCATCACCACCAATGAAGAATTGATTATCGCCCGACATACCTATGGATTACTCACCGGGAAAGCTGATTTCCCTTAAAAGGAGAAAAGAGCATGAACGAGATCACCACCAATCCCCTCTCCAGCGAGGAGCTGGAGCTTATCCACGCCTGGTGGCGCGCCGCCAATTATCTGTCTGCCGGGCAGATTTTTCTCATGGACAACCCCCTGCTCGACGAACCCCTGGCGAGTGAACATATCAAGCCCCGCCGTCTCGGCCACTGGGGCACCACGCCGGGACTCAACCTGCTTTATGCGCATATGAACCGTCTCATCAAGCGCGAGGATCTCAATGTTATTTTTATTACCGGCCCCGGCCACGGCGGCCCGGCGCTGGTGGCCAGCACCTGGATGGAAGGCAGTTACAGCGAGCGCTACCCGAACGTCTCGCAGGACCGCGAGGGCATGCGCCGCCTGTTCCGGCAATTTTCCTTTCCCGGCGGCATTCCCAGCCATTGCGCACCGGAAACACCCGGTTCTATCAATGAAGGCGGCGAACTGGGTTACTCCCTATCACACGCCTTCGGTGCGGTGTTCGACAACCCGGATCTCATTGCCCTGTGCGTGGTCGGCGACGGCGAGGCCGAGACCGGCCCGCTGGCCACCGCCTGGCAAAGCAACAAATTCCTCAACCCGGCCCGCGATGGCGCAGTGCTGCCGGTGTTGCATCTGAACGGTTACAAGATCGCCAATCCGACTGTGCTGGCGCGCATCCATGAAGAGGATCTGCGCGAATATTTCAGTGGCCTGGGCTATCTGCCGTTTGTGGTTGAAGGCGTGGAGCCGGAACAGGTGCATCAGCATCTGGCGCAGGTCATGGATGACTGTCTGCGGGAGATCCATCTAATCCAGCAACAAGCAAGGGATGAGGGCAATCATCGCCTGCCACGCTGGCCCATGATCATCCTGCGCACGCCCAAGGGCTGGACCGGACCAAAGGAAGTCGACGGCCTGCGGGTGGAAGGCTACTGGCGTGCGCATCAGGTTCCCATTGCCGATGTCAGCAGCCCGGCGCATATGAAAATTCTCGAAAACTGGATGAAGAGCTACCAGCCCGAGGAACTGTTCGATGAAAAAGGCGGGTTGCGCCCGGACATCGCCGCGCTGGCACCGCAGGGTGAACGACGCATGGGTGCCAATCCCCACGCCAACGGCGGCCAGTTGCTCAAACCCCTGCATCTGCCCGACTATCGGGACTATGCCCTGGCGGTCAGCCATCCCGGAGCCGTTCTGGGCGAGGCCACACGGCGCATGGGCGAATACCTGCGCGACGTGATGAAGCTCAACCTGGAGGCCGCCAACTTTCGCGTCATGGGGCCGGACGAGACTGCTTCAAACCGCCTCGCCGCCCTGTTTGAAGTCACCGAGCGGGCATGGATGGCCGAAACCTTTGACTATGACGATCACCTCAGTCCGGACGGGCGGGTCATGGAAATTCTTTCCGAACACACCTGTCAGGGCTGGCTGGAAGGCTATCTGCTCAGCGGCCGCCACGGCTTCTTCTCCTGCTATGAGGCCTTTATTCATATTGTCGATTCCATGTTCAACCAGCATGCCAAATGGCTCAAGGTCTGTAATGCCATTGCCTGGCGTCAGCCCATCGCCTCACTCAATATCCTGCTCACCTCGCATGTCTGGCGTCAGGATCACAATGGCTTCTCCCATCAGGATCCGGGCTTCATTGACCATGTAGTGAACAAAAAGGCGGACGTAGTGCGCATCTATCTGCCACCCGATGGCAACAGCCTGCTCTACGTCACCCACGAATGTCTTAACTCGCGCAACCTGATCAATGTCATCATCGCCGGCAAGCAGCCCGAACCCCAGTGGCTGGACATGGATGCCGCCATCAAGCACTGCAGCGCCGGGATCGGCATCTGGGAATGGGCCAGCAACGATCAGGACGGCAAGGCGGACGTAATCATGGCCTGCTGTGGCGACGTGCCCACTATCGAAACCCTGGCCACCGTGGATCTCTTGCGCCAGCACGCGCCGCAACTGCGCATCCGCGTCATCAATATCGTGGATCTGATGACCCTGCAACCGCATGAGGAACATCCCCACGGTCTTTCCGATACCGACTTCAACGCCCTCTTCGGCACCGACATCCCGGTCATTTTTGCCTTCCACGGCTATCCCTGGCTGATTCACCGTCTGACCTACCGGCGGGCTTTCCACGAACACCTGCACGTGCGCGGTTACAAGGAAGAAGGCACCACTACCACCGCCTTCGACATGGTAGTGCGCAATGATCTGGATCGTTTCCATTTGTTTATGGATGTCGTGGACCGGGTGGATACCCTCGACGACCGGGCCGGACATCTGCACCAGTTAATGCGCGACAAGCTCGTCGAACATCACGAATATATTATTAAACACGGCCAGGACATGCCCGAAATCAGCCAGTGGCAGTGGCCGGTAGCAACGGAAGAATAACGTCATGAAATCTTTATACGACATGCTCCGGCCCGACCTGCCTGATGAACTGAACAATCTCTACACCCTGGCGCTGGATCTGCGCTGGTCCTGGAGTCATGTGGCCGATGCGCTGTGGCGCCGCATCGACGAGCCGCTCTGGCGCCAGACCCACAATCCCTGGCTGATTTTGCAGACCGTCAGCGGTCAGCATCTCAAACAACTGGCTGCTGATCCGGATTTCATCGCCCTGCTACAGGATCTGCGCAACGAGCAGTCCACCGCACAATCTGCACCCGGCTGGTTCCAGCAAAATGAAACCGATGCTCCGCTCACCCGTGTCGCCTATTTCAGTATGGAATTCGGCCTCAGCGAGGCTTTGCCCATTTATTCGGGCGGGCTGGGCGTACTCGCGGGTGACCATCTTAAAACCGCCGGCGAGCTGGGCGTACCGCTGGTGGGCATCGGTCTGCTCTACCAGCAGGGATACTTCCGTCAGGGACTGGATGCCGACGGCAACCAGTTGGCCTTTTTTCCCTATAACGATCCCAGCCAGTTACCCTTGCGACCGGTACGTGACACCGGTGGCGAATGGCTGCATGTACAGGTAACGCTGCCCGGGCGTAGCCTGCGGCTGCGCCTCTGGCAGGTGCAGGTGGGTCGCGTGGTGCTCTACCTGCTGGACAGCAATGCCCTCTTTAATACCCCGGCCGACCGGGGTATCACCAGTGAACTGTATGGCGGCGGTTCGGAAATGCGCCTGCAACAGGAAATCATCCTGGGCATCGGCGGTTACCGCGTCCTGCAAGCGCTGGCTATCAAGCCCGAAGTCTGCCATCTCAACGAAGGCCATGCGGCCTTTGTGGTGCTGGAACGCGCCCGGCAATTCATGCTGGATCAACGGGTCAGCTTCGAGGTCGCGCTCACCGCCACCCGTGCCGGCAACCTGTTTACCACCCATACTCCGGTAGAAGCCGGTTTTGATCGTTTCGCCCCGGCTCTTCTGAAACAATATATGGCCGACTATGCTCAGGATCTCGGTATTCCGTCTGAGCAATTACTGGCTCTGGGCCAGAGTCCGAGCGATGGCAAACAGGAAGCTTTTAGCATGGCCCTGCTGGCTATGCGTGGCAGTGGCGCTATCAACGGCGTCAGCCGCCTGCACGGCGAGGTCAGCAGAAAAATCTTCCAGCCCCATTTTCCGCGCTGGCCCGAAGTGGAAGTCCCCATTGCTCATGTCACCAACGGCGTGCATGTGCCCAGCTGGGATTCTCTTGGCGCCGACTCGCTGTGGACTTCAAGCTGCGGAAAGGAGCGCTGGCGTGAAGATCTGCAAAATATCGAAACACATATTAAAGACATTTCTGACGATGAGCTATGGGCCATGCGCACCCAGAACCGTCTGCATCTTATCGAATGGCTACGCGAACACCACTGTTACCAGCAGTCGTTGCGCGGTCAGCGAATTTCGGCAACCCGCACCGAAGCCCTGCTCGATCCCAATTCCCTGACTCTGGGTTTTGCGCGCCGCTTTGCCACCTACAAACGCCCCAATCTGCTGCTGCACGATCCCGATCGCTTCGCCCGCCTGCTGAACCGTAGCGACCAACCGGTGCAAATGGTGCTTGCCGGCAAGGCCCACCCACAGGATCACGCCGGCCAGGCCATGATCCGCGCCTGGATTGAATTTATTGATCGTTACCGCTTACAGGAACGTGTCATTTTTATTATTGATTACGACCTCCTCACCGCCGAACAACTGGTGCAGGGGGTCGACCTGTGGATCAACACCCCGCGCCGCCCCTGGGAAGCCTGTGGCACCAGCGGCATGAAAATACTGGTTAACGGTGGACTGAACCTGTCCGAACTGGATGGCTGGTGGGCCGAAGCATGGCAACCTGAAGTAGGCTGGGCACTAGGTGATGGCCAGGAACACGACAGCGATCCTGCCTGGGACTACAAGGAAGCCGATGATCTTTACCAGTTGCTGGAAGAAGACATTATCCCCGCCTTTTATCAGCGCGATCATCAGGGCATACCCACGCGCTGGGTGGAACGTATGCGCAGCAGCATGGCCGTCCTGACGCCGTTTTTTTCCACCAACCGCATGGTGCGGGAATACACTGAACGTTATTATCTGAAGATGGCGAAAGCGTACCGGCAGCGCAGTGCGAACAAGGCGGCTCGCGCGTGGCAGATTGAACAGTGGAATGAACAAATCAACCAGCACTGGGGGAACATTCGCCTTGGCAATCTGGAAACCGAATCGGCCGACAATCGCCATGCGTTTACGATCCAGGTCTACCTGGATGATCTGGACGCCGGGATGGTGCAGGTGGAGCTCTATGCCGATCCCCCTGATCTACACGGGGAACTGTCTGAGGATCAAGCGGAACCGGAGCGCCATATCATGGAAAAGATGGATCACCTGAGTGGTGCGGTGCATGGATACCGTTACATGACAGTCATCGCAAACCAGCGTCCCATCAACGATTACACGGTACGCATTATTCCTTCCCACCCGGGGGCGCAGGTGCCACTGGAAAATCAGCACATTCTCTGGCAACGCTAATTCAGTAAAGCAAATAGAATAACCTGGTGAGCGCTAAAACACGGGCAAAATGAAGAGGGAGCTGGAGCCGTTATTGAGTCCGCCAATTCACATTTACAGGGAGAGATGAATAATGATTCAATCGACCACCAATGCAGACACCATAAACCCGGGACTCAGCTCCGAGGAAGCAAAACAACGTCTTCAACAATACGGCCTCAACGCCCTGCAAGAAACAAAGGTCTCACCGCTGCTGAAACTGTTAGGCTATTTCTGGGGGCCGATTCCCTGGATGATTGAAGTGGCGGCCATTCTTTCGGCACTGGTGCAGCACTGGGCTGACTTCTGGATCATCATCGCTCTGCTGCTGTTCAATGCGGGTATCGGCTTCTGGCAGGAATTTACCGCAGGCAATGCGGTGGAGGCGCTAAAGAAACAACTGGCCATGAAAGCCCGGGTTCTGCGCGACGGACAGTGGCGGGAAATCGATGCCCAGCAGCTGGTGCCTGAGGATGTGATCCGCATTCGACTGGGTGATGTCGTACCCGCCGATGTCAGACTGATCGACGGCGATTACCTGAGTGTCGATCAGTCAGCGCTGACAGGCGAATCCCTGCCCGTGACCAAGCAACAGAACGATGAAGCTTTTTCCGGCACCATTGTCAAACAGGGTGAAATGGTCGCACAGGTCACCGCCA
>ENA-ORDP01001965-ORDP01001965.1-marine-sediment-metagenome-genome-assembly--contig:-NODE-1965-length-10481-cov-34.425475_pt1 | contig 10481 bp, 11 predicted proteins | sample MGYA00248627_ERZ508539 | MGnify/ENA primary metagenome ERZ508539 (study PRJEB26208, sample SAMN05571518) | marine sediment metagenome | biome: deep sea; feature: Hydrothermal vent; material... | reverse complement strand
GATAGAGGTAGACGAAAAATGCGGTTAATCCTGACGCGCCAATCAGTTGTCCGGGTAGAAACGGACGGTCAGATTTCTACCAGATAGATGTCAGGCAAAGGCCAGTCATTGAAAGTCAGTTTTTCGATTTCTTCGTTTTCCATATCCTGCAAATCTGTAACCCGGTTGCCTTTGATGCCCAACACAGTGACGCGGACCTGTTCACCAGCTGGGGTTTCGATGGTGGTGGTTTCGCCTGGTCGGATGAATTTTTCTTTGGGGCAAAACAAAGCCCCCTTTCGGGGGCCATGTGGGTGTCTATCGGTTCTTAACGTTGGCCTTCGCTATTTTTGATATGGCTTCATCCGCGAATATGACGGCGGTAACTTCTCGGCGTTTGTCTGCTTTATTGATATGAATAGTTACCTGATTATTCTGCTTATTCTCATACGTTAACTTAGTCGATTGATCATATGGCTTTACCAGTGCCATAGCGCTACCTCCCTCGAAGTTGCATTTAGTTTATATACTGATACGTTCAGAATGTCCATAGCCTTTTTAGTTCCCCTCAGCGGACTCACCTGGGGAGGGAAGTGCGTCTGCAGCGTCACGTATAAGGTTATAGATGCCGTCGGCTACTCCCTCAAGTAACGGCACGTCGTAGTCAGCCTTGAATGCCAGAATTGGTGCGCTATCGATACATAGAAAACCAACGAGCATTTTTTGATTTTGCTCGCTGCAAGGGCATATTGGCATCACAATCGTGCTTCTGTAGGGGAGGGTCCACCTTAGATATCTTAGTAGGAGGTTGTTGTCGGGCTTTCCCTTATATACTTCAAAGCTGGTGTTTTGATACCCGTATCTGAACGGAAGTAGGTTGGAGAAAAAATACGCCCCACCTGGGGCATCGATTTTATCGAAGACCTCCAAGAAATCGGTATTTTTATCAAGCCAATGCTTAATCGTATTGTTTTTTGGGTTGTTGATTGGGTCACGGTTTCTGCAAAATGTTATTGCCTTTAGGGCGTTGTCTTCTCGCGTCAAAATTTTAACAGATGCCCTGCATTTTGTGCCTGTGATTAACGTGAAAGTTTGTGCGAGGTTGTCGCACAGATGTGTTAACGCTCCAACTGCGTTATCAACCGTAATATTTTTCCTATAGAGGTTGTGTATCTCCGAGAAACCATCGGCTATATAGACTAAGGTTTGTGCGTAACGTCTTTCGCGACCCCAGCGAATTTTGAGGTAGACGTTTTCAAAAAAAAACCAAATGAAAAGACCGCCAATAAAAAGAACTGCGACTCTCCCATCTGCGGACAAGGCTGGATATAGGTTATTAGTGAAGAGAATAATCGTGATTATTGAGGCGGTAAGCCCAACAAAACCGTACAGATAGTCTTTTAGTATCCTGATCATGGCTGAGTAGCGTGCATGCCATACATTTTTATCGGCATGTGGTGGGTTTTGATCCAGCGGTGAAAAAATTTCATAAAAGCTATTCCTTTAGCCTAATGTTCTGTCGGGAAACTGACGTGGAGTTCATCCTATTGATTGTATTATTTAAATTGGTCGGGGCGAGAGGATTTGAACCTCCGACCCCTTCGTCCCGAACGAAGTGCGCTACCAGGCTGCGCTACGCCCCGATTTAATAACTGCGGTTAACCGAGAAATCGACCAATCCGTACAAGGCTTCTTTATAGGGACTGGCAGGGAGTTCAGCCAGTGCCTCTATAGCCAGATTCGCTTCATATTGTGCGGACTGCGCAGTGTACGCGATGGCATGGGTGGATTCAATTGCCTCCATAACCTTGTCGATATTCTCCAGGCCGCCGTTTTCTATCGCTTCGCGAATGGATTTTACCTGCGCCGGGGTGCCCTTGCGCATGGCATAGATCAGGGGCAGGGTGGGTTTTCCCTCGGCCAGGTCATCGCCTATATTCTTGCCGATATTGTCACTGGACGATCCATAGTCCAGTGCATCGTCGATCAGCTGGAAGGCGGTGCCAAGGTGCATGCCGTAGCGCCCCATAGCGCATTCGACGTTTCCGGACTCCCTGCCCAGTACGGCGCCAAGTCGTGACGAGGCCTCAAACAGTTTGGCTGTCTTGTAGCGGATGACATCGCGATACAGCTCTTCTGTGGTATCCGGGTCGTGGCAATTCAGTAATTGCAGGACCTCGCCCTCGGCGATGACATTGGTGGTGGTGGACAGGATTTCCATGACGCGCATGTTGCCCACGCTGACCATCATCTCGAACGAACGCGAGTACAGGAAATCGCCCACCAGCACTGCTGCTTCGTTACCCCAGATGGCGTTGGCTGTCTGGTTGCCGCGCCGCAGGTCGGAAGCATCGACCACGTCGTCGTGCAGCAGTGTCGCGGTGTGAATGAACTCGATGACTGCGGCCAGCTCAATATGGTCGTGACCCTGGTAGCCGCAGGCACGGGCGGCCAGCAGGACCAGTAACGGGCGCAAGCGCTTGCCGCCACTATCGATAATATAGCGACCCAATTTGTCGATCAGCGCCACATCTGAACCGAGGCGCTCCAGAATCAGCTGGTCGACCGCCAGTGATTCACGGTGGACCAGTGCCCGGATATTGTTGATATCCAGGTAATCCCTTTGTTTTTTAAGAACTTCTTGTACAGGCTGTGACATGCTGGTTAAACCTGAATCTGGCTATATTCAAGAGTTTAGTCTAACCGCGAACCGCGTAGGGTACCAGAAGGCAAATGGTTTGACCCAAACCCGCTGAATCTATAGAATTGCGCCTCTTTCGGGTGCTGTCAGTTGGAGAATCAGCTATGTACGCAGTTATTGTAACTGGCGGAAAACAATATCGGGTCAGTCAGGGTGACAAGCTTCGGGTCGAGAAGCTGGATGTCGCCGAGGGCGAGAGTGTGGATCTGGATCGGGTTCTGATGGTCGTCGATGGCGACGATATCAAGATCGGCGCCCCGGTCCTGGACGGTGGCAAGGTGACCGCTGAAGTGAAGGCACACGGTCGCGGCGACAAGGTGAATATCATCAAATTCCATCGCCGTAAACAGCATATGAAGCGCCAGGGTCATCGCCAGGCGTATACAGAACTGGAAATCACGGGCATTTCAGCCTGAGTTCGAGGTAAGCAGCAATGGCACATAAGAAAGCCGGTGGTAGTACCAGAAATGGACGCGATTCAGAATCCAAGCGTCTCGGCGTAAAGCGTTACGGTGGAGAGGACGTTCTCGCGGGCAACATACTTGTTCGTCAGCGCGGCACGCGCTTTCACCCGGGCCTGAATGTCGGTTGTGGCAGGGATCACACCCTGTTCGCCAAAGCAGACGGTGTTGTGAAGTTCAGCATCCGTGGCCCGAAAAGCAGAAAATTTGTGGACGTGGTTTTGTCCTGACCGGTTCACGGTCCAGCCAAAAGCCCCGTCCTGGTACGGGGCTTTTTTTGTCTGGTATATTCACTCAATAACACACGACCCTTTGCCCATGAAATTTGTCGATGAAGCCACAATTGTTGTCAAGGCCGGGGACGGTGGGAACGGTTGCGTCAGTTTCCGACGCGAGAAATATATCCCGCTGGGTGGGCCGGACGGCGGTGATGGTGGCGATGGCGGCAGCGTAACACTGTTGGCGGATGCCAACCTGAGCACGCTGGCGGATTTCCGCTTTGAGCGCAGATTTTCTGCACAACGGGGTGAAAACGGGCGTGGCCGGAACTGTACTGGCGCCAAGGGTGATGACCTGGAAATCCGCGTGCCGGTGGGTACGCTGGTCTACGAAGAAGATACCGGTGAATTGATGGGCGATCTGGTTGCGGATGGTCAGCCGCTGGTTGTGGCACGCGGTGGTTTTCACGGACTCGGCAATTTGCGCTACAAGAGTTCCACCAACCGTACTCCACGTCAGTCCAAGCCGGGAACGCCCGGCGAGCAGCGTTCCTTGCAGCTGGAGCTGAAATTACTGGCCGATGTCGGTCTACTGGGAAAACCCAACGCGGGCAAGTCCACATTGATCCGGGCCATCTCTTCGGCGAAACCAAAAGTGGCGGACTATCCCTTTACCACCCTCTACCCGAATCTTGGTGTAGTGCGGGTCGAGTCACACCGCAGCTTTGTGGTGGCGGACATTCCCGGTTTGATCGAAGGTGCAGCGGAGGGTGCCGGACTGGGGGTACAGTTCCTCAGGCATCTGTCACGTACCGGACTGCTGTTGCACCTGGTAGACGTGGCGCCGATGGATGGTAGTGACCCGGCGCAGGATGTTAAAGCGATTGCGCAGGAACTGGAAAAGTTCAGTGTCGAACTGGGTGAGCGCGAACGCTGGCTGGTGCTTAACAAAACAGATTTGCTGCCGGACGACGAGCGCGAGGCGCGCTGCCGGGATATCGTGCAGCGTCTGGACTGGCAGGGGCCGGTATTTGCCACCGCAGCGGTTTCAAAACAGGGTACACAGGCGCTGGTGTTTGCCATAATGGAAGCTATCGAAAGCCGGCGACAGGCTGCTACCGAATCATCATGAGCGACGCTAAACAACGATCAGAGGTCGGCAGGGCAAAACGCTGGGTGATCAAAATCGGCAGTGCCTTGTTGACTGATAACGGTCGTGGCCTCGACAGGGTGGCTATTCATGCCTGGAGCGAGCAGATGACCGCCTTGCGCCGGCGCGGTTGCGAACTGGTGCTGGTCTCTTCAGGCGCGGTCGCGGAAGGCATGAGCCGGCTGGGCTGGGAGCAGCGTCCGCACGAGCTGGTGTCCCTGCAAGCGGCAGCCGCCGTGGGTCAAATGGGGCTGATTGAAGCCTACGAGTCGAACTTCCAGGAGCACGGTTTGCATACCGCGCAGGTCTTGCTGACGCACGATGACCTGGCGAATCGAACGCGCTATTTGAACGCGCGCAGTGCTTTGCGAAAACTGCTGGATCTTGGCGTCATTCCGGTCGTAAACGAGAATGACACGGTTGCCTGTGATGAATTGCGCTTTGGTGATAACGATACCCTGGCTGCGCTGGTGGCCAACCTGGTGGAAGCCGATGTGCTGGTTATCCTGACTGATCAGAACGGTGTTTATGATCGTGATCCGCGGCACAATGACGATGCGCAACTCATAGAGGATGCCGCAGCCGGTGATGTCAAATTGCTGCAAGCGGCCAGTGCCACCAGCGGCAGTGGTCTCGGACGAGGGGGTATGGCGACCAAGGTCAATGCCGCCCAGCTGGCAGCACGCTCCGGTACAGTCACCTGGATTGCTTCCGGGCGTGAAGCCGGGGTGCTGGAAAAAATGGCAGCCGGTGAGCAGCTGGGCACACTGATACACCCGGCCAGTGATCCACTGACAGCGCGCAAACAGTGGTTGGCGGGCCAGTTGCAGGCCAGCGGCAAGCTGTATCTGGATGCCGGGGCCGTAAAGGTTTTGCGCCAGTCCGGATCCAGCCTGCTACCGGTCGGCGTTACCGGTGTGGAAGGTGATTTTCAGCGTGGCGACCTGGTGAGTTGCCACGATGCCGCCGGGGTAGCTGTGGCGCGCGGCCTGGTGAATTACGCTGCCGAAGAGGCGCGCAGTATCAGCGGTCAGTCGAGCGGAAAAATAGAGCAGCTGCTGGGCTATGTGGACGAACCGGAACTGATTCACCGCGACAACCTGGTGTTGTTGTGAGGGATGTGCAGACACAAAAAAGCCGGTCAGCGACCGACTTTCTCGTGAACCAGGAAGATGTTCGCTATCAGTTTTGCAGTGTGCGGATGTGTTGCCCAAGGCGACTTTTATGACGCGCTGCCTTGTTTTTGTGAATCAGTCCCTTGCCAACAGATTTATCGATGACCGGAACCGCTTTCCGGTAAGCGGTCTGGGCCGCTTCTGCATCGCCGGTGGCAATCGCTTTAACAACATTCTTGATGTGGGTGCGCAGCGAAGAACGCTGGCCGGCTTTGCGCTGACGGCGGCATTCCGCCTGACGGGCGCGCTTACGTGCCTGAGCCGAGTTTGCCAAAATAGTGCTCCTGTTCCTGGTTCCAAAGAGCGGGCCACTATACGGATTTTTCGTGGAATTGTCTATGTGGCCTGATTTTGCGCGTAACGCCATGAATCGGTATCGATGCCGCTGAAATGAGTCACAAACTCGTCAAAAGCACCGTCACCGTGGGCTCTATGACCTTGATTTCAAGGGTTTTAGGGCTGGCGCGCGACATGGTGTTTGCGCGCTTTGGTATCGACGCGGGGATGGACGCCTTTTTCGTCGCCTTCAAAATTCCTAACTTCATGCGCCGATTGTTCGCCGAAGGGGCGTTTGCGCAAGCCTTTGTACCGGTACTCAGCGAATACAAGACGCAGCGCGCGCAGGTAGAAGTCAAGGCGCTGGTGGATCGTGTAGCCGGCACCCTGGCGGGAGTGCTGGGTCTGCTGGTTCTGGTCGGTGTCCTCGCCAGTCCGGTGGTGGTTTTGCTGTTCGCGCCCGGGTTCTGGGACGAGCCGCTGAAATTCGACCTGACCGCTTACATGCTGCGCTTCACGTTTCCTTACCTGCTGTTTATGGCACTGGTGGCATTTGCCGCGGGGATTCTTAATAGTTACGGACGTTTTGCAGCCGCTGCGCTGGCGCCGGTGTGGCTCAACGTGATATTGATCGGCGTTGCCCTGCTGGTGGCCCCCGGCCTCGAACACCCGGTTATCGCGTTGTCCTGGGGTGTGCTGGCGGCCGGTTTTGTGCAGCTGGCTTTTTTGTTACCCGCGTTGCATCGTATACATCTGCTACCCAGGCCGCGTTGGTGTCCGAAAGATCCGGGCGTGCGTAAAATCATGAAGTTAATGGGGCCGGGCATTGTCGGCTCTTCGGTGTCGCAGATTAATTTGCTGTTCGATACGCTGCTGGCGTCCTTCCTGGTGACCGGCAGCGTTAGCTGGCTTTATTATGCCGACCGGCTGGTTGAATTTCCGCTGGGTATATTTGGTATTGCCCTGGCTACCGTGATTCTTCCGGTGCTGTCTCGTGCGCACGCCAACGGTTCGGCGGAGGCGTTTTCCGATACCGTCGACGCCGGTTTGCGCTGGGTGCTGTTGATCGGGCTGCCGGCTGCTGTGGGGCTGATGATTCTGGCCAGACCCGCCGTGTCGACACTGTTTCAGTATGGGGATTTCCGCCAGCAGGATGTGGATATGGCCGGTCTGGCGCTGGTGGTGTACGGGCTGGGCTTGCCCGGATTCATGCTCGTCAAGGTCCTCGCACCGGCTTTTTTTGCGCGCCAGGACACCCGTACCCCGGTGAAAATCGCGATACGCGCTATGCTTTCGAACATGGTGCTGAATGTCCTGTTCGTGGTCCCTATGGTGCTGTTGGAAATCCCCGGTGCACACGCCGGGCTGGCGCTGGCGACCGCGCTGGCCGCCTACATCAACGCCGGCTTGTTGTATCGTCAGCTGCGCCGGGATAGCGTATTTCAGCCCAAACCCGGCTGGCCGCGCCTGTTGGGCCAGTTGCTGTTTGGTACCGCGGTTATGGTGGCCGTGGTGAGCTGGGGCGCGCCTGATGCGGACCTTTGGGGTGGCCTGTCCGGCGCGCAGCGCGGTGCGCAGCTCGGCCTCTGGATAGCCGCCGGGGTGGCGAGCTACCTGATTGCCCTGCGTGTGGCGGGGATGCGCCTGTCCATATTGTGGGCGCCGGCGGTCAAATCCGGTCGGAGTTCATGACACCGCCGGAAACTTCATTATAATCCGGTGTTTTCGCCAGTGTTCTACCAGCTCGATGCGCCTGATACGAGGACTTCATAATTTGCACCCCGGCCATCAGGGCGGTGCCGTGACGATTGGCAATTTTGATGGCCTGCACCGTGGTCATCAGGCGGTGCTGCGGCAGCTGCACCGGCACGCGGCCCGGCACCGGCTGGTGACCACCGTCATGACATTCGAGCCGACGGCGCAGGAGTATTTTTCACCGCAGACGGCACCGGCGCGTTTGCAGCGCCTGCGTGAGAAGCTGGCCATGCTGCGCGGTATGGAAGTCGATCAGGTACTGTGTCTGCGTTTTGACCGGAAGCTGGCTGACCTCAGCGCAGAAAGTTTTGTGCAACAGATTCTGGTGGACGGGCTGGACGTGCGTTACCTGGTGGTAGGCGACGACTTCCGCTTTGGTAAGGACCGCGCCGGCGATTTCGCCCTTTTACAGGAAGCCGGTGAGCAGCGCGGGTTCGAAGTGGTGAGCACCGGAACCTTTCTGGAAGGTGAAGACCGGGTTAGCAGCACACGCGTTCGTCAGTCACTGGCCGCCAGTGACCTGGATACGGCAGCGCGTTTGCTGGGACGGCGCTACCGGATGTGCGGGCGAGTGGCTGCGGGACAGAAACGTGGCCGTACTATTGGCTTTCCAACCGCCAATATACCTCTGCACCGGGTGGTGTCACCGCTGAACGGCGTATTTTCGGTGCGTGTGTATGGTTTGGCCACAGAACCATTGAACGGCATTGCCAATATCGGCACACGGCCGACAGTAGATGGCAGTTACCGTGTGCTGGAAGTACACCTGTTCGATTTTGAGTCGGATATCTATGGTCGGTATCTGGACGTTGAGTTTTGCAACAGGCTGCGTGACGAAATGAAATTTGAATCGTTTGAGGCATTAAAGCAGCAGATTGTCGCTGATGCCGATCAGGCACGGCGGTTTTTCAGTGAACGAGAGAGTACGCGTGAGTAACTATAAAGACACCCTGAACCTACCCCGGACAAAATTTCCGATGAAGGCGAATCTCGCCAACCGGGAACCTGAAACACTGAAATACTGGGATGAAATCGATCTGTACGCCAAGCTGCGCGAGCTCGGACGGGACCGGCCCAGGTTTGTGTTGCACGACGGGCCGCCCTACGCGAACGGTGATATTCACATAGGACATGCCGTCAACAAGGTGCTCAAGGACATCATTGTCAAAAGCAAAACCCTGAGTGGGTTTGATGCGCCTTATATTCCGGGCTGGGATTGCCATGGTTTGCCTATTGAACTCAATGTGGAAAAGAAAGTCGGCAAGGTGGGACAAAAAGTCGATGCCGCAACCTTCCGTGCACAGTGCCGGGACTATGCGCGCAAACAGGTGGACGGTCAGCGCAGGGATTTCATCCGGCTGGGTATTACGGGTGACTGGGAACACCCTTACCTGACCATGGACTACCGCTTCGAGGCCGACATTATTCGTGCCCTGGGCCGTATTCATGCCAACGGACACTTGACCAAAGGCTACAAACCGGTGCACTGGTGTACCGACTGTGGCTCATCACTGGCTGAGGCCGAAGTTGAATATGAGGACAAGACCTCACCGGCCATTGATGTACGTTTCCGGGTGCTCGATGAGGAAGCGCTGCTGACACGTTGCCACCATGCCGAAGGGCATAAAGGGGAAGGCCCGATATCGCTGGTTATCTGGACCACGACGCCCTGGACGCTGCCGGCCAACCGCGCAGTATCACTCAATCCCGAATTTGAATATGCCGTGCTACAGGCCGATCTGGGCCGGGGGCCGGAACGACTGGTGCTGGCCGAAGCGCTGCTGAAAGACACCATGCTGCGCTATGACTGCGAGCAATACCAGGTGGTCGCCTATTGCAAGGGTGAGCAGCTGGAACACCTGAAGCTGCAACACCCATTCTATGAACGCGAAGTGCCCGTGATTCTTGGTGACCATGTCACGACGGAGGCCGGTACCGGGGCTGTGCATACCGCACCCGGTCATGGTCAGGACGATTACGTGGTGGGGCAGCGTTATGGCCTGGCCGTCGACAACCCGGTCGGTTCGAACGGTGTCTTTGTAGAAGGCACGGAACTGTTTGCCGGCAAACATGTGTTCACGGCCAACGATGATGTCATCGAAGTATTAAAGGCAAAGGGTGCGCTGGTCCATATTCAGGCGTTGCGACACAGCTACCCGCATTGCTGGCGGCACAAGACGCCGATTATTTTCCGCGCCACACCGCAGTGGTTTATCAGCATGGATCACAAAGGTCTGCGCAGTGCCGCACTGGCCGCCATACGGGATGTACAGTGGATGCCGGATTGGGGGCAGGCGCGTATTGAAGGGATGGTCGGGGGCCGACCTGACTGGTGTGTTTCGCGGCAGCGCACCTGGGGCGTGCCGATGTCACTGTTTGTACACCGGCAGACGGGTGAGTTGCATCCTGATACCGCGCGCTTGATCGAGGAAGTGGCGTTACGTGTGGAACGCCACGGGATCGACGCCTGGTTTGAGCTGGATGTACAGGATGTGCTTGGTGACGAAGCAGACCAGTACGAAAAAGTATTCGATACTCTGGATGTCTGGTTTGATTCCGGCACGACACACCAGTGCGTACTGGAGCGCCGGGAGCAACTGGGTTTTCCTGCTGACCTGTATCTGGAAGGTTCAGACCAGCACCGTGGCTGGTTCCAGTCGTCCTTACTGACGTCTGTTGCCATGCACGGCAAGGCACCCTACCGCCAGGTCTTAACCCATGGCTTTGCCGTCGATGCACAGGGACAGAAAATGTCCAAGTCAAAGG
>ENA-ORDP01001964-ORDP01001964.1-marine-sediment-metagenome-genome-assembly--contig:-NODE-1964-length-10482-cov-2.739235_pt1 | contig 10482 bp, 8 predicted proteins | sample MGYA00248627_ERZ508539 | MGnify/ENA primary metagenome ERZ508539 (study PRJEB26208, sample SAMN05571518) | marine sediment metagenome | biome: deep sea; feature: Hydrothermal vent; material... | reverse complement strand
CGAGTCAAGAGACCAGGTATAGATAGTGGATACCATTTCGGAACAGTTATTTAGTTAAATAATGCCTAGGCTGACTTACTTAACGGGTTATTGGTCGGTAACACATTCAGATCTAACCAGTAAGAACATACTTCCCTTAATTGAATAGAATAATCAGTAAAATCGACTGAGCGCAGAATATAGCTACTCGCCCCCAGCTCATAACTGCGCACAACTTCATTTTGCGAATGGCCACGACCGACAATAACGATGGGGGTGAAGACCAGATTTGAGTGATGACGAATCCAGGCAATCAATTTAAAACTCCCGTTATCGGGAAGATTCGAATCGATCAGAACCAGATCGGGATAGTCGAAATGATAATTGTCATTAAGCAAACACACCAGCGCATCAACCGTTTGAAAGACTTCGAGATGTACCGAAAAACCTTCCATAGCGAATGATCGGCGAGTTACCGCTATATTATCAGGATTATTATCCACCAGATAAACGCGTTTGCTTAAGCCTGAGTGTCCTACTTGTTTTGAAAATACGTGCATGTAATCAGTTCCCTTGTACTCGTAATTAAGTGATCCCTTAATCTGTAAAATATACTCGTAACTGGCCACAGATTCACTTAAGTTGACGATCTTTAACAAAACAATATTTCTCTCCACTGATTAAAATAAGTAGTTGATTTTAGTCTTCCGGCCTTCTCGCGTCACGGGAACAGAATGCATACAACGCATTCAAATAATAAATATCACAATATTTTACTTTCATTTTCCCAAAATTGATTTATATTTCTATTATACCCATTTCATTATTATAGGGATCCCAGGAATGCAAGAACGGGAAGCTAGAATACTATTTAAGTCAGATGACCTCAAAACCGTCATCGTTGAACCAACCGAAAACAGTAATGGTTGGACCATCGTCATGATCGATACCAGTGAAAATCGCCAGTTTCTGGTATCAAAACGATCCAGGGATCCTCGTCTGTTTAAAACAACCGATGCCGCCCTGCGTTGTTGTGATCGGATTGGATTTCACCAGGTTGAAGTTAAACTGTAGCTAAAACCTCACCCACATCGTCTCTTAATAAAAGCTTACATTTTCGGCAATAAAGTTTTCATCCTCATATTGCCTAATAATTAAACTTTCCCATAAATCTGTATTTGGATATATTGGGGCTTCTATCAATGGAATCCGTTAAAAGTAGAATGAACGAACGTGATGTGAAGTTATTGTTTACTGCCAGCCACTGGAGTGGTGCCGTAGTGCGTTATGCACCAACCGAAGGCGGCTGGTTAATTGAACTTCATAAAATAGAAAATAACGATATACAGGTTCTCACCTTAAAACGAGGCAAGCCCCGAATTTTTAAAACCTCCGATACAGCGCTCACCTGGTGTCGCGATATTGGTTTTGAAAAAATAACCGTTCAACTGCATAAATTTCAGGGTGATGAATCAGAATCCAGTGGTCAAGCCCCGATCGTGCTATTGGTGGAAGATAACAACAGTGATATCGAACTCACCTTCAGAGCTATTCAACGGCTTGATGCTAATTTTGATATTACCGTTTGCCGGGATGGCCAGGAAGCGCTTGATTTTCTCTTTGCCAAAGGTAAATACGAGTCCAGAAATATAAATGAGTTACCACAGTTAATTTTACTGGATATAAATCTGCCAAAAGTCAACGGATTGAGTGTCTTAAAAGAAATACGCAAGACCGAGGTAACCCGTCAAATCCCCACGGTATTACTGACCACTTCCGACGAGCGCATTGATATTCAACGTGGCTATGAATATGGTGCAAACAGTTATGTACGCAAACCGGTTGACTACGCTGTTTTTTGTAACACGCTAAAATCGCTTGGCGAATATTGGTTAAATACAAACATACCGCCGCCCAAATAAACTATGCAACCGCAATGTGTTTATACACCCTAAAGGTAAAATAAAATGTCGCCCCTTGTCCCGGAGAAGATTCCGCCCAAACCTTACCGCCATGGCGATTAACAATTCGCTGCACCGTCGCCAGACCGATTCCCATACCGTGAAAATCAGATTCCGCATGTAATCGCTGGAAGGGTGAAAATAATTTATGCGCATAACGTTGATCATATCCCACACCATTATCTCTCACGAAATAAATTACTTCTTCATCCCTGATGTACGAACCAACATCAATTACCGGTTGACTCTCTTTGCCAGAATACTTTAAGGCATTATCCAGTAAATTTCCCAGTGCGATTTTTAGTAACCCTAAATCACAGTAGCATTTTATCCCGGCCTCAATATTGATAGAAACCTGACTAGTTTCATCAATGTTATGGTGTGTAAAATACTCTGTGGCAACCTGACTAAAATTATTTTCACTAATATCTAATGACTGACGGGATATTCGCGACAGCTTTAACAAACTATCAATTAACTCACTCATTTTCATACTGGCATTATGAATTTTATTTAAATGGCTAACACCTGTTTCATCCAGGTCATTGATATAATCTTCTAGCAATATTTGGGAGTAGCCATTAATGGCCCGTAGTGGCGTCCGTAGATCATGGGATACAGAGTAACTAAATGACTCTAACTCTTTAATCGATTCCTCAAGATCAATGGTACGCAGTTGAACCTGTCTCTCCAGTTCTTCATTGTAATTTTCAAGTTTCTCAATTGCGTCCGCACGTTCCATTTCAATGGCGATACGTGCCGCAAAAACATTTAAGGTATCAGTATGCCATTCTTCTTTTATATGTGGTTTAGTATCAAGTACCGAAAGTATGCCCATTATATTGTTATTCGTATCGATCAAAGGCACACCAAAATAGGTTTCTATCTTCTTATCATCAAGAAAATGATCTGCTGGATAAAGATTTGCCGCATGTTCATGAACAAGTACTCCACGGTTCTTGTAAACGGATTCACAAGGTGTTCCGGTTATATCATATTCCTCATTGGCCACCACCGTCGTTCCATCCAGCATGCACTCGGTTTTCACCTGGCTGGAATCCGTTGACAAGCGGCCGACAAAGGCAATTTTAGCCTGAAAAACGTCCTGCAATAATTTTAAACTACTCAGCAGGAAGTGACTAAAACGCAATGCACCATGTTGCGCCAGCACCTGATAGACCTGAATATTTCGCACCTTGTCCTTCTCTGCCTGAAGCCTTAAAGTAATATCACGAACATTCACAACCGCACCCTGCACAACGGCAGTACCGCCATAATAAGGATAAAAATTTACTTCAACTTCTATATCGGTACCATCTAATTTCGTTGTTTTAGATATATAGGAAACATGTCGACCAGAAAAAGTTTTATCCAGGTTGAGTTTGACATGTTGCTCAAAATAATACTCGCTTAACAATGTGCTTGCATGTTGGCCTATAATCTCTTCTCGAGAACAATCATAAAATTCCAGGTAAGCTTCATTAACCGCTCGATAATTATATTCCAGATCTAAATAAGACATTAAATCCGTCGTCGTCGCCATAATTGTTTCGTAAAGGCGTAAATTTTCCTCGCGCCGTTTGATACGCTCGATCGTATCAGAAATTTTGTAACGCATAACATCGAATGCATTAATTAAAACATCAAATTCATCACGCTCATTTTGCTTAGTTTTGCCGCGTTTTAAAACAAAGGGGGTTGATAAATTTTCAATGTCGGCTTTAGCAACCTGTTGCGCCAGATCATTAATATGTCGGGTAACCAGACGTTGAAAAATAAAAAGTAGGAAGCCTGCGATGATAAACGTTTTTATCGCATTCGAGATAAGAATGACCCACACCTTATCGATTAAGCGTTGATAGACATTCTCTAATGTGGCGACCACTTCCAGGTTGCCAATTATTTGGGTAATACCACGATGCTTAAATAATATCGGATACGTTTTGGAAATAATATTAGATGATTTTTTCTTTCCAACTGAGATCATCACCTCACCATTTTCACTAATGGCAAGATATTGCATATCAGGTAAATGGTGCATGCCCTGTAACTGCAGGCTAAGCTCATAACTATCTGTTTCCCATAAGGCCAGAGAAATCAAATCCAGATTAACCTGTTCAATCTGTTTAAAGCGTTTGTCAATTGAGTTGATATCACGTTCATAATCAATATAGAGTTGAAAAAAAGTGATGAAAAGCGTGATTAAGGCACTCGCCGAAACGAGATAAAATATTAATTTACGGGCTATACGTCGAGTAGGTGCAGTCTGTCTATTCATAAGCTTATTTTTATTTTTTGTATTGCTGAATTATTTTCTGGTCAAACAACTTCTGGTATTCGCCACTTTCTTTCATTTTTTTCAGGGCATTAGCTATATTAGCTACATGAGATGAATTTTTTTTATGCAAATAAATATACATTTCGCGTATAGCTAAAGGCGGCTCTAACACGCGTATCCCTGTAATATTATTTTTTTTGACGATAGCAAGCCCCATCCATTTCGTATATAAGGCGATATCGATTCGATTCTTGTCCAGCATTGAAAATAACTCTCGCCGACTTCGCACAATGCTCACTTTTGAATGTCGGCTGGTATTGTTTTCAAGTATTTTCCAGCCACGGATAAAACCAATATCATATTTTTGTAAATCATTCCAGTCGCTAACCATAATATCCGAGTTACGAGTTAAGGCGACAAAATTCCAGTCAATTAGTTTTTCCGGCACTCGTACTAGATTTTTATAGGTTTTATTTATGCCTTTTATCCGTGCCAGCTCACCGTCGTCAATTCCCGCGTTGGCGTTAAGCAAGGCCCGCTCGGGCGGTGTTCTAACTAATTTCAGGTTCAGCCCGGCCATTTTAAAGGCCCTGCTGACGAGAATATCAAAAAAACCCGTTCCGTCCGGCGTGGTAAAGGGGGGACCGCTGGTATCGTTAAGAACGAGCGTCTGTGCATTTGAGGTTGCCGATATCGCGCTAAAAACAATGCACATCGGTAACATCAGAAAGTAATTTCGCACCCTGCACGCATCCGTTTGTATCATCTCCAAATCTATCCTCGTCTGTATGATATCGGCTATCATGCAATTCACTGATAAAGTATAGAACTAAATGATAAAAATTCTTTATATTAGTGTGTGTTCTAAAATATACAGGCGCCAACAGGCAATATTTTGCACAGCCTGTAAAACATTGGAGTCAGTTAATTTAGAGTATTCAGATTTCAGGTCAGGGAGATGTTGGCAAAACGGCGTTTACCTACCTGGTAGATATGCTGAGTTCCACTTTTTATAATCAATTTAGGATCAGAAACTTTCTCACCATCAATTTTGACTGCACCTTGTTGGATCATATTTCGTCCTTCCGTTGTGCTTTTAACCAAATTTGCCTCCTTGAGCAAATTCGGCAACATAATTTCACCCTCGCTGGCCGTTAAGCTTAACTCAGGAATATCATCCGGCATGTTTCCTTTCTGGAAGCGTTCAATAAAATCCTGTTTGGCCTTCAACGCTAAATCCACAGAATGAAAACGCGTTATGATTTCTATGGCTAAATCAAATTTTACATCACGCGGGTTTTTCCCTGCTAAGATTTCCTGTTCATATTTTTTTATTTCTGAAACAGGTTTAAAGCTTAGTAATTCAAAATAACGCCACATTAAGTCATCAGAAACAGACATGATCTTACCAAACATTTCAGTTGGCGCCTCATCGATACCGATATAGTTGTTCAGGGATTTAGACATCTTTTGCACCCCATCTAAACCTTCCAATATCGGCATGGTCAATACCACCTGTTGCGCCTGACCATAGTGCTTTTGTAATTCACGCCCGACCAGCAGATTAAATTTTTGATCGGTGCCGCCCAGTTCCACATCGGACTTCATCACCACCGAATCATAACCCTGGATTAACGGGTAGAGAAATTCATGAATTGCAATGGGTTGACCAGAGTTATAGCGTTTATTGAAATCATCACGTTCCAGCATTCGCGCTACCGTGTGCTTCGCCGCAAGCTGGACTAAATCGGCCGCACTAAATTTACCCATCCAGTCGGAGTTAAACATAACCTGAGTTTTGGATTCGTCGAGGATCTTGAAAATTTGTTTTTTATAGGTTTGCGCATTTTCCTGTACCGCTTCCGGTGTTAAGGCAGGACGAGTTGCACTTTTGCCGGTTGGGTCACCAATCATGCCGGTAAAATCACCAATCAGAAACAAAATTTCATGACCGAGATCCTGGAACTGACGTAATTTATTGATCAACACCGTGTGTCCAAGATGTAGATCAGGCGCGGTGGGATCAAAACCCGCCTTGATGCGTAGCGGCTTACCTTTTTTCAATTTTTCGACAAGTTCACTTTCGAGTAATAACTCATCACAACCACGTTTGATCGTGGCTAACTTTTCATCAATATTAGTCATGCTTATACTCAGTTTTAAAGTCGCGTAGAATATCACAATCAGGTTCATAGCAATAAACTGTACTATTCATAATGATTATTCGATACACTCAGACAAATTCAGTTAAAGCTGGCTGTTGTTTGACCGAAACACTATTTCAGAGTATCTTTCTAAAATGAAAAAAACCCAGGTTTTTCCGTGAATTACAAATCATTCTTAAACAAAGATTATAAGAACATCGTGCAGTCTGACGGCTACCGTCGGCCGAGGCGTCTGGGCTCCCGACATCTATTGCTTTTCGGTTCCATCGCCGTTGTTAGTACGGTCATTTTAACCTTCGCCTCGCTTGACGCACGCGCCATAAAACATGTTGAAAGTGTGAGCCAAAATCCAGCTAACCGCATCACCCTTTCTATTGATATACCAACATCAACGGATCTCGTCGTCGATCAGGAACACCAAACGAGCGAAGACTGGCTGGATGCAAAAGTAAAAAAAGGGGATTCATTAGCGGCCATATTTCATCGTCATGATCTTGCGGCCCGTGACTTACACCAAATAATGAGCTCGGGGAAAGAAACCCGACGTTTGCGCAACGTCCAGCCAGGTCAACACTTTCGCATTAAACTTGATCAAGGTCGTAACGTGCAAAGCTTGCACTATAAAATTAATAAACTCGAAACGCTGATAATACAACGAGATGGTGATGACTTTGTTACCAGCCGGCATCACAAAGATGTCGAGATAAGAACCCACCATGCCTCGGCCAAAATTAAAAGTTCTCTATTTGAAGCAGGCCGTGATGCAGGTTTGTCTGACAGTCTGACGATGGATCTTGCGCATATATTTGGCTGGGATATCGACTTTATACTGGATATTCGTCAGGGCGATCAATTCACTGTTTTATATGAAGAGCACTTTCTTGACGGCTTAAAGCTAAACAACGGCCCTATCCTCGCAGCAGAATTTATTAATCAGGGCAAATCGTTTAAAGCTATTCGCTATACCGATGATGCAGATCGTAGCGACTATTATTCACCTGATGGCTTGTCGATGCGTAAAGCCTTTTTACGTACTCCGGTCGATTTCCGCCGTATAAGCTCGCGCTTTGGCAAACGCAAACATCCCGTGCTCAATCGTATACGCATGCATAAGGGGGTCGACTATGCTGCCCCCCGCGGTACACCCATTAAATCATCCGGGGACGGCAAGATTGTGCACAAGGGACGCAAAGGCGGGTATGGCCGCACGATTATCATAAAACATGGTGGTCGCTACAGTACACTATATGCCCACATGGCTTCATATAAACGGGGCATACAGGTTGGGAAAAGGGTAAAACAGGGCCAAACCATTGGTTATGTAGGAAGCTCAGGACGAACTACCGGGCCTCATTTACACTATGAATTTCGGGTCAATGGTATACATCGCAACCCATTAACCATTCGTTTACCCCATGCGAAACCCATCAATAAAAAATACCAGCAGGATTTCGTAATGCATGCGCAGTCGCTTATCGACAAAATTAATATGTACAAAGAAACCAACGTTGCATCTAATAATTAATTACTAAACCTACTTTAAAATGGAAGAACTCTACATAGGGTTAATGTCAGGGACGAGTAACGACGGTATCGATGCCTGTCTGGTCAATCTGTCAGCACAGCAAGTTGAAGTGCTTGGTACCTGTTATCAGGCTTATCCCCAGGATATTAAAATACAACTCGATAATCTACTCAACAACCCAACGACAACGCTTGCTACCGTATCTGAACTCGATCATTCACTAGCGGTACTCAATACCCTCGCGGTCAATAAATTATTACAATCATGTAGCGTCAACAAAAATTCAATCTCAGCAATCGGATATCATGGTCAAACCATCCATCATGAGCCGACGCTAGACAAGGCTAATTCTATTCAGATCGGTGATCCTAATTTTTTAGCGGCTCGCACCAACATAACCGTGATAGCAGACTTCCGCCGCATGGACATGGCCGCAGAAGGGCAAGGTGCACCACTTGTTCCAGCCTTTCACCAATCACAATTTTATAGTACGGAATATAACCGAGTTATTTTAAATATTGGTGGTATCGCAAACGTGACGATTTTACCTAAAGATAAAACCGCCGCCGCTACAGGTTTCGATACTGGACCGGGTAATGCGCTACTGAACGACTGGAATCAACGTCATCAACATAGCGAATATGATAACAAGGGGGAATGGGCCGCTAACGGGAAATGCATTGAAAGCCTGTTACTAAAATTACTGGAAGACGACTATTTTTCAAAGCCTCCGCCAAAGAGCACAGGCCGCGAATACTTTAATTTAGACTGGTTAGAGAACAACTATCAGGTTAATACCTATAACAAAACAGATGTACAAACGACTCTGGCTCACTTTTCAACTCACTCAATTGCCAATGCGATCGTAAGTTACGCTCCGGGAACTCAACAGGTATTTGTCTGCGGGGGGGGAATCAACAATAGCTATTTAATGGATTTATTAGCAAAACAATTTGGCTCAATAGAAGTAAATAGTACTGAACAGATTGGATTACACCCAGACTGGGTAGAAGCTACCGCATTTGCCTGGCTTGCCCGACAACGACTATTAGAAAAACCAGGCAATCTGACCAGCGTAACGGGCGCTAATAGAGAAGTACTACTTGGAGCTATCTATAAATGCAGTTAAATTCATTAACGCAAGTTGTGAACAGAACCCGAGTGAGTATCACCCGCATCCCATGAACCGTTAGTCAGCATTGGGGTGATTAATTTTGCCGGTAATGGCCGGCTAATATGATAACCCTGAGCCAGATCACAACCTAACGCGGCCAGCAACTTTAGTACTTTTTCATTTTCAACGCCTTCGGCTATAACGGTTAAACCCAATATGTGCGCCATATCGATTACTGAATGAACTATCGCTTCATCATCCGAGTCCGTTTCCATGTCCATAATAAATGACTTATCGATCTTAAGTTTTTGCACTGGCAGTTTCTTCAATAAGCTTAACGAAGAATAGCCCGTACCAAAATCGTCTACCGCAAAACTTACATTCAAGGAATTCAATTTATCCATAACTTCAACGACATGATCCGGATTATCCATGATAGAACTTTCCGTCACTTCAAATTCAAAATACTCAACCGGCACAGTGGTATTTTGTAATAACAGCTCTAACTGCGGGGCAAAATCAGCGTCATTTAAATTATGCATCGACAGGTTAATTGACATAAGAATATCAATACCCATGTCATGCCACTTTTCACGTTGAAGAATAGCAGAATTTATAACCCAATAGGTTAATGGACGTATAAGCCCGGAATGTTCGGCCATTGGGATAAAGTCATCAGGCGGGATAAACCCTCGTTCCGGGTGATTCCAGCGTACCAGTGCTTCAACTCCAATAATACGTGACGAAGCAATATCAATCTCAGGCTGATAATATAATTCTAACTGATTTTCGTTAATAGCCTGGCGTAATTCGCCCATCAGACTCAACCTGTCTGGAGTATTTTGATCGGCGCCGGGATTATAAATGTAAAAGTCGAGTTTATTTTGTTTTGCATAATACATAGCAACATCCGCCGACTTCAATAATGTGGAAGCTGTGTCGCCATGTTGCGGATAGGTAGCAATACCGATGCTTGCCGCAATAGAAAAAGCCATCTCAGATAAATAAAACGAAGGCTCAAGCGCAGTTTGGATTTTTTTAGCGACCGTCATGGCATTATTTTCATCTGTCTCGCAGAGTAAGATTGCAAATTCATCACCACCGAGTCGCCCTAAAAAATCGGAAGGGCGTAAAATATCTTTTAGCCTTAAGCCAACCTCAATTAAAAGCTGATCACCACAATCATGTCCCAACGTGTCATTAATGTCTTTGAATCGATCCAGATCCATCATCACGACAGTAAAAATTGATTTTTCTTTTTTCGCTTCTATAAATAAGCTATTCAGACGGTTCTGAATACAATAACGATTTGGTAATCCAGTCAATGAATCATTCATCGCCAACTTTTCAAGTTGCTCGTTTACCCCTTTCAACTCCTTGGTTCGATCATTCACTCTTTCTTCTAAATATAAATTTAATTCTTTTACCGTTACCAGGGCTTCATCCTTGTCTTCAATACT
>ENA-ORDP01001963-ORDP01001963.1-marine-sediment-metagenome-genome-assembly--contig:-NODE-1963-length-10488-cov-3.306623_pt1 | contig 10488 bp, 5 predicted proteins | sample MGYA00248627_ERZ508539 | MGnify/ENA primary metagenome ERZ508539 (study PRJEB26208, sample SAMN05571518) | marine sediment metagenome | biome: deep sea; feature: Hydrothermal vent; material... | reverse complement strand
CTTGCCGATGTTTTCTTTGTCATAGCTCCATCCTCTCAAGAGTTGGAGCCTCCGGTAATTCCGGGGCGGTTCACGCACGTACACAGCGGGCACCGCGATCGAGAATAGAAGAGCCGTGACGTAGATGAACCCAGGCCCGACCGAAACGAACAGCCACTCATGAAGAGGAAGTAGAGGTAGAGGATAAGGATCAGGACAATCAACTGCGGCATGCTTTCGGCTACCTCTTCACCGGTCGAAGCCAATACGCGTTGACCCAGCCCCGCAGTCCCAGAGATCGACCGCTGGTTACCTCTACCTCGTACCAGATGTCGCCGTCCCGGCCGACGGTCGTCTCCGATATCTTCCTGACGCGGGTTAGCTCGGTCAGATTGCCGATATCCCGCCCCATACGAGGTCGTTGTCGGCCTGTCCTATATTGCGGTGCCGAGTCTCGGATGTTCAGGTGAGAAACGGTCCCGTACACTTCGTACATACTGCCTGCCACTGCGAGCGGAACTCCTGCTTGCCCAACTCGCCCGCCGCTTTTGGCCCCGCGCGGAGGCACCGCGTCATGCTGGGCCTGATCGGCGTTGCGAGCTGATTCCGATGCTGTGCGCGCTTGGTGTCGATATCCGAGTTCTTGGATGAGGGCGACCGCCCGAACAACCAAGGGCTCAAATCTGTGGCCATTCAGGCCAAGTACGATCAGGGTGGCCGCCAGTACGAAGACACCGATTGCGGCGTAAAAATACCTGGTCAGAGTCGGGGAGATCGCCGTTCGTGCCCCATTTCCATTGGCACTGTCGGCGAAGCTTGCCCGGTCGGCGTGACCGAAGATCCACAACAGCGGCGGAAGGACGGCATTGGCCGTGAACTCGGCCCCGCTGCCATCCGGCATCCGGCCGAGCGCTGAGCATGAGAAGTACCGCACGTTGCTGAAACGCCCCTCGATGCGGCTCACAAAAGCCTGCTCACCCCAGTCGACAAGCTGGTTCTTCAGCATCTTGTTCCGCACGGCGTCACGATCCACCGGATTGTCTCCCGCCGCAGGGGCCAGCGCGCGGTCAACCGCCGATTCCCCGATAACATCCTCCAAGTCGAAGGCATCGACCTTGTTCACTACGACGGCCAGTGGCTGCTTGACCCGGCCCTTCTTCGACAGCCCGAAGTTCTCTTCAAGCGTGAGCAGAAGACGGTCGACGGCTTCCTCGATGGGGAGCTCGCTAGGCTTGAGTAACCCAAGCTCACGCTTCAGCTCTGAAGCGTAGTGCGCGCACACAGCGGGAATCGCGAATGGGTCAACAACGAGGACCATGCCGCTCAAGTAGTCGTGGAATCCGTGTGCGGCGAGCTTGTCCGCTTCCTGGTATGCCTCGCCAGCCGGGTCGTAGAGGTAAAGCAAAAAGGCCAGACGACCATTCTTGTATAAGGAGAGGTTGAAGGCGCGCGGGATGGGATCACGCGTCTTGTCTGGAGGTCGCCCCGCCTGGAGCATTCCGACTACGCTTCGATACCCGCCCTCGCTCCGCTTGTCGAACAACTCGGCTTTGAAGCCAAGGTTGTTCGCCTCGTGCTCCACGAGCTGTCGCACGGCACCGAAGAGGAAGGCCGACTTCCCTGTCGACGGGCCTCCCATGATTGGAACGAATATCCTGCGGGACTCGACATGCTCTCGCGCGATGTTCTGGCGGCAGGACGGACATCGAGCCTGCAGGTGCCCTCGGTCGAGGAAGAAGGTCGCCGGGAGCTTCTTGCCGCACTCGCATATGTGGGACGTGATGCCGTAGCTGTTCGGAAGTAGACGGGCATGGACGGCCCCGCATCCGTCGCAGAGGTACTCCGGGATGGTGCTTCGCGCGTAGCAATGCGGACAGGCCATGAAAAACGAACGCACGGCCAGATACGCTCGTTCCATTAGCCAAAGCACGGTGAATCCTATATAAACGAGAAGGAAGAAGAGACACAACAGGACGATATGAATCGTTGACGCAACGGCAAAGAATACGGTCCCGAAAATCAGGGTCGAAATCCCGGCGGCGATCCAGACGCCCGACTGAAAGAGCTCCCCAGGATCATCTCCCCCCGGCGCCTTGTCGAAGAACTCCTTGGCGGAGTCCATGTTCCTCTGCCAACTCTCGGCGATCGTGGCGCTGAGGTCTTGGTAGCCCTTCCCGAAGAAGTAGCTCCGAATGGCTGGATCTTCGGTGGGCGTTGAACTCATGAAATCGCAGGACGCTCGAGACGGACGTTGGCGTGGAACGCCTTGCAGTAGTTGGCGAAGCCCACCCCCGTCCCGATGAAAAAGCCAGCCACAAGGATGACTGCTATCGCGGTCAGCACCGCGAGAATCACCAAGCCGATCACGAGAACCACGCCAATCGCCTTGCCAACGTCATCGCTCGCCATGGTCGAACTTCACTTTCATCGCTACATTCTTAATGCCGCCTCGAGCGCGGTCGATCAGCGATGGCCGCCTCGCGTCAACGCGCTCGAGAAACGCCTCCCAAGCTCGACGAAGCTGCGGCCCTTGTAACGCCAGCGACTTCTCCAAGTAGCCATCAACCTTCGAACGAGTTTTCCCGCGCATGTACGAGATGCGAGTAGCTATCACGTCCAACGCGGGTTCCCGCAGGCGACAAAGAAGAGGCCACGCGGAGTCCGTCTCCACGAGCCGAAGCCAGAACACGAGTGCGGCTAAATCGACGTCGTCGAAGCGGTCTGTCGGGCGCTGTGTCAGGAACCTGCCATAGGCTTCTGCAACCGCCCTCAGGTGCGCATCGGTGACCATGGAAAGAACCACGCGACCATGTCCTTCTGGCGTGGCAGCGCGCGAAAGCAGCCTGGGAAGAACCATACCTACGAACTCTCCGTAGGACCCAGCATCGGCCTCCTCGAGGACGGCTCGAAGGCCGTTGGCTCCATCAGGCGCGGAGAGCGCGCGACACGCTGCTGCTCTCAGTTCGAGCCGGATCAGGTCGAGCTTCAGTCGGCGCCCATCGAGTTCCTGAGATATCTGATCAGCGAGCCTCTCAGATGCACTATCTTCGGGCGAGAGATTCACATCCTGGGACGCCAGGGCGAGGATGGTGCCCGCCACGTCATCCGAGTACCGCCGGCATTGGTCCGACTCGACCCAAAGCCGGGCCTGCCTTCGTTGAGAATCCAGTGGAAGCACCTTGAGCAATGCAGCAGCCATCAGGTCGCGCATGTCCCCCGCGAATTTGGAATCGTCTGACAGGACGTTGTGCTCGTAGGACGAATGCGCCTCAATCTTGTCCGTGGCTCGGTCGATGGATACCTCCCACTCCCCAAGAAGAACGCCCGCAAAGCGGTCATCGGTCTTTAAGCAGTTAAGGAGCTTGAATCGCAGCCCGTCCCCAGCCGCAGTGAGAACACCGGAGAGGGACCGCCCCACTACGCGGCATGCCTCCTGCCACACCTCGCGAGGCATCGAGCCCTCGCGGACCTGCTCTGCCAGGACTTCGACCACATGGTTCGCGATGCTCGCCAGCCCACCGACCTGAGACCGAAATGGTGCGAAAGCCCACTGCAGATCTGGCGGCTGCCCTGGTTCGCGATATAGAACAGCCTCAATCAGACTTCGGACCTCCTGCGACTCGTGCGTAGGCTCTCGCCCGAGCTGACGGCACGAGCGATCAATCTCGGTCATGACGAGGCCGAGCCCCCTGCTAGGCAGTCGCGCGGCGTGCTCCCACATCCAGTCGAGATGCGTGTCGGACAAGAACTCCTGGGCGATGTCACGCGCATCACGCCCGAACTTCTTCTCGACATCTCCCCGCAGCGACAGCACGACATCTTCGTCGCGCTGCTGTTCAACTACGAAGAAATCGAATGCATCGATCCAGGCGAGACACGCGCGTCGACGATGCTCGGCCTCGCCGGTCGATGCGGCCCTCTCGGCAAGGAACCGAACGACGAGCGCCCAGTCTTCGGGCGGAACTGCCGGGTCGAGATATCGGGTCACTTCCCCTACGGCTTCGAGCACGCGCGCGAACGCGCTAGGTCGAGCGTGTGCGTTCACGAACTCCAAGGCCGAATGCAGTTCGGGAGTCGTCAGGGCGACATCATCACCGGCTTCGAGGCGATAGAGCCGGAGGATGTGGAGCAGATCCGGTCCGAACTCGTTGTGATCGAAGAGAGCAGCGAAGCCATGAAACCCCTCGACGCGCCGCGGGTCCGAAGCCATCCACGCCGACAAGGCACGCGCATACTCGGCACCCTCCTCGGGCACGTCGCTGTGCTCACCCGTGACGAAGTCGAACACGTAGAACTGGTACTTGCGCTCCCCTTCGTCGAAGAGGAAGTCCGTCTCCCCGGTTGTGACGTTGACGGCGAGAGAGCTTCTCGGATCGAACTGGAACGTCGAGCAGGTCAACTCCCTCTGGTACGCTGGCGGGAACGCCTTCTGTATGCATGCGACCCAGTAGACCCCGTCGAGCTCGAGGCGCTCCCGAATGACGACGCTGCGCGAGTCGGACGCCCGCCGAAAAACGGCGCGGAGCATTTTCGACAACATCTCGGCTCGTTCTTCACCCTCACCAAGAAACGTCTCGAGTTCGTCGAAGGAGAAGTCCGTGCCAATTGCGACATCGCCGAGCGGAACAGGCGGAAGGGGTTTCGGCTCGCTCTCGTCTACGCCGTCGGCGAGGCCTTCGACCCATCCTGGCCACGTATAGGCATCGATGGGCCATCGACCTTCTAGCTCGCCATCAAGCACCAAGGCGTGCGCAAAGTAGTTACCCCATCGATCGGAGTAGTCCTGGCCGGTGTAGACCGCGCGAATCACGGCCGTGCGGCCTGACGAGAGCTTGACTGTCCTGAAAGCCTTCGGGAAATGTCCAGCTATGGCCTCCGCATCCGGCTCGCGTGGAAGGTCACGGGGCGGCTGATAAAGTGCCTTCGCCTCTATCTCCCGACGCTCGTCAAGCAGGAGACCCTGGCTCTCGGCACGCGTCTGGAAACCGGCGTAACCCGACAGCCCGCGCCTGCAGGACGTGTAGTAGAGCTGGAGCGCTTTGGCATCCTTCACTTTCGCACCGCCCGGATCAGCCCGTTCTCCGCCAGAAGCCACAGAAACGGGTCTTCAACTCGCCATGGCAAGACCCGCGGGATATGCTTCGTTCCGTGCGGGTTACAACCGAGTGCAGAAAGGCCGAAGAAACCGTACTTCGAGTACCGAGTCCGCACCTGATGCACGAGGTCCTGCCCCCCCCAGTCGTCGAGCAGGGCCATCATTTCGCTGTTGATCGCCTGAAAGTCGAGCACGTCAAAGCCGCCGTCATGACGCGCGGCGGCATTCAACTGGAACTGGTCGTCAATGAGCGGCTTCACGGCGTCGAACTTCGAGAAGGCGATTGCAAGCGGGATCGAGATGCGGTCCGTCGCATTCAGATTCCGTCCCTTCTGTACGAGCCGCGTCGTACGGGTCAAGATGTCCGCGGTCTCCGTATTCATCTCCGGCAGTGCCGTGCTCCCGCCCAGTCGGTCGCGAACCTGCTGCAGTTGCAGCGGGTCGATCAGCAGTAGGATGCCGTCCGAACGGTAGATGTACTTGTTGACCGTGGACATCACGTCTTCGTCGTTGAGATCCTCCCCCGCCGTGTCGAAGAACACGAGGATGACAGCGTCTCGAATGGTGTATCTTCCGAAGAGCCCCTTTCCGGTCAGGGTGAGGCTGTAGACCAGCGGCCGTTGCACCTTGCGGTCCGCAAGAGCAGACACCGTGGCCTGGATAATTAGCCTGTCCTTGAATACCGGGTCATAAAAGTCACTCCGATACCGGTGGATGGTGTCGTCGCTCATCGCTTCAAGCAGCATATTCAGCGACGGTCCGATGCGCTTCTTAATCTGGTCAATGAGGACCGCAAGGTAGTGGCTCTTGCCTGCCTCCTTGGCGCCGATGACGGCGAATATGTAGTTCTTGTAATCACCTGTGGTGTGCGGCAGATCCGAATGGCACGCCGGGCAGAGTCGCTTCCGGCTCTCGTGACCGCAATCGGTACACCGAATCGCGCGGACGAAGCGACCTTCCGCAGGTAGAACCTTACCAACCGGCCGGTGGTCCTCCCACTGCTTCTCGATAAGCGGATCGGGAACCGGCACGCACCGGGACATCGGGCTGGTGCATCTGAAGGGGGTATCGCGCAGCAAGAAGTACTCGAAGCAAAACGGGCAAAGCTCCCTGCGCCTTCCTTTGATTACACCAAGCATCGTCCTATCCAAGCCTCAGGTGTTCTTTGGCCGCCGGCAAAAGGCGGATCTCGCGCGCGTGTTGCCCGTCTTTGAAGAACAGCTTCACGAAGCCTGTCGAGCCGTTCGCCGGCAGGGTGATCCGAGCAGCTCCCTCCAGGAATTCCAGCCGATCCAGGCTCGCGACGACGCGGCCATCATCCGGGCGAATAGGGGGCAAGCCCTGCTTCAGGACGGCCTGCAGAGCGGGAAGGGTGCGGACATCCTTCGATCGGAGATCAACCCACGCCTCGGCGATTGACCGGCGGATAAGTCTACGCTTCGCGATCACCCGGTAGGTAACCTGGGCCTCGAGGCCGCTCGCCTCGACGACATGGGCTCCCGCCGAGTAGATATCGGCGTTGGAGTCTTGTACAAAGACCGTGAAGTAGTGGCGGGATCGAGGGGCGTTTCGCATCTCCCACAAGCTGCCTCGGTCATACTCGGTCCGAGTGATGGCGCGGTGCCCCCCGTCAGCATTTTCGGGGCTTGTCGGATACGTGTCGTGCCGCCAAGCGACCAGTGCCTCCATGGCACCAGCCGGCCAGGTCCATGTTAAGTGGATGGTATCCCCCTGCCGCTGCGCCTCGACGTTTTCCACCTCGTCGAGCGCGGCAACGGCGACCGGTGCGCCGATGACCGCTGTCCGAGCGACAACAGACAGGGGAACGAAGAAGACCCGTCCTTGCCCGTCAAGCGTCGTCTGAGTGGTTCCGCGACCAGTCACAAGCACCGGGGCACCAAAACGATCGGCGCTGGAAAGCGGAATGATCCGGCCCGGCGACACGCTCGGTAGCTTGCGCGTCCGCCGAATTTGGACGTCTCCGCGGGAGGGTGGTGTCCAGTTTAGGATCACCGTGCGATCCTCCCGCCTCGCTCGAAGGTCTTCCACCGCAGGAGGCGGTGCTACCGGCGTCGCCACCACCCCGACGCCTGGGGCCTGCAACACGCCGCGGCCATCCCGGGGGTCGGTGAAGCAAGCCACGACGAGGTAGCCGTAGGTCGATCCGTTTCTGAGTTGCTGATCGACGGCAGAATCCCCAGACGCGGCAACACGCGTCCCTCTGCCGGCCACGGTCGGGGGACTCTCGTTCTCGCGCCAGACCTCGACGGCAGTACAGCCCTGTGGCCGGGTCCACCGCAGGGACACCTGAGAATCCCCGGCTTCAACCACAACATCGGTGGGTTCTGCTAGGAGCAAGTGGGGCCCGCTGGTGGCAGCGTTCGCCGACGCAACACCGCCGCGAATCGCGAACACGGAGTAGTACCACGCTGTACCGGGCGGCAGCGCGGTGTCATTGCACGTGTAAGCATGGACATCACAGACCATGGTCCCGTCATCGTGGCCGGTCGGCGCGCCCGATGCCTTGCGCTGGACTCGGTAGGTTACCGAACCGCGCGCTCGCACCGCGTCCCAGCTGAGCCGAGCCGTAACTCCAACAAGCGATACTCTCAGCGTCGATGGCGCGGGCGGTGGCGAAGCGGCAAGGGCACGAAGGGCGGGCTGAAAATCCGCGTCGTACCCGAGTGCTTCGCTGTACTTATCGACGGCATCTTCGCCCTTGCCCGCGGCGCGAAGGGCTTCGGCGGCACGGAACGCGTCACGCGCGCGTCCAATACCAGCGTCGATGCGGCTCTTCAGATCATCAGTCCCAGCAGTCCCAAACTCCCGTCTGAACCGATCCAGTGCGCTTTGGGCCTCCTCCAGCTTCCTGTTCCGAGCCATACCGTCAACGGCCTCGAACGCGGACTCGCGAGCGTGTTGCATGGCGTCGACGCGTCCCTTGCCTTCGATGGCCGGCTGCCAGTTCTCCCAGTAAATGAGTGCTCGATCGAAGCACGCCAGGGCGCGAGATAACTCGCCTTGCGCAAAGTGTTCCTGACCTTCGCGCAGCAACCTCTGGACGAGCGGCGCGTCCCCAGTGCTACAGCCGCAGGCGCTGCAGCACTCGTCCTGAGTGGGCGTAGGCTGTTCACAGCGGGGACAGGGTTGGACAAGCTCCTGTCCGCAGTTGTGACAGTGCGTGTCCTTGGGCGTCCGAGCGATTGAGACGCAAAACCCACAGAGCTTCAGCTCCGCTGATGGAAGCTCTGCAGATCTCTGAACTGCCCATTTCCGTTTCTGGGCGTACTCCTCTATGTACTCAAGAGCGACGTCTTCGCTGACTCCCTTGCGGCGCGCCTTGCACACTAGGCGGTCAATCTCGTCTTGGTCTAGGATTCCATCTCGCCCCGCGACCTCGAGGTGGCCGTTGAGATCCTCCATTGCCTCTACGGCGTAGGTGTTGTCGTAACGCTCCTTCTGCGCGCTGTCCTTAAACACCGCCTTACAGTGTCCAGCGAGTTCCTGCCGTGCCGTCGAATCTGGGTCCTTGAGGCCTTTGCGCCGAATCTCCTTGTAGAACTCGTCGGCGGCATCGTGGAGGCTCTTCGGTGAGGAGCGCTGCCCCAGCCCGAGGAACTTGTAGAGATTCTTCTTCCCGATGTGCTGCAGGTTGTCTCGAATGGACCGCGCGGTCGAGTGTTCGAGCTTCGGCCGTACCTTCGGCAGGCGCTTGGCCGAACCGCCGGACTCCACGGAGATCCCACGCGCCTTCAGCCGTGCGATGACGTCGGATTCGCTGATTCCACCCCCGACCTGATGTACGAGCAGCTTCACACCGTCCGTGTCGATCGTCGATTCACGGATCATGTCTATGAGACCATCAAGCTTCTCGAACTGTTGTTCCTTCTGTTTCTTGATCTCCTCCTTGGCCTCTCTGGCGATGGTCCGGCATTGCTCCGGATCGCGTAGCGTAGCTTCCATTTCCGGGATGAGCTTGAGGTGCCGCTCGGCCTTGCGCCTTGCCGACGGGGCGCCCTGGTTCTTCTGCAGGGACCAGGAGCGTCGACGATCCTGGATGGCCGCCTCGATGACCGTCCAGTTATCCACGGTGGGATCGAGCCCCAGCAGGATGTAGTAGTTGTCGCTCACTGCTTCAACGTCCCTCGAATGCCGGAGAGGAAGCTCAAGCGACCCTCCGCCTCCTTGCGGTTCGACATCGGCGCGATGCCGCCGGTCTCGGTAAGTACCTGGGCGATCGTCGAGAACGTCTCCACGAGTCCATTCATCGGGGCGAAGAAGCTGGCCTCGTCGCTGGATGCAATGGCGCGCAGGAAGTCGCGATCAGCCCCACCGAAGCCGATCGCGATGACATCGATGCCGGCCGAGTGACACGCCTTGGCGCGTTTGATCGCGAGATTCTGGTCTTCCCAAATACCGTCCGCCAGGGTGATGGCAAAGCGCCGTCCGTCCACTCCCTTCAGGAGGGAATGCAGCTCGTCGAAAGGATGCGCCTCGTTGCAAACTCCCGTCTCGCAAGCTTCCAGATTATTAATCTCCCGCTCGATTGTCCGCGCGTTCTGGCTCGCCGTCAGCTTCGTTCGAACGGTGTCCGAGAAGGCGACGACGCCGAGGGAGCAATGGCTCAAATCGGTGTTCCGAAGGAAGCCGCTAGCAGCCTTCTTCGCCTCCTTCAACGGATCGCCGCTCATCGAGCCAGACAGGTCAAAGGCTAGGTATGCGGTCACATGCTCGGGCTCTTCGATCTTGACAGGCTCTGGGGGCACGAGGAAGCGGTCCGGCACGTCGGGAGGTAGATCCTCGACCGTAACGCGCAGGTCATCGGATGAACCTTTCGACCGAGCAGTGGCCTTCACGGTGCCGCTTCGGTCGTAGTGGTAGGTCACGTCGATGACGGTGATGTCGGATTCTTGGTGCGGGATATCGTGGATGACGTACCGGCCGATATAGTCCACCTCTCCAGGCGTTTCGGTCTCGCCCTGGGTCATGAAGACTTCGATCTGGTTGTCTCCGCGGCTGCGAGCGCGATGTTGGTACGGGCGCGTCTCCTCGCAGGGGATCTCCTTGTTCTTCGGCAGAATGAGGCTGTTGACGTATGCGCTGTGGTCGGCGTTGACAGCGATCATCCCGAGGCTGTGGTTGGTGACGTCGACCGTCTTGACGGGACCGCGAAGTGCGAAGATGGTCGAGCTGGCGTTCTGTAGCGCCATCTGCTCGGCGGCGACCACCGCGGCACCCAGCGCAACGGCTTCGTCGACATTGATGCCGCCCATGGGCGGCTGATCGAACGCCTCCTCGATGAAGCGGTTCACCATCGGCATTCGCGTCGAACCGCCGACGAGGAGGACGCCGTCGATGTCCTTGGACTGGACGCGCATGTCCTCGAGCACCCGCTTGGTGAGGGAGACCGTCCG
>ENA-ORDP01001962-ORDP01001962.1-marine-sediment-metagenome-genome-assembly--contig:-NODE-1962-length-10494-cov-3.150493_pt1 | contig 10494 bp, 8 predicted proteins | sample MGYA00248627_ERZ508539 | MGnify/ENA primary metagenome ERZ508539 (study PRJEB26208, sample SAMN05571518) | marine sediment metagenome | biome: deep sea; feature: Hydrothermal vent; material... | reverse complement strand
AGTTTTTCATAATTATTATCAAACCCCATTCTCCTGGATTGAGTCTCGATCGCTCCGAGAGAACAGAAACCCTCATCTTCAGGGACAAAATGTTCAACTGAAAATAAGTCCCCAAACATGCTTTGAACCGAATCATGAACACTGCCCGTGGCGGTTTGGACCATATCCACATCGCTGAGGTTCCCACTCAACGCAGGCTCACCGATGATAAGGTAATCTTCCGCAGCATGAGGATTCCCTCGAACAGGCAACTGTCCTGAAGGCTTGATCGTAATGATATTTCCAGGACATAAAAGGTCGTCTCGAGCCATATTGGTATTCCAGTGATAGTGCCCGGATCCGTGCAATGGGCGAATCATGCGTTCTTCATCCAGGGACCACCCGGCAACACAAATATGCCCTCCCCTCATATCAGTCACGTCGGTAATAACAATTTTCATGTTCAATACCCTTTCGAACCGATCTCAATGGCCCGCCACACATCCAGGGCCTGACGGGTTTCGTAGACATCGTGCACGCGCAGGATTGCCGCCCTGCGGGAAATTCCGGCCAGGGCGGCGGCCAGGGAACCGCCCAGGCGCTGCTTCGGATCATCGGCGGCGGACAGGCGGGCAATGAAGCTTTTGCGCGAGACGCCGAGGACCAGGGGGCAATCGAGCGCCGCGAAGTCGGCCAGTCGATTGAGAATTTGCAGGTTGTGATCCAAATTCTTGCCAAACCCGATGCCGGGATCAACGGCGATCCGGTGGCGCTCCATGCCGGCCCGCTCACAGGCTTTGATTCGCCCGGCCAAATAATTCCGCACGTCCGACGGCGCATCTTCATAGTGCGGGTTGTCCTGCATGGTGCCGGGCGTGCCCTGCATGTGCATTAGAATGACCGAGGCCCCGCTTGCCGTGGCAACGTCCAGCGAGCCCTCCCCTTGCAGTGCCGTCACGTCATTGATGATCTGAGCCCCGGCCCGGACCGCCTGATCCATGACCGTACTATTGCGACTGTCGATGGAAACGATCACACCGTCACCGGCCAGGGCCTCGATCACCGGGATCACCCGTGACAGTTCCTCATCGATGGAAACGGACGCCGCACCGGGGCGGCTCGATTCGCCGCCGATATCGATGATATCCGCCCCCTGCCCCGCCAACAGGCGACCGTGAGCAATGGCGCTGGCCCTATCAGTTGTGTCGCCGCCATCGGAAAAACTGTCGGGCGTAACGTTGACAATGCCCATGATCAGCGGTGCTTGAACCGCCAGCCCGGCAAATGTCGGGGTCAACCTTCCGGTTGGGGTTCCGCCCCGCCCAGATTACCGCTGGACTTTTTGCCACCGCTGCTGGGGACCGACGATTTAGGGCCATCATCGCTCGGCGTATGATCGCTATCGGGGCGGACAATAGGATCGCCCTTGAGCAGCGCCTTGATATCGTCACCGGACAGGGATTCATATTCCAGCAGCGCCTTGCTGATCAGGTCAAGTTCGTCGCGATGTTCGGTCATGATCTTCCAGGCGGTTTTTTCGGCGTCAACGATAAGGCCGCGAATTTCCGCATCAATCAGTTCCGCCGTCGCGTCCGACACGTTCTTGTGCTGGGTGACCGAGCGACCGAGGAAAATTTCTTCCTCGTTTTCCGAATACCGCAGGGGACCCAGCTTATCGCTGAAGCCGTATTCGGTGACCATTTTACGCGCCATCGAGGTGGCTTGCTGAATATCGTTACCGGCCCCGGTGTTCAAGTGTTCCTTGCCATAAACGGTCTGTTCGGCGACCCGACCGCCGAACATGATGGCCAGGCGCGAGACACACCAGATTTTCGAATAGCTGAGAATATCCCGTTCCGGCAGGGACATGGTCACGCCCAAAGCGCGGCCACGGGGAATAATCGTCACCTTGTGCAAGGGGTCGGCTTCGGGCATGTACACGGTGACCAGCGCGTGGCCGGCTTCGTGCACTGCGGTTGATGTTTTTTCTTCTTCCGTCATCACCATGGACCGCCGTTCGGCGCCCATCATGACCTTGTCCTTGGCAGATTCGAAGTCCGACATGGTGACCACGCGTTTCGACATCCGGGCTGCCAGCAGGGCCGCTTCATTGATCAGGTTGGCCAGGTCGGCACCGGAAAATCCGGGCGTACCACGGGCGATCACGCGGGTATCCACATCGGGGCCCAGGGGCACCTTGCGCATGTGAATTTTCAAAATCTTTTCCCGGCCGAGAATATCCGGATTGGGCACCACCACCTGGCGGTCGAACCGACCGGGACGCAACAGGGCCGGGTCGAGAACGTCCGGCCGGTTTGTCGCGGCGACCAGGATCACGCCTTCGTTGGTTTCAAAGCCGTCCATTTCGACCAGAAGCTGGTTTAAGGTCTGCTCGCGTTCATCGTTACCACCACCCAGACCGGCCCCACGATGACGGCCAACGGCGTCCAGTTCGTCGATGAAAATGATGCAGGGGGCGTTTTTCTTGCCCTGTTCAAACATGTCCCGCACCCGGGAAGCGCCGACACCGACAAACATTTCGACGAAATCGGAGCCCGATATGGTGAAGAACGGCACGTTCGCTTCACCGGCGATGGCGCGGGCCAGCAGCGTCTTGCCGGTGCCCGGAGGGCCGACCAGCAAACAGCCCTTGGGGATTTTACCGCCCAGACGCTGGAATTTCTGTGGATCTTTCAGGAAATCGACGACTTCTTCCACTTCCTGTTTGGCTTCATCGACCCCGGCCACATCATCAAACGTCATGCGCACGGAACTTTCGGTCAGCAGCCGGGCCTTCGATTTACCGAAACCCATGGCCTTGCCGCCGCCGCCCTGCATCTGGCGCATGAAGAAAATCCAGACGCCGATCAGCAGCAACATGGGGAACCAGGAAATCAGCACACCCCACAGGGTCGGCGAGCCATCATCGGACGGGCGGGCGCTGATGCGCACACCCTTGGTTGACAGCTTTTCGACCAAACCGGGATCGAACGGCGCATAGGTGACGAAACTGCGGCCATCCCGGTAATGACCGGATATGTTGTTGCCCTGAATCAGCACATCACGCACTTCGCCGCTGTCAACAGATGTCAGGAAATCTGAAAACGCCAGATTGTTCTGCTGGCCCTGCTGGTTAGATGAGCCCTGAAACATATTGAACAGGGCAAACACCAACAGCGCGATGATGACCCAAAGAGCCAGATTCCTGTTGAAATTCAAGGTCGGTTCCTTCCTGGATAAACGGCAATAATCATGAGATGACATGTATCATGGTTTAGATAAGCCCGTAAATTCATTCCGCAATAGCGAAACCGCTGCCCGACAGGCTTTGGCGGGGTAAAAATGCCACCTGTGCCAGGACTGTTTGATCCCCTTGCAGGCCAGGACGCAGATAGTTCAGATGCGGCACCTGGGTCACGCCCCGATCATCGAACAGCGCCGGCAGGGTCCACAATACCTGTTCCGGTACGCCTGCGGCACTTTCGGGGCCGATCTCGATCAAACCGGACCGATTCAGGGGCGCCAGGGTCAAGCCCTTGTGATTGTTCCGAAATTCACGATTTACCGGGCTTTTCAATGTCACCTGAAACCGCCCGTCCCAGGACAAATCCTGACCAGCCGAAAACGAGCACGGGTCTGGCAGATTTCTCAGTTCCCGTAAAATCCGCAATGAACCGGCTGGTCCCGGCACGATCCGGCAGCGACCCAGGGTCGCGCCCCGCCAGCCGCTTTGATCGAAAACATGGGCCTTCATTTTTTCGTGAAGATTTTCGAGTTTTTCGGATGCCGAGGGATAAACGGCACCGCCGATGCACATGATCACCCGCGACAAGGCGCGCAGGGAGATTTCCGCCGGGGCCGCAAACAGCTCTCGACCCGCCAGCCCGGCATAGCCACAGGGGTCAACCGTGGCGCAGCGGCCAAGCAACGTTGAAGCCGTCGCCTCCAGAGCAATCCGCACCCGCGCCATGTGCGCCGCCGTGCCGGTCAAGGACCTAAGTGATACTCCGGCGTTGGCCAGACCCGGCAGGGAATTGCGAATGCGAATACGGGCAAAGGCGGTGTTCTGGTTGGAAGGGTCTTCGATCCAGTCCTGGTCCTGGGCAACCAGAAAATCCCGCAGTCGCTGTTTCGGCGTTTGCAGCAGTGGCCGCAACAGGCGCAAGCCATGAACCTCGCGTACCGGTGACATGGCGGCCAGGCCGTCGATGCCGCTGGAGCGGCCCAGACGCATCAGAAAAGTTTCGGCCTGGTCTTGCTGGTGATGGCCGATCAGTAAATGCAAAATACCGGCGTTGCGGCAATGGGCGGCCATCAGCTTGTAGCGCGCTTGCCGCGCCGATGCCTGAATGCCGGTGGCCGGTTTTTCGCCGCGCCAGGTCAAGACCCGATGATCGATACCGCGCCTATCGAGCCACCGACCCACCTGCCGGGCTTCTTCCCCTGACTCCGGGCGCAGACCATGATCGACGGTCAGGGCGGTGACCCGGCCTCCTTGTTGGCGGGCCCATTGATCGGCCAGCAGGATCAGCGCCATGCTGTCGGCCCCACCGGAAACGGCGATCGCAATATGCGGCGATGCTTCGAACGGGCCCAATGCCGCCATGCAATGGACGAAGGCGGCGCAAATATCGTCAACCGGGGCCATGGCTTACTTGCAGCCGTTCTTGCGCCGCTCGGATTTGACCTTGGAAAGAATGATCGGCGACGCTTTGGGGAAATCGGCGCTCAGTTTATCGAAGCTGGCGCAGGCCTGAACCTTCTTGTCCAGGTTACCCAGCGACATGCCCAGCTTGAGCAGAGTGCCGGGGGCTTTGGCTCCTTTGCTATCGGCCTGATAGGCGGCCAGGAAGATTTCCGCCGCCTTGACGTATTGCCCCCGCACGTAATAGGTCTCGCCCAGCCAATAGCGGGCGTTGCCAACCAGCGGATCATCGCCATGCCGGTCAACGAATTCCGTGAACGCCGCTTCCGCCCGCTCGTATTCGGCTTTTTGCAGAAGTGAAAACGCGTAGGAATATTTCTCTTTCGGACTGCCCTTGGGCAACACCGAGACCGGTTTCGCCGGTACCGGAGACACCGCGATGGCAGCCACCGGACCGCCGGCCCCGGCAGGGGGGGCCGCGTTCATATCCGATCCGGTCAGCGTGCCGAGAACGCCAGCAGGGGTCGCGCCGGGAACCACTTGCTGGACTCCGGTCGGCGTCGTCGCGGCATTGATCCGGGAGGCCGACCCGGCCGACCCCACCGGGCGGCTTTCCAGGGCACTGAGCCGATAATCGATATCGGCGACCAGTTTTTCCAGGCGCTGGTTAATTTGCTGGATTGTATAGGTCATCTCTTCGACCTTGCCCGTACCGGCCCGCAATTCCTGTTCCAATTCACCCAGGCGGGCATCCAGACGAGCCAGGCCGGTCGAATTGGAGGGGGCCGCCTGGATACTTCCCGAGACCAGCGCCGGGGTGCCGCCGCTACCCTTGCGGGCAAGGGCGATATTCAGGGTCCGGATATCCCGTTCGAGCCGTTGCAGACGGTCAAGCATGGGTTGCAAATCCCGGCTTTGAGCGACCGCCACAGATGGCTCGACCAGGGCGAAAATAAGGCCCAACAGGCCGAATGCGAGAACTTTCCGGGTCATGTCCTTGGTTCTTGGTTTTTCAAAGAGCGCCATTATAGTTTGCATTTCGGGCAATATTAGGGCCGAAAAGAGATAAGGCGCCGGTCAAAATGACAAGCGCCTTATCTGACTTCAATAAAGTGAGCCGAAACAGGTTAGCTGCCGGCACCACTGACCATGGTTACCGAGCGGCGGTTTTGCGCCCAGGCGGCCTCGTTGGAGCCCAAGGCAACCGGCCGTTCCTTGCCATAGGATATGGTCCGGATGCGGCTCGCCGAAACGCCCAGCCCGGTCAGATAATCCTTGACTGAATTGGCCCGGCGTTCGCCCAGCGCCAGGTTGTATTCCCGGGTGCCGCGTTCATCGGCATGACCTTCAAGGGCGACTGAAAGATGCGGATACTTGTTCAGCCAGACGGCCTGCTTTTCAAGGATGCCGCGAGATTCCGAATTGAGCGCATATTTGTCAAAACCGAAGAACACGCGATCACCAACATTAACCACCAGGTCTTCCTGGGTGCCCATCATGGTGCCCGTGGTTTCCGCCGCAATGGCTATTTTTTTCTTGCCGCCGGATGGATAGCTTCCCGTTGCGTAAACACCGCCATCATCATCGCCGTCACCATCGGAAGAGGCACTGCCCTGGGGCGCGGTTTCACAGGCGCTGACCAAAAGAACGGCCGCAAAAAGGCTTAAAATCTTGAAACGCATATAAATTCTCCCTCGCCGGAGTTATCGTTCTTGCCCATACCGCCCGACAGGAAACGATCAAAGGCCAGCCACATAAAAAATGATATTTGACACTATAACTCTTTGTCTTAAAGAGTAAAAACACCAATTCCAAGGCTTTTTTTCATAACCTCTTCTGCATTGCACAAATACTACGATTACCCATCTAAGGAATCAAGGGCGACCATGCCGGATCAGAGGCATCGAGAGGGGTGATGACCTGTCGTTCGTTCTGACCGGTCAGGTCGATGGAATAGAGTTTGGAACGACCGCCGCTGCCGTCTTCCTTGGAAGGCTGCTGCCGATAAAACATCAGCACCCGCCCGTTCGGCGCCCAGGTCGGCGCTTCGACCAGGAAATCTTCGGCCAGCAGCCGCTCGCCACTGCCGTCCGGGCGCATGACGCCGATGTAAAACCGACCGCCGGTAAACTTGGTAAAGGCGATCAGATCACCCCGTGGGGACCACACGGGCGTCGCATAGCGCCCCTTGCCATGACTGATTCTCCTGACGTTTCGGCCATTGGAATTCATCACATAAAGCTGCTGATTACCGCCCCGGTCCGAGTTAAACGTGATCGATTTGCCATCGGGCGAATAACTGGGTGAGGTATCAATGGCCGAATGATTGGTCAGCCGCTTGGCCACGCGGGTGCGCAAATCCATGGTGTAGATTTCCGAATTGCCATCCTTGGCCATGCTCATGATGATCGATTTGCCATCCGGGGAAAAGCGCGGCGCAAAGGTCATGCCGGGAAAATCACCAAGAATCTCCTGCTTGCCGGAATCGATATCGAAGATATAAACCCTGGGCAGGTTTCCGTAGTACGAAAGGTAGGTGATTTCCTGCAATTTTGGCGAAAACCGGGGGGTCAGCACCAGCGAGCTGCCATCGGTCAGGAATTCATGATTTTCACCATCCTGATCCATGATCGCCAGGCGCTTGATGCGGGCGTTCTTGGCTCCGGTTTCGGCGATGTAGACAATTCGGGTGTCGAAATAGCCGCTTTCACCGGTCAGCCGCTTGTAGATGGCGTCGGCGACAATATGGGCGACCCGCCGCCAGTTACCCGGCACGGTGAAATAGGCCAGGCCGACCATCTGCTTTTCGGCAAACACATCCCACAGCCGAAATTCGACCCGCAGGCGGCCATCGGCAACGATTTCCGCCCGTCCCTGAACCAGCGCCTGGGCGTTGATCAGGCGCCAGTCGCCAAACCGGGGCAGGCCGCCAAGGGCCGCCGCTTTTTGAATAAACGCCCTGGAATCCAGCGGCCTGAACAACCCGGACCGTTCCAGATCATTCGAAATAACCCTGGAAATTCCGCGACCGAATTCTTTCGCCTTTTGACTGTCGCCCTGGAAATCCGTAATGGCGATGGGCGTCGCCTCAACCGTGCCCCGCGTAATGTCGATGCGCAGCTCGGCCATCGCGGGCCGCAGGGATACGAACAACAGGGCGGCTACGAGGAAGAATTGAGTTCGTTTCTCCATTGTTAAAAGTATCATCCTCCGAACATCTCCTTGGGATTGAATATCAGTGTCATGGTTTTCCAGCGATTATATTTATTCCGTGGCAACTGAAATGGTTGGCAACGCATAACCGCACGTATAGCGCTTTCGGCCATGGTGCGCAGAAATGGGTCGGCGTCCAGACCTTTATTGTTGACCGTGGCTTTGAGCACGGTACCGTCCGGGTTCATGTTAATGGCAATTTCAATGTTGATGTTTTCTGCATTCTTGGCCCCGGCAGGCACGTTCCAGCACTTGCCTATTTGTTGCCGCACCAGATCAATCTCGCTGATCGACACGGGGCTGGAGGCATCAAACGTGCGCTTTTTCGAGACCAGGACTTTGGCGATTTGCTGCTCGAAAGTTTCCTCCGGCGTTTTTTTCTTCTTCTTTTTTTTCTTCGTACCTTTCTTTTTATTTGTCTCCGGCATTTTATAAGGTTTAGGCTGATTTAGAAAATAATTATTTTTTCTGTTAACATCCGGAATAGCCGGTACACCTAACCTTATACTGCCTATTTTCTTTTGGGGAAGAAAAGTAATCTTAAAAGATATTTCTTTCTTTCCGTCTTTCCAGACTTTTGCAGTCCTGTATACTGTATCGATAGTACCGCTTTCAAAGGTTACCCTTAAATAAACAGGGACCGGGATACTACCTATTCTTTCTACGGTCACTATCGCTTTACTACTATCAATCTTAACGGATTTTATTCCAAGATCAGGATAACCGGGCTCAAAGAACCACGATTTCCAATACCAATCCAGATTTTCATTAGTGACATTATTGAAAGTAAAGAATAAATCATACGGAATGGGATGTTTACCATGCCACCTTTGAATAAATGTATCAAGTACTTTCTTAAATAATTTATTACCAAGCATGTTCCGTAAAAACAAAAATGCTTCACCGGCTCTTAAATAAGAAGCAAGCCCGAATGATCCACCTCTTAACAACTCGGAAGGAATCATGACGGGCATTTCCATTTCATCACCGGCATAATATTCATAAGCTTTTGCATCCCATATCCTAGGATCAACATGTCCAAAATAAAACTGAAAATCAGCAGGTAAAGAAGTAGCCCATCCTTCATCCATCCACGCATATTTTTGTTCATTCACGCCCACATAAAACGGAAAGTATGTATGTACAATTTCACGGGAAGTGACCATTATTGCCCCGTTATTGCCGGGTGTATCATAATCATTTACAATCATCGGATACGCCATCCCTGTTTTTCTGGCACCGTTAAATATCGTCATTGTCGGATACGGGAAAGGTATGCCGGGAATTTTTATTGAAAAATAATCGACCGATTGCATAGCTATTAAACATACTTCTTGAAAGGTCTTGACAGTTTCAGGATAAGCTGTTTCTACAAGCGTTCTTCTTCCCGAAGAACTATCTACAATAACACTGCCTGCATCCCACAGATAGTGATTGCTGATTGCAAATGCAAAATCAGTAACATTTTTCGCTTTGAATTTCCAAGTATTTCTTTCTTTATCTACTGTTATATCTTTTTTCTTCAAATCATCGGCTGTGATTATATGAATAACTGAATCCGACTGTTTAGCCTTCTCTAATAATCTCTAATATTTATTGTTAAGCACACTATCCGGATTTTGTAAAACACCGGTTGCCCAAACAATAAAATTTTTAGGTACTTGAATACTTACTTCAAAATTACCATAATTATTATAAAATTCCTGTTGTGCTGTATATGCAAATGTATCCCATCCGTCTATATCATCGTAAACCGAAATTTGCGGATACCAATAACCTACAAAGAATGACGTGGAATCTTTTGCGCCCATTCTTATGTCTGTCTTAAAGGGCAATTTAAAACTCCATTTAAATTGAATATGCATAGTATCTTTTGGAAAAAACGGCTTTTTAAGGCGTACGAATAAATTAGTACCTTTGCGTAAAATTTCCCGACTATTACTTGATAAATCAACTTTGTTACTATCAATAATCATTTCATATATTTTTACACCATCGGTTAAATCCGAGCTATCAATAGGTATATCGCGAATGTTGCCCTTTTTATAAAGGTTTTGATATAGCCTGAAAACCAAACTTTTTAAAGTGTTGGGACTTTCATTAAAAAAGGTAATGATCTCATGTCCTGTTACTATTCTCGACGGAGGATCTAATTTTACATCTATTTTATAATCGGCACGGTTTTGCCAATATTTTGAGCCCGGCGCTCCATTATATGCCCGTGTACTGTCATGATAGGCTTTTAAGATGTTTCTGGGAATGTATAAAGAGGTATCTTGTGAAAAACTTTTTTGGCTACATGTAATCCACAAAATCACAATAAGGGAGAAAAAGAAAAAGGATTTATAATTCATAGTTTACCCTATTTTAATTAGATAAAAGACCTTTGCTATTGAAGTTTTAATAAAAAGAATGTCTGAAAATAGTATGATAATCATTATTTAACAAGGTAATTTGAATAAAAAATCAGCTTCAATTATAATTGTGAAAAATTTTTACGATTTATCGGTACTTGTTTTTTAGCTTATCAATGGGTCATTTAACAATATTTACAAAATATGAGCACAAATTTATTTTTCATAGTTAATGAGAAACCTTCCGCTTAGGGGGTGGAATAGAATAACTTTAGGGAGTTGGATAGAACAACTTATCCCACC
>ENA-ORDP01001961-ORDP01001961.1-marine-sediment-metagenome-genome-assembly--contig:-NODE-1961-length-10494-cov-3.892997_pt1 | contig 10494 bp, 7 predicted proteins | sample MGYA00248627_ERZ508539 | MGnify/ENA primary metagenome ERZ508539 (study PRJEB26208, sample SAMN05571518) | marine sediment metagenome | biome: deep sea; feature: Hydrothermal vent; material... | reverse complement strand
TCCAGGTATCGTGAGGAGTGCTATTGCAGCAGCGGGGTTGATTGCAGCACCGGCGTTTGCTCAGATTCAGTTTGTTGACGTATCGACACCGGCCAGTATCACCGGCAGTGGTCCTTCGTTCGGCGCCTCCTGGGGGGACCTCAACGGAGACGGACGCCCTGACATTTTGGTGGTCAATCATCCTGGCCCACCGAGTCTTTATCTCAACGGGGGTGATGGTACGTTCACCTTAAACGTGTTGCCTGTCACAGTGCGGGATGCTCACGGTGCTGCCTGGGGGGACTTCGACGCCGACGGCGACCAGGACCTGATCCTTGCCGTTGGCGCGAGCGCAGGCAACCAGCTTTTTGTGAACGAAGGCGGAACACTGGTTGACCGTGCAGCTGAGTGGGGGGAGGCGGCAGGCGGTGGCGCTCGATCCCGCACCCCCGTTTGGCTTGACTGGGATGCGGATGGATTGCTGGACCTGATGCTCACTCAAGCACCGACGGCCCAGTCGTTTCCAACCATACTGCGCAACACCGGGACAGGGTTTGTTGATGCAACCAGCATAACCGGCCCCGTCCCGGCGGGTACAAACCGCGCGCAACTCGCTGACTTGACCGGTGACGGCCGGCTGGATCTTGTTTTGTTGCACGGTGATCTGTCGCGGTCAGTCGTGTTTGACCTATCGACCATCCCTTTCACCAAGGTGGTCAATTCGATCAATATTACTCCGCTGCCTCCGGGTACCAGTTTTACGCAGGACGAAGTGATTGCCGATTTAACCGGGGACTTGAAGAATGATGTGTTCCGGCCGAGCGTCGCAGGGAACCATGAGCTGGTGATTCAAAACCCCACACAGATCGATTTTCACATAAAACCCGTTCAGCGCGAAGAGGGGGTGACCTTTGCGTCGACCGGGTCGATTGAGGTCAAAGCCTTTATCTTCGCTTATCCGCTTGACGCGTCGATTATACGGATCGGTGCAGCTGGTCAGGGTACCAACAGCTTCCAGTTCACGCTGGACCCGGCTGACCCCACGGTGTGGGGTATCGCGGACCACGTTGCAGGTGTTGATAACGGTCTGTTCGCCGGCTATGACGCTGCCTCGGGTACCTGGACAGTGCTGCTGTCCACTGCCGGAAATTGGGATGCCAATTTCGTCATCACCTCAACCTCGCCGATGAGCAACGTTCAGTCTGTCGGTTTCAATCCGGTGCCGCTAACCTCCTTCCCGAGTTTCCTGGTGAGTACCGCGACCGGTTACGAGGCGCGCGGAATCGAGAGCCAGTTAAGAGTTCCGCAGCACTGCTATTCTGCCGTGGGGGGGGATTTCGATAACGACATGGATATCGATCTTTACCTCGCCTGCAGCTGGCCGGTCACCAATGCATCGAATATTTTATTCGAGAACCTGGGTAATGGCGTATTCGCCCAGATCACGGATGGCGGCGGGGCGGCAGGAACCATCGAAGGGCGTTCCGATGCCGTCATCATGGCTGATTATGACGAGGACGGTTTCCTGGACCTGTTTGTGACCAACGGGGAGGGTGGCCCGCCGTTCAACGACGGTCCCCACCAGTTGTTCCGCAATGCGGGCAATGCCAACCACTGGCTGGAAATCGATCTGGTCGGGCGTTTTTCCAACCCGGACGCCATCGGAGCGCGTATCGAGCTCAGCGCCGGTGGTACCGTTCAGCTCCGCGAGCAGGGTGGCGGGATGCATTATCGCGCGCAAAATTACAAGCGAATCCACTTCGGGCTTGGGAGCAATACCAGCGTCGATCAGATTACCATCTATTGGCCGAGTGGCATCGTGCAAACCCTGACTAATATCCCGGTCGACCAGATACTGGCCGTTAGCGAAACGTCGCTGACTGACTGTGGTGACGGGATAGATAACGATGGCGATGGCTTGACCGACTATCCGGATGATCCGCAATGTATCGACTGGTCTACTGGTTCTGAGGCGGACCAGGACGGGGATGGCATCAGTGATGCTTTAGATAACTGTATTCTTGTTCCCAATCTTGACCAGTTGGACAGCGACCAGGATGGCTCTGGTGATGCCTGCGACGCAGATGATGATAACGATGGGCTGTCGGATATTTTCGAACTCTCCATAGGAACAAACCCATTGCTAGGGGATTCAGATGGCGACGGCCTTTCAGACTACCAGGAGGTTGCTTATGATGGCGACCCTTTAGTGTATACCCCGGGGCAGGATCTTGATCCGAATTCCAATGACACTGACGCCGATGGTTATCTGGACGGGGTTGATCCAATTCCTCTCCTGTTCAACTTCGATGATGGTGACCTGGTGCCTATTGGTACACCCAACGGCATGATAGATGCTGGAGACTATCTCATTGCAATGCAAATCGTGACCGGCCAACGCCAGGTAACGCCGAATTTTCTAGCCCATGGCGATCTTTATCCGCCAAATGCGCCGGATGGTGTTATCAATATGCAGGATGCTCTTCTGTTGTTGAAGCTCGTTCTGCAATAGGGGTGCCTTGTTAATCAGAGATGTCATAGTGCATAGATTACTCCATGCGTAATACGCTACGATACGCCTTATCATACTGATTTACAGTATGCTCGTCGTTAAATTCGTTTCGAAACTCTAACGTTTTTGTTTCCACGGGGTATTGATAGTTTCCGATAACATCAAGCAGATTTTTCGCTAATTGATCGACATCGCCTGACTCATGCCACACTGCTACCGACGGCCGCAATTCGCGAAGAGGTTCGATATCTGAGAATATACAAGGTAATCCTGTACCAACAGCCTCAATTCCTGCGATAGGCAACCCCTCCCAGCGACTAGGCATGACAAAACAGTCGCAGGCTATCATCCAGTCAGTTACATCAGATCGGACACCGTGAAAGTTTATGCTGGCATCTTCCTTCGCAACCCTTTCTAGCTTCTCGCGTAATGTGCCGTCACCGAGTATATGCAGGCGGGCGCCACGTTTTTGAAGCTGCCCCAAGATCCATGCCTTTAAGAGAGTATCATACCCTTTTGGTTCAGTTTCAATGGAGTCTCCATCCATTCTTCCGACCACCAGGAAGTGGACGACGCCTGTCTCCTCCAGCCCCAATTTTAACTTATACTGCTTACTTAGCGGGCTTGTCCGTATTGGCCAGCTGAATCTTTTCCCATTCCTTATGGTTATTAAGTTACCCTTTATATAGCTTTTCGCTTGGAGGGAAGCAGCTTTACTACATGCGATATTTAACGCCGCCTTGTTGGCATAGATTGCAATTCTTGCGGCTAAGCTTGGTGGCATTATTGTGTGTATCGTACGAAATACCTGATGCCGTTTTCGAAACACTGCTCTTGCTAAAACATGAGCCATATCCGTGTTCGGTGTATGCAAATGCACTATGTCGGGCTCCCACAAGAGCAGGCTATTGATATACCATGCAACACTACGCCACCGTACACGTCGGGTAGGACCGCGTAGATATGGAATGTCGGCATTGTCCAGGTTCGCAGCCATTACTTTACCAGCTTCGTCCATTTTGCTGCTGAGAACCAGCACCCTTACATCATATCCCAACGTTTTCATGCCACGGGCCAGATCTACAACAAATCGTTCTGCGCCCCCAGCCACCAACGAACCTATGACATGTACTACAGCGCCTGTCTTTTCTATAGGAACCGACAACCTATTGGTGGTCGCACAATCATAGTTTTCTGTAGGCGTTGGTTTAGTCATAATGCGCATGTGCTACTGCAACCAGTGTGATAGATCGCGGCCTGTTATACTAGCTAACTCCTCTATATCTTTTCTGAACGTCTCCCGCAATATCTGGCGGGTGCTCTCATCCATTGGTGGATAGGTAAAACTACGCTTATTCCATTGGAGTAGACGTGAAACTATATGATATTTCGCGCGATAGGGTAATAGTCTGCCTAGATTTCTTTTTAACGAATTTGGTTGATTTAAGAGCCGCTGTAGTATAGTCGACTTGGCTTGTCCGGATTCATTAAACCTCCCGAGTCTTTCTCCCAGTTGCCAATTTGAAACACCCAAAAACCTGAAGACAGTATCCAATACTTCCTGCGCATCTCGCTTGAGGTCCTCTTGATAGATAATATGAAAATTACTCCGATCAAAATATTTAAAATACCGGCGTAACTGCTTCGCATACATTCCACTGTCTGCATACTGGAAACGCACGCACCCATCCCGCTCCAACTCTGCCTTACTTTCGCGCGTTGATTCGCATCGAATTGCCTCGGGAAATGTAAGGGTCTCATGATTTTCGCATATCATATTCCAATACAAGGAATAGGCGCGTTCAATAGGGTTTCTAAGAATAACAAGAAATTTTTGATCGCCTTCAGGGAGTGCTGCCTTGATTCTTCGTGCGACTTTTTCATAATACAAATAGTGGGGCGATGCTTCTCCTCGAACAAGATACTCAGTACACTCCGAAAAATAAGTGTCAATATAAAAACCTAGGCCCTTGGCATAGAGTTTGTCATTGGAGAAAAACTCAGGTTCTTTAACATAGCTTAGGCATATATCGGGGTGTTGGCGCAGATACTCATAAAGAGACGTCGTACCTGCTTTAGCAGCACCGATGATGAAGAAGTTTGGTAGGCGGTTGTCTGTCATGCAACAAAGTTAGGCATCTTTGAAAGTATTTCACCGGAAAAAATTAAACCAGCCGTTATTCTCATGTTGCTATGGCCAATTATATAACGCCGTTTTCTTCCTCGACAAACCGATCTATCCAGTGTCTGTCGGATTCGTAACCAAGCCTGCGAAGTGAAGTGCCTTCTAATTTATCTATTAATTCGCATGAGCTTTTGTTGAAGTGACTTCTCCAGTCCCCGGCCACTCCTTTCCGATGAAATTTCAGATTGTTAGCCTCGGCAGGTTTTCGCGATACGCCGTATTTCTCACGAGTAATGTTTTTGAAGTTCGCCGCCTCTACAGTGCTACGTACAAGTTCCAAATCGACTGGCTGGTCAATAAATCTTAGAATTCGAACCAACTGGGCTTCGGCATCACTCAGACAATCTTCATATCGTACCACGCAGATATAAGGACGGTTGAGCCAGGAATCCAGGAACTTGCTGAAAAAAAACCAGGGGTGGGTCGGATAAAGCAGTTTTTTCTCAAGATATGCGGCAAAGTCTTCTCTCAATGACTTGTCAGGGTCTCGCTTATAATACTTATCAATCTCAAGGGATTTACCCCTGTTCTCATATTGAGTCTCGTAGTAGTAAAAAGATACGTAAATATCTCTCGGATCACGAACGACTATTATCGGCCTGCAATAATGACTTGCATAGAGCCTGTGAACCAATACAGTATCGCCCCGGTGAATCAGTCCCTCGCCGGTAAACAATCTACTGCCTTGGTAGGAGCGTATCATGTTGCGAATCCACGAGCCACCAGACTTCGGGTATTCCACGACATGGACCAGCGAAAGTGGCTTACATAGCAAACGCGTTATAAAGGCGTTTGCTATCTGATATGCTCGATGTTCAAGCGAAACCTCTGGATTGAATAATCGTTGAATCATCATATACTAATACTTGTATTGTTTCGGCTGTTAAGGTTAGTACCGACCCCACAAATCATGCAGGGGTTCGTAACTGAACGTGTGGGCAGTACCAGTTAGGATTATTCTTTGAATGTGGCATCCATATTACCAGCTACCTGCCGCCGAATACCTACGAACGATTTCGCTACAAATATATTAATCGAGAGGTTGGCTATGAACGCTATAGCAATCCCTCCTGCCAAAGCCCGCCCGGCCCCCAAAAGACCATTTGCTGGGATCCATACTATGGATAGTATAACTACGGTAAAAGCGGATAACAAATTCAAAAAGAGTTGGGCCTTAAATAACCTGGCCACTGTTAAACCAACGCCTAAGAAATTAATCAAGTAACTAAATCCGGCGGCTATCATTATCCACACAAAGACATCAGAGAACCGGCCATAGTCGGGTCCATAGGCTATAGTAAGTAGCCACTGACCAAATCCCAGGGCTATACCAACACCTCCCAGCCCTAATATCGCTCCCACTACAAGCAACTTTAGCAATAGTCTAGAGTACAGTGCTCGCTGGCCTTTCGCATAATACTGTGATAGACGGGGAGCGGATGCCTGCGCCAATGCGCCGGTGATGAGCCGCCCAGCAAACATAAAATAAACAATAGCAGAAAAATAACCTACCTCCTTTGTACTTAGATAAGCTTTCACAAAGTAGACCGGTATGTTGATGTTCAGAGACACTAAAAGCATTGCGAATCCAAGAGGCAAACAGATCTTCGTAAGTTGCCACATTCGGTTAAAGGAGTAGCTGCTGATCGGCAGTGAAGTTTCCGGCTGTTTTCGTGCGTCATAGAAAATTAGAGTCATAAACCACAGCGCAGCGATGACATAGACAGCCGCCGATATCTGACCGTCAACCATCATGAAAACAACCACTGTGGATAACGATAGAACTCCATGGAGTATGGCTGAAAGACCTATTGCCTTCATTTTTTCCTGTTTTTGAAACCACCCATAATAGATGTCACTGATGGATTCGAATGCCTTGAAAAGAGCCACACCTAGAAGCGTAGCCTTCGCTGCATATGGCAAATTAATTGCAATGGATGCAAATAATATGACCAATACCGCTAGCATCGTTGTTATGATTCGCAGTACTAGATAATCTGAAAAGGTGTACTCACTCATGGCATCTGTCGCCACAAAAGCTCGTGTATTTAATTGTGAAAATATGACGATTGGTGCAGTGACTGCTAACGCCAAAGTAAACTCCCCCAATACCTCTGGGGATGAGAGCTTTGCCACGACCACTAAGATCAACCACTGGCACATGGCATAGACTAAGCGGCCCGTAAAGATCCATGCTGCGCTTTTTCTAATCGTCAAGGTGCAGACCAAGTTAAACTGCAGGCTGCAATACGGTTTCGTGACCATTTATGGTTGCGAGTAACCACATGTACTATATCAACCATTCGCTGCTGCTTTTTATTTGGTTAGGGGGATAATCTGATTCCCACTCATAACTTCGTTCGCACAAACTGGCAACAGTGCGCCGCATATCAATTGCAGTAAACCCCGGCAACACAATTACTTGATCTTCAGTATGGTTTCCATTCATAGGTTGATTAGGGTGCGATGCTAGGCAAAAGCCGGAATCTGTACGGCTGCGTTCTGTCGATGCCAGATCAAAACTTGCGGCGAGTTCCGATTTGATCAAGGCAGCTAGCAATATGAATGTACTAACAGCACGGCCTCGAATAACTATTGTTTCTAAACTCATCTTTAAAAGTATTTACGTGTTACTTAAATTCGCTGATAATCACATGCAAGGCATGTTATACGGCATGTTATACGGCATGTTATATCATACTTCTATGTCTAAACGTTGCGGGTAACTCGATGCACCTGACTTGAGTCATGTGGTGATGCTCAGAACAATGCGACGATGAAATCCACATCAACTTGCTTGCATGCTGTAACTATTTAATAATCAAACGGTTTAGGTGCTTTAGCAAGCCTCTTTCCAGCGCCAATGATGGGTTATTGCACAAGATATGCATATTGTAAACGTTCTGGTTTCCATGCATGAGAAGTACGGTGGTCCACCAAAGGCAACGGTGGGTCTGGGAAACGAAATGCAGCAGCTTGGAAATCAGGTTTCTTATTGGACTACGGCATCAGAGGAGGATCGATCGATTCTTCATGCGCGTGGTACGGATACCCGGATATTCAACAGAAGCTGGCCATTATCATGGTATAGATCCCCGGAACTTATAAAGGAACTTAGGCGCGAAATTTCGAGTATCGATATGCTTCACCTTCAGGAAGTATGGTCGCACCCCCAGCTTGCAGCATCTCGGATTGCTCGGCACAGCGATACTCCATATGTTATAACACCCCATGGGGAATTTGAGCCTTGGCGGGTGCGTAATTCCTTTGTAAAACATTTAAAGAAAAAGATTTACCTTTCGCTAGCCGGGCGATCTATGTTGCGCTATGCAGCTTGCGTTCACGCGATTGCTCCTAATGAAGTTAAGGGCATCCGGGAAACCGGGTACAAAGGAGCAATTACGCTCATACCCAATGGGGTCGATATAGCGAGTTACGTGAATCTCCCTGCACCGAGTATTGCAGATAGACGCTGGCCACAGTTGGCTAATCGACGGGTGGTTCTATTTCTATCCCGTCTTAGCCGAGAAAAAGGACTGGAGCAACTGATACCCGCATGGGCCAGCCTGACAGCTCGAAATAATTATGACGATGCGATCTTGGTAATAGCTGGTCCCGATGATCGGGGTTATCGTGCCGAGGTGGACTGCCTTGTGGAAAAGCACGGAGCGACGTCAAATGTTCTTCTAACCGGGATGGTGCAAGGGAACGAAAAGCTGGCATTAGTATCTAGAGCCAATATTTATACACTGCCATCCTATAGTGAAGGCTTCAGCATGTCTATCCTGGAGGCCTTGGCGGCAAGCAAACCTGTTCTAATCACTCCTGGTTGTAACTTTCCTGAAGTAGCCGAGTGTGGTGCAGGCTTCTGTGTCGAACCAGAGTCCAGCCTCCTAATGGAGGCGTTTGAGCGGTTGCTCGATATGACGGATGAAGATCGCGCTGGTATGGGTGAACGCGGGAGACAGCTTGTTGAAAAGGAGTACGCATGGGACGTTCTCGCGCGTAAGATGCTTACTGTGTACCATAATATCCTTGAGGGTAGGGATATTCCATTGCACCCTCAGCCGATTGTAGCAGGTTAAAATAAGGGCGACATCCAAAGCGATTTCAATCGCTCGATGTAGTGATCTAATAAATCCGTACCTCATGTATAGGTGATAAAATCCATCCTAGTGTACTGGAGGTATAGTAGTGGCAAGAATGCTGAACGGAAAACTGTGGCGGCAATTTACTCGATAGTACGATTACCTTAACATTTGCGAGGAAGGAGAACATGGAAAACGTTCACTGAATTTCCTATACTTCAGCAGCAGTGTTACCATTTGGAAAAAAGCGAGTACACCAGATGCAACAGGTTCGTCCCGTTACCTTCCTTAAAGGGTTAGCTACATTTATTCCCGGAGTGGCTCGATTTGCTTGTCGCTCCTCGGGCGGTACCGATTCAGCGCGATACTGTTATTCTGTTTGGATGCGACACTTGGTTGCCCTGAAAAGCAGCGGACTGGCAACATGTTTCAGCCGTGTAGCGGAGCTGGGTCCAGGAGACTCTTTTGGAATCGGGTTGTCCGCAGTCTTGACAGGCGTAGACGAATATAACGCGTTTGATGCAAAGTCCCATGCGGTTGCCGAGAAAAATGGGGAGATCCTAGAGGAGCTTATAGGGCTGTTCCAGCAACGCGAACCGATTCCTGACTCGGACGAATTTCCCCAGGTCTCGCCCCAACTCGAACAATATGAATTCCCCAGTGATATTCTCACCGACGATATTCTGAAGGCTGCACTCCACCCAAATCGTTTAGCGGATGTCCGCCAGGCACTCGAACATGAGGAAAGTGGTAATATTCGTATCCGTTATGTTGCACCCTGGGATGATTCCTCGTTACTAGAACTGGAATCGATCGATTTGGTGTTCTCTCAGGCGGTTATGGAGCACGTAGAGAACGTTCCAGGCAGCTATCAGGCGCTATACGCCTGGTTAAAATCAGGTGGAATCATGTCGCATCAAATAGATTACAAGAGCCACGGTCTAGCCAGAGATTGGAATGGCCACTGGACTATATCAGATCTACAATGGAAAATTATTAAGGGTAATAGGCCGTACCTGATTAACCGTCACCCCCATTCGGCACATGTCGCAATGATGAAGGAAGCTGGATTTCAAATCGTTGGCGAGAACAAGATTCAGCTTCCACCCCTCTCTCGGGCCGCCCTAGATCATCGATATCTAGACCTGTCTGATGGAGACCTGGAAACCTCGGGAGCAACTCTCCAGGCGGTCAAACCCGGCCGTTGACAGCAAGTTGGTGTAAGTTCAATTGTTCTCCAATAAACTAATGCATTGTAAGGGATCTCAAGAGTACCTTATGATGTCAGTCGTAATTACCGGCGTTGGTTGCTTATGCTTACTTCGCCGGTGACCTATTGTACAAATGGCCGAACCGCTGTAATCAAGGACGCTCGGTGATCTGGCCCCGTTTTCTGATGGTGCTGTGAGTTATTGGCTACCACCTTTGCGTATCTGCCACAATCGTATCCCGAGCCATCGTGGAAGACTCAGGCTGGGTCTGAATGGCGTAAAGCTCCCTGTTCAGTTCTACAAGGGCGGAGGGACGTATCCACTACGGGATCTCCGCCGCTACTCTTCAAATCGGCACGCTACGTTCTGTGAGAATGAGGAGCGGATGACTGCTCCCGACGACCCGGTGGAGGTGGTCTACAGGTCACTTCCTAACAAAAAAATATTGTAACTACTCAGCCTGATTTAGGCTAAAAACCAACGAGATAGTGACATTATCTAAAAACTGCTGTAGATTTT
>ENA-ORDP01001960-ORDP01001960.1-marine-sediment-metagenome-genome-assembly--contig:-NODE-1960-length-10498-cov-3.927224_pt1 | contig 10498 bp, 6 predicted proteins | sample MGYA00248627_ERZ508539 | MGnify/ENA primary metagenome ERZ508539 (study PRJEB26208, sample SAMN05571518) | marine sediment metagenome | biome: deep sea; feature: Hydrothermal vent; material... | reverse complement strand
CGCTAACACCTCGGGTTGCCTTGACGGCGGCTTTGGCCTCTTGCTTGGTCACTATACCCATCAGAAAGACTGTACTTGCTTCGGTAATGACCTTGATGTTGATAGCACTGAGATTAGAGGCACTGAGCATGGCTACCTTGACCTTGCCGGTAATCCAGGTGTCATTCGCACGGCTACCTATACTGGAACTATGGGCGATACGAATTTGGTTAACGAGCGTGGCGGTTTCTGAGAATTTGTCTGTAATCTGTATAGCTCGTCCTAGCAGATAGGAGTTAGGTACTTCACCGGTCAACAGCACAATACCGTTCATGGAGCTGGCATTAACATGAGAGTTGGCGCGACGCAGCTGGTCATCAAGCTGAAGTTTAGTGAAAATTTTCAGTTCTACTTTATTATCGTCTATATAATTGCCGACAGTTCGTCGATCGAATACGACGTCAACGGAGGTGACGACGATAACTCCTAACGTAGTGGCCAGACAGCCACTAATATTGACGGTTGTCATGGTCAGGCCAGCAATCAACACTAGGTTCAAGCTGCGGCGATAGTTGTGAATACGACTTTTGAATGTTCGTGCAGATGTGGTCATGTTTCTTGTTCCTCGGCAAAAGTACGGTCAATTAAATCACATAAACAATGAATCACCAGTCCATGGACTTCCTGGATACGAGCGGTAGCATGCGCTGGTACACGAATTTCGATATCTCCCGGTCGTATCATTGTGGCCAGTTCCCCCCCCTCCCGGCCAGATAGCAGAACGCAGTGCATGTCCAGCTGGTGGGCCGTGTTGACTACTTCCACTACACTCGGGGAATTTCCCGAGGTGCTGATTGCCAGCAAGACATCCCCGGCCCGACCCAGGCCCTGCAGTTGACGGCTGAAGACCTGGTCATAGGCCTGGTCATTAGCGATGCTGGTCAAACTGGAGGTATCGGTGGTTAGTGCCATGGCCCGCAAGGCAGCACGTGGGCGCAAGTAACTGCCCAGTAATTCTGCTGAAAAGTGTTGGGCATCCGCTGCTGAGCCACCGTTGCCACAACTAAAAATCGTATGATCTGTTTGCAATGCTCCGATCAGCAACTCGGCTGCTGCAGCGATCGGTGCGCGAAGTACCGCTATCGCCTGTTGTAGTACGGCCAGACTGGCCAGCATTTCTGATTCAACCTGGGCCAGAAGCTGATTGTTGGCTACGGTTTTAGCGTTTTCTTTGACGGTGGCTATTTTCAAAAGGCGTCCCTTATCCATTCCAGTTGGTAATGATCCGGGGTTCCGGTAATGGCGACGACATCAAACCGACAGGCTGTATCAATCTGTCGATACTGCTGCAAGTATACCTGTGCGGTAGTGCGAATACGTTGCTGTTTTTGGTGGCCCACGGATTCGGCAGCAGATCCGAATCGATTCGATTTACGCAGCCGGACTTCCACAAAAACGATTTCATCGGCATCCCGGGCAATCAGGTCAATTTCACCCGCCCGGGATCGGAAGTTGCGATGGAGAATCTGTAACCCCCGGGACTGCAGGTGGTTGCCAGCGATCTGTTCCCCCCGCTGGCCGATTCGGGTTGTAGTCGTTGTTCTTTCCAATGTCGATTTCATGGATTGAGGCTCCCGGTTGGGGTTGACCATTGTCTGCTGATGTTGCAGTGGAGATGCCAAGGATATTTTTTGCCGGGTCTACAACGGCCAGGCCATTTACAAACACGGCCCATAGGGGATAGCGTTGCAACCGCCGGGTTGCATCCATACGCATGGTTGCCGACACCCCGACATAGACACTGTCTGGCCGGTCACGTAAATAGCCAAGATGGGACAGGATACGATAGGCATCGATTCCCAGGGCATAGAGTCTGCTGCGGCGGTCAGCGGATAGCGGATTTGACTGCAGAAGCTGTGACCGGGTCGCGGCAGAGATACCCTGCTGATTGAGAACCCAGGGCATATCTGTGAAATGAATCCCATTCAGATCGGTGTCACGAATCTTGTCCGGCTGCCCGCTGTAGATATCTGAAGTGCTGTAAACCGGCAGATCAATGGCCTGATAGAAGTTAAGCTGGGGTTTGATCAGACGCCCGGAAGCGGCATCGGCAAACAGCACAATATGATCGATGTCCTGGCGTCGGCGTGGCTGAAATTTCAGCCTGCTTCGTAGCGCGGTTTGCAAACGGCGCATGCGTAGCTCCGAGGCATAGATACCGAGATATTTTTTCAAGATTCTGGACTGATCACTGATTTTGGGGTCGTAGGCGGCCACACCGGCAATCTTGCCACCAAGCTGTTGCCATTGTTGTTGCCAGGCTTGCACAAGCCGTTTGCCCCTGGCTGTGTTGGGGTAGAAGGCTACCGCCTTGCGCAGATGATCCCGGGCAGCACGTTCCGCCAGTCGTTGTGCTTCCTGTTCCGGAGGTAGGCCAATCTGGAAGGTATTGTAGGTGGTTGGTACGGTGGCGGGCAGAACAGCCAGTAGTAGTGTGGGTATGCTCAGCTCTGTGCTGGTCACCAAATCGCGTGCTGCTTCCTTGCCAAGTGGGCCGATAACCCAGTCAGCACCTTGTTGTATCGCCTGGCGATAATAAAGTCCTGCCAGTGTCGGATCATCACCAATGTCGTAGACGGTAATCTGTGGTGTGGCAGAGACAAATTGTGCCTGATTGGCATCCAGGATACTTTCCTGGATAATTTTTGCAGGTCTTGCATACCTTGAGGATAAGGGCAATAACAGTGCGATCTTGCGAGGTGGCTGTAAGTTGTTGGCTCGTTGAGCCAGAGTCGGGGCCAGGTCAAAAAGTAATTGCCGCGCGGCCGGGTGATTGGGATAGCGGGCTTGCCAGTCGCGCAGCGCAGTAACAGGACTTCGGGATTGTGCGAGCGCGTTTAGTTGGGCCAGAGACAAGTCCAGCCAACCCGCGACCAGTGAGCTTTTCTCCTGTTCTCTCGCCTGCTGGAGCTCACTCACGGTGACACTACTCAGCAGTTGCCAGATCTGCTGCTCGTTGTTACGGGTCTGTGCTGGGTCGGAGAGGGTTGTGGAGCGATGAATGAGGTCGATGGCAGCTGCCAATATTGCCCCCTGGGCAATATGCAGTTGGCTTTGCAGCAAATAGGCACGACCGAGAAGCTCAGGTGGGAGTCCGCGCAGGGTGGTAATGGATCCTAGCAAGTTCGTGGCCCGTCGCAGCCGCTTTGTTCCCAGGGCGATTTCAGCCGCAAAGAGTTGTTTTTGCGCTCGTAGTACAGTCGTTGTTCGGCTAGTATCGATACGGGCAAGTAATCGGGCTGCCTGCTTCTGTTGCTGATTCTGCAATAGCAGTCCAACCGCTTTGAGCTGTAATTGTTGTTGCCGTGGCGCGGCAGCCGTGGCGGCGCGCTGCAGTAATTCGGAAACACTGCGCTGTTGTGTAATGCCTGATGTGGATAGTTTGTTTCCTGTGACAGGCTGGACTTGGCGGGTGCTCGGCCGTAGCACCGGAACAGCCGCTGTGGTGCTGGCGGGTGGTGGTATTTTTGGCTGAACGATCACCGGAGCCGTACAGGCCGCCAGCCACAGCAGTGCCAGAGCAGTTACAATGTGGCGCAGTTGTCGTCGGTAAAGTGATTGCATCGATTGTGGTCATTTCCAGTAAATACATGAGAGTATAGCGATTGAAGAGCCCTTCCAGCAAAAAGAATCCAGCACAATTATTTGTCGTCGCCACCCCACTGGGGAATCTGGAGGATATGAGTTTTCGGGCTGTACGGGTATTGCAGGAGGTCTCGGTCATTGCCGCCGAGGATACGCGCCGGGTCCGGCCATTGCTGGTTCATTACGGTATTACGACGCCGGTGGTATCTTGTCATCTGCAAAATGAGCAGCGTATGGCAGAGAAACTGTTACTGCGCCTGCAGCAGGGCCAGTCCATAGCACTGGTCAGTGATGCAGGGACGCCTCTGATCAGTGACCCCGGGTACCCTTTAGTGGTGCTTGCTCATGCTCAGGGTTTCAGTGTCTCACCGGTGCCGGGCCCCAGTGCGCTGATAGCGGCTCTGTCAGTAGCCGGGTTGTCGGTAGAGCGCTTCATTTTTGAAGGCTTTTTGCCGTCTCGGACTCAGGCCCGTCAATCTCGTCTACGGGCTCTGGCACACGAAACCAGGACGCTGGTATTTTATGAGTCATCACACCGGATTGTATCCAGCCTGGAGGATATGGCGGCAATCTTTGGGGTTAAACGAGAGGCAGTGGTGGCCCGGGAGTTGACCAAGCGGTTCGAAACCGTACTAATTGATGGCTTGTCGACACTTGCTAGCACTGTGCGAGATTCCCGATGGCAGCAAAAAGGGGAATTTGTGGTGCTGGTTAAAGGGGGAGAGCATGTGAGTACTTTTGATCAGCATCAATTGACCGCTATGATGGCGCGCTTATGTGTATACATGCCGAGAAAAAAAGCGGCCGAAATATTGGCTGAGTGGAGCGGGGAGAAGAAAAACCAACTCTATGGTCTCGGCATGGAATAAGCTTTCTGGTGACGATATCCTGGTTTTTGGAAAAATATTTCTGCTGCTCGGTGGCATCTACTCCTTTATAGATTAGATCGTGGGTTGCGTTTCACGTAATCGTCAGAGGATCAGGCCCAACCGATTTTATGTCAGGAAATCTATGCAAGCAATCAACAAAGCCGTCTGCAATCAATCAGCAGAGCAGTCGGATGATAGCAAGGGGTAGCTACCAGGGGCATTGTGCCTGAGTCCAACGTGTCGCCCAGTGGCGGGCCTCGCGTACATTTGCAGTTGATAGTTTTGAGGCGATATTGCTGCGTTCAGCCAGCGCCCGTTCATTGCCCTGTGCAGCCGCTGCGGTATACCACATCAAGGCGCTTTTGGCATTACTGTAGCTTTGGTCCCGCTGTTTGCCGGCGAGAATATTGGCCATTTCGAACTGTGCGTTGGCATATCCTTGCAATGCAGCACGGCAATACCAGTGCAGAGCAGTTCGGGTGGAATAGCCGCTACTGTTGCCGCAGCAGTATGATTGACCAAGATAATACTGGGCTTGGGCATTGCCATCATCGGCAGCCGCTTGCCATTGCTGGCGAATTTTCTGTAGTGGTTCCGGGGTTTGGGCCAAGGGGCCAACACAGCTGCCGAGCAGGCTGGCCAGAAGTGCGGTCAGTAATAAGCTTGTAGATCGTTTTCTCATGTGAGTTCCTCTGGTATGTGCGTCGGGACCGATTAGCGCATTGAATATTACGACACAAGAACGACAGCTTTGTGCTCATCTGTCTTTAATGGCAAAGCAATCAGGAACTCCGTGCCTCGGCCCGGCTCACTGATTACATCCACATAGCCATGATGGCTTTCAATAATTTTCTTGACAATCGCCAGCCCCAGGCCGGTACCGCCACTGCGCATGGAGAAAAATGGATCAAAGAGGCGTTTTAGTACATTTTTTGACATTCCACATCCATTATCCGTGATGTGGACCAGAATTTCCGGATGGTGGTTTTGCCAGATTTGCTCGGTCGCAACATTCAGCACACCACCGTTGGTCATGGACTGAATGGCATTGATAAAAATATTTCTCCAGACCTGCGAAATTTTTTCCGTGTCACATTCAACCTTGGAAAATGGTGATTTCAAGTCCAGCTCCAGTTGAATATTCGACTTTTCGAGGTCAAAGTGGATTTTCTGAAGAACTTGGGCCAGTGAATCATGTAGATCGTATTCATGCAGCTGGATTTGACTGGGCTTGGAATATTCCAGTATGGATGTCAGTAGATGTTCGAGTACCTTTACTTCTTCCAAAGCCAGTGCAAAATGTTCTCTCTCATTATCACGCACGCTGTTCCTGGAAGACAATATCTGCAGATTCATTTTAATAGTGGACAAAGGGTTACGAAAGTCGTGGGCAACCATTGTCGCCATCTCACCAATAACCCGCAATTGTTCGGACTTGGCGATTTGGCGTTGTAGTGTTTTGGTCTCCGTCATATCACGGGCAATGACTAACGTTTCTCCATCATCCAGCCTGGAAGCGGTAGCCATCACATCTCTGATTCTGCCATCTTCGGTACGAATACAAAATTCATTGATTTTGGTATTCAGCAAGCCTTCAATTTGCTGCGCCAAAGACTGCGGGTTCCTTTCCATATCCGTGGTGTCGTTATCGCCGTCTGTTACCACCAGACAAGTAAAAGGCAGACCAAACAGATCATCGGGCTGATAGCCCCAGATACAAATTCTGTCATTGATGAATTTATAATTTCCATGGATATCCAGAGTGATAATTACATCATTAGCAGATTTGAGGATGCTTTCCAGTTTATCCTTGGCTTGTTTGATCTCCTGGGCGCGTTCATCCACCAACACCTCGAGTTCATCATGATGGCGTTTCAACTCACGTTCCATGGCCCGCTTTTCAGTTACATCACGCTGTACGCCGAGGAGACTGACCGTTTTCCCTGCGGTATTTGAAACCGGGGAGACCGTCATCTGAGCGGTATAGAGCGTCCCGTCTTTCCTTTTGTTGATCAGTTCGCCGGTCCAGATACGATCATGCGAAATGGCGTACCACATTTCCTGATAGAGCTCATCAGGATTCATATTGCTTTTCCACTTGCTTGGTGTTTCTCCAATCAATTCCTCAGCCGAGTACCCGGTCAGTGCCTCGAAGGCCGGGTTGACAAAGAAAACCCGCCCTTTCAGCGAAGTCATGATAATCCCGTCACCAGCATGAATGACCGCATCAGCAAAATTATTCAGTTCTTGCTGAGTCTGAAGGATGTTGGCGGCCATGCGGTTAAATTCATTCGCCAGATCGCCAATCTCATCTTGTGAATCCACAACAATTTGGTGTTGCAAATCGCCAGTACCAATGAGTCTGGCACCCTGCTGTACCACCAGAATCGGCTTGACAATACGCTTTCCGGCGAACAAACCAATCGGTCCCAGTACTAACAACAGCAGGGTTCCCAGCCAGCCCACCTTCCACAGCAATGCCTGCAGTTCAGCATAGGTTTCTTTCGGATCCTGGGTGACCAGGGTGTGCCATTGCGGTGCACTCCCGGAGGCGATATTCAGTTTTTGTGCGATCTGTACCGGTGCGAAACCAATGATGGAATCGGTTCCGCCATGGCCGTCATTCTTGGCGATACTCCAGCCAGGTTTTGGTGAGGTAAGCATTTTGGTCAATGCGGGGTTAAACTTGTGCGCACCCAATGGGATGAATTTGCAGATCAATGGGGAACCCTCTCCACTTGCCAGCATGACGTGGCCGGTTTTCCCGATATGGAATTCATCAAATATTTTTCGAAATACCTTGGCGCGTAATGCGATGTAAGCCACACCGATTATTTGTTCGTCTTTAAAAATTGGCAATGCAAGTTCAATAACCTGGGCTTTGCTGGGAAAAACACTGCCAGTTGGCAGTATTTCACTCATAAAAAAACCTCTATGGCGCTGTACTGCCTGCCACCAGTCGGTATTGCGTAAGTCATACCGGGAAGGTCTTGTGCTGGCCGCCAGTACGGCCCCCTCACCGTCGGTAATGACAATGCCGACTACCATATCTTGGCGAAAATCAGAGATTGAGTGGAGATATTGGGCCAAATCACTATCCAGTACTTCCGAGTCAATATCGGAAGAGCCTGCCTGCCAGAGTTGTTCCTGGGTTTTGAGGTGCTGTTCGATCCATTGCTGGTCGACATGCTGATAAAAGGCTTGGGCCATCTCTTGCGCATTTAATGTTTGCGGATTGCGTACCAGGTCTTTGAGATGGCGATATTCTTCCAGTAGCGCAGCCTCAATCCTGTGGGCGGCGACTCCGGCTAATTCCTGGAAGTTGCTGCCGATAGTTGCTCGAACCGTTTGCACGCCGAAAATATTGGTAAGTACAAGACCTACGAGGAGGATCAATGATCCGATCAGTAAGAAATACAGTGCGATTCGATAGCGAATACTGCCTTGAATCGTGGCCATATTGCGGTAGGCAAGCAGCAGGTTTTTTTTACCGGTACTGTGGTTTGCATCCACTTTAGCATCGGTTTCCATCGAGGTATTCTCCAAAGCTTCTCCTTGAAGCTACGATTCCGGTGTTGATTAGGATAAGGAAACAACCAGTTGCCAGTTGGCATCAAACTTGCGAGGGCAGTCGGCAGGGTGGAGCTGATCATTATTATTGACCAGAAAATGCAGTGTAGTCCAATACAATGCAGTATGTTTGAAATATTGCTGTAACGAAATCGTTGTAACGAAATGTTCATATCCAGAGGAATCGTGTGTTGTCAAGCGGTCGACGTGTTGTCATTGTAGGTGGGGGCATCTCCGGTCTGTCGGCTGCTTTCTGGTTGCGCCAGGGTGGTATAAACGTGAAGGTGATCGAGCGCTGTGCACGGCCCGGAGGGGTCATACGCAGTGAACTGCTGCAGGGCTACACCATTGATCATGCGGCAAACTGCCTGATGAATTACCTTCCTGAGGTGAGCTACCTCTGCGAAACCGTGGGATTGTCCAATCACCAGGTATTCCGCCAGGACAGGGCTGAGAAACGCTATATGGTCAAACAAGGCCGGGTGGTCGAGGTACCTACCAGGGTACTGGATATCGTGAAATCCTCATACTGGTCTCCTTTGGCCAAGGTGCGTATGCTGCTTGAGCCATTAGTGCCTAAAGCCAGTCCGGCCACACAGGAAAGTGTTGCTAATTTTATCCGTCGTCGCTTCGGACGCGAAATGTATGAACGGGGTATCGAGCCGTTTATCGCCGGGACCCTGGCTGGGGATGCGGAGCGGGTATGTGCAAGAAGTGCTTTACCCCGGTTTTCCGAACTGGAAAATCAGTACGGAAGTATTATCAAAGGCGCCTTAATCAAAAAATTTCGCGGCAACCAGTCGACCTATCCCAAACATATTTTTTCATTCAAGGCTGGGATGGAGGCACTACCAGCTGCGATCGCTGGTTATTTGGGTGAGTCCATGCAGGTCGACAGTGAAGTTCAGACGATTGAGAGACAGGGGCAGCACTGGGTTCTGAAAATCACATCCGCCGACGGTATTGATACCCTCAAAGCCGATGCCGTGATCATGGCCACTCCGGCCACCGTAACGGCAAGCCTGCTGCAGCCGTTATCTGCATTGCTGGCGAGTCAGCTGCGAAGCATCGTTTATGCACCCATGGTGGTATTGACGCTGGGCTTCAATGCAGCGGATATTGACCACCCACTGGATGGCATTGGTTGTTTGATACCCGCTGTGGAAAGAAAGCAGGTGCTGGGTACGTTGTGGAGTTCAAGTTTGTTTGCACATCGGGCTCCGGCCGCAAAAGTTCTGCTCACCTGCTATATGGGAGGTATGCTGAATCAAGGTATTCTCCAGCACACAGACCAAGAGCTGTGCAGCCAGGTCCTACAGGAAATAAAACATTTGCTTGGTGCTCACAAAGAGCCTGATTTCGTTCGTGTGATCCGCCATGCCAGGGGATTGCCTCAGTACCATTTGGGCCATCAGCAACGGCTGCAGAGAATCGCTACTCAGCTACATCTGTTGCCAGGTCTGTATTTGACTGGAAATTATCTGGATGGAGTTTCTGTCCGAGATTGTATTTCCCGAGGTCGGAAGGTGGCACTGGATGTCGCAGAAGGATTAACTGGTGTAAACGACTTAAGGCATATCAGTGAATCGGTGGTATCCAGTGCTTCAAGAGCCGGTAGTACCCACTAAGATCGAAGTTGTAGCAGGCCTTTTCGGGCTAAGTGCATACAGCTGTGAACGGAACCTTGATTGGTGTATTCTCAGATAGCCCCCAAGTGAGTTGCTACTTGATCGTTGAGCAGAAAGGTCGTTGGATGACAAGGTTATTATGGATGAGGAGTGAAGATGCAGGAAATCCTGGTTGTTGATGACGAAGTTTCTATCTGTAAAACACTTGCCTTGCATTTAAAAAGTCAGGGTTATGCGGTGCAGTGGGTGAATACAGCCGGTGATGGGTTGGTCAAGTTGTCGGCAGTTGTTTTTGATGCAGTCATTCTGGATGTGCATCTACCCGATATGGATGGCTTGACCATGCTCCAGAAAATCAGCAAAAAGGGTCTTGATGTTCCGGTTATTATTATTACCGCCTTCCACGATCTCGAACTCACCGTCAAGGCAATGCAATACGGTGCGATTGAATTTATTCATAAACCGATAGATATCAGCGAGCTGGATGATGCACTGACCCGGGCTATGGGCAAGAAAGCCGACCAGGATATGATCGACCTTTCGGGTAAGGACATGGCGGGAACGGTAGTCGGATGCAGTCGCTCCATGAAGGAAGTATTCAAGACAATTGGTTTGGTTTCACAGTCCAGGTCAACCATTTTGATTGAGGGTGAAAGCGGTACTGGAAAGGAGCTGATAGCCCGTGCCATTCACGTCAATACACCGGAGTCAGCTGGGTCATTCATCCCGATCAATTGTGCGGCTATTGTCGAGACTTTGCTGGAGAGTGAACTATTTGGTCACGAAAAAGGCGCGTTTACGGGCGCG
>ENA-ORDP01001959-ORDP01001959.1-marine-sediment-metagenome-genome-assembly--contig:-NODE-1959-length-10506-cov-33.627691_pt1 | contig 10506 bp, 8 predicted proteins | sample MGYA00248627_ERZ508539 | MGnify/ENA primary metagenome ERZ508539 (study PRJEB26208, sample SAMN05571518) | marine sediment metagenome | biome: deep sea; feature: Hydrothermal vent; material... | reverse complement strand
TGATTAATTCGTTTTCCGTCATTCCGGCGTATGCCGGAATCCAGCGGTTTCAATGAGTTGGGATACGACCTTTGCCGGTATGACGAATTGATCAGCGCTTCCCTGGTTCCGGCGCGCTTGTGCTGACAGCGACCTGCACTTTTCCGCGCGCGGGGAGTGTGATATACAGAGAATCAGTCTTTGAAACAGATTGAGGAAAAGTAATGAAGCGAGCAGGCCTCATTCTAGCCACGCCGCCGCTGGCGGCTTACAAATTCGGTTGTGCCAGTTGTTGTGCCGCACCCATCGGGGTGTTCTGGATAACGGGTATTGTCAGTATTGTCTACGGCATTGTCGGTGGCCCGACTAACCTGATGGGTTCCAGCTGGAACACTATCGCTCTCGGCCTGGTGCTTTGGGGCATTGCGGCGGTGTGGGCGGCCATCACCACACGCAGCGCCGACGAAGACAGATGCAACAGGCGAAAAAACCGGCTACGCGACGAGATTCTCCCCGCAACAGACGAATCTGACCCATTCGATGAGGTGCGTAAAGCCCGCTAGCGTGTAACCACCTGCCGGTCAGCGATGGACAGGACTACAGCAGTGGTGCCAGCAAGTGCACGGTATTTTCAAAAAAGCGCTGCGACAACGGCCGCTGCCGGAGTGTAACCGGGTCAAGCGGATCGGCATATCACGAATCTGCGTAACCAGCTGGTTTCACCCATCCAGGAGAACGCGGTGGCCGCCGGTAACTATCAGACCTGGTCTCCGGTCTCTCCAACGTCCTTCCCTTTCTCTATCGCCATTAGGTCACCCTTGCTGACACCCAGCGCCAGTGCCGATGCACCCGCCACAAAGATGGAAGAGTAGGTACCTACAAATACACCAACAATCAGCGCCACCGCAAACGAATGAATAATATCGCCGCCAAGAAAAAACAGTGCTACCAGGACCAGCAAAGTCGTCAGGGAGGTCATGATGGTGCGCGACAGGGTCTGGTTGATCGACGCGTTCATGATCTGCTCCGCAGTCCCCTTGCGCATCTTGCGAAAATTTTCACGAATACGGTCGAATACAACGATGGTGTCGTTCAGCGAATAGCCGATAACAGCGAGAATAGCCGCCAGAACCGTCAGATCAAACTCTATTTGCGCCACCGAAAACACACCCAGAGTAATGATTACATCGTGAACCAGTGCAGCCACAGCACCAATCGAAAAGCGATATTCGAAGCGCAGAGCCACATAGATGAGGATACCGATCAATGCATACAGAACAGCAAGACCACCCTGCTCTGTCAACTCGTCACCCACCTGGGGTCCAACGAACTCGACACGACGCATCTCCACAGCTGCATCGGCATTCTTCAACGCCGTAAGCACTTCTTCGCTCAACTTCGCACTGGCCCGGTCCTTGCGCGGCGCAATACGGATCAGAACATCGCGCGATGTACCGAAATGCTGCACCTGCGCATCACCAAACCCGGCGTCATTCAGAACCTCGCGGATACCTTCAAGTTTGGCAGTTTCCGGGTAGACAACCTCGATCAGTGTCCCGCCGGTAAAGTCTATACCAAAGCTCAGGCCCCGGGTAAACAGGGAGACAAATGAAGCGATGATAAGAATTGCAGACAGGGTCATAGCATACTTGCGCATGCCCATGAAATCGATCTCGGTGTTTTTACTGAGAATACGCATTTGTTATGCCTCGCTTATACCGGCAGCCGCTGTAAGCGACGTCCGCCGTACATCAGATTAATCAATGCGCGTGTGCCCATGATTGCTGTGAACATGGATGTAATAATGCCCAGTGACAGGGTAACTGCAAAACCCTTGATCGGGCCGGTCCCAAAGCTGAACAACACGATAGCCGCTATCAGCGTAGTCACGTTCGCATCCGCGATGGTCGAAAACGCCTTGGCATAACCGGCATGGATGCTGGCCTGCGGTGTATTACCATTACGCAGCTCCTCACGAATGCGTTCAAAAATGAGCACGTTGGCATCAACTGCCATACCCACTGTCAGTACTATGCCCGCGATACCCGGCATGGTCAGCGTCGCCTGTAACATCGACAACAGCGCCACAACAAGCACCAGATTCATCGTCAGCGCCAGATCCGCAATCAGTCCGAACACCTTGTAATACAGCCCCATGAACACGAGCACCAGAATAAATCCGATAATGACCGACATGAAGCCCTGCTCAATGTTCTCCGCACCAAGGCTCGGACCTATAGTACGCTCCTCAACAATTCTGATTGGCGCCGCGAGGGCGCCGGAGCGCAACAGCAGGGCCAGTTCATGTGCTTCCTGCGGACTGTCAAGACCCGTGGTCTGAAACTGCCGGCTGAATACGCCCCTGATAGTTGCGACGCTGATAATTTCTTCAACTTTATGATAACTGATTACCGGCTTACCGTTCACCGTGCGGGTGGTGGATTTATTTTCGATGAACAGCACTGCCATCGGTTTCCCGACGTTTTTCTTGGTAAACTCCAGCATCTTGCGTCCACCCTTGCCATCCAGGGTAACCGAGACCTGCGGAGTCCCGCCGTCATGGCTAAAACCGGAACGCGCGTTGACGATCTGGTCACCGGTCGCGATGCTCCGGTTCTTCAACAGGTAATAGCGACCGTTACGGTCCTTGTACAGTTTCGAGCCAGGTGGAATCTTGCCGTTACGCGCCGCTTGTACATCGTGTTTGGTATCTACCGCGCGGTACTCCAGCGTCGCTGTCGCGCCAAGAATGCGCTTGGCGGTTGCCGTGTCCTGAACACCGGGCAACTGTACGACTACGCGCCGTTCTCCCTGCTGCTGAATGATTGGCTCAGCCACACCGAGTTCATTGACGCGATTACGCAGCGTGGTAATGTTCTGCTGCAAGGCAAGCTTGCGGATCTCCCTTGCTTCTTTTTCGCTCAGAGCAACTTCCAGAACGGCGCCTTCACCTTTATCCAGCTGTTTGAGCTGCAGGTCACGGTATTCGTTGTGAATCAGATCGGAGCCCTTGTCACGGTCCTCCGTGCTGCGAAACTTTATTACCAGCTTGTCGCCGACCTCCCGGATGCTGACATAGCGCACCTTGGCCTTGCGCAAGACAGTGCGCAAATCGGTGGAATAGCGCCGCACGGCATTCTGGATGGCAGCATCCATATCCACATCCATCAGGAAATGCACGCCACCGCGCAAATCCAGGCCGAGGTACATCGGCTGGGCATTTATCGCCTGTAACCAGGCCGGCGTGGACGGCGCCAGATTCAGGGCAACAGTGTAGTCCGGCCCCAGAACATCCTTGAACAGATCGGCGGCAGCCAGTTGGTCTTCGGTACCGTTAAAGCGCACCAGCAGACCCCTGTCAGTTTCTTCCATAGACTTGATAGCGATCCCTGCATCAGCCAGCTTGCTTTTCAGCAACGCCTGAACGGTGTCGCCGGTAACAGCATTGCGCCCGGCGGAAACCTGCACCGCAGGATCTTCACCGTACAGGTTGGGTAATGCGTAAAGTATCCCGATTGCTAACAGTACGACAATCAGCACATACTTCCAGGTTGGATACTGGTTCATGATTTAAACTGGCCCTGGTTCATTATTAATTACAGTTCTTTGGAAGTGCCCTTGGGCATCAGGTTAGCAATTGCCTGCTTCTGGATTTTGACTTCCACGTTGTCAGACACCTTGACCTGCACGAAGTTATCGCCAACCTGGGTGATACGACCCAGCAGACCGCCATTGGTCACAATCTCGTCACCTTTTGCAAGTTCCGAAACCAGTTTTTTATGCTCCTTGGCGCGCTTGGTCTGTGGCCGTATCAGCAGAAAATAGAACACGACAAAAATCAGGATAAGCGGCACAAAGCTCATGATCGGGTCTTGTGCGTCTGCGGGTGCGGCAGCCAAAGCGTCACTGATGAAAAAACTCATACCTAATTACCTTTTCCCTAAACCCCCGATCTGTACGATTCTGACGAATTCAGCCAGAGCCTGCAGAACGGGATCTCTCGAATTTTAAAGCGCGCCATTATGGCACAGCCGGCGTCAATTGGTGTCTTTTTGTATAAAATTCCGCTGCAAATTTGTCCACCCCGTCTTCCTCGATGGCCCGGCGCAGGCCGGACATGAGCTGCTGATAATAGTGCAGATTATGTACGGTATTCAGGTGGGCGCCGAGAATCTCGTTACATTTTTCCAGGTGATGCAAGTAGGCACGGCTGTAATTGCGGCAGGTATAACAATCACAATCCTCATCCAGCGGCAGCAAATCATCCCGAAAACGGGCATTGCGCAGCCGCAGGTTGCCACTGGCCGTAAACACATGGGCATTGCGCGCATTGCGCGTCGGTAGCACGCAGTCGAACATATCCACCCCGCGCAGCACCGATTCCACGATGTTCTCCGGCGTCCCGACGCCCATCAGGTAGCGCGGCCGGTCGACCGGCATGGCAGGATCCAGCGTATCCAGCACACGAATACGTTCCGCGTGAGGCTCGCCTACGGACAAGCCACCGATGGCGTAGCCCTCGAAGCTGATATCAGTCAGCCCCTGCAACGATTCCAGGCGCAGGTCGGGATACATGCCACCCTGCACAATACCAAACAGCGCTGCCGCCGAATCCCCGTGCGCCACACGACTGCGCCTTGCCCAGCGCAGTGACAACTCCATAGAGGCCCGTGCTTCATCAGTCTGCACCGGATACGGTGTACATTCGTCAAATATCATCACAATATCCGCGCCCAGCGCTCGTTGTACGGCCATCGACTCCTCAGGCCCCAGAAATACCCTGTCGCCGTTAATCGGGGAGCTGAAATGTACCCCCTGCTCGGTAATCTTGCGCATATCACCAAGACTGAACACCTGGAAACCCCCGGAATCGGTCAGGATCGGACCCTGCCAGTTCATAAAATCGTGCAGATCACCGTGCGCCCGGATGATATCCGTACCCGGGCGCAGCATGAGATGAAAGGTGTTCCCCAGCACAATTTGCGCACCGGATTCAGCGACCTGCTCCGGTCGCATTCCCTTGACTGTCCCGCAGGTCCCCACCGGCATAAAGGCCGGCGTATCCACCACACCGCGCTCAAAGGTCAAACGTCCGCGCCGCGCCCTGCCACTCGTGTTCAGCAATTCGTATTTCATTGCCGGGCGCCGCGCCGCAGAAACATCGCGTCCCCGTAACTGAAAAAGCGGTACTCCCGCTCAATCGCATGCCGGTAAGCATCCATCACCGCCTTATACCCCGCAAATGCACACACCAGCATCAACAAAGTCGAGCGCGGTAAATGAAAATTGGTTAACAGGGCATCAACCACATTAAACCGGTAGCCCGGCGTAATAAAAAGTTGTGTATCACCACAGTACGGCTTCAGTTCACCCGCTCGCGCTGCCGACTCCAGGCTGCGTACCACCGTAGTCCCCACCGCAACAACCCGACCACCGCGTATGCGCGCGGCCGCCACCGCATCACAGGCCGCTTGATCAACCTGTACAAACTCTGCGTGCATGACATGGTCGTCGAGGCGGTCCGCCCGCACCGGTTGGAAAGTACCTGCACCTACGTGCAGGGTCACAAAGGCCGTGTGAATATTGCGTGAATTAAGCCGTTCCAGCAGGCTCTCATCAAAATGCAGGCCTGCCGTGGGAGCTGCTACCGCGCCGGGATGCTCGGCATACAAGGTCTGATAATCGTCGCGGTCGGATCGATTGTCCGCTCGCTCTATATAAGGTGGCAACGGCACATGCCCATAATTTTCCAGCAATTCCAAAACCGGCGTGGCACCGGCAAACGACAACTCAAACAGGTCTTCCTTACGTCTCAGCACGTTTACCGGCAGCCCGACCTCACCTAACAGCAGCCCGCTGCCCACCCGCGGTGACTTGCCGGCGCGCACGTGCGCCAGCACCCGGTGTTCATCCAGCACCCGCTCTACCAGCACCTCGACCTTGCCACCGCTGGACTTGTGACCAAACAGGCGTGCCGGAATGACCCGGGTATTATTCAAAACCAGCAGGTCGTCATCATTCAGCAAATCAGGAAAATCCGTCATGTGGCGGTCGCGAACAATGCCATCTGGCGCCACTTCCAGCAGCCGGCTGCTGCTGCGTGGCCGCGCGGGCCGGTTAGCAATCAACTGTTCCGGCAGCTTGTAGTCGAAATCACTGGCGAGCATGGCGCGGCATGGTAGCACAGCGCCGGGGACCAACATTCTTGCGACTGGCGCAGGAATCCTTATACTGGCGCGCCTGAGCCGGGGTGGCGGAACTGGTAGACGCGCCGGATTCAAAATCCGGTTCTGGCAACAGAGTGTGGGTTCGATTCCCACCCTCGGCACCAAATCTGTTCGATCGCCCCGGGAGTTTTCATGGGAGACATCATGTCGGGAACCCGATTTACGCTGGAAGTCCAACCCCGAATCCCGGAAAAACTCGGGCGTCTCGAAGAACTGTCCAACGATTTGCTGTACAGCTGGGAACGTTCCGTTCGCTCGCTGTTCTTCCGCATGGATCCCGCGTTGTGGGATAGCTGTGGCCATAACCCCAAGTTATTCCTGCACCGTGTTTCCCAGCAGCGCCTCGATGAGGCGGCTGAAGATCGCATTTATATGGAGGCCTACCACCGGGCACTGACCAGCTACGACTCCTATCTCCAGGAGCACCAGCGCAAGAGTATCGATCCGCATCTCAGCCACAAAAAGGATCTGGTTGCCTATTTCTGTGCCGAATTCGGCCTGCACGAAAGCCTCCCGATCTACTCCGGTGGCCTGGGTATTCTTGCCGGAGACCATTGCAAGGCAGCCAGCGATCTCGGCTTTCCGTTTGTCGCCGTAGGTATGCTCTACCGCCAGGGCTACTTTATCCAGACTATCGACGAACACGGAAACCAGGTTGCGCACTACAACACAACTGACTTTGACCAACTGCCGCTGACCCCTGCCTGCAATGAGGATGGCGAAGAATTACGCGTCCAGGTTGATTTCCCCGGCCGCCCGGTACACCTGAAAATCTGGAAAGCCTGCGCGGGACATATTCGCCTCTATCTGCTCGATAGCGACCTGCCCGAAAACCAGGAAGCCGATCGTGCCATCACCTACCAGCTGTATGGCGGCGACATCAATACGCGTATCCAGCAGGAGATGGTACTGGGCATCGGTGGCGTACGCGCGCTGCGCACCCTGGGTCTTGAACCGACGGTCTGGCACATCAACGAAGGTCACGCGGCCTTCCAGGTGCTGGAGCGCTGCCGGGAACTGGTGGCATCGGGGCTGGACTACGGCAGTGCCATCGAACAGGTTGCCGGCGCCACGGTATTTACCACCCATACCCCGGTACTCGCCGGGCATGATATTTTTGATCACAGCCTGGTGGCCAGCTATTTCACTGACTATGCCGAACAACTCGGCTTGTCGATGGAACAGTTCCTGGCACTGGGCACCAACCCGTCCAGCCAGGGCAATTTCAACCAGACAATACTGGCGCTGCACGGCTCCCGCTTCCATAACGGGGTCAGCAAAATTCACGGTGAAGTCGCCTCGCGCATGGAAGCCTACATGTGGCCACAGATCCCCGAACACGAAAATCCCATGAGTTCGGTGACCAACGGCGTTCATGTACAGACTTTCCTGGCCAACGAATGGAGCAACCTGTACGACATGCGCTTTGGCATGCAGTGGCGCAATGAACTGTTGAACGAGGGCTACTGGGAACGCATCGACGAAATTCCGGATCACAGTTTCTGGAGCCTGCGCCAGTCGCTCAAATCGGAACTTCTCAACCAGGTGCGCCGGCGTGTGGTACTGCAATGCCGGCGCAACCGCTGTGGCGAAGCGCATATCGACCGCGTGACCCGCATGCTCAGTCCACACGAAGCGGATATCCTGACCATTGGTTTTGCGCGCCGCTTCGCCACCTACAAGCGCGCTACCTTGCTGTTTTCCGACCCGGAACGCCTGGCACGTATGCTGAACGATCCGCAGCGACCCGTGTTGCTGGTGTTTGCCGGCAAGGCGCACCCCAGCGATGTACCGGGACAGCAACTGATCCGGGTGATACACGAGTTCTCGCGCCGACCCGAATTCATAGGCAAGATCCTGCTGCTGGAGGGCTACGACCTGTCGCTGGGACGCAAGCTGGTGTCCGGTGTCGATGTCTGGCTGAACACCCCGGAATACCCGATGGAAGCCAGCGGGACATCCGGGCAGAAAGCCGGCATCAACGGCGTGATCAATCTCAGTGTGCTGGATGGCTGGTGGGGCGAAGGCTACAACGGTGAGAACGGCTGGGCCATTACACCACATGACCAGCACTACGATGCTGCGTTCCGCAACCAGGAAGAAGCCACCGAACTGCTGGATATTGTCGAACACCAGGTGATACCGCTCTACTACGACCGCAACGGCCATGGCTTTTCCGAAGGTTGGGTACGGATGTCCAAAGCTTCCATGAAATCCAGCCTGCCCCAGTTCAATTCACAACGCATGGTGATGGACTACGTGGAAGGCTTTTACGGACCGGCGGCAAAACAGGGACGGGCACTGACAAAAAACCGTTCTCGCGGCGCAAGGGAACTGGCTGACTGGAAGGCAAAAATCCGCCGGCTGTGGCCGTCCGTTTCCCTGAGACGTATCGACGACATTACGCAAGCCGTAACAGCCGGCGACAAGGTGATTATCCAGGTTGTTGCACAGCTCGGTGACCTGTCACCAGATGATGTTCGTCTGGAATGTGTCATCGGCATTGAAGACGAGCACCGTGTTTTCCAGACCAGCGAATATTTCGGCTTCAGGGCCAGCGAAAAACTGGATTCGGGTGAAACACTTTTTGTGCTCGACCTGGACCCGCCCTTGCCCGGTCTGCAGTTCTACCAGATTCGTATGTACCCCTGTCACGAGCTGCTTAGTCACCGTTTTGAAATCGGCTGTATGATCTGGCTGTAAATAATACCCGCCAACACACATTGTAGGAGCGCCGCCCTTCGGCGCGAATGTCGGTAATAAAAAACCGATCGCGCCGAAGGGCGGCGCTCCTACAGTTTTCGGCCATCCCGCATACCGGGGCGTCTACAGGTTCGCCCATGTTTCATCAATGGTGTTGTCAGCCGTGCCATCACCATTTGTGTCAATTTGAAGCTGGACCGTGTTGCCATCGGCATTGGCGATCAGTTTGACACTGGTACCGTTAGCGCCCACGCAGGTCGCTTCACCGCCGGTAGGATCCAGTGTCCCCACACCGGTAAAGGGTACGTTCGTTGTCACGCTCACCGAGCCACCGATACCCGAACTGCTGATGGTACCGTTTACCGAGATGGTATAGGCCCCGCTGGCCTTGTTTTCTATTTCGTTGATGACGAAATCCGTCAGTATCAGGGTATCGCTGCTCGTAACAATTTTTATACCGTTGCCGTTGAAGGAGGACGTAAAGGTCACGTTGTCACTGGTCAATTCCTGTAACGTCACATCGCCGTTCATCAAGACCGTTTCACCATCGACAGTAACCGACAGATTGCTGGTCCGTATGCGGAAACTGAAAGAGAAAGGTGCTACGTCGTTAGTGAAACCACCGGTTATTACAACATTGTCTACCGTCAGGCTGCCGCTCATCACGACGCCGTCAAAAATGCAGCTGCTGGAAGTTACGGACAAGCTGTCGCCTGTGGACAGGTCCTGACTGTTGTCGGTGTCGTTGAAACTGCCACTGAAAGTCCCGCTATCGCACGGCTGACCGTTGATCTGCACTACTGCCGCCGCTCGTACCCCGGAAGTCCCGCTGCTCAACAAACCCGGTGTCCGCCGGATCCGGGTAAGCAGCGCATCAAGAAGGTTTGTACCAGCGGATTGCGTACCGTCCGCCGATGCGGCAAACACACCCGCCACCCCGCCACCGCCGCCGCTCAGATCATCGGTTGCCTCGAAGGTGGCGCCAGCCACCTTCGGCGCGTTGGCCGCGGTAACGGTAACCGGAGCGCTGGCAGTAACTACGGAGGTTGAACCCCCACCGTTCCCGCCACCGCCGCCTCCACAGGCTGCAAGTACCGCAATGGCACTGGTCAGAACAAACCTGTTAAATACTGCGGCGGGCTTTGGCATGACAATCACCTTGTTTAGAGCAATCACAGTTTACTTCATTCAAGTGTAGCGGTGCAGTTTTCGGTCATTTATAGGTGAAGCTTTAGCGTTTGTGACAAAAAGACGTCAGTGGACTGAACGCTACAACGTAATAAAATACAATAAGTTAATATGAAACAATCAGTCGCGTCCAGACAACCGGATTAACGCTCAGACTCGTACTCGTCATAGCGAGGCAGGTCATCACACAGGATTTCCCAGTTGGCTTTGGAACTCGCGAAAATGTGAGCGGAGGGACGTTCTTCAATATCAGAGGTAATCGTCCCCAGTCGCACACGCACCTGCCCGGGTCGCGCAGTATTCTTGCTGAATATCGGTGAGCCGCAACGCTTGCAGAAATATCGGGTCTGACCGGAATGGCACTAAGTTAAGCCTTAAATGCACGTATTCCCGTCATTCCGGCGCAGGC
>ENA-ORDP01001958-ORDP01001958.1-marine-sediment-metagenome-genome-assembly--contig:-NODE-1958-length-10509-cov-6.876315_pt1 | contig 10509 bp, 11 predicted proteins | sample MGYA00248627_ERZ508539 | MGnify/ENA primary metagenome ERZ508539 (study PRJEB26208, sample SAMN05571518) | marine sediment metagenome | biome: deep sea; feature: Hydrothermal vent; material... | reverse complement strand
GGTTTCTGGGCGGATGTGTCCACCGAAACACTAGCACACACCACATTTAAAACACTGGTCGTTGCAACGGTGGTGAATTTAGAAAAAGCACTTACCCCGATCACCCGCCTGGGTGGGCATTTAGTGAGTGGCCATGTGGACGGCGTGGGCGAAATTGTTTCGCGTAAAATTGTTGGCCATTCGGAGCAATTTAAAATTAAAGCACCGGATAGTTTGGCGAAATACATTGCCAGGAAAGGCTCGATTTGTGTCGAAGGGATTAGCTTAACGGTTAACGAAGTAAAAGGTGCGGAGTTTGATTTAAATATCGTGCCGCATACACTGGAACAAACCAGTTTGCAGCAATTAACGAGTGGTTCCAAAGTGAACCTGGAAGTGGATTTAATCGCACGGTATTTAGAACGGCTGGTATTAGGCGAACAGGCGGCCAACGCAGAACTGGATACGGGAAATATTAATTTAGAATTTTTAGCGCAACATGGGTTTATGAAGTAATTATAATGGCACTCAACACAACAAAAGAACTGATAGACGATTTTCGTCAAGGTAAAATGATTATCCTGATGGATGATGAAGATCGCGAAAACGAAGGCGATTTAATTATGGCTGCCGATCATGTGCGTGCGCAAGACATTAATTTCATGGCCCGTTACGGTCGTGGACTCATCTGTATGACGATGTTGAAAGATCGCTGTGAGCGTCTGCGCCTGCCGTTGATGGTGAATGAAAACAACGAAGCCAATTCCACCAACTTTACCGTTTCGATTGAAGCCGCAGAAGGCGTGACCACCGGTATTTCGGCCGCCGATCGCGCCGTGACGATTCGCCGGGCGGTGGCGGCGGAAGCCAAACCTTCGGATCTGGTGCAACCGGGTCACGTTTTCCCCCTGATGGCACAGCCTGGCGGCGTTCTGACTCGCGCAGGCCATACTGAAGCGGGTTGTGATTTGGCGCGCCTGGCCGGGCTGGAACCGGCCTCGGTGATCGTTGAGATCCTCAATGAAGATGGAACCATGGCGCGTCGTCCGCAACTGGAGAAATTTGCCGCCGAGCATAATCTTAAAATTGCGACTATCGCCGACTTGATTGAGTACCGCCTGCTGAATGAAAAAACCATTGAGCATGTTGCGCGTTGTGAGATGCCTACCGAGTTTGGCAGCTTTCACCTGCATGCCTATCGCAACCTGATTGATGGCCAGGTGCATCTGGCCCTGGTCAAGGGCGATCTGGAACCCGGTGTGCCGATTCTCGTGCGTGTCCATGTGGAAAGCTGTCTTTGTGATATGTTCGGCAGTCAGCGCCAGGATTGCGGCTGGCCTTTGCGTGATGCGCTTAAGCGTATAGCCGATGAAGGCGTGGGTGTCGCCATCATTCTTCGTCTGGCCAATGAGTCGGAGGCTATTATCAGCCGCATCAAAAATTATAGTTTGCAGGATGAAGGCACCGATCTGCCTCGCAGCGATGCGGGAGAGGACTTGCGTACCTTCGGAATTGGCGCGCAGATTCTGTCTGATCTTGGCATTACCCATATGCGAGTCCTCAGTGCGCCGAAGAAAATGCATGCTCTTTCCGGTTTTGGTCTGAATGTGGTTGACTATGTGCATGACTGAGTTATAACTTTTAAATTAACCTTTTCGGGTATAATCCCCTGCTGCTCGCAGCAAAAAACGGTAGGATGGGTAGAGCGAAGCAAAAAAAACGGTAGGATGGGTAGAGCGAAGCGAAACCCATCAGCAGGCTTATTTGTTGGGTTTCCCTACTGAACTTCGCGCTTCGCTCTACCCAACCTACAACTTAATACCCCGCAGCAAGCTGCGAGGTAGTTCTTTTTTGGACGAATAAAATGAAAAACATTAAAACGATAGAAGGCGGGCTGATTATCGATGGCACACGTTTTGGCATTGCCGTCGCGCGGTTCAACAGCTTTGTGGTTGAGAGTTTGCTGGAAGGCGCCATCGATACCCTGAATCGGCATGGGGCGAATGAAAAAAACATTGAGATCGTGCGTGCTCCCGGCGCGTTCGAATTGCCGCTGGTAGTGCAACGCATGGCGGCCAGCGGTCACTACGACGCGGTAATTGCATTAGGCGCGGTTATTCGTGGTGGTACACCACATTTTGAATACGTTGCCGGTGAATGTGTGAAGGGACTTGCCCAGGTGATGATGCAGAAAAATATTCCGGTCGCTTTTGGGGTACTGACGGTGGATACCATTGAGCAGGCGATTGAACGTGCCGGTACCAAAGCGGGTAATAAAGGCGTGGAAGCGACGATTTCGGCGATCGAAATGGTCAATCTTCTGAATCAGATTAACTGATCAGTCCGGCAGGAAACCAAATAAGAGATTATGAAGTTAAATAGTCGTACGCGCGCCCGCCGTCTGGCCATGCAGGGAATTTATGAATGGCAGATGTCGAATAACAATATCGGCGATATTGAAACCCGGTTGCTAATCGACAGTAATGCAAGACATCTTGATCTCGAACTTTTTCGAGAGTTGCTGCTCAATGTGCCAAAAGAGACCGATGAACTGGATATGCATATTTCTGAATATACAGATCGGCCTATGGCTGCACTTGATCCGGTTGAATGCGCCATCCTGCGCCTGGGCGCGTATGAGCTTCTGCGGCGACCGGCGGTGCCTTATCGGGTGGTGATTAATGAAGCCGTTGAACTGGCCAAAACCTTTGGCGCCGAAGCCGGACACAAGTATGTGAATGGTGTGATGGACAAACTGGCAGTTAAATTACGTAAACAGGAAGTTGCAGAGCGTTTAAAAAATAAAGCCTGACTATAAACATTGGGTGGGCTAAATCCATGTCGAAATAATAAAGAGGCTGCTATGCCGGATTCCGAGTTCGAGATCGTCAACCGGTATTTTGCCAGCCAGGCATTTGGCGGCGAGGACATTATTCTCGGGATGGGTGATGATGCTGCGGTTGTTTCTATGCCCGCCGATAAACAGCTGGTGGTGTCTATCGACACCCTGATCAGCGGAGTCCATTTCCCGCTACCGACCTCGGCCGAGGATATTGCCTGGAAAGCACTGGCGGTCAACCTCAGTGATCTGGCCGCGATGGGGGCAAGTCCTGCGTGGTTCACGCTTGCGCTGAGCCTGCCGGAAGCCAATCATAACTGGCTGGCGGCTTTTAGTGAGAGTCTGGCGGATATTTCTTCAGCCTACCGCATTCCACTGGTCGGCGGTGATACCACGCGCGGCCCGCTCAGTGTCACTATTCAGGTGGCCGGTTATGTGGAGCCGGGCCGGGCATTGTTGCGATCCGGCGCTAAAGTAGGCGATCAGATCTTCGTCACGGGCAGTATTGGTGATGCCGCACTGGGCCTGTATCTGTTACAGCGACAGTCTGAGAGCCAGGTCGGGACAGACTATCTGAGCCGAGATCTCATCCGGCGCCTGAATCGGCCACAGCCGCGCATTGAAATGGGACAGGCGCTACAAGGAATAGCCAACGCCTGTATCGATATCTCGGATGGCCTGTTTGCCGATCTTTCACATATCCTTAAAGCGAGTGCGGTAGGCGCACGCTTGCACCAGGCGCAGATCCCTCTGTCTGAGGCGGCGCAGCAATTTCTGTCAGAAAATCCGCCGCTGCGGTCAACGATTTACAATCGCGGCGATGATTATGAACTGTGTTTTTGCGTGCCGGCAGAAAAATGCGGGCAAATGGAGACGATGGCAAAAGAGCAGTATTGCAGGCTAAGCCATATCGGTGAAATCGTATCAGGTCATGATTTGCAACTGTTCGATGCGCAAAACAATCTGCTTGATTATCGTCATGATAGCTATGATCACTTTATGACAAAGCAGGAGTAAGGAAGCTGTGCGTCCATCAGCCGTTATGTTGCGTAATCCGGTGCATTTTCTGAGTCTTGGATTTGGCAGTGGTCTGTTTCCCGTCGCACCCGGTACCGCCGGTACCCTGGCGGCCATTCCGGTTTATCTTTTGCTGGCGAGACTGGATCTATCGACTTATCTGGCCGTGACGTTGTTGATGTTTGCTATCGGGATTTACCTGTGCGATATCACTTCCCGAGAGCTGGGGGGGGAAGATCACCCCGCCATTGTCTGGGATGAGATCGTCGGTTATCTTGTTACCATGATTGCAGTACCGCCGAAAATAGAATGGCTGATTGCAGGCTTCCTGTTATTTCGACTGTTTGATATTTTTAAACCCTGGCCGATTCGAGTACTGGATCACAGTGTCAAAGGAGGTCTGGGGATTATGCTGGACGATGTACTCGCGGGTGTTTTTGCGGCATTGATACTGCATTTTTTTATTTCATGATTTAACGCGGAGAAATAATATTTTTTTGCTTGTGTACGCCGCGTTTATGCGGAAAACCAGGACCCCTGTTCCAGGAGTTAGTATGCCGATTAAAGCAGTCGCATTAACCTTGATGTTCTTTTTGTCATTATTATCAGTAACCGGCACAGCGGCGCCTGCTGATAACCGCGAAACCATTATGGTGCTTGGGCTGTTCAAGGATCGAGCGGTCATTCGCATCGGCGATCAGCAGCGCATACTGCGTGTGGGAGAGACGACACCGGAAGGTGTAAAACTAATCGAGGCGGACAGCGAGAAGGCGGTGCTGGAGTTCAGAGGCAAAAAAAATACGTATTTTCTTGGTCAGCAAATCAACAGCCACTTCAAGAAGGCGGTGATAAAAGGTGAAGCGAATATCTGGCCGGTGAACGGTATGTATCTGGTGGGCGGTGCGATCAATGGTCAGCCGGTAAAATTCATGGTGGACACGGGTGCCAGCTGGATTTCCATGAACAGCCAGCATGCCCGGCGCCTGGGCCTGGATTACCGGGTTTCCGGCAAACGTAGTTCGGTATCAACGGCAAGTGGTGTGGCGCAGGTTTTCCTGATCAATCTTGACCGGGTCAGAGTAGGGGATATCGTACTCCATCAGGTTAAGGCGGCCGTACTGGAAGGACATTCTCCCACTAATATATTACTGGGCATGTCATTCCTGGATCGGGTCGATATTCAGCGCAAAGGGCAAATGATGACCCTGAAGAAAAAGTGGTAGGGATGGTCGCTAGTCCTGTAGGTTGGGCTGAGTAAAAACGAAGCCCAACAATATTATTAAGAGACGAGCGGTCAGGGACGAGTAGCGGGTAAGAACGTGGGGCAGGCTTACCCGCCACCAGCCGCAGGTATATTAGTAAAATCTGCGTTCTGACCCCAGTTCATGCAGTTCATGCGTTCTGACCCCAGTTCAGTTTCCGTGGTCTTTATCCTTTTCGATCAACGCATAGGCGGAATGGTTGTGAATGGACTCGAAGTTTTCCGACTCCACCACATAGGCGCGGATGCGATCATCCTGGTTCAGGCGTGCGGCCACATCACGTACAGCGTCTTCTACAAACTTGGGATTGTCATACGCGCGCTCAGTGACCATCTTCTCATCCGGGCGCTTAAGCAGGCCATAGAGTTCGCAGGAGGCTTCCTGCTCGATGAGTTCGATCAATTCTTCGACCCAGACGAAGTCATTGACCCGGGCGGTGATGGTGACATGGGAGCGCTGGTTGTGCGCGCCACGATCCGAGATTTTCTTCGAACAGGGACAGAGACTGGTGACCGGCACGATCACTTTGATAGTCATGATGTGTTTGCTGTTATGGATTTCGCCGATAAAACTGACATCATAATCCATCAGGCTCTGCACGCCTGAGACCGGGGCGGTTTTGTTTATAAAGTAGGGGAAGCTCATTTCGATATGGCCGGATTCGGCTTCCAGCAGTTCCGTCATTTCACTCATCATTTCCTTGAAGGACTTGACCGAGATGGCCCATTCGTGACTATTCAGAATTTCGACGAAACGGGACATGTGGGTGCCCTTGAAATTATGCGGCAGATTCACATACATGTTGAAATTGGCAATGGTGCGCTGTTCGCCGCCGCTGCGATCGAGAATACAAACCGGATGGCGAATGTTCTTGATGCCGACTTTGTTGATGGGCAGTTGGCGGGTGTCTTCACGGTTCTGTACGTCTTCAATCGGTTTTGTTGCCTGGCTCATGCCATTATTCCTCGGTATAGGTGACGCAGGCGCGCTCGGTTTCCCACAGGGTCACACATGCTACGCGAATTACGTCAGTATTTAAGATGGTGGACAGCTCACGGTACAGCCAGGCCGCAATGTTTTCTGATGTCGGGTTCTGCTTGTCAAACGGTGCCAGTTCATTCAGGTTCTGATGATCCAGGCGATTAATCAGTTTGTTGGTCGCCTGCTTGATCAGTTTGAAGTCCAGTCCCATGCCAATCTTGTCCAGCCTGCTTGCGCTGATTTCCACTTCCACTTTCCAGTTGTGGCCATGCATACGACTACAGGAACCTTCATAGTTACGAAGGTAATGGGCGGCGGCAAAATCCGTGAGGATTTTCATTGTGTAGTGAGCGGTCATGATGATACTTGACTAAAAAACTAGGACTTTAGGCGACTGTGGAGCGTTTTGCAAGGGGGTGAACTTCAATAAAATTTTCAATGTGGCGGATTATACCACTACTGGACAAACCTGCATCGGCCAAAAGCTCTTCGCGGCTGGCCTGTTCCATGAACACATCAGGCAGCCCCATGTTAAGTACAGAAATCGACAGTGGTTGCGATATCAGACACTCGTTCACCGCACTGCCCGCACCGCCCATTATGGCGTTATCCTCGATAGTGACTAACAGATCGTGGTGGTTGGCCAGTTCCAGCACCAGTGCGCTATCCAGCGGTTTGATAAAACGCATATTCGCCACGCTGGCATCAAGCTGTTCGGCAGCGACCAGCGCATCGGCGAGTGGGGCGCCGAATACCAGCAGGGCGATGCGTGTGCCTTTGCGTACGATTTTTCCTTTACCGAGGGGCAGGGCGGTCATCTTTTGACGGATTGCCGCGCCCGGTCCCTTGCCCCGTGGGTAGCGCACCGCTGCGGGGCCGTCATGCTGAAAACCGGTATAAAGCATCTGTCGGCACTCGTTTTCATCAGCCGGGGCCATGATGGTCATATTGGGAATCGCGCGCAGGTAGCTCAAATCGAAACTGCCCGCATGTGTGGGGCCGTCGGGGCCAACGACCCCGGCGCGATCGATGGCGAAGAGTACGGGCAGGTTCTGTAAGGCAACATCGTGGATTAACTGATCATAGGCCCGTTGCAGAAAGGTGGAATAAATAGCGACCACGGGCTTGAGACCGTCACAGGCCATACCGGCCGCCAGAGTGACGGCATGTTGTTCGGCAATGCCGACATCAAAATAACGGCGTGGAAACTGTCTGGAAAAGTCCATCAGGCCGGAGCCTTCGCACATGGCCGGGGTAATGCCTACCAGACGGGGATCCTGTTTTGCCATGTCGCAGAGCCAGTCGCTGAAAACTTTTGTGTAGGTGGGCGCACTGCCAGGTTTCTGTTCCAGATCGCCCGAACCCTGATCAAACCGGCCCACGCCGTGGTAAGCGCTGGGGTTATCCTCAGCAGGCGGGTAACCCTTGCCCTTGGTGGTGACTACGTGCAGAAACTGTGGTCCCTTCAGATGTTTCAGATTTTCAAGCGTTTTGATCAGGGTATCCAGATCATGCCCGTCGATGGGGCCGATGTAGTTGAAACCCAGCTCTTCAAACAGAGTCCCCGGTACCACCATGCCTTTTACGTGTTCCTCGGCGCGGCGCGCCAGTTCCCAGACCGAGGGCATGACGCCCAAAACCTTTTTGCTGCCCTCGCGCATGCTTGAATACAATCGTCCAGAGAGCATGCGCGCCAGGTGGTTGGACAGCCCGCCCACATTGGCGGATATGGACATGTCGTTGTCGTTCAGCACCACCAGCAGGTTGGCATCCAGATCGCCCGCATGATTCAGCGCTTCAAAGGCCATACCCGCCGCGAGTGCGCCGTCGCCGATAATCGCCACCGCGCGGCGCGCACTGCCGGTTCTGGCGGCCGCCAGGGCCATGCCCAGCGCGGCGCTGATGGAGGTGCTGGAGTGGCCCACGCCAAAGGCGTCGTATTCACTTTCGTTGCGGCTGGGGAAGCCGCAGAGACCGTGTTTGACCCGCAAATCCGGCATCCGATCACGCCGTCCGGTAAGTATCTTATGGGGATAACTCTGGTGTCCCACGTCCCAGACCAGGCGATCCTCCGGGGTGTCATAGACATAGTGCAGGGCGATAGTCAGCTCTACCGTGCCCAGCCCGGCCGCCAGATGACCGCCAGTCTTGCTGACTGAACGGATCAGAAACTGGCGTAACTCAGCGCTCAGGGTTTTCAGCTCGGGCAGTGAAAGTTCTCGCAGGCTGACGGGATCGTCGATTTGGTTCAGGAGAGGGAAGTCGGTGGCTTTGGGCATGGATGACAGATATCAGTGACTTGGCTTGAAGGGGATAGATCGGTCGATCTTCGTCTTATTGACTCTAACTTGCAAGTGAATCAGGGATTTTCGTACAATGAATAAACTAAAAAAAACCACAAACAAGGGATCATGCAAAGCAGTATGACAACGCTGTTCATCACGCTGGTAACCGCGTTGTTATTTGACCGCCTGCTGGGCGAGCCACGTCGCGCTCACCCCCTGATCGCGTTTGGCCGTCTGGTGCAGTGGCTGGAAGCGCGTCTGTATGCGGGGAATGCTTTCGTTTGGGGACAACGGTTGCGCGGCGGTCTGGCGGTTGTCCTGCTGCTGGCGCCTCTGACCATACTCGTGTGGTTTATCAGCCAAGGGCATGAAATTGCCTTGCTGGTAAATGTGCTGATCCTGTATCTTGCAATCGGTGCGCGCAGTCTTGTCGAACACGCCTGCCAAGTACGCGATGCTTTGCTGGAAAAAAACATGCCGCTTGCGCGTACCCGCACCGGCTATCTGGTAAGCCGGGATACGGCGAAGATGAATACGCAGGATATGGCGCGTGCGACCATCGAGTCCACACTTGAAAATGGCTGTGATGCGTTGTTTGCACCGCTATTCTGGTTCCTGATCGCAGGCGCGCCGGGCGTGCTGTTTTATCGCCTGGCCAATACCCTGGATGCCATGTGGGGCTATAAAACCTCGCGCTATCGTGACTTTGGCTGGGCGGCGGCGCGCCTGGATGATGTATTGAATTTTATCCCGGCGCGCTTGACGGCATTCAGTTATGCCTGCACCGGAAAATTTGTCAGCGCCATACACTGCTGGTCTACCCAGGCGGGGGAGTGCGCCAGTCCCAATGCCGGACCGGTGATGGCGGCGGGCGCGGGCGCACTGTCTTTACAACTGGGTGGCCCGGCGGTTTATCATGGTCAGGCGCAGGATCGTCCGCAACTGGGAACAGGCTCGCTTCCCGAAGCAGACGATATCGATCAGGCGGTGAACCTGCTGCGGCGCAGTCTCGGATTGTGGTTGGCGTTACTGACGCTGGTCTGGGGAGGGCTGCAATTTGCTTGAACACGGTGGCAAGCTGCGTCATGCGGCACAGCGTTATGGTATTGCTCTGGATCAGTGGATGGATTTGTCCACCGGTTTGAATCCACAGGCCTGGCCGGTGTGTGATATTCCCACCAGCGCCTGGGCGCGTCTACCTGAAGACGAAGATAGTCTGATCGAAATCGCACAACACTATTATGGCGCGGCGAATTGTCTGCCGGTTGCCGGTTCGCAGGCGGCGATTCAGATCTTACCGCGCTTGTATACACAGCATAAAAATACACTTCGTGTCGGTATGCTTACGCTGGCCTATGCCGAACATGCCCATGCCTGGCAAAGTGCGGGCTTTAAACTTATCCTGCTGGCCGCCGATGAGATCGAGACGTGGCTAAACCAGCTTGATATATTGCTTGTCGTTAACCCCAATAACCCCACCGGACATACCTTTGAATCGGCACAATTGTTGAACTGGCATCAGCAACTTTCTGCACGCGGCGGCAGTCTGATCGTGGATGAAGCTTTCATGGATCCGACACCGGAAAAATCTTTGACGCCGTATACTGCTCAGAAAGGATTTGTTGTGCTGCGATCTCTAGGCAAGTTTTTCGGTCTGGCCGGGGCCAGGGTTGGTTTTGTTTTTGCCGAGCCGGGTTGGCTGGATCGTCTTACGGAACTTCTCGGACCGTGGCCGATAAGCGGGCCTTCGCGCATGATTGCTGCGGCCGCCCTGGAAGATCGAATCTGGCAGGCGGACATGCGTAAAAAACTGCAGCGACAGGGTCAACGTCTTGCACATTTATTGACAGATAACGGCCTGCCTGTATCGGGCGGCACGGCCCTGTTTCAATGGGTGGAAACAGCGCAGGCCGAATCTGTTCATCAGCAACTCGCACGCCAGGCCATTCTCACCCGTTTATTTACGCAGCCGCGTAGTTTGCGTTTCGGTTTGCCTGCGGATGAACAACAGTGGCATCGTCTTGAGAGGGCGTTAATCGAACTGGATTACACGGACGAAGGTTCAGACAGTTTGTGCGAAGTAGCGGGTCGATGAGTATTCTGATGATCCAGGGCACGACTTCGGATGCGGGTAAAAGTATGCTGG
>ENA-ORDP01001957-ORDP01001957.1-marine-sediment-metagenome-genome-assembly--contig:-NODE-1957-length-10517-cov-4.311795_pt1 | contig 10517 bp, 9 predicted proteins | sample MGYA00248627_ERZ508539 | MGnify/ENA primary metagenome ERZ508539 (study PRJEB26208, sample SAMN05571518) | marine sediment metagenome | biome: deep sea; feature: Hydrothermal vent; material... | reverse complement strand
AAGCATGGCGCCTTTTACAGCCGATTGTAGCAGAAATGGATTTTTAGAGGCTCCCATTAATCAACCACCCCGGCAAAATTAACACGAGTAGATTCTAAGCGCATACATTTAAGTATACAGTAGTTCAACACACGGTTACTGTTTCACAAGATTTTTTTAACGCGCGGCGCCGCCTTTTGCTACCATGAATTTTATGGCATTGAAAAGTCTCGAAATAAATCCCAGCGTCCTTATCGTCAAGCCATCGGCTCTTGGCGATATCGTCCATACTTTCCCGATAGTCCGGGCGATAAAACGCTCCATCGAAAACGTGTCTATCGACTGGGTTGTCGCTGGCGGCTATTCGGATCTGGTGCGCATGTCGCCCCATGTCAGCGAAATTTTTCCTTTTAAAAGAAAAGAGTGGGGCAGGTTGTGGAAAAGATCTACTGTAAAAGAGGTTTTCGGCTTCATTAAGGATATCCGCCAGCGCGAATACGGCGCCGTCCTCGATTTGCAGGGCCTGCTCCGCTCCGGGCTCATCACATTTCTAGCTCGCTCCGATCTGAAGATCGGTTTTAAAAACGCAAGAGAAGGGGCTACTGTTTTTTACAACAGAAAAATCCGCGCGCCCGATCATGGCGTCCACGCTATCGACCGTTATTTTTCCGCCCTCAGCGGGCTCGATATCGGCCTGTCCGGGCCTGTCGGCTATGATCTCGATATACCAGCCAAAGAGAGCCTCTGGGCCGATTTGAACACCCCTGGCGAGCCTTTTGCGGTCATAAACCCCAACTCAAGATGGGAGACCAAACGCTGGCCTGCGGAAATGTTTGGCCGGCTGGCGGTCGAGCTTTACAAAAATGAAGGGTTGAGATGCGTTATTGTCGGCGGACCTGATGATATTGAAAGAGGAAAAGCCGTAGCTCAATCGGCTGGAGAGAGCGCTATCGATCTTACGGGACAAGGTAGCGTTGTCCATCTTGCCGCACTACTTAAAAAAGCGTCGGCGCTGTTTTCCAACGACTCAGGCCCTTTGCATCTGGCGGTCGCCCTCGGAACCGCCTCGGTTTCAATATTCGGCCCGACCGACCCGTCGATGACAGGGCCATACGGCCCGGGCCATGCGGTCGTCCGGCGAAACCTCGACTGCTCCCCTTGCTTTAAAAGGCGCTGTCCATATAATCATGAATGTATGAGCCAAATCGGAGTGGAGGAATTAATCGAGGCGTGGCGAGGCCTGAAACCTGAGGTGGACTAGTTTGGACGAAGCTTTATTCAGAGTGTTTAACAATGCGCTGTCCGGGCCTTACATAGGCTGGCTGATGGTTAAGATAACCACACCGGAAACATGGATAGCGCCGGGGATATTAATGTGCGTTGCGTTGGTTGCGGTTGACCGCAAAAGAGGCCTTGTGGCGATTGTCCTGGCCGCTATCGTGGTGAGCCTGGGAGATTCTGTAACCACTCATGGATTAAAGCCGCTTTTTGGACGGATTCGCCCCTGTAACGCGCTTGAAGGGGTCAGGTTGCTTGTGGGATGCACCGACTCTTTATCTTTCCCGTCGAACCATGCCGTTAACTCACTGGCCATCGCCGGGTCTATCGGAGGCCTGTTCAGGCCGATGCTTTTCGCGCTGGCTCCTATCGGCCTTATTGTCTGCCTCTCCCGGATAGCGGTGGGCGTCCATTATCCGCTTGATGTGGCAGTCGGAGGATTGTTCGGGTTCGGGCTGGGCTGGGGCGCTTCTTTATTAGTAAAAAACTGGACGGCCAAACCGCAGGAGGGAATCGATGAGCGGTAACAGGGCGGTATTTTTGGACAGGGACGGGTGCGTCAACGTTGAAGACGACCATATCCGCGCCATAGAGCAGTTCCGCCTTTATCCCGATACGCTTGAGTCGATCAGGAAACTGAGCCATGCCGGTTTTTTAATCGTAATCATCACCAACCAGTCTGGCGTAGCGCGTGGGTTGATGACCGAGGAGTTTGTCAAAAAAGTTCACAAGCTTATGCTCAAATGGTTCGACGGGGCGGGTGTCAAGGTAAACGCTGTCGAGTATTGCCCGCATCATCCAGATGGGACGGTGGAAAAATACTCGATAAAATGTGATTGCCGGAAACCGGAGCCTGGAATGTTAAACAGGGCCGCCGCCAGACTCGATATCGACTTTTCCCGATCATATGTTGTGGGCGATAAATTAAGCGATATTGAGCTTGGGCCGGTAACCGGAGCCAAAGCGATAATGGTGAGAACAGGGTTTGGGGAGCGAGAAGCGGTCAAAATCGCCAACGGCGATCATCCCGCGCCAGATTTTATCGCAGACGGGATAAAAGACGCGATCGACTGGATACTTTCCGACGCCCGATTGCCGGGCCAATCGTAATAATGTAATATGAACCGTGATGGTCGTTTGGAATGACGAAAGGCAGGAGATGGACAGGGAAAATTCAGCAGGCAGGGAAAATGTAAGGGTCGAGGTTTTTTTCCCCATACGGTGGCGGAAACCTGAAAACGTCGGCGCTCTTAAGAAAAGTATCATAAACCACCGCACATGCGACCGCTTCTCCGCGCCGCCAACCGCTTTCGCCGATCTTCCGGTCGACTTGACCGACCTTGCCGAGTTCCAGGAGACATCGCCCCATATTTACCGGATGTGGATGGCCCTGGAGCGGAAAATCGACCATATCATCTGGTTGATGAACAAAAACGTTTTTGACGATGAGGAGATGGATGACGGCGTATGTCTCGACCTGTCGGTTGGGGGGGCGAGCATCCAAATATCGCAGGAGCTTTTAGTGGGAGACGAAATACATCTTCGGATGAGCCCTCCCATGTTTCCTGTCTTCCTGGTTGAAGCTGTGGGAAAAACGCTTTCTTCTAAGCAAGACGTGGAAAAAGAGGGCAAATGGATCGCCAACCTGGAATTTACGGCGATCAACACAAGCGATAGCGAAGACCTGATCTCCTTTATTTTTAAACGTCAAAGGGAGATCCTGCGGGACGGCTCCACTGATGTTTAACCCTGGTTGTTCTCCAACAGGCTAATTTCCCAGGCCCAATTTCTTTTTCATCACGCCTGGCTTGCTCGCGGTTTCATGCCGGATTTTCTTATAAATTACCACTTTAGGCTTTTGTTCATCCGCAAGATACCTGGCTTTTTAAAAAGAAGGTATAAACATTGCTTAATTTTAATAGTGGAGCGCCATGTAGAAACGTCAAATTGTTGACGATAAGTATTTTGTTATTGGAGATAAGCGGAGAGCGCAACGTTGAAAATATTAAGTTTTAACTGGCATGAGCCGTATATTTCTCTTATGGCCAAAACAGGGCATTCGTTCGATATCGCCGAGCCGGAGCGTGGCCGGATGGGCGCGCGCCGTTGGGATACTCGAATGCGCCCCGCGCCCGCCAATGTGTCCGTTGTCTCTCAAACAGACGGGCTTAACGGTCTCGCAAGACAGCTCTACGATCTTGTCGTCTGCCATAACTTCGCCGACATGGCGTTGGTCGCCGACCGCCGGTCACCCGTAATACTTTTATTTCATAACAAACTTTCGGCTGAGATAGCGATAGGCGCGGATACGGTCAAGCGGGCCGATTATCTGGCCGATGTCACACGGCTCGCCAGAAAGGCGGACATGCTCGTATTTGTGTCAGAATCGAAACGAGACGACTGGGGGTTTACTACAGACGTGATAAAAAGCTCACCCACTATGGTTATCCTCCCTGGGATCGACGCCGATGATTTTTCTGAATATCAAGGCGACACCGCAAAAGCGCTCCGGATCGGAAATTACATGAAAGAGCGCGAGGCGACCCTGGGGTATTCAATTCAGGAAAAAATTATCGAAGGTTTCGATAATACTTTGCTGGGCGTCAACCCGAATATAGATCGCTCAGTCGCTCCGCAAAGCTATGACAATCTTAAATCGTATTTCGCCCATCACCGGTTTTACCTCAACACAACCGTCGATGGTTTTGAAGACGGCTACAACCTTGCCATGCTAGAGGCGATGGCGTCGGGAATGCCGATAGTCTCCACGGCCAATAAAACATCCCCCGTAAAAGACGGGGTGGAGGGATTTATTTCTGATGATCGAGGTTATCTGCGCCGTAAGATCGGCGAGCTTATGGGCGACCGGGGTCTGGCGAGGCGGATGGGAGCCAGGGCGAAAATAAAAGCGCTGGAGATGTTCGGTATCGAGAAATTTAAAACTGCATGGAATAAAGCGTTTGGCGAGGCCGTCTCAACGCGAGCTCAAAAAGCGTATGGCGCAAGTGAAAAATATGCGAAATAAAAGAATAGAGTAATGGATTTATTTAATAAAAACCTTTTCGCCCTGAAGGAGCGGGACCGGGAGCTGGCCGATCACATAGCGAGCCTTTCGGCTTCTTCTCGGATCGCAAGAAAGCAAGAGCCGGACGGCAGAGCGACACTGCGCGTAAACGCGCCGGATGAGGAGGGCTCGATTAAACTGCCCGATCTGGGATGGCCACTGCTTGATTCGGTTTCTGAGGAGATTTCCGCTTCGCTTATGGTCGTCGTGCTCGGTTTCGGCTCTGGAAGAATGTTGTCTGAAATTGTAAGCAGAACATCCAGCCAGACATTCATCCTGCTAATAGAGCCAGACGCCGACCTGTTCGCCGCCGCTCTTCACGAGACGGACCTTACCTCGATCATAAGGCTTGAGCGCGTCTCTTTAAGCGTTGGTGAAAAGCCTCATACAGCCACACTTGTAAGAGCCGAACAGGAATTTACGGTATTCACGCTCAGAAACTTCACCGTGGTGGAAAACCCCTGGTCAGCCCCGTTGTATTCCGCTTATTTTGACGAGGTAAAAGACAAGCTAGAGCAGTTAAAAAAAATGGGCTCGCAGAATATTGTTACTTTGTCTTCGCTGGGCTGGCAGTGGAAAGAAAATATTTTCGAGAACCTGCCCTACATAATCAACTCGCCTCCCATCTCTGCGTTCTTTGGGAAATTCAGCGGCGTCCCCGCAGTTATCGCCGCCGCAGGGCCGTCGCTATCAAAGAATATGATGAAACTGATCCCGGCGAAGGGAAAATGCCTCATAATATCTGTCGATACCGCCGTCCGCCCGCTACTAGGTTGCGGAGTAGAGCCTGATATCGTTGTGTCGATAGATTCGCAGATGGAAAACCACCTTCACCTAAAAGGCATCTCTCTTCCCAAAGCGTTATATGCCCTCAACCCCGTCGTTTATCCGAAGATTGTCAGGGAGCATTCCGGCCCAAAAGCGTTTATGAGTTACCCGGAGCCGGTTTTTGAGTGGATAGAAGAGCTGATCGGCCAGCGAGGAGATGTGAGAGCCGGTGGATCGGTGGCCACTTCGGCTTTCGACCTTGCGGTAAAGCTTGCCTGCTCGCCGATTATTTTTGTCGGGCAAGATCTGGCTTATACTGACGGCAAAACGCACGCGGCTGGAACTAACCAGGACATGCTGGGCCGGTCTCTTCTGGCAGAAATAGAGCAAAGGGGTGATTATGGAGAAGACGGAAGCGAAAATTATTTCGAGCTCCCCAACATATTCGGCGCGCCTGCCAGGTCGGCGGTAAAAATGGAGGCCTGGAGACGCTGGTTCGAGCTTATCATCGCCCATGAGCCGATTAAAGTGTTTAACGCAACCGAAGGAGGGATACCGGTCGCCGGAGCGCAAAACATATCTCTTAACGAAGCTTGCGCCCTGCATCTGAACGCAACCGGCCCGATACCGTCTCTTGATGATTTTAATGTTGTGAGCGCCGTAAATTCGCAGGCCAGCCTGTCGGCTGTCGATAACGCCATCTCCAAAGCCCAGAATGAGGCGAGAACGATCAAGTCGATGTGCGGGAGAGCCATGCAGGCTATTAAACATATCCTTGCCGAAACGGAGCCGGACGGCCCCGCCGGAAATAAAACAAGCTCACAGATCGGCAAGCTTAACCGGCTTTCCCGCGAGATTCTGGAGTTTAAGCTGTTTATGCGTCTAAACAGGTGGAACATAGAGCATATCCTCGATAAAGTAGATGAAACAGGGCGCATAGACACATCGTCCAATGATGATAAAGAGGCTTATGTCACTATCGAGTCTTACCGTATTCTTTTCTCGGAAATTTATGAAATCGCCAGCTACTTTGAAAAAATAACCGTCAAAGCCGTGAAGTCGATTAAAAGATTAATCGAGGTTTAAAACTGGTTATGGACTTTTTTGAAAACAACCTCAAGGTTTTAAGCTCCCGCGCCCCGAAGATGGCGCGAGAAGTGGAAGCTGTGGAAATACCAGAGCGCCTTTCCGTCTCCATCTCAAGGTCCGGCTCGCCTGTCCCCAGACTGGACAATATTTTAATTCACAGCGCATATTATCCAGAAAAAGAATCTGAAAAGTTCGCCGCCAAAATCAGCCCCGGGCCGGGGGATACGGTCGTGGTTTTCGGATTCGGTTTTGGATACCACCTGGAGAGCCTGGCCAGCTCCGGCGCGAGGATCATCGTCGTAGAGCCGTCGGCGATGATAGTAAAAGCCGCAATGCAGTCGAGAGATCTTCGCGCGCTGTTGGGAAAAACAGACTTGATTAGCCCGGAGCGATTCGATCCCGTAGCGGCGAAGATCGATTACCAAAAGGCGTTCTGGATGGATCACGAGCCGAGCGTAAGGATTGACCGCGCTGTCCGCGACAACATCGCCGGCCCTTTTATGGCGCGGATCATAGCCAAACGCAAGCAATACAAAATCATGGTTGTCGGCCCCGTGTATGGAGGAACGACCACGACGGCAAGATCGTGCGTAAACGCCTTAAAATCGCTCGGTTTTACCGTCGAGTTTCTGGACAACACTATCCATAGGCAAGAGTATTTCAGGATATCTGACGTGACCGGATACAAGCCTCATGAAAACGCCCTGAAAAAAAATTACAGCGATTTCCTGGGCGAGGCCGTCGTCGCCCGCGCGCATCATATCCAGCCCGACATAATATTGAGCATAGCCCAGGCCCCTCTGGCGCCGGGCGCTATCGACCGTCTCAAAGCCCTGGGCGCTCCGGTTGTTTTCTGGTTTGTGGAGGATTACACGACTCTTTCCTACTGGAAGGCTGTGGCGCCTCATTACGACTATTTTTTCTGCATCCAGAAAGGCGGCTTTCTCGAAAAGCTCGCCGAAGCCGGCGCTCCTTACGCCGGATACCTGCCCCAGGCCGCAGATACTTCGATACACCGTCCGGTTGAGCTGACCGGCGCCGAAAAAGAAGAATATGGATCTGATATTTCGTTTATGGGCGCAGGTTATCCTAACCGGCGGCGTTTTTTTTCGGGACTTCTGGATATGTCTCTAAAAATCTGGGGTACCGAATGGGATCTGCTCACCCCGGTGGGGAGGCGTGTGGTGAACCAGAACCAGAGGATCGAACCGGAGGAATATGTAAAAATTTTCAATACAGCGCGGATCAACCTCAACCTGCACAGCTCTCTTACCCATCCCGGCGTCGATCCCCTTGGAGATTTTATCAACCCCCGGACTTACGAAATCGCCGCGTGCGGCGGGTTCCAGCTTGTGGACAGGCGCGATTACATGGCGGAAACTTTTAAAATCGGCGATGAGATGGTCACATTCTCGGATATAGACGATTTGCGCGAGAAGATCAGTTTTTATCTCGCCCATCCGGAAAAGAGGGAGCGAATCGCGGCAGACTCAAGACGCCGCGTGTTAAGAGAGCATACTTTCGTCCACAGAATGGCCCGGATGATAAACATCGTATCGGACAACGATCATGAAAAAATCGAGCGCGCCCGTGAAAAAAGGCGCGGGATAAACAATGTCGACTCGATCCTGTCACGGACGGATAACCCTGGACTGATTGAGTTCCTTGAGAAGTTTAAGGGAGAGCGACAGCTTTCACTGTCGAAGGTTATGGAGGCCATATCGGAAGGCGAAGGCGATCTGACCCGCCCTGAATCACTGTTTATAATAATAGACCAGATATTGTCCACTCATCAGGGTGAGGAGATCTGAAAACAATGAGCTCTAGCATCCTTGTTTTAAACCTCACCCGCATGGGAGACCTGATTCAGATGTCGCCGTTGATACTCGGATTGCGCGAAAAAGAGCCTGACTGCAAAATCACGATGCTGGCCAATGTGAAGTTCGCCGGAATCGTCAGGTTCATGAAAGGAGTCGACGAGCTTATAACATTTGATGTGGCCCAGTTCGGCTCTTGCGATGGATCGGAAACGGACGCGCTGGCCATCTATAACTATCTGGATGATCTGACCGTTAAGCTTAACGCCAGAAAATTCGACACGATCATCAACCTGAGCCACACAAAAGTCTCCGCCATGCTCACGAAACTTATCGGGGCCGGCGATATCCGGGGTTTCTCCTCCTCGCCAAGAGGCTCACTGCTTGTCCGCAATCCGTGGCTCATCTATTTCACCGCTTTTCTCAATTTCAGAAGACTAAGCAGGTTCAACCTTGTAGATCTCGACAGCCTGGGCGCCGGGGTCTCCTCTGGCGGTAAAGTCCGGCTCAACCTGGCTCCCGATAACGAATCGGCGCAGTCTGCCCAAAGCTATTTTGAAACGAAAGGTGTCGCGCCGGGCGACCTGCTGATCGGGATTCAGGCTGGCGCGAGCCGGGAAGACAGAAGGTGGAGCCCGGCGAGTTTCGCTGTTGTGGCCGACCGCCTCGCTCAGGAAAAAGGGGCGAAAATCGTTCTGTTTGGCGCCGCTGTGGAAAAAAAGCTGGGAGACGAAGTCGAGACAGCCATGAGCGAAAAAGCGATAAACCTTATCGGCGCCACCGACCTTGAACAGCTTGCGCTATGGATAAAAAGAATCAACCTGCTTATCACCAACGATACCGGCACCATGCATATATCAGCGGCGCTTGGAACGCCCATTGTCGCCCTGTTTTTCGTCCATGCAAGGGCGGAGGAGACGGGGCCTTATTGCGAAGGGGCCATTGTTTTGCAGGCTGATATAGACTGCGCCCCCTGCTCCCACCAGACCGTGTGCGGCCACCTTTCATGCCTCAAATACATTACCGTCAATGACGTGCTCACAGCCTGCGATATGGCTCTCGAACAAACGGAGACGGCGCCGGATGACGATTCGCTGTTTCGCCGTGTAAAAGTTTATGTCAGCGGTTTTGGAGAAGACGGGCTTATCGATTTTCGTCCTTTAAAGCGAGAACGGCTCGATAAGCTTGAGCTGTTCGCGTATCTGTACCGGCCTTTGTTCAACGAAACTTTCACAAAGTGGGACGCTCCTGAAACTATAGCTACAGAAGGAATCGGAGATTGGGCGATAGATGATCTTAAGGAGCGATTCATAATGCCGGACGATGAAAAGACAGAGGCATGGATAGGGCGCGGTGTCGAAGGGGCCAGGCGCCTGCTCGAACTTGCCCAAAACGGAGAGAGACTGGCCCTTGAGGTGATAGAAGCCGGAGATGGACAAAGCTCCAGTCAGCTTATGGAAATCGGCGGACAGCTTACCGCGATCGATTATTCAATATCCGTTCTTTCCGGCGTCTACGACGTTGCGCAACCGCTCGCCCATGTTTACAAAAGACGCGCCGAAAACTTCGAAGGGGACGATCCGGTTGACCTTGCGCGCCAGGCCCTGAAGGCGCACCGCTGGCTGAAAATGTCCGCGTCTCTTTTTATAAACATTTGCGGGAGGGCGCTTGAAGCGCTGAAAAACGATAACAAAAAGCCTGATTCGTATGAAATAACAGAAGGAAAAGAGCGATGAGCAAGCATTCTATTAAATTGAGGTTTTATATCCTGCCGGTCATTTTAGCGACATTCATCTTATCGTGCGGGTTTGACCAAACCGTATCCGACGCGGTAAGCAACACTATTAATCCGCCTAAAGTAGATGTGATTCCAAAGGCGTTGATAGCCAATGGTAGCAGGACCGTCAATGTAAACGCATCTGTGACGCTCGACGGAACCCCCAGTTTCGACCCTCAACAGAAAAAAATCACTCACGCCTGGACCATGGTGGCTCCAAACGGTAGCGCGGCCGCCCTCGGCTCGGCGACAGCGACTGTAACCTCTTTTATCGCCGACAAGGGAGGCTTTTATACCGTCACACTGCAGGTCACGAACGAATCGGGCGAAGTCAGTGAGATTAGAATGATTGCAATTGACGCGGTTGGAACCGGAAGCAACCACCCTCCGGTGGCCATGGCCGGAGCGGACGCTTCGGTGACGATCGCCACGACTGGCGTCGCGGTTCTGAATGGAAGCGCCAGCTATGACGCTGACGGAGATCCCCTCATCTATGAGTGGTTTTTGCTTGGAGCTCCCGCCGCCGCTCAGGGGCCTCCCAGCGCTTCAACTTATCAATTGCTTGAAAGTAAAAGCGGCTCCGCGCAGTTATACCCTTATATCGTAGGTATTTACACACTGGAATTGAGAGTTTCCGACGGTATAGACACGGATCAGGACCGGGTTGTTATCACCGCCGAGTAAATTATAAAAGGGAACCTCTAAAAAGCGCTTTCGTAGCGAAATCGAGCGAAAAGTCGTCAGG
>ENA-ORDP01001956-ORDP01001956.1-marine-sediment-metagenome-genome-assembly--contig:-NODE-1956-length-10525-cov-3.968577_pt1 | contig 10525 bp, 9 predicted proteins | sample MGYA00248627_ERZ508539 | MGnify/ENA primary metagenome ERZ508539 (study PRJEB26208, sample SAMN05571518) | marine sediment metagenome | biome: deep sea; feature: Hydrothermal vent; material... | reverse complement strand
GGCGCGGGCGTGGTCTTTATCTCGGTCAAGGACCGGGACAAACCGGCGGCGGCGGAGATTGCCCGCAAGCTGATTGATCTCGGCTTCGAGCTTCTCGCCACCCCCGGCACCCAGGCCTTCCTTGCCGATAAAGGATTGACGGCGTCGCCGATCAACAAGGTGCGGGAAGGCTCGCCCCATTGCGAGGAAGCGATCATGGCGGGAAAGGTTCAACTCGTCATCAACACTACCGAGGACGCCCAGGCGATCATCGATTCGTATTCCATCCGCCGCTCCGCCCTTGTAAACAACGTCCCCCACTATACCACCATGGCCGGGGCGGCGGCGGCGGTGGATGCCGTCGCGGCCTTGAAATCCGGCGACCTTGAAGTCATGCCCTTACAGTCCTATCTTGGAGACGCGTTCTGAATACAGGCCCTGATAAGGACTGCGGAACGTTTTTTATTGCCGTAATTGGTTTGACCGGAATTTGAGAGACGGAACGGGAATATGGAAAAAATCCCCATGACCCCCGAAGGGCTGGCTATGCTGGAAGAAGAAAACAAGCGCCTGTCCGAGATTGAGCGCCCGGCGGTGATCCGCGCCATCGCCGAAGCCCGCGAACACGGCGATCTGTCGGAAAACGCCGAATACCACGCCGCCCGCGAACGCCAAAGCTTCATCGAAGGCCGGTTGAAGGAACTCAAAGGCATTATCGGCCATGCCGACGTGATCGACGCCTCGCAGCTTTCCGGCGACATGATCCGTTTCGGCGCCACCGTTACGCTGGCCGACGAGAAAACGGACGAGGAAATCACCTACCGGATCGTCGGCTCCCATGAAGCCGACGTCGCCATGGGCAAGCTTTCCGTCACCGCGCCGCTGGGCCGGGCGCTGATCGGCAAGATACTGGGCGATCAGGCCGAGGTCACAACCCCCGGCGGCACCAAGTATTACGAAGTAATCAAGGTCGTTTATAAGTAGGTTAGAGCCCTTTCAGCTAATACAGGACCACTGAGACGACCCCCACTGGTTTTTTGGCGAGGAAGCCGGTCTGCCGCGATGTTGGGCGCATCGCCAGGGCCGGCTGACAATGGCCAGGAAGCCAGTGGGGCCGCCTACGGTCGTTTGCCATGCGCCCCCGTCGCGTCGCGGACGCTTGGCGATGTGCCGCATCGCCGGCGCGACCGCTCCTAACTGGAACACATGGCAAACGATCTCAGTAGCTCCGTATTAGTTAAAAGGGCTCTAGCCTGATTGTTGTTGCCCAGTATAAATTTTGACGACAGTACTTATCCACAACACAAGAGCATGAAACTGTTATATTATTGACTAAAAATTGTATATATAAAGAGTATCGGATATTTAATATTTAATATAAATGAAACATATTTAATATAAATGAAATAAAAGTGTTATAATTACTGTAAGATAACCGTCACAATCGCACGGTAAAATCGCCGCCGCCTTGGAAAGACTTATTTGCCGGCGATGGTCATGGCGTCGATCCGCAAGGTCGGGGCGTTGGTGGCGAAGTGGAATTCCAGGTCGTCGGCGGCGCTTATGTTGGCGAACATATCGTTGAGATTGCCGGCGATGGTGACCTCGCTCACCGGATAGGCGATTGCGCCGTCCTCAATCCAAAAACCGCTGGCGCCGCGGCTGTAATCGCCGGTCACCTGGTTGATGCCGAAGCCGATCATTTCGGTGACGTAAAGGCCGCTTTCGATGTCCGCCATCAATTCTTGCGGGCTGACCTTGCCTGCTTCCAGGTACAGATTGGTGGGCGCCGGAGAGGGCGGCCCCGAGACCCCGCGTGAAGCATGCCCGGTGCTTGCCAGTCCCAGTTGCCGGGCCGAGCGCAAATCCATGAACCAGGTCGTAAGCCGCCCGCCGTCGATGATCTTGCGCCTTTTCGCCGCCAGTCCCTCGCCGTCGAAAGGCCGGGAGCGAAGCCCGCGGCGGCGGTGCGGATCGTCGATGATGGTGATGGCGTCGGGAAATATCGCCTCGCCCATCTTGTCTTTGAGGAACGAGGTGCCACGGGCGACGGCGGCGCCGTTGATCGCCCGGGCCAGATGACCGACCATGCCGCCGGCGACGCGGGGATCGAAAACCACCGGCGAGGTGGACGATTTGGCCTTTCGCGGGTTGAGGCGGCGAACAGCCCTTGTCCCGGCTTGCCTGCCGATCTCAGTTGAATCCCGCAGGTCTTCAAGATGGACGGCGGTGGCGTAATCGTAATCGCGCTCCATGGTGGCGCCGGAACCGGCCAGTTTGTGGGCCTGTGATTTAAGGATTTCGACAGACGATACGGCCGCACTGCCGTCGCGATTTTTCAGTTTCGCAGTGGCATCCGCGATGGCCGAAAACTGGTCCGGCAACCGGTCCAGGTAGGACTGCTTGAGAAGCGCCAGTTTATCCTGAACATCGGCACGACTTGTCATTGAAGGCAGTCCCTCCGGTCAAGGGCAATACGGGTCAGATCTATTGTCCGCCATAATGAATGTAATCCGACCACATGCGTTCCAATCGCCTCAGCGAATCCAGAATCAATTCTGATTGTTCCGGATTTTTTTGTTGTTCACCGTAGATATTGGCATTGTTGTCTTCGAGTTCACGTATTTTATTGACGACCTCGATAGCTTTGTCCGTCAGCTTGATGCTCACTGACCGCTTGTCGTGGCTGGAACGCTCCTGTTCCATATACCCCAGATCGACCAACTTTTTGATGTTGTATGATACGTTCGATCCTTGGTAGTAGCCCCGTTCGATCAGATCGCGGATGACGATTTCCTCTTCACCCACGTTGGCCAGCAACATCACCTGTACACCGTTGATGTCACGCACACCCAATCGGTTCAATTCTGTTCGCAGCACATCCAGATAACGCCGGTGCAGGCGTTCGATCAGATGGGTCAGTTCCAGATAGTTCTTTTTCACTCTCGGGTTCCCGAAATTCGTGAGTCCTTTGTAAGTGTGCCTTTTTTCGCCAATTGACTGCAACCTGTTTCGTTTTTTTGAAGAATTTACCCAGACCACTGCAAATTAGCTATATGCTTGAAAGAGTTACCGGCTTTGCCGGGAACCGCACGACGAAACAAGATGATGGGCCAAAATGCGCCACCCAATAACACCATTTGCCGTCGCCCTGATCTCTATTTTGGCGCTTTCCTCGTGCGCCGAGATGGTCAAGACTTTCGATCAGATGCAGCAGGACGATCAACAGAGCCGGGCCGCCCAACTCATGCGCATCGCCGACAGTACGGCTCAGGGGGGGGACCTGAATTCGGCCCTGGCCCTGTACCGGCGGGCCAGCGCTTTCGCCCCTGAAGAACTGCCGCCGCTGATCGCCATCGGGGATACGGCCTTCCGGCTGAGCCTGTTCGATCAGGCCGCCAAGGCCTACGAACAGGCGACCCGAATTGAGCCGAACAGCGCCACGGCCCATTCCGGATCCGGCAAGACCCTGATTGCGCTGGCCCAGCCAAAGGCGGCCCTCTTTCACTATCAAGCCACCAGCCGTTTGGCCGCCGATCAATACGGCGGCTATAACGGGCAGGGCGTGGCGCTCGATTTGCTGGGGCGACACGGCGAGGCCCAGGTGCGATACCGCGATGGGCTGAAAAAATCGCCGGACTCTCTTGTTCTGGCCAACAACCTGGCCTTGTCGCTGGCCATCGAAGGCGATTTCGATGCCGCCCTGGAAATTCTCACCCCCTATCGAAACAATCCTCGGGCCGGTGTCCGGCTGCGCCAGAATCTGGCCCTGATCTACGGCCTGACCGGGCAGAAAAACCGGGCCGCCGCCCTGGCCGCGCTTGACCTGAAGGAAAACGCCGTTCTCAACAATCTGAAGTACTACGAAAAATTACGCACTCTCGCCCCGGCCGAACGGGCGAAAGCGCTGCTTGGCGCGGTCACGCCATAAGAACATCGGAGGCCGGTCTCGATGACCAACCCCCGATGCAACCAGGCCACCGGACCCCAATCCATGGCCTGGTCCCCCAAGTCCCTTACAATCCGCTCAGCCCATCGATGGTGCGCAAAATCGCCGGTCCCAACAGGACGACAAATAGCGACGGCATAATAAAAACGATCAGCGGGATGGTCAGGATCGCGGGCAACTTGGCGGCCTTTTCTTCGGCCTTTAACATCCGTTCATCCCGGTACTCGGCGGCCAGTACGCGCAAGGACTGGGCCAGGGGCGTGCCGTATTTCTCGGTTTGAATCAAGATGTTGACGACGCCGCGGATGGATTCCATATTTGTCCGCTTGATCAGGTTTTGCAGGGCGATACGGCGTTCCGGCTGGAACCCCAGTTCGACCGCCGTCAGGCCAAACTCGTCGGCCAGTTGCGGTGATGATTTCGATAATTCACGGGCCACCCTGGTCATGGTCGCATCCAGCGCCAGTCCTGATTCCGTGCAAATGACCATCAGGTCGAGGGCATCGGGCAGACCCTTTTGCATCAGCACCCGGCGTTTCTGGGCCGCGTTTTTAACAACGACTTCCGGCAGATAGGCACCGATAATAACCCCGACCAGGGCCGCCATAATCTTGAAAATGGGTTCCAGATCGGCACTGGCCAGGCCGTAAACAATGATCAACCCCAATGCGCCGCCGACAAACGGCAGGCACAGCTTGAAAAACAGGAACATGACAACGGCGTCTTTGCTGCGCCAACCGGCCTGCATCAGGCGATCGGTTACTTTAGCCACATGGGCCCCTTTCAGCAGGTTCAACCGGTTGATCACCGAGCGCATGAACGTGATTGTTTCGCGGCGCTGGAAGGTATTGCGTTTCTGGGCCAGCAGATCGCCCTTCAACTTGTCCCGGTGCCGGCCCAGCGACCGGGCCCTGGCCGACAAGGGGTCGCGCCGAACCAGACCCTGCCAAACCACATAAACCGTGATGAAGGCGATCACACCGGCGGCCAGGGTGATCAGGCCTTGCGGGCCGAGGCCAATGCTGTCCAATATCATGTTCATATTTCAAACTTGACCATTTTGCTCATGATGGCGATGCCGATAGTCATGATGCCAACCCCAAAGCCGAGCATGATCTGACCGCGCGGGTCGGTGAACAGCTCCATCTCGTATTCCGGGTTGAGGGCGAAAATGATCAGGAACATGACGAACGGCAAAGAGCCCAGGATCATGGCGCTGGCCTTGGCTTCCGACGACATGGCCTTGATTTTCATTTTCATCTGCCGACGGCGGCGCAGGATATCGGACAAATTACCCAAGGCTTCCGACAGATTTCCACCGGTTTCCTGCTGCACCGACAGGCTGATCACAAAAAACTTGAATTCCGCCGTATCCAGCCGCCGGGCGGTTTCCCACAGGGCCGCTTCCAGGGATTTGCCGAATTTGATGCTGTCGGAAATCAGCCGGAACTCGGCCCCCACCGGGTTGGGCATTTCGCGCCCGACGCTGGCGATGGATTCGGTCACCGGCAGGCCCGATTTAAGGCCGCGCACGATCAAATCAATGGCGTCGGGAAACTGCGCCGTAAAGACCTTGATCCGTTTTTCGGCCATTCTGCCGACCACCATGTAAGGCAAACCCAGACCGGCGATGATGCCCATCAAAACTGCCACCACAATGCCTTGCCCAAGCACAACTTCGGCCACCAGGATCATCGCCACGGCAACAATCAGATTAATCAAAGCATAGGTGCCGACGGCGATCTCGCGCCCGGTCTTGGCCAGCCTGTCGGACAGGATTTCTCGCCGGGGCAATATTTTCTGGACCAGGGTATCGAGCAGCAGAAAGGATCGTTTGTCCTGCTTTTTCAGGGTCTGGCCGGTGGCGCCATGATTGGTGCCAGCATTGCCTTGTTTGACCCGGGTCCGCACCCTGGCAATCCGCTGTTTCATCAACTTGTCGGTCCTCGACATGATGTTGCCGATCACCAGCCCGATCGCACCGAAGGCGACGATAGCGCCAATAAACAGCAAGATCAGGTTGATATTCATGACAGTTCTGCGCCCGGTTCACTGGCCTGGGGGGCGCTGGACATGGCATCGATCAGGGCCCGGTCGAGGCCGAAATACTGGGCGCGCGAGGTAAAGTCAGGTTTCAGTCCGCTGGAATTGAACTTGCCGACAAGCTTGCCGTCCGCCGATTCCCCTTCGAATTCATAAGTAAACAGGTCCTGGGTGGTGATGATATCGCCTTCCATACCGACCACTTCGGTGATGTGGGTGATCCGGCGCATGCCGTCGCGCATACGCGAAATCTGGACAATCAAATTGACCGCCCCGGCGATCTGCGCCCGCACCGCTTCGGCGGGTAATCTGACACCGGACATGGCGACCATGTTTTCCAGCCGGGTCAATGCTTCACGCGGGCGGTTGGCGTGCAGGGTGCCGAGCGAGCCATCGTGGCCGGTGTTCATGGCCTGCAACATATCGAGCGCCTCGCCGGCGCGGATTTCGCCAAGAATAATCCGGTCCGGTCGCATACGCAGGGCATTCTTGACCAGATCCCGCTGGGTAATTTCGCCGTCCCCTTCCAGGTTGGCGGGCCGTGTTTCCAGGCGCACCACATGGGGTTGCTGCAATTGCAGTTCGGCCGCGTCTTCGATGGTAACAATCCGTTCGCCGTTATCGATCAGCCGGGACAAGGCATTCAACAAGGTTGTCTTGCCCGACCCGGTGCCGCCGGAAATGAGAATATTCAATTGCGACCGGGCGGCGATTTTCAGCACTTTAGCCATTTCCGGCGACAGGTTTTGCTGGCGTTCCATGATGTCGAGCGTAATTCGCTGTTTGGCGAACTTACGGATGGAAATGGTCGGCCCGTCGATGGCCAGGGGTGGAATGATGATATTAACGCGCGAGCCGTCTTCCAGGCGGGCGTCGCACAGCGGCGAGGTCTCATCGACCCGGCGACCGATGCGGGTGACGATGCGGGTGGCGATATTCATGACGTGTTCGTTGTCGCGGAAAACCACATCGGCGAGTACCAGCTTGCCGCCCCGTTCGACGTATATCTGCTTTGGGCCGTTGACCATGATATCTGTGATCGTTTCATCGGCGAGCAGGGATTCCAGCGGTCCCAGGCCCATCATGTCGTTGATCAGGGCGGTCACCAGATCGCGCTGTTCGAGCAAGTTGAGCTGCATTTTTTCGTCCGCCATGATCTCGCCGACCAGATCGGCGATCTGATCGGCCAGTTCGGTGCGGGGCATTTGCACGGCCCTGGTCACGTCCATGCGTTCCATCAGGATCGGCTGGACCTGTTTCTTGGCGTCTTCGACACTGCTGCGGCTGGCCGAAGATCCCGGCGCGCCGTGGGCATGGGGCGAAATATGATCGGTCTTTATGTCCGTTTCCAAGCCTTTTTCCCTGGCAAACGACAACACTTCGTTGAGCAATCCGGTGATCACATCCCGGTGTTCACCGGGTTGTAAATCCAGGCCGGTTTTTTCAGCCCGGTCGTTGGCCATGTCACCGATAAAATTGGCCAGGTCGGCCCGTGACAATTTCAAACAGTCACCAAATTCCGCTTCCTGGAAAAGATCATCGAGACATTCCCTGACCAGATCGGCCAAATCCGTCGATGGCGAATCCGCATCATCGGCAACGGCAATCCTGACGATTTCGGCGCTTGCCGGTTTACCAAACCCCGTTTTGCCTTTTGGTTTTTGGCCGAACATTCAGGCTTTCCTTTTGAACAGCCGCGACAGGAAGGACCCCTGGGCAACCAGATCGGCCCGCCCCGAAGCCTGCCGGCTTAAGTCGCGCATGGCATTTGCGACCTTCGATTTAGCCGCGACTTCGGCAATGGTCATGCCCGCACCTTCGCCCCTGGTCGCCGTCTTGCGATCATAGGGAATTTGAAAATCAACGATCAGTTCGGCACCGCTTTCGAAATCGGCGAGAGATATTTCACCGGATTTCTCCCGGCCCATGCCATTCAGGGCGACAACCACTTCGGCTTGTGGTGATTTTTCCCGGATGAATTTTTCCATGCGCATGGTGTCGCGCATACCCGACAGGCTGGCATCGGAAACGACCACAATAGTGGCCGGTGGGGTGATGTTTTTGGTCTGGGTGCGGGCGGCGAAACGAGGAATATCGAAAACCACGCAATCGAAATCCTGACGCAGGGTGGCGAGCAGGGTATCGAGCGCCGCCGGGTCGAAGGAAAAGGAATTTTCCAGCCCTTCTTCGGCGGCCAGCACGTACAGGTTTTCGCTTTGCCGGGCCATCGCCCGTTCGATGAACAGGCCGTCGATGCGGCTGGGGTTTTCCAGGGCCTCGCGAAATCCGCGACCGGGCTCCAGATCGAGCGCCAGGGCGAGCGTGCCGAAGTACAGGTCAAGATCGACCAGGGCGACCCGAAGGCCTTGCTCATTGGCCATTTGCCAGGCGCAATTGGCGGCCAGGGTGGTCGCCCCGACACCGCCGCGTACGCCGACGAAGGCGATCAGGCGGCCCACTCCCTGCGCCTCGTCGCCGGTTTCGGGGATCGTTTGTTCGATAATGCGCTGAATGGTTTCGTTGAGGATGCCGTTGGATACCGGTTTGACCAGGTAGTCGTCGACCCCCATGTCCATCAGGCCCCGATAGAGTTCTATGTCGTTGACTGTGCCCAGGGTGATGACCCGGGTATCGGGCTCGCAAACCCCGGCCAGGGCGACGATACCGGCCATGGCATCGGCGCTGTCGGACAGATCGACGATCAGGAATTGCGGTGTAACGATATCGCTCAGGGCTTCGACGGCATCGCTCAATCCACCGATCAGAATTTGCGACGGCGGCCAGCCGTTTTGTTCGGCAACGGCAAGCAGGGCGCGGCGAGTCGCCTCGTCATTGACCACGGCCAGGAAAGGTTCCCGATTTGTTGACTGACCCATTGCCGCTTCGGCCATAATTACTGCCCTGCTCCGCCCGATGAAGAGCCGCTGGATTGCTGCTGGGCCTCGATCGGCCCGACGCTTTCCAGGGTTAATGGTTTGGTCTCGCCCTTGCGGTACAGGTCGATGGAACGGGCCCCCAGTTCGCCGTCGAACGGACCCGGTCTTCTGCCCCGCACCAAATCTTCCGGCCGGGCCACCATTCGACCCAGATTGATCGCGCTGGCGCAGCCCCAGTTGCTGGTTGGTACGTTGTTATAGGTGGTGCGCTCGCCGGTCCAGTCAGGGCAGCCAGGCAAAGACACCACATAGCGGCTGATAATGACACTGACCGCATCGGTGGGCGGCCCGCCGACCCCGGCGGTCTCGGGCGAGGGATTGATCGATATATTCCGGGCGGCCAGGAAATCGCTCACCGTTACCTGCCGCCGCCGTGCCATGGAACCTCGGCCCGGCACCACATAAACCTGATCGCTCTGGCCTAAATTGACCGACCGCACGAACAGCTCCAGACGGCGGCCTTCGCTTTCGTTCAGGGTCGCCCCGTTGGCGGCAAACAGCACATCGTGAACATTATAGACTCTGCTGGCCGTGGCTTTTTTGGCTTCGGGAATATCCGACCAGTCCTCAATATTTTCGCCGCCGACCTGGCAGCCGGCCAGCAACACGACGCTTGCGAGAACCAGTTTCCGGGTCGATTGAAGGGCCATAAACATTGCGATTTCTCCGCCGCGATTAATCCAGTTGGAAGCCGACAGGGCCAATCAGTTTCAAGTCGTCGCCATCGATGGTTTTGGCTGCGCCCGCCGTTGGCCGGCGCCGGTTCAAACCGCCGGTGAGCAGCCGCTCCATATCATGCGGCGGCACGAAACCATCGGTCGGCGATGCCAGTTTGTTTGAAACGGGGGCGACAATATAGGGCGTGATGATGATTACCAACTCACTTTCATCGCGCTGAAAACGGTCTGATTTGAACAGGGCACCCAAAATCGGCAGGTCGCCCAACCAGGGGAACTTGGCGATATCGTGGGTCACATTGTTTTGCAGCAACCCGGCGATGGCGAAGCTTTGGCCGCTGCCCAATTCGACCGTGGTTTCGGCCCGGCGGGTGGTCAGCGAAGGCACCGAAAAATTATTCAGGGTAATCGAATTTGTCGTCGAAATGGCGCTCACTTCGGGCCGCACATGCATGTTTATCCGGTCGTTGCCAATCAACGTCGGAGTGAAGGCCAGGGAGATACCGAACTTCTTGAATTCGATAGCCACATTGCCATTGCCACCGGGAACCAGGATGGGAAATTCGCCACCGGCCAGGAAACTGGCGGTTTCGCCAGACAGCGCCGTCAGGTTCGGTTCGGCCAGCACGGTAACCAGGCCTTCTTGTTCCAAGGCATCGATAACGGCGTTAAAATCCCAACCGCCAAGCGATTTACCGACGGTCAGTGTTTCCTGGGTGACGGCGCCGGCGAATGAATTGGTTGTCGCCACGGCCACCGAAAGGCCACCGACAGCGCCAAGAATGCTCCAGTTGAAGCCCAGCTGCTTATCGATCCCACGGGAAACTTCCGCCACCCGGACCCTGAGGTTGATCTGGTTCGGACCGTTGATGCCAAGACGGTTGATGACGGTTTTCTCATCGCCGGTGAAGCCTGCCGCCAAACGGCGAATATCTTCGGCC
>ENA-ORDP01001954-ORDP01001954.1-marine-sediment-metagenome-genome-assembly--contig:-NODE-1954-length-10528-cov-4.580445_pt1 | contig 10528 bp, 9 predicted proteins | sample MGYA00248627_ERZ508539 | MGnify/ENA primary metagenome ERZ508539 (study PRJEB26208, sample SAMN05571518) | marine sediment metagenome | biome: deep sea; feature: Hydrothermal vent; material... | reverse complement strand
ACGACAGGCGCTCTAGTGATTGGCCCAGGGCGGCGCTGTTGTTACCCAGGTTCCTTTGCGCCGTGATTGAGAAAATGTTGTTGTAAACTCTAAGAGCCATTACTTAACCCTCCTTGTTAACCCGGTTTCGGCCTCCCTGCCGAAACGATTGATGAAAACATAGCTGAAACGCTCAGTCTTTCCTTTTTTCAACTATTTATGTCACATTTGGCTTACTTATCGTCAGCGCGGAAATTTACTTAAGAGTTTTTTCGGAAATGTATGACGGCGGGTATGAAGGTAGGTGGCGACTCTGTAAAACGTGGAGTTCGCGTAAGAGCAGAAACCGTATTTCAGGGAGAGAACAGCTGGCTTATCGCGCCTTCCCGGCTTTCTCTCTGCTGATCGAGGCGCCGATTCGTTTTAGTTTGGCTTCGATATGCTCGTAGCCTCTGTCGAGATGATAAATTCTGGAGACAGTGGTCTCTCCTTTGGCCGCAAGCCCGGCGAGAATCAGAGAGGCCGAAGCTCTAAGGTCGGTGGCCATCAAAGGCGCGCCTGAAAGACTGGATACGCCCCTTACCGTCGCCGTGGCGCCCGAAACGCTGATATCGGCGCCCATACGCCTTAGTTCGCCGACATGCATGAACCGGTTTTCGAAAATCGACTCCGTAATTACCGAGGCTCCATCCGCAAGCGTCATAAGCGCCATTATCTGCGCCTGCATATCTGTGGGAAAACCGGGGTATTCGGCGGTGGTCACGTCTACCGGACGGATAGAGCCGGTGGACTTTACCCTGGCGCCAGTCTTTAGTTCTGATATTACACAACCACTTTGCGAAAGTTTATCGCTTAAGCTTCTGACCAATAGCGGGTCGATGCCGGTTATTGTCACATCTCCCCCCGTAATGGCGGACGCCACCATGAAAGTGCCCGCTTCTATCCTGTCTGGAATTATCCGCGCGTTGGCCGCGTGAAGATGTCTTACTCCTTCGATACAAACCGTGTCTGAGCCGGCCCCGTCGATTTTCGCGCCCATATCGTTTAAAAAAACGGCCAGCGCTACGACTTCCGGCTCTTTGGCCGCGTTTTTAATAACTGTCGAACCCTCCGCCAATGTGGCGGCCATCATAAGGTTCATCGTCCCGGTAACGGTGATAACGTCCATTACAATAGAGGCGCCTTTAAACCTTCCTTCCATTTTTATATCCACATACCCGTGATCGATTTTGATATCCGCCCCCAGGGCGCTTAACCCTTTGAGGTGCTGGTCAATGGGCCGCTCACCGATGGCGCACCCGCCGGGAAGGCTCACCCTTGCCCTGCCCAGCCGGGCTGTCAGCGGCCCCAGCACAAGGCATGACGCCCTCATGGTTCTGACAAGGTCGTAGGGCGCTTGATGGTTACTAACGTTTTCTGAGTTTATCGTGTAGGTCGATCCGCCTGTCCGCGTCACTTTGGCGCCCAGCTTTTCAATCAACAGGGCGATGGTTCTGATATCCTGCAAATCAGGAATGTTGCTCAATTCGTATTCACCGCCTGCAAGCAGAGTCGCTGTGAAAATGGGTAACGCCGCGTTTTTCGCCCCTGACACCGCCACTTCCCCTCGCAGGGGGGCGCCTCCGTTAATGACAACTCTATCCATCGCCACCACTCTTTCTTACGACGAATACTCTTTCGACTCCACTTAAGTCCCGCGCGATTTTTTGCAAGCTTAACTCTTTGTTGTTATCAATAATATTTTCCACCGCCTCGCTCTGGCCTTCGCCTATCTCCAAAACAAGATGCCCTCCATGTTCAAGACGCAAAGGCGCCTCACCCGTAAATCTTCTTATCATATCCAGCCCGTCTTCTCCCGAATACAAAGCTTCCGCCGGCTCGTACCGCTCCACCTCTGGATCGACATCCACACTTGCTTTGGCTATGTAGGGAGGGTTGAAAACGATGATGTCATACTTTGTATCCTGCAAAGAATCAAAAAGATTGGATTCGACGAGGGCTACACGGTCTTCCACTTTATGAAGAAATATATTCTCCCTGGCCACCTCTACGGCTGATGGGGACAAGTCTGTCGCGGTCACGCGCCAAAGCGGCCTGCCAAGGGAGATAGTGACAGCCATCGCGCCCGATCCTGAGCCTATGTCGAGAGCGTGTTTAACCGATTTTTCATCGTACAGCTCGAAAACCGCGTCCACCAACCCCTCCGTTTCAGGTCGTGGAATCAGAACCCTGGGATCAACTTTAAACAGACGGGAGTAAAATTCCTTTTCGCCCGTTATGTAGGCCAATGGCTCACGCTTTGATCTTCGCGACACGAGTGTCTCGAAAACCGGCAAAACCTCCTCCGGCGCCGTCTCGCTCATCCTCGCAAGAACGAAAGCCCGGTCTTTTTTTAACACATGGGCCAGTAACAGTTCGGCGTCAAGTCCGGGAGTCGTAACTCCTGCTTCGCCAAGCCGTCTTCGGGCGTTTACTATCGTTTCCAGAAAAGTCCTGGTCAACCCTCTGCCTCTGCGGCGGTTTCGATTCCGCTTAGAAGGGCGGCCTGCTGATCGTCCAGGGTCAGGGCGTCAGTGAATACGTCCAGATCGCCATCAAGCACGTTATCGAGGTTGTACAAGGTTAGGTTGATTCGGTGATCGGTAACCCGGCCCTGGGAAAAGTTATAGGTTCGGATTCTCTCTGACCTGTCGCCGGTTCCGACCTGGCTTTTGCGCTCCGAAGCCCGTTTGGCCGCCGACTCTCTGGATTTGCGGTCCTGGATCCTGGCGGCAAGCACTTTCATCGCCTTGATCTTGTTTTTGTTCTGCGATTTTTCATCCTGCATTGTAACGACTATGCCGGTGGGAATATGAGTTATGCGAACTGCCGAGTCTGTTGTGTTTACCGACTGGCCGCCATGCCCCGATGAGCGGTAAACGTCAATCTTGAGGTCGTTGGGGTCTATCTCCACCTCCACCTGCGCCGCCTCAGGTAAAATCGCCACTGTGCAGGCCGAAGTGTGCACCCTGCCGGAGGCCTCGGTGGCCGGAACCCTCTGAACCCGGTGCGCCCCGCTCTCGAATTTAAGGCGTGAATAGGCGTCTTTTCCCAATACCGTGGCTATAATCTCCTTGAACCCTCCCTTGCCCGTTTCGCTGGCCGATAACACTTCGATTTTCCAGCCGCGCCGCTCGGCGTACCGTGAATACATCCTGAAAAGATCTGATGAAAAAAGGCCCGCCTCTTCCCCGCCGGTTCCGGCTCTTATTTCAAGGATGATATTCTTGCCTTCGTTCGGGTCTTTGGGCAAGAGCAGAATCCGTATTTCTTTCTCCAGCCTGTCGATATCAGAGACGAGCGTCTCTTTCTCCTCGACAGCCAGCTCCATAAGATCCGGATCGGCGCCCTCGGCGATAACCGCCTCGGCTTCATCTAAAGACTCTCTGGCTTTTCTGTAATTTCGATAAGCGGAGACGATAGGTTTGATGTCTGAAAGCTCTTTTGCGAGTTTTTCAAACATGCTCCTGTTCGTGACAACATCGGGATCGCCCATTTTTTCGGCGATGGCGTCATATCGTTTTTCGATTTTTTCAAGCGCGGAGAACATTCTTGGTTCAGGCCAAAAAGGGAAAGGAGAGAAAAGCTACCCGGCCTGGGTCTGGGAAGTGGAGCCTGCGGTCTTGTATTTGCGGTTGAATTTTTCGATCCTGCCCGCCGTGTCCACAAGCTTATGTTTGCCTGTAAAAAACGGGTGGCACGCCGAGCATATATCAAGATGCATAGACGGCATGACCCCGTGGGTCATAAGCTTATGGCCGCATGCGCACGAAATCTCGCACTCGGTATATTCGGGATGTCCTTCTTTTTTCATAGCAGTAAACTCAACCTTATTTTATGAATCCGGGATTGTACCCTATTTTCATTTAAATGTTAAGTGTTCATTGATTCGAGAAACTTTTTATTCGATTTGGTCGGCTTCATCTTATCGGTCAGAAGCTCCATAGCTTCGATCGGATCCATCGGTTGCAATACTTTGCGAAGCACCCAAATCCGCTTAAGGTCGGCCTCCTCTAAAAGTAGCTCTTCTTTTCTTGTGCCTGTGCGGGTTATATCTATGGCCGGGAAAACTCTCCTGTCGGCGAGCCGCCGGTCGAGATGCACTTCCATATTGCCGGTTCCCTTGAATTCCTCGAAAATAACATCGTCCATACGCGAGCCGGTATCGACAAGGGCGGTCGCTATAATTGTGAGCGATCCTCCCTCCTCAAGGTTCCGCGCCGCGCCGAAGAATCGCTTGGGCCGCTGAAGGGCGTTAGAGTCAACGCCGCCGGACAGTACCTTGCCCGAAGGGGGAACGATAGTGTTGTAAGCTCTGGCCAGGCGGGTGATCGAGTCGAGCAATATCACAACGTCGCGCTTATGCTCGACAAGGCGCTTGGCTTTTTCAATGACCATCTCGGCCACCTGCACGTGGCGGCTTGCAGGCTCGTCGAAAGTTGACGATATGACTTCCCCTTTAACAGACCGCTCCATATCGGTCACCTCCTCCGGCCTTTCGTCGATCAGCAGAACTATAAGATAAGCTTCCGGGTGGTTTGCCGTGATGGAGTTGGCTATCGACTGCATAAGCATTGTCTTGCCGGCGCGGGGCGGAGATACAATTAAAGCCCGCTGGCCCATGCCGATGGGACATATCAGATCCATTACTCTGCCTGAAATATTATCCGGGCTCGATTCGAGCGTGAAACGTTTCTCTGGATATAGGGGCGTGAGGTTGTCGAAAAGGATTTTCGCCTTCTGGACTTCAGGGTTATCGAAATTGACCGTTTCGACCTTCAAAAGGGCGAAATATCTCTCGTTTTCCTTTGGCGGCCTGATCTGACCGGAGATTGTGTCGCCGGTGTGCAGATCGAACTTGCGAATCTGGGACGGAGATACATATATGTCGTCCGGCCCTGGAAGATAATTAAAAGAGGGCGATCTTAAGAATCCGAAACCATCCGGCAAAATCTCAAGGACGCCTTCGCCGTATATAAGGCCTTCCCTGGCCGTCTGGGCCTCAAGGATCTTGAACATCATGTCCTGTTTTCGAAGCCCCCTGAACCCTTCGATATCGTACTGATCCGCTATTTCGGTCAGTTCGTTTATGGTTTTGTCTTTGAGAGCGCTGATGTTGAGCGCGACCTCGACAGCTGTGGCTGTCCCGCCGTTATTTCCTGTATCGCCGGATGATTTTTTAGAAGCCATGGGCAAATATTCAATATTGGTTAATAAGCTGTTAACTGACGCTTGCTCAAAATAGAAGAAACGGCGCCGGGGCGACGATACTAAAGGAGGTTAAGCTATAATTCACTCGAAAAAGGTTACAGGATTGGTTACTGATTATCGATTTTTTATTACGGTTATTCTGAAATGACTATCGATTTTTTATTATGGTTATTCTGAAACCAGACCAGACTGTTATAAACATTCCCAGATCACGCTCATCAAGGCTGAACCCCAACCTTAATATCGGTAACCTACATCTGTTTTCCGGGCGTGTCAATATTATTCGTGAAATATTAATCACTAATTGACTTTTTCCCCTGCTTAAGCTATTTTCTCGTATTCTAGTCTGCTCTTTTTTACTACAATTTTCAGCCTTTTGGAGGATAGTCCATGGCCAAGGTGCTAGAAGGCCCGGGGATGGAGTTGTTTAACAAATGGGGTATAAGGACACCCCGTCATGTTGTCATCTCATCCACAGATCAAATCGAATCTCTTGTTCAGTCAAACCAGTGGATGCGCGAGTGCAAAATGGTTGTCAAAGCGCACGAGGCGATCGGCTCAAGAATGAAGCTCGGATTGGTAAAAGTCGATCTCGACGTTACTGAAGCTATAGAAACGGCGCAGGAGTTTATGGGCCGCGAAGTGCATGGGCTCTCTATATCCCAGGTGATAATCGCCGAAATGCTCTCCCACGATGAAGAGTTTTACCTGGCGGTGAAATCTACCCGCGAAGGAGCCGAAATCTTGATGGCCAAGTTCGGAGGAATAGAAGTCGAATCCAACTGGGACAAGGTAAGCCATACATTCGTACCGGTGGGAGGAAAACCTGCGGACGACCAGCTTGAAAAATGCGCGAAAGAGGCCGGATTTACAGGAGAGCTGGTGGAGAAAATGCGCAAGTTCGCAAGCCGTCTGTATGAGTGTTACGACAACGAAGACGGATTGTATATGGAGATAAACCCGTTAATCATAAATCCCAACGACGGCAAGCTTTGCGCTCTTGACGCGGTGGTAATGCTCGACGGGGATTCGCGGTTCCGCCATCCAGACTGGAGCTTCTCTTTCGCGCCGGAATTCGGGCGCGCCTATACGGAAAACGAGAAACAGATAATGGAGATAGACAGCCGGGTAAAAGGCTCGGTGAAGCTTATAGAGATTCCGGGCGGTCAGGTGGCGATGCTTCCGGCCGGCGGAGGCGCGTCGGTCTTTTATTCAGACGCTGTTATCGCCAAGGACGGAACGCTGGCCAACTACGCCGAGTACTCCGGGGATCCCCCCGCATGGGCTGTTGAGGCGCTTACCGACAAGATATGCTCTTTGCCCGATATCAAACATATAATCGTCGGCGGGGCCATCGCCAATTTCACCGATGTCAAGGCGACCTTCACCGGTATAATCGCAGGGTTTCGGAAGGCCAAGGAGGAGGGACAGCTAAAGGGAGTGAAAATCTGGGTCCGGCGTGGAGGGCCTAACGAGGCGGTCGGCCTGGAATATATGCGAAAGCTCAAAGATGAAGGTTTCGATATTCACGTTTACGACAGGTATACGCCGTTAACGGATATCGTGAAGTACGCGCTGGAAGGAGAGGATAAGTAAAGATGAGCATCATAGCTAATACAGACTCAAAAGTGGTGATAATGGGTGGCGTGGCGGGGGTTAACGCCGCCAAGCGAATGGCGGAGTTCTGCTATCTTTGCGATCTGGATTTCAACGTCACTTCGTTCGTTTATCCGCCCGACGCAGGCAAGTCGGCGGAGATTCCTTTCGGATCGCAGTTTCTCTCCGTCCCGATTTACAAAACGTTGAAAGAGGCGACCGACAACCATCCGGAAACGAACACATGCCTGATATATATCGGCGCGAACCGGGCCTTCGCCGGAGCTATGGAGGCGCTCGACAACAATAGCGTCAAGTTCGTCTCGATGATAACGGAAGGCTTGCCGGAAAAAGACGCAAAACTGCTTATCCAACACTCAAAGAAAGTAGGCAAGCTGGTAAACGGCCCTTCGGCTATCGGCATATTGTCCGCAGGCGAGTGCAGGCTTGGGGTCATCGGCGGGGAATACAACAACCTCAAGCTGTCGAAACTGAGCCGACAGGGATCGTTCGGCGTTCTCACCAAGTCCGGCGGCCTGTCCAATGAAATCATGTGGCTTGTCAGCCAGTTCGCCGACGGGATCACCACCACTATAGGTATCGGCGGCGATACATATCCGTGCACTGATTTTGTCACGTTCCTTGAGCTGTTCGAAAAAGACACGCAGACCAAGGCGGTGATTATCGTCGGCGAGATGGGCGGCGACCTGGAGGAGCAGGCGGCCGAATGGTACTCGGCAAAACCGCGCCGGATCAAGCTGATCGCCGTTGTCTCCGGGTTTTGCCAGGAGACGCTTCCAAAGGGGATGAAGTTCGGTCACGCGGGAGCCAAGGAAGGGGAGAGAGGGGAAGGATCGGCAAGATCTAAAACTGAAATCCTCGCCAAAGCGGGCGTTATGGCGCCGCCCACTTTCGGAGACCTGGGCGATACGATAAAAACGGTATATGAGGATCTGAAATCGACCGGCCAGATCAAGGAGGTCGAGGAGATACATCCTTCCGATCTTCCCGACCTGCCGCGCAAAGTGGAGGAGGTCATCACAGCCGGCGATGTTATGGTTCAGCCGTTGATCAAGACCACGATAACCGACGACAGAGGCGAGGAGCCGCTTTATTGCGGTTACCGGGCGTCGGAGCTTATCAATAAAGGATACGAGATTCCTCATATCATGGGCCTGCTCTGGAACAAGCGCCTCGTAAGCGATAAAGAGGCGGACATGATGCGAAGGATCATAATGCTGGCGGCCGACCACGGACCATGCGTGTCGGGAGCCTTCGCCACTATCATGGCCGCCTGCGCCGGTATAGGAATGCCGCAGGCTGTGGCGGCGGGGCTTATCATGATCGGGCCAAGGTTCGGCGGCGCGGTCACTGACGCCGGAAAATATTTTAAGTACGGCCTTGTTAATTACCCGAACGATATACCCGGATTTCTGGCCCATATGAAGAAAAATTTTGGGCCGGTGCCAGGTATCGGGCATCGGGTGAAATCGCTGAAAAACCCGGACAAACGGGTCAAGGAGCTTATCAAGGCCACCATAGAGCTCGACCTTAGAACGCCGCATCTCGATTACGCTCTGGAAGTGGAAAAGGTGACTACAGCCAAAAAAGACAACCTGATCCTGAATGTGGACGGGTGTATGGCCTGCATTCTCACCGACCTTGGGTTTCCCAACGAAACCTTGAACGGTTTTTTCGTCATGGCCAGGACTATCGGTATGATAGGGCACTGGTGCGACCAGAAACGGGAGGGTGGAAGGCTTATCAGGCTGTTTAACTACCTGGTGAACTTCGCGGTTCCGCGCCCCAGAGATGTTCCAGACAAGAAGTAACTGATTTTAAATTTTTACAAACCGGCGGAGTAAAATCCGCCGGTTTTTTTTGACCTGAATTTGACAAAACGTCTAAAAAGTCCGAAATTGAAAATCAGGTTGAGTAAATGTTTTGATCGCGCTATTCGAGGCGGTTTTAACTGGCGTTAAGGTCCGGCCCTGGTTGGGGCGCTGTAATAAAAGCTTTAGAAGGTACATACGCTCGTTGAGCCGCCTCCTTATTATTTAAAAGGTGGTCGCGTACGGGGCGCTCCAGGATGGCGAAGATAATGGGAGCGGCGCGGGCGGCGGGCCGAGGCGGGGCCGGGGCACGGGCGAGCGAGCAGAGCGGGCGGGCGAGCGAGCGGACGTATAAAAAGATATCAGGGACTGTCTGGAATGTAACCTTCCCTGCGGGCTTCGCCCAAAAGCCTTAACGCTTTTTCAGAGCCGATTGTTTGCAACGAATTACCGGCGACCCTTCTTGTAAACCGGTTATCGTCTTTTAAATATCCTGAAATCAATTCCACCGAGTCGTTACCCTTCGATCTGGCCAGCGACCTGAGGGCCGCCCACCTGATAGCGACAAGCCGTCCATTGGCGCGCGCTATATTTTCAAGAAACAAGGAGGTCTCGTCGTCATCGAAATATCCGAGCGCGGAAACCGCCCTCACCCTTCTAAAAATCGGCTCCGATTCGTCTCCGGCGATTTCTTTGAGCGCGGCGTTGACATCCGGGCCCAGCTCTTTGACGGCCTCCTCAGACGCATGGTAGTGCCTGTCGGAAAGAAGCGTTCTGAGCCTGTCATTGACCGGCCTTTCATCGGCGGCGGCTGAAACAACCATAATCATCAGCGTAACAATAAAAGCTGTTAAGCCTCTCATCGTAAATCTCCATTCAATCATGTAATAAACATTTTACATCATCAGATGGACGCGGCCAAACGCGAATCTTCGGCTCTCGGAAACAGTATGCTCGATTACTTTCTCATTTACAGGGGCAGAACATAAAATTCGTCCTGCGGGGGAATGGTAACCGGACACCTAACCGGAATTTCTGCAATGCCGGATCAAGTCCGGCGTGTGTATCCTCGCTTCCCCCGTAAGGGTATTAAGGATAATGTTGGTAGCTTGGCGCATTTAACTCAGATGATGACCAAAGGCAAATGGAAACGCGAACTTGCTCAAGCGAAGGGCTAGTCACCTTATACGACCAAAACCTTAGCGAATGACTGAGCCAAGAAACAGGAGTATTTCGGGCTGTTTAGCAAGTAGCCGCTACCCCAAAAATCTTATCCTGAGATTTCTTTACATTCTCATAATAACGAACTTTAGTAAAACGCCTAAGAGTATTGGCAAAAAAGCGTGTATTCAATTCTAACATTTTGAAATAAACCCGGACGGATAAGCTATGCGCCACCATAACCTTTAGTGATGTGACATAAAATGATTTTACGACTTCTTTTGCCTCATCAGGTAGAGAGTTGACTGTATCACAGAACTTTAGAAATTCTATCCCGTTCTCCTGATTTTCGACAAGAGAGGATTCAAGCAGATATTCGTAATACAAGTCCATAGTCAATTCTTCTGCGATCTCTAGGTTTCCATTTATCATTTTGTATATAGATTTAAATATCTCGTCATCTTTTGACAAGATGCCATTTGCAGCCAGAAAAATCCAATCATCTCTGACTTTATAAAGCCTAAGCCTTGATACTTCTTTTTTAAGGGAGATGTAGTAAACCAGAATTGGCAAAGAAATAAGGATGTACAGAATAAAAATCAACAGCGCATTAAGAAGAAAAGGCGAGATCTCAAATGTAGTCATGGTCTAAATCCCCTCCTTGATAGCGTTTTTCATCCATCTTCTCGGTTCGATGATAGCCTACCTTC
>ENA-ORDP01001953-ORDP01001953.1-marine-sediment-metagenome-genome-assembly--contig:-NODE-1953-length-10531-cov-4.455040_pt1 | contig 10531 bp, 10 predicted proteins | sample MGYA00248627_ERZ508539 | MGnify/ENA primary metagenome ERZ508539 (study PRJEB26208, sample SAMN05571518) | marine sediment metagenome | biome: deep sea; feature: Hydrothermal vent; material... | reverse complement strand
ATCAAAAGCAAAGGGAAATTCTTTTCTAATGTTCATTATGGAACGGATGATTTTATCATCATTATAGGCCTGTTTGGTAATCAGGAAAACAGAATCCGGTTCACTCTTGTCCGGAACCGTCGTGCCATGATACCCGGGAAACGGATATGCAGACTCAAGTATCATTATTTTACAATCCGAAAGTCGTTCAACGGGAATAAGTTTTTCTTTTTTGGATATAATGCCAATTGACCGGATAATTTGTTTGTTCATAGTGCTTGATTTTTTGAGAAAGTCTGTGGCTAAAATAGGAATTAATCCCTTTAACCTGTTGTTTTTTCAAGAATAATGAAAAATTCCCTCTCTTTTCTCGACTTGATAGAGTTATAGGCTATTTCAAAGGTTATGGCAGTAAACAATTTGAAAAACAATAATTTGTACACTTTAATAGAACCGCCAAATGGGGGAGAATCATGTGGAAATTCATGGTTAAAGAGTAACCCGACAAATTTCCCCCCGGGGTTTAGCAAATCATACATCTGCCGGGCATAGTCTTCCCTGCGGCTTTTCGGAAGCGCGCTGAAAAAGGTCTGTTCAACAACCAAATCATAACTTCCCCGGAGGGCAAAGAAATCCTCCTGCAACATTTGATCCTGGGGGAAACCGGGTACCCGCTTTAAAAAAGCTTCATGCGCCAACGAAGAAAAATCGTGATAAAATACATTCCGGAAACCGGATTTATATAGGTACTCCACCTCCCAGCCACGTCCGGAGCCCGGCACCAGGATTTTTATTGATTTATCTTTTAGCTGGTCAAAATACTCTTTCAACGGTGTGGAAACATAACCAATGTCCCATCCGAGGTGATTCTTCTCAAACAATTTATCCCAATATTCCGGAGGATAGCCTTCTTTTTTATCCATGATTCGTTCTGTTAAAATACAATTTTGAGAAACTGTGTGAAGTAATTATTAAAAGTACCCTAAGTATTTTTAAGATGTGAAATCCTCGCCAGACATTCTGGCAGCAGAACAACTCACCCCCCGCGCAGTTTCACTTTAAAACCCTCTTTTTCGAGGATTACTTTTACTTTCTCGCGAAAGTCGCCCTGAATCAGTATTTCGCCTCCTTTCACAGAACCACCTGATCCACAAACGGCTTTCAGCCTTTTTCCTATATTTTTCAGGTCATCCTCATTTCCCACAAAGCCTGTTACCAGCGTTACTTTCTTTCCCTTGCGCTGTTTTTTGTCTAACGAAAGGTAAAGCTTTTGCTGCGATGGCGGCAGGCTTATCACCTCCTCCTGATTTTCTTCTTCATAACGATAGTCGGGATTGGTGGAATAGACCACGCGTGCATTCTTCTTATTTGATGTCATGGTTCGGAATAATTACTTTTAAGGATAAAGGATGAACTTTTATTTCTAATTTTTTATTGATTTTCCTCGCTTCGCCGTCGATATTTACCACCCGGTTTTTCTTTTGGTAAACCCAAAAATGCCCCGAGCGGAAACTTTGCACATAACGAGACATATCGATGGCACGTAGCAGCAGCAGGTTAGTAATCAGCGGAAGCTCAAAAATACCCGGTTTCTGTACCACAATTACATCCAGCCTGCCATCGCGCAAAAGCGCATTGGGGGCAATGGCCGTGTTGTAACCAAACTGGTTGGAATTAGCAAAACTGATAAAGAGTGCACGGGTTTTCATCTGGGTACCATCCTCAAACTTAATCCGGTATTTTTTTGGTTTGTAATACAGAAAATTTGTGGAAATCAAATGCGCATAAGAGAAAAATCCCCTTCGTTCACCTTTGGCAAATAATTTGGCTACCAGCGCATCGAAACCAACACCGGCAATACTTACAAAAGGAATACCGTTTACCGAAGCTGTGTCTATCTCCGTCACATGCTGCCGGTTTATGAGGCGCATAGCCCCCTGAATAGTCCGTGGTATCCCCAGGTGACGTGCCAGTCCGTTGCCCGACCCTTGGGGGATGATTCCCAGCACCGTGTCACTGCCAATAATCTGCGACGCCACCTCGTTGATCGTGCCATCGCCACCGACAGCTATCACGATATCGGTTTTCTGACTAACCGCCTCGCGGCTTAGTTCCACAGCGTGACCGGCATAAGCCGTCTCTTTGATGTCCGGAATAAATTTTTGGGTATTGATGTGCTTATTGATAACCTCTGCAAGTCTTACTCGCCTGTGCATTCCCGAAATGGGATTCACGATAAACAGAATTTTCTTTTTCTTTTGCAGGTTTTGCTGCATGCGCCTTCACTTATTTAAATATTTCCACAACAACCGAGCGGGTTTTCTCGTCGGCCTTGTTTCCGGCTGCATCGCTCACGTTGTAATATACTTTGTAAATGTCCTGTACATGAATATTCACGTTGTTGGTCACCTGTAAGCGAGTGCTAATATCCAGTGTATCACCATTTTGTTGCACGTCATAAGCCTTGGCACCCGCGTCGGTATAGGTTGCGTCCAGCTGTGAATAAACCGGGTTGCTCCCCAGCACAACAATAAAAGGTTTGGTCTTATCTTTAATTTTCGCTTTGCGACAGCTGCCAAGAAAGACCACCAACAACAGAATCGCAAAAAAACCAATCCAACGTTTCATCTCATTTAAATTTTACGAGTGCAAAGCTAACGAAATAAAGGGAAATCTCAATAGGTCTTGTTTTTGGGATTCAACCTAAGGGCTTACTCAAAAATAACTTCCGGCTATACTTGAATTTTGAATTGTAAATTCAAGCAGCCTCAGTATAAATATGAACAGGTATAGATACTCGTGGCATAGACATAGATTCGAACGCATTACAAACGCGCTTGAGTTGGGTTGAAGGAATAATGCCACCAATGTGTTATCGGCTATTCACATTTGACCCGTTTCAGGAAAAAAGCAGTCCGTCCTTTTCGGAAAAATAAATGTAAACAAGCAACGTAGGAACAATATATTGTTTAATTTTGGCTTTGAAGCCACATCTTGTTTTCAGCAGTGCAACGTCATTGGAATACTCGTTTCACATCCCTTAATTTGTTGTACGTGAGGTAAGATAGGGGGTAAAAAAGTTAACAAACTGATGGGAAGTAGCTTGAAGCATGGCTTGAAATTATTAAACCCACAAAAAATATTTAACTCAGGTTTCCTTCAACAGCTTGGTGAAACCTGACAATTTATTAAATCTATGAATAAGATTGAAAGGCCTGCAGTTGTTCCCAAAGAACATTTAGAAGGATTTCCCGGCAACGATATAAAATTAACGAGACTAATTTATGCCTACGTTGCAATATCGGCATTTTGGCTCGTGTTTGGAACGTTAGTGGGTGAATATTTAGGAATTCGCTTTGTGTGGCCGGATTTTGGTGTGGAACCCTGGCTTTCTTTCGGTCGGTTGCGCCCCATCCATACCAACACTGTGTTTTGGGGTTGGGCTTCATTGGGAATGTTGGCTTTGGCTCTTTATGTAATTCCGAAAACAAGCCGAAACAAATTATATAGTATTAAATTAGCTTGGATCAGCCTGATATTAATAAATATATCAGTCATTACAGGCGACCTTTTTCTTGCTATGGGTATCAACAACGGAGGGCAGGAATACCGCGAATATATTTGGCCGGTAATGGCGATTTTCGCTGCGGGGCTAATCCTTCTGGCATATAATTTTTATCAGACCATCGCGCATAGGAAAATAAAGGAAATTTATATTTCCAACTGGTACATAATGGCTGCTTTCCTCTGGACAATTACTTTGGCTGTTGTGGCTTATCTGCCCTTTTATCAAAACGGGTTGGGGGAAACGGTCATTCAGGGTTATTACATGCATATGGGCGTAGGAATGTGGTTCACCCCTATGGTATTGGGTCTTACCTATTATTTCTTACCAAAACTATTAAATAAACCGATTTATTCCTATTCACTTGGTGTGTTGGCATTTTGGACTCAAATGACTTTTTATACCATGATAGGGGCACATCATTTCGTCTTTAGTCCGATTCCATGGTGGCTTCAAACCGTGGCAATTGTTTTTAGCTTTGGCATGTTTGTTCCGGTGACGGCGGGAACAGGAAACTTCTTGCTTACTATGCGTGGTAAGGGGAGCAAAATTGCGAGAAGCTATTCACTTCCATTCATTTTGGTGGGTGTTATTCTTTATTTTCTGGTTTCTGCACAGGGTTCTTTTGAGGCTTTGAGAAGTCTAAACAGGTATTGGCACTTTACAAATTATACGATTGCTCATTCCCATATTGCCATGTATGGCTTTATTTCCTTCACGATTTGGGGAGGAATTTATGGACTTGTTCCCCGGTTAACAGGACATGAACCTAAACATATTTATATAGGCATACACTTTTGGTTCGCGTTAATAGGGCTTACAATTTATGCTGTTGCGTTGATGATCGGAGGAACGTTACAGGGTGCGAGCTGGATGACAAATTTACCATTTATCCACAGCGTAGTGCTTATGGCTCCATATTGGTTGTGGAGAGCCGTTGGAGGGACTTTGATGTTTACAGCAAACATAGTATTTGCATACAATGTTTGGTTGATGCGGCCTCAAAAACAAATTCAATAATTTATTAAGACGAATTAGATGCCATGAAACTAAATTTTAATGAGAATCACAGGTTATTATTTTCCACTATATTCTTTGGCTTTATCATCCTGAGTCTGTTAGTAGCAGTTGAGCCTGCTTTATGGGTACAAAGGCACACAAAGCCATTGCCCGGTTCAAAGCCGTTAACACAAGTGCAAATAAAGGGGTTGGGAGTTTATGTTTCCGAAGGTTGTGTTGCCTGCCATACGCAGCAAGTCCGGCCACTCCCTATGGATAAGGTCTTTGGGCGACCATCAACGCCGGGAGATTATGCATATCTGAGGCCTTTAAGTGTCTGGGTGATGACTCCCGAAGTATTAGGAACTGAAAGGACAGGGCCGGATTTAAGTAACGTAGGCAACAGGCAACCCAGCGCCATCTGGAACTATATCCATCTATATAATCCGCGGGCTGTGGTAAAATCATCAATCATGCAAGCTTACCCCTGGCTTTTCAAAGTTGTGAAAAACCCCGCTCCCAACGATATTGTTGTTCCGATTCCAAAGAAATATGCACCCGTGGGCGGAAAAGTCGTCCCCACTGAAAAAGCGAAGGAGCTGGTAGCATACATCTTGTCACGTAAACAAGTACCCCTTCCCGGATTTGGTAATTCCTCAAAATTAACTTCATCGAATAAAACGAGTAGTAACTCGTTGATGCAGGGAGAGCAGATTTACAATACGAATTGTGCAAGTTGTCACCAGGCAGACGGAGAAGGGGTTGCAGGTGTCTTCCCTCCTCTGAAGGGCAATTCAGTAGTGAATACCGCTGACGGAACCGAACAAATTAAAATTGTTTTATTCGGTTTGAAAGATAAAGTTATCGGAGGCACGAAATACGTAACCGCCATGCCTTCTCATGTCAGGATTATGTCTGATAAGCAAATTGCAAACGTTATCAATTATGAAAGAAGCAGCTGGGGAAATCATGCTCCTGCAGTCACACCGGAACAAGTATCAAAAATACGTAACCAAAATAAAAGTACAAACAAATGATTAATAACCTTTTATATATATTGTTAACCATCGTGCCCACGTATTCCAAATCGGTGCATGCCCAACGAGCGACCGGTGCTCCGGAAGGAATGTTCTATATTATTTTTACGATTGCCCTGGTATTAATAGTGCTGGTATCTTTATTTTTGTGTATCAAATATTTTGTCCACCCCGGGGAATCCGATTCCAATCATATAAAATACAGAATCCTACAAGATGAGACACCTAAAATATAGTAAAAATCATGGGTAAAAATGTAAAAAACAGAATAGAAGTTTTCCTGGACGGCAGCCTGGAACCCATTGCTTCCTATGAGCCTCCTGCACGGTTTGAGTTAGACACTACATTGCTGGAGGATGGACCCCACTTTATAAAAATTGTTGCTTCTGATTCATCGGGCCATAACGGGGTTCGAAAAATAAATTTTGAAGTGTGTAATGGCCCGGGAATAGTAGTTGATGGACTAAACGAAAATGATGTCGTAGAAGGCAAAACAAAAATCTTGATAAATGCCTTCAGCGATACACATGAAAAGGATTGGGACCCTGTACTGGCAGAAACACCTTCTCCTGTCCCAACGTGGGCATGGATTATTGTTATTCTGGTTATAGCCTGGGGGTTGTTTTACGCTATTGATCAATGGAAACCAGGACCTAAATTTGCAAATACGCCAACTTATGGTAACGTTATTTCTGCTACCCAAATGAAGCCGAAAAGCAAACCTCAACCCAAAGATGATCTGCGCCGGCAAGGCGCTTTGCTTTACAAAACAAACTGTGCCAGTTGTCACCAGGATAACGGGCAGGGGTTACCGGCAATCTTTCCACCATTGGCCGGCGACCCGGTTGTAACTTCGGCCAGCGCAACCCGGCATATTGAAATTGTGTTGTTTGGCCTCCGTGGGAAAAAAATCAAGGGAGTATCCTATGCTTCGCCCATGGTAGCCTGGGGAAATCAATTGTCAGACAAGAAAATAGCCGCCATCATTAATCATGAACGCACAAGTTGGGGTAATAATGCTCCGACTGTTACCATTGAACAGGTTGCAGCAGTCAGAAAGAAAAACGAGCATCCGAAATAGCTATTTCTCTCCGGGAAAACAGCTAAAAGCAGGAGATTTTTGATTATCCGCTAAATACGACATAAAACCATATTATTCGAGTTACCGGAAAAATAATTCTCACTATTTCCTTGGATATTCAAGGCTTTCCCGCCTTTCTTAATCAAAAAAAATTAATTTTGTCATTCAAATCAAAGAAATGGGATTCGGCTTCGGAAAGTATCAATTAGAACAAAATAAACAGTCTGGAAATATATTACTTGTAATAGTTTTTTCACTTGTTACTTTGTCACTCGTGGCACAACAGAAATATCCGCAGCACTATTTTCGCTCGCCGGTGGGTTTTCCCATCTACCTTGCCGGGACATTTGGTGAACTCCGCGATGGTCACCTTCATGCCGGTATCGACATAAAAACCGGTGGCGTACGGGGTAAAAAGGTTTATGCTGTTGCCAGTGGTTACGTCTCGCGTATAAAAGTTTCACTGTACGGGTATGGGAAAGCACTTTATATCACTCACCCCAATGGTTACGTTTCGGTTTACGGCCATTTGGAAAAATTCAATCCGCAGTTGCAGCGTTATGTGAAAAATATAGAATATCAACGCGAGAGTTTTACGGTTCAGATTTTCCCGCCCAAGGACAGCATCAAGGTAAAGAAAGGGGAGGTCATTGCCAGTTCCGGTGATACCGGTGGTTCATTGGGGCCTCATCTTCATTTTGAAATCCGTGGCGGGAAAGCACAGTATCCAATCAACCCGTTACTTTTCGGAAGTATAAAAGTGACGGACAATCTGACCCCGAAAATTGTGCAACTTGCTATATATCCGGTTTTTCCAGGTAGCCGTATCAACAGCAAGCCCGATACACTTGTGCTGCCCGTTGCCGGACACGGGAAAACCTGTTATCTCAAAAATAATCCCGTTATTCATGTTCAGGGTGAGGTCTCTTTTGGCTTAAGAACCTATGATGTGATGAACGGAACCCACAACAAAAACGGTATCTACAGCCTCAAACTATACGAAGACACCACCTTGGTCTATGCTCTGAAAATGGACAAACTATCCTTTAGCACAGGTCGTTATGTCAACAGCCTGATAGATTATAATTATTACGAAAAGACCGGGAAAAGGCTGGTTCGTACACAATTAGATACCAACAACCGGTTGGGAAATTACCGGAAGGTGTTGGGACATGGTATCTTCGTCTTCCACGATACCCTGCCCCATCATTTCAGGTATGTGGTGAGCGATGCTTATGGCAATACTGCTGCCCTGAAATTTACCGTGGAAGATGATGAACCCGAGGCAAATGAAACTTCCAAAAAAGTGGTGAAAAAAACCGGAATTTTTATCCCGTTTAACCGGCCGGCAAAGATTGATTCAGGCGATATCTCCCTCTCTTTTCCCAAAGACTGCTTTTACCGTTCCTTCTATTTTCATTTGAAGAGATTTCCCGCTACAGCTAAAACGCTTTCTCCGGTTTTTGCCGTGGACAACCGGTTTGTTCCGGTACAGAAGTATTTCAGCATAGCCATAATAGCCGATTCGCTGCCCGGTTCCATAAAAGAAAAAACATACATTGCTTATTCACCGGATAAAGATGAAGATTATACGTGGATTGGCGGTAGCTGGAGCGGCGACACTATCCGTACCAAAGCGAGAAACCTTGGTGACTACACACTTTTGGCCGATACCATTGCGCCGTCCATTAAACCCCTTCACTTTGAAAACGGTGTAAAAGTGGGCGGAAGGCATGTGCTTAGGGTGATGATTTCGGATGACCAGAGCGGCATCAAAGATTATCGGCCGACACTAAACGGCCATTGGATTTTGATGGAGTACGATTTGAAAAGTGAAACGCTTACCTATCATTTTGACAAATATCTGAAAAAAGGGAAAAATCTGTTTCAGCTTGCCGTTCGTGATAATGTGGGGAATGAAAGTATTTACAAAGCTGTGATTTATAATTAAAGAAAAGGAGCAAGCCGGTTGGCTTGGTTGCTCTGATACTGTAATTGATATTTTAATATTTTAGCAGAAAATGAAGCAGGTTGAAAATGGAAAATAAAGTGGTGAAATTTGATAAAAGTTATCTGAAAATGGCACATGTCTGGGCCGAAAATTCCTATTGTAAACGGCGTCAGGTGGGGGCGCTGATTGTAAAAAACCGAATGATTATTTCGGATGGATACAATGGGACGCCTTCTGGCTTCGAAAACATCTGTGAAGACGAGACTGGTAGCACAAAGCAGTATGTGCTTCATGCAGAAGCCAATGCTATCACCAAAGTGGCCAAGTCGAACAACAGCAGTGAAGGCGCCACACTTTATATTACCGATTCACCATGCGTAGAATGTTCCAAGCTAATCATCCAGGCAGGTATCAGTCGCGTGGTTTACGACCGCGAATACCGTATCATTGATGGTCTGGTTTTGCTCCACAGGGCTGGTGTGCAGGTGGATCATTTGGAAATGAAATAGCCTTTGGCCGGGGAAAGGCGATATGCTTACAGTTTCACATCAGCTTTCCAAAAAAAATGTTGCAGACAGCCGGGTCTTACTTTAATCCGGCACAACCCTGATGACTTCGTCGTGATAATGAGTAAAACAGGTTCTTCATCATGGTTATTTTCTAATCCCAAAAGGTATGCGGATGTTGAATGAAATATTTCGTCCCATATTATAAATACCCACATCTTTCAACGTGGAGAGGTGGCCCATGTACTGAGTGTTGAGCAGGTTAGTAGCCATGAGGCTAAAGCTGAAAAACTGTTTTTTTACTTTTAAATCCGTGCCAATGCCTGCGTTGAGCAGAAAATAACCGGGTGTGGTGGTCTCAAATTCAGCGGCGTGATTTTGTGCAAAGACATAATCGCAGGCTACTTTAATGAAGGATGTGCGTAACGTTTTCCATTTGTCCTTTCGGAGCATAATTTCAAAATGGAGCTTGTTGGCAGGAATGAGCGGCAGGTAGCCACCTGAATTTTTCATGGCATAGAGGTATGCGTAGTTTGCTTTCAGGTGCAACCAGTCGATAGCGGCCGGATGAACATGGATGCCGGCCTCTCCGCCCAGCAGGTGCGAAGGAGTCTGTTCATAACGGTAGATTTTAGTTCCATTGGAAATGGTGTCGGCAGTGGGAGAGAGGTAGATGTAATTGTCGATGTAGTTATAAAAAGCGGAAATCTCAAAAGTAGTGTAGGTGGTGTGAATGTGAAATCCCAGGTCGGCTTCCAGATTTTGCTGGTTTTTAAGATTTTCATCTCCTATTTCATAACGGTTTCCATGCATTCCGTTTTGTGTCAGCTCGGCAATGTTGGGACTGCGAAAAGCGGAGGCAAGATTGAAACGCAACAGCATATCTTTATTAAAATGGATGGCTGAGCCTATGGATGCGCTCACATTGTCGAATTTTTTTTCGATTCGTGGCATCAGTGTACCGTTGTTGATGCCTGCATAATGCTCGGGGACAAAAATGTTGCGGTGGTCATATCGGATACCTGCTTCAAGGATGGCTAAGCTGCCAAAACTGTGTCGTGCCATACCAAAAACAGAAATATCGTTTAAATTGGCATCAGGAATGACATGCTGTGGCGCTTCACCGTTGCGGTTGGTTTGCGACATGCCCTGCAAACCGAGAAAAGCTTTCGTGCTTTCGCTAAAATGATAAACACTTTTGATACGGTATGTGAAAGTCTTTAAACGCATGTTTACCAACTCTCTGACCGGTGTAAGTTGGGAACCTTGCAGCCTGCGGTAATTATTTTGGTAGGAGAAATCTGCATTAATCTTTAGGTTTCCGAGAAAGATATTGTTTTTTGAGATAAGCAGCTGGTCGGTTAAATCCTGATACCAGACGTCATTCTCCCGGCTGTTTTCTGTAACGAGTGC
>ENA-ORDP01001952-ORDP01001952.1-marine-sediment-metagenome-genome-assembly--contig:-NODE-1952-length-10554-cov-7.595581_pt1 | contig 10554 bp, 8 predicted proteins | sample MGYA00248627_ERZ508539 | MGnify/ENA primary metagenome ERZ508539 (study PRJEB26208, sample SAMN05571518) | marine sediment metagenome | biome: deep sea; feature: Hydrothermal vent; material... | reverse complement strand
CGAGGATGTAGGGCGTATCGCAGAGCATGCGCATACAGGCGAGCCACTTTTGCAGTTTCTCCCACTCTTCCTTGCGTAGCGGGCGGCGTTGCGCCATCGCCATCAGACGGGCAACGTGACCGTTGTATTCGTCGTAACGTAGCGCCTGTTCCTCAGTCATCGAGACAAAGTAATTATTAACGGTGCGTCCCGGTAGATCGCCTTCGACCTCTTCTTTGCGCCGTCGTAACATCACCGGCCGCAGACGGCGATGCAGTTTATCGAGATTTTTATAGCCACAGGGCTGGCCTTTTTCATCCAATTCATAGAAATCACGGTTGAAACGAAACAGCGGACCGAACAGATGTGGATCGAGGAACTGGACGATAGAGTAAATTTCGTCGATACGATTTTCCAGCGGTGTGCCGGTAAGCACAAAGGCATAGCGGCTCTTGAGCCGTTTGACGGCGTTGGCGGTCTTGGTCTGCCAGTTCTTGATGCGCTGTGCTTCGTCGAGGATGATGATGTCGGGCGCCAGCAGCGACTGGATCTCCTCGGCATCGGGCATGATCTGTTCATAGTTACAGAGATAAAAAAAACTCTCCTGGCGGTACTGTTTTAGACGCGCGGCACGCGGCCCATGAATGATCAGCGAGCGGAGGCTGGAGAACTTTTCGATCTGTTCTTCCCATTCCGCCTTGAGGGAGGCGGGGCTTATAACCAATACTCGCTGTACACCACGCAAACGGCGTAACAATTCGCTGGCGGCAATTGCCTGGACCGTCTTGCCGAGGCCCATCTCATCGGCTAACAGGGCACGCTCGGTGAAAGCGAGGTGGCGCATGCCCTGTTGCTGGTAGGGGTAGAGTGGGATGTTGACCACATCCAGGCTGCGCTTGGCAGCGGCGACATCCTGGTCAAAAACCTGACGTGCCTTGTCCCGTTCGCTCAAATGCGTAACCCGTTCCAGCCATGGCCCGATCTGTTGCGAGGTTCTTATCTTATCCCGCAATACTTTGGGAGCATCGGCGATTTTACGGCACAACACTGGAAAAGCGGCAGTAGGCTCGTTGAGCAATGAGCCATCAGCCGAGAAAAAGGACTCCAGCAAATCGCGGAGTCTGGAACGGGGGCGGCTGCGCTGCGGCCAGAGTATTTTTATCTTCTCATCGCGCCGGTCGATAAAAATCTCTACGTGAGGACTGCCGTCCGTTGCAGCCGCCTGGAAAAGGCGTTTTCTGCCCTTTGCCACTTTGTGCAATACCGCTTCCACATGTTTACAGGTACCCAGACGGTTGACGGCGTGATCAGGGCAGTCACAGGCATTGATCGGTTCGGCAAGCGAGCGGATCTCGACTTCATAACAGCCACCGCTGCCAGAGCGAACCCGGTAGTCAGCGTAAAACGGATCTTCACCGGCCACTCTTTCAATGCGCCAGGACTCAATGCTACCACGTTGGCGGCGACGTTCGATTTCGTCCTGGTCACTGGTGCGCCAGCCCTGGAGAGAGGGTGTCGTTTGTTTCCTGGCGCTTCGCTTTCGGGTATTTTTTTTTGCAGCCATAATATTCCTGCGTTTTTTGGGGAGTCTGCCGGATATTATCCAGCAAAAGGACACTACAATAAACTTGGCAGGAATAGTATTAAAGCAGCAATAGATGTATTGCTCGAATTATGTCTTGTTTTTGCGGGCATATGGCCCTCAGTTTCCCTTGAAATTTTCGCTTGACATCATGAGCCATTCGGCTATTCTATAATTCAATTGAACACTTTTATCGGTTGCTGAAAGTATCGTGTGCCCACTATCGTCTGCGACGAACTCGCAGAGACGCCATGAGTGGAACGGGTCCGGCAATGGGATATGACGGCCACCATGGCAGGTTGACAGGATCACAAATTCAGGATTTTAAATATGAGTCACGCAAAAACGGTGCTCGTGCTGGGTGGCGGCATCGGTGGTATCGTCACCGCAACACAATTGCGCAAACAACTGCCGCGTGAACATCGCGTCATACTGGTTGAGCGCGAGACCATGCATGCCTTTTCACCTTCGCTCCCCTGGGTAATGGTTGGGATGCGCCGCGTTGAAACGATCACCCGACCTCGAACAAAACTGGTGCAGCTCGGTGTTATCGCCCATGGCCAGGCTGAAGTGGTAGTGAACAATCTGGTTTTTGAGATTACAGGGAAAGGCGAACCCAAGCGATTTGATGGGCATGGCGCCTGTTTTATCGAAACCGGCGACGGCAAGGCCGGTTTTGGCAAAGGTGATTTCTATGCTGAGCCGTTGCCGACGATGAAACTCTATCAGCCTGGTCATCTGATGCATATGGGTAAAGTGGCCTATGAGAAATACTGGTTATTTAAGTGGTTCTGATTTAATGCGGAATCACACTGCCATTTCACTCAACCGGTAATGGAGTGGGAGTAAGTCTTCGTGTGCGAACTACTTGGGATCAGCAGTAGCCGGCCTGCGGGATGGAATGATACGTTAACGTTGTTCCGGGAGCGGGGCGGTGAGACTGCTGATAATCCTGATGGCTGGGGACTGGCCTACCGTGACGATAATGTTTGGGAACTGTACAAAGCGCCCCAGGCGGCCATTCAGAGTGAGCAGTTTGCAGCGTTATCACAAACTATTTTTACCGATCTGCTGATTGCTCATGTGCGCAAGGCCAATCCACCCAGCGCATGCACGTCAGTAAATACCCATCCGTTTGTCCGGGAATGTTGTGGCCGGTCGTGGATTTTTGCGCATAACGGCAAAGTCCCGGAGGTCATCCAACCCCAGGGTTGCTGTCATCCCTACAAATCGAACCCCCAGGGCGAAACCGATTCTGAACATGCCTTCTATTTTCTATTAGACGGGATTGCGAGTGTATTCAATGAAGTTATGGTCCAGAGTAACCCGTTCTGGTTACAAAAACTTGCCAGACTCAGCGAGGACATCGCATCTTATGGACAGTTTAACTTCCTCATGTCAGACGGTATTATTTTGATTGCGTACGGCCATAATAGATTACATCGGCTACAATACCGGCATGACGGCATTGCGATGATGTTACTTGCTTCTGAACCCTTGCGTGAGGATGAACCGTGGGAAGCATTCCGATCAGGTGAACTTTGTATCTACCAGGCGGGGGAGCTTATCGGAAGCTTACGAACGAATCCCGTAAGGGTGGAAGAAACCGGTGACGCTGTTAACAGGTTGGGGCGCAACGCATAAAAAAGAAATCCATTATCATTGTCACTATAGTCATTGTTCTGATCGATTGTCTAACGTGATGTTCTCTTTGCCCCAGGAATATGTTTCGTGGAGGAGTGCTCTGGCTGGCCCGTTGACACGACACAGACTTCGACTGCGCTGGTTGTTCTTAACAAATTACCCCAGGCTTATTCAATCTCAATGAGTGCCTCATCCGGGGTGACGCTTTCTCCCTTGATGACATGGATCGTTTTTATTTTTCCGCTGACGGGGGCCTGTACTTCGGTTTCCATTTTCATGGCTTCGGTAATCAGTACCGGATCGCCGGCTTTAACCTGATCGCCTGTACTGACCAGTACCTCGACAATGGTGCCGGGCATAGAGGTTGTTACATGGCCCGGTTTTGATGCGCAGGGGCGCGTGCTTGTTGCCTGATGTGTTTGTTCGCCATTGTCGCCCAGAGTAACATCATCCAGCGCTTCCAGCGTCAGTTCTTCGGGTATACCATCAACGCTAAGATAATAGGGGCGCTGATGTTGTTTCGAATAACCGGTACCGGTTACTTTGATGTGGTAAGTCTCGCCGTGCATGGTGATGTTGAATTCGGTTGCAGCCTTGCGTTTGGAAATTTCGGTATCGGCGGGTTCCAGAGCCTCGGGGATTAAACTGTTGTTGTTGCGCTGTTCGAGAAAATCCCGGCCAATGTCGGGAAACATAGCGTAGGTTAAAATATCTTCATCGGTATGTGCGACGGCGCCAATTTCCTTTTTCAGTTTATTCATTTCCGGTTTAAGCAGATCTGCCGGACGGCATTGGATAAGCGTTTCATGGCCAATCGCCATGAGCTGAACCTGTGGACTTATTTTCCCCAGTGCTTTGCCATAACGGCCCTGAAGATAAAGTTTAACTTCGTTTGTGATGGTTTTATAGCGCTCACCGGAGAGTACATTCAGCACCGCCTGGGTCCCGACTATCTGTGAGGTCGGGGTGACCAGGGGCGGGTAGCCGAGTTCCTTTCGGATCTGCGGAATTTCTTTCAATACCTCATTCATTTTCGGCAGAGCACCCTGTTCCCTGAGCTGGATGGACAGGTTGGAAATCATGCCGCCGGGAACCTGGTTGACCTGTACCCGCGTATCAAGTCCGGTGTATTCACTTTCAAACTGATGATATTTTTTTCGTACTTCGTAAAAATAAAATCCAATTTCCTGCAACAGCGGCAAATCCAGACCACTGGCGTATTCGGTATCTTTGAATGCCGCGACCATGCTTTCGGTGGGCGGATGAGACGTACCGCCGGAGAAAGCCGAGATGGCCGTATCGATACCACTGACACCGTTTTCAACCGCCTGGTACTGACACATACTGGCCAGTCCGGCGGTGGCATGGCAGTGCAGATGCAGCGGGACGGTCAATGTATCCACCAGTGAGTGAACCAGCTCGGCGGCCACCTGTGGGGTAAGTAAGCCGGCCATATCCTTGATGGCGATACTGTTGCAGCCCATCGATTCCATCTCTTTGGCCAGATCAACAAAATGCTTAAGCGTGTGTACCGGGGAGGTGGTATAACAGATGGCGCCCTGGGCATGTTTGCCCGCTTTTTTCACCGCCTCGATAGAAACCCGCAAGTTGCGAATATCGTTCATGGCATCGAAGATGCGGAATATATCCATACCGTTATCCGCTACGCGTTCGACAAAGGCGCGTACCACATCATCGGAATAATGCCGGTAGCCCAGCAGATTCTGACCCCGCAACAACATTTGCAGTTTGGTATTGGGCAAAGCTTCCCGCAATTTGCGTAAGCGTTCCCAGGGATCTTCTTTTAGAAAACGAATGCAGGCATCGAAGGTTGCGCCACCCCACATTTCCAGCGACCAGAAACCCACCTTATCCAGCTTCTCGCAGATGGGCAGCATGTCTTCGATACGCATACGCGTCGCAATGAGCGACTGATGGGCATCGCGCAGAACCGTTTCGGTGATTTTGATCGGTGACATGAGTATCGATTCCTTCATTTGAAAATCGTTAAAATATAGTCCTGTCTAAAGTCCCATATTGGCCGCTATCGCTGCTGCGATCGCGGTCGCAACCTGGCGGCTGGAACGTTTGAGTGAATAGTTCAGCAGTTCCGGGTGAGCATCGATGAAGCCGGTGTCAAATTTGCCGGTTGCGAAATCGGCGGATTTCAGAATTTCCAGATGAAAGGGAATCGTGGTCTTGATGCCATACACCCCGATGTCACGCAGGGCGCGAATGGCGCGTTCGATAAGCAAATCCCAGTCCAGCGCCCAGACGATCAGTTTGGCGCACATGGAGTCGTAGTAGGGCGGAATCTCATAGCCGGTATAAATGGCGCCGTCGGTACGCACACCCGGTCCGCCAGTGGCGAAATAACGGGTGATACGACCGAAGCTGGGCAGGAAATCATTTTGCGGATCTTCAGCGTTGATGCGAAATTCCATGGCGTAGCCCCGGCGTTGCACCTCGCTTTGCTGATAGCTCAATTGCAGTCCGGCGGCGATGCGGATTTGTTCCCGGACGATGTCGATACCGGTAATGGTCTCCGTGACGGGATGCTCAACCTGCAGGCGGGTGTTCATTTCCATAAAATAAAAATGATCCTCGGCATCGAGCAGAAACTCAACGGTACCGGCATTGGTATAATTCACCGCCCGGGCGGTGCGCACGGCGAGATCGCCGATATACTCACGCTGTGCGTCGGTGAGTTGTGGTGAGGGTGCGATTTCCAGTAATTTCTGGTGACGGCGCTGGATCGAACAATCGCGTTCAAACAGATGAATCACGTTGCCGTGTTGATCGGCCAGGATCTGTACCTCGATGTGACGCGGATTGGCGATGTATTTTTCCAGAAACACCTCGGATCGGCCAAAGGCTTTCTGCGCCTCGGATATCACCCGGCCAAAGGCGCGCTTGAGTTCTTCGCTGTTTTTACAGCAGCGGATACCGCGACCGCCGCCACCGCAGGTGGCTTTGAGCATGATCGGATAGCCCATTTCCTCAGCCAGTCGCAGAGCCTCGTCCAAATTGGCAAGGTTGCCGTCACTGCCGGGCGTTACCGGCACCCCAGCCTGGCGCATGGCCTGACGGGCCTCGGTTTTGTCACCCATGCGGCGAATGACTTCGGCTGAAGGGCCGATGAAGCGGATATTGCGGCGGTCGCAGATCTCGGCCAGTTCCGGGTTTTCCGAGAGAAAGCCGTAGCCGGGATGCAGGGCATCACAGCCAGCGGCCACGGCAAGGTTGACCAGCCGGTGCGCATTGAGATAGCCGGCCACGGTATCGGGTCCCAGGCTGTAGGCCTCATCGGCTTTTTTGACGTGCAGGGCGTAACGATCGGCCTCGGCATATACCGCCACAGATTTAATGCCCATTTCGGCACAGGCGCGGACGATGCGCACGGCAATTTCACCCCGGTTGGCAATGAGAATCTTTTTTATCATTATTTTGATGTTGCGAAGCAGCCTTTCCCTGTAAAATCACGTTATGGTGACATCTGAATCTGTGCGTTCAGGTTTAAGTAAATGTAAGCAGGCTGTCAAGCCGGATCCGATTGAAACACGATATTAACGATGGAACAGGCGGGTTCTCAAGGAATTTTTGACACTGCCACTGCACCTCTATAAAATCCGCAGGTTATGGTAAAAGAGTGTCAGCGGCTCCCGTTTCGGATTGATCCTTTTCGTTTTGCACATGATGCCATCGAGCTGGAGTCGAGGCTGCCCCTGACGCAGATGAAACGATTGTCTGCCATGCTGTACCAGCCCGCGGGGATGATAACGGTCAACCTGGCATTTGCCGTGGATGTACTGGGCGTGTCCAGGCTACTGGGCCGATTACAAGTGGGTCTGGATCTGCTTTGCCAGCGTTGTCTTGAGCCAATGCATCTTGATGTTGATACGTCACTGGCCCTGGGTTTTGCCCGTAACGCGGCTGAATTAGAGCGGATTCCGAGCGAGCTGGAGCCGGTTCGAGTCGAAGGCGGGCAGCTGAATTTGCTGGTGCTGCTGGAGGACGAAATCATGTTGGCGTTGCCGCAGATCCCCCGGCATGCCGAGAATGAATGTTCGCTCAGGCATGAATCGCTTAATAGCGAAAGTCCCCGGCCACAGGAACGGGAAAACCCCTTCAGCGCTCTGGCCGGGCTGAAAAAATCTGAGTAAGTACTGGAGACTTTCCGGTATTTAGCAATATATTAAAGTGAATGAGGAATTATCATGGCAGTACAAAAGAATCGTAAAACTCCATCCCGGCGCGGAATGCGCCGCTCACACGATGCGCTAACAGGCCGCGCGGTGTCTATTGACCCCACGACAGGTGAAAGTCATTTGCGCCATCACGTCAGTGCCGATGGTTTCTATCGTGGCCGAAAAGTCATTGAAGTCGAAGAATAGTTTCTGTTGCTAGGTTTGCCCGCTCAGAAGCCGTGCATTTTGTCTGCCTGACGGGCCAGACGAACAGACGGGACATGGTGTAAATCATGTCCCGTTATTTTATTTATAAGACATTCAATACGCAAAATCATCCTGGATGACGAACAATAGTATCACTATCGCGCTCGATGCCATGGGCGGTGACTTTGGCCCTCCTGTGATTGTGCCGGCGGCTATCAAAGCACTTGAACAGCATCCTTTCCTGGCGCTCATTCTTGTTGGCAATGAAAAAGAACTGGCGAAGGTTCTCAAGGGACGCAGCCGGTCGGTGTCTACACGCCTGCAAATCCAGCATGCCTCCGAGGTGGTGCATTCGGATGAACCGCCTTCACAGGCTTTGCGGGGCAAAAAAGATTCTTCCATGCGCGTCGCCATTAACATGGTCAAGGATGGACGGGCGCAGGCCTGCGTTAGCGCTGGCAATACCGGCGCACTGATGGCTACCGCCCGTTTTGTTCTGAAAATGTTGCCGGGCGTGGATCGCCCGGCTATCTGTACCATGTTGCCGAACATGAAAAATGGTCATGCCCATGTGCTGGATCTGGGGGCCAATGTTGATAGCAGCGCAGAGGCCCTGTTCGAATTCGCCGTGATGGGCGCTGCCTTGGCCACGGCTGTTGACAGCAACGAACGCCCAACTGTGGGCTTGCTGAATATTGGCGAAGAAGAAATCAAGGGTAACGAGCAGGTCAAACAGGCCGCTGCCCTGCTGGCGAACAGTAATTTGAATTACATCGGTTATGTCGAAGGTGATGGCATTTACATGGGGGATGCCGATGTCGTCGTCTGCGATGGTTTTGTTGGCAATGTGATGCTTAAAACAACCGAAGGTGTCGCCAAAATGATTCGCTACTACATTCAGCAGGAATTCAAACGTAATCCGCTGACCATGCTGAGTGGTCTTATGGCGCTGCCGGTACTGAAAGCCTTTCGCAAACGCATTGATCCACGGGAATATAACGGTGCCAGTTTCCTGGGTATACAGGGTATTGTGATCAAGAGCCATGGCAGTGCCGATGCGTATTCGTTTGCGACTGCGATTTCTGAAGCCATTATCGAAGTCAGAAAGAACGTACCCGCACTTATCACAAGGGAACTGGAAAATCAGTTAGTCAAGGGGTAGTGATTTGACCTATTCGCGTATAGCAGGAACCGGTAGTTATTTACCGGAAAAAATATTGACCAATGCCGACCTGGAAAAAATGGTCGAAACCTCAGATCAATGGATTATCGAACGAACCGGAATTAAAAAACGCCATATCAGTGAGGGGCAGACGACCTGCGATCTGGCGGAACAGGCTGCCGGCAAGGCTATCGAGGCCGCCGGGCTGGGCAAAGATGATATCGATTTAATTATCGTCGCTACGACGACTCCCGACCGTATATTTCCCAGCACCGCCTGCCTGTTGCAGGAACGTCTGGATATTCATGGTTGCCCCGCCTTTGATGTGCAGGCGGTATGCACCGGTTTTGTCTATGCCCTGGGTGTGGCCGATATGTTCATCACCACCGGCAAGGCAAAGCATGCTTTGGTGGTCGGTGCCGAAACCCTGTCCAATATTATCAACTGGACGGATCGCGGTACCTGCATCTTGTTTGGCGATGGCGCCGGTGCGGTCGTGCTGTCGGCCAGTGAGGAAACGGGGATTTTATCCACCCATTTACATGCCGATGGCAAGTACAAGGATCTGCTGACCGTGCAGGGTGGGATCTCCGAAAACCCGGACAGATTTAAGGCCGGAGACGCCCTGGTGGAAATGCGCGGCAATGAAGTGTTCAAAATAGCGGTGAATACCCTCGGTCGCATTGTCGACGAAACCCTGGCGGCTAATAACATGGATAAATCGATGATCGACTGGCTGGTGCCGCACCAGGCCAATATCCGCATTATCAACGCCACCGCCAAAAAACTGGGAATGTCGATGGATAATGTCGTGGTGACAGTCGATGAGCATGGCAATACGTCAGCCGCGTCCGTTCCCCTGGCGCTGGATATCGCCGTACGGGATGGCCGCATCAAACGCGGGGACACGATTCTGCTGGAAGCCTTCGGCGGCGGCTTCACCTGGGGCTCGGCGTTGTTGAAGTATTAGTACCTTAGAAATGATTTTCTGTGCATTTTGCAGAAAATCATTTCGTGAAGGTACTTATCTTGTGGTTTATCCAGGTTAAGGAAACTCTGATTAATTCGACATAGGTAAACCACCGCCTCAGGCGGTGAGACTCAAATAGGCTCTGCCGTTCCGTCGTGCAGAGAAGATGATATTTTTCGTTTGACCGCAAGTAGCGTAGGGTGGGCACGATTTTTGTGCCCACGCGTTACTTTGTTTTTGGATATTAACAATGTGAAACGCAAGGATTGACGTGTCCCGCGTGGGCGACCGCCCTCCGCGCGTCGACGGCATGCTGCGCGACTGGCGTGGCGTGCGCTTCTCCGAGCTGGGCCGCGGGCCCGACGCCTCCATGCGTTACGCCCTCGCCTGGGACGACGGCGCCCTCTATGTCGCCGCCGAGGTGCGCGATCAGCGCTTGGTGCGCGAGGCTTCGGCTACGGCGCCGCAGGACGCCATCATCCTCGCCCTCGCAGGGCGTCGCGGGCGTGGCCCACTGCGCGGCGTCGAGATCTACCTCGAAGCGGGCGTCAGCGGTCGCTCCGCGGCGCGCGCCCTGCTCGCGAGCGTCGGTGCCGATGAGGATCCCACCCGTGGCACCACGGTATACGGCGCTGGGCGTGGTTTGTTCGCCACGAGCGTTGCCGATGATCGTCGGCTTGCCCGAACGGTCGACGGTGGCGACCTTGCAGCGTGTCGTTCCAATATCGCATCCAAACATGGTTCTTCGCTCCTTCTTTCTGGGTTGTGTCGTTATCTCGTGTGGACATGGACCTCCACACACTCGGGTCGGATGACGGTTCCG
>ENA-ORDP01001951-ORDP01001951.1-marine-sediment-metagenome-genome-assembly--contig:-NODE-1951-length-10555-cov-2.867048_pt1 | contig 10555 bp, 8 predicted proteins | sample MGYA00248627_ERZ508539 | MGnify/ENA primary metagenome ERZ508539 (study PRJEB26208, sample SAMN05571518) | marine sediment metagenome | biome: deep sea; feature: Hydrothermal vent; material... | reverse complement strand
CCAAGGTCAGAAGGTAGTCTATATTTAGCGTTGAGAAATGGCTTCCCATTTCTTCATGGAGTGTTTCACTTGCTGATCCTAACTCTAACATATCCCCTAAGACACCGATCTTCCTTCCATCAGAGTTTAGAGTATTAAAGTAATCCAAACCAGCTCTCATAGAGGAGGGGTTGGCATTATAGCAGTCATTGATGAGGGTATATTTCCCCTGACTTGTTTCCCCCCTCATTTTCATGGGAACAACTCTCTCAATTCCATTTATGATCTTATCTTTTGGCACCCTTAACTGTTCGGCTAGCAGGATAGCAAAGTGTAAGTTGGTTAAGTTATGTTGTCCACCAAGACTGAAACGGCATGACCGGCCATAGACCTCAAGCAAATAGCCTTCCAGTCCAAGGTCATCGAGTACTTTGATTTTGTAATCTTCTGCTGTAGAGAAGGATAGAAGGGACGCGTTCAGATTCTTTGAAAGGAAGGTATAATAGGACTCACTATCGTTTAGAATGGCTACTGACCCAGGATGAAACCCATCAAACAAACCCTTCTTTTCAGAGGCGACCCCATCGGATCCTCCTAAAAACTCTGTGTGAGCCAAGCCAATATTCGTAATAATCCCATAATCAGGCGCTACAATCCTGGACAGATTGGATATATCCCCTCTCTTTCCACTTCCCATCTCGACGAGGGCAACATCGTGACTGCTATCTAATGTGAAGATTGTTTTGGGTACACCTATTTGGTTATTCAGGTTGCCAAAAGTGCCTTTAACCCTGTAATGAGTGGATAAAATAGACCCAAGGATCTCTTTGGTAGTGGTTTTACCATTACTTCCTGTAATCCCGACTTTTATAATATTTAATCCCTTCAAGTAGTGGCGAGCAATGTCTTGATAAGCTTTTAAGCTATTCTCTACACCAATTACCCAACAGTCATTGGGGATTTGATCCATTTCTAATTCTTTTATCTGTCCCCAACGTTTTTTATGGCTTATGACAGCCTTAACACCCTTGTTGATCACACCTTTTATATAATCATGTCCATCAAAATGCTCTCCAATCAAAGGTATAAAGAGATCATTTTCCATTACCGTCCGGCTATCGGTGGATACGTCGTGAATCATAAGGGAATCATTGCCCTGATGAAGAATTTCTCCCTTTGTGTAGCGAATAATGTCTTCAATAGCTATTTTATCCATCATTGCCTCCTAAGAATCATGATCCATTCTATTGATTGTCTGGAATCTATTCTTTAAAACATCCTCTACAGCTTCTTTATCGTCAAAATGGATGGTTTTATCCTTTAAGATTTGGTAGTCTTCATGACCTTTTCCTGCAATGAGCACGATGTCTCCCCCTTCAGACAGGTGGATAGCCTCTTTGATGGCCTCATAACGGCTTTCTATTTTTATGTATTTCCCCTGAACCCTGTTGATACCAACAATTATATCATCAAGAATCAAGTTTGGGTCTTCTGTTCTTGGATTATCACTGGTCACAATAGTAAGATCACTCATTTTCCCTGATACCTCCCCCATGAGAGGCCTTTTTCCCTTGTCTCTATCGCCTCCAGAACCAAACACAGAGATAATACGTCTTGGTTTCAAGTCTCTAAGGGTAGATAGTACATTTTGGATGGCATCATCCGTATGAGCGTAGTCAATCACAATAAAAGCCCCATTTCCACTTTGGATCATCTCAAAACGACCTGGTACTGATATATCCTTAAATCCAGCCACGATATCTGCCAGGGGTATACCAAGAAAACGTACTGCAACAAAGGATGCCAGCGTATTATATATATTGAACCGTCCAGGCATAGGGATTTCAATGGATTGGCTTTCTGTCCCATTTTTTACTATAAAAGCACTGTTAGATAGGGAAAAATGAATATCTGTCCCATAATAATCAGCCTGTTCCGTCAAACCATAGGTCTTGTAGTTTAACTTAAGGCTTTGAGCCTTTGAAATAAGCCTGTCACTAAAGTCCAGATCCTGATTGACGACTGCCAGAGTAGGATGTTTTGTACTTTGTGAGAGAACATCGAAAATAAGCTCTTTCACCCGTAAATACTCATCCATATCTTTATGAAAGTCCAGGTGATCCTCCGATAGATTCGTGAAGATGACGCAATCAAAGTCTAGCCCATAGACCCTGTCTAAATAGAGTGCGTGAGAGGAGACCTCCATCACGGCGTATTGAATCCCGTTATTCACCATCTCATGGAAGAGACGATTGAGTTCCAGACTATCGGGAGTCGTTACTGGGGACTTTATTTTAGTATCGTCTATATAATTACAGATAGTCCCCAATAAACCAACCTTCCTGCCAGCCTTTCGTAATATTTCACGGATCATATAGGTGATGGTTGTTTTTCCATTAGTTCCTGTAACCCCAATGAGTTTAAGCTTTTGGCCTGGATTGTCGTAATATAATCTGGATAGAAGGGCTAAAGCTTTCCTTGTGTTTTTAAAGGAGAGGATGGGAAGAGCATCTTGATACTTCTTGTAAACTGTATCATAGTCCAGATCATCAATCACTAGACAAGAAGCCCCATTCTGGATGGCTGAATCGATAAAGTGGTGGCCATCACTTTGGTAGCCTTTAATAGCCACAAAGATTCCCTTCTCACTAACTTTCCTGGAATCATTTTCTACTCCAGAAACCAGGGGATCGTCGTTTAGTGTACCATTATGAGACGTTCTTTCGGGTGGGAGCGTAGCTGTTAGTGATTCCAGGATAGCAGATAACTTCATTGCCATCTTATTTATCCCTCATCCCGCCAAGGATTTTAGCTAATAGCTTTTGCTTGTCCTTGATCCCTAATACTTTAAAGTCCCTGCGATTTGTAGCTACCATATGTAAATGCTCTTTGGCAAAGAGTTCAATCTTTTCTGAACTTCTAAGCTGTTCGTATAATATAAGTTCCTGATAGTACATGCTGTGAAGTTTAAGCTGACCCTTCTCCAACTGTCTTAAACGTTTATCCAGATCGAGTCCTTTCACATTTTGCCAGACCATAAAGGAAACTAGATTAGTGATTAACAAGATGACTAAAACGATGCGTAAAGTCAAATACTTTTTGGGGCTTTTGACAGGTCTTCTTCCATAGTTCCCATGTTTGATTGGACGTCTCATGAATCTTTTCCACGATCCTTAGTTTTGCACTTCTGGCAGATGGATTTTCTTGACTTTCCATAATACTCGGTGTCATTGGTTTTTTTCTTAGGATTTTTGTAGATTGAAGGCCACCACACTGACAAATGGGTATATGTTCTGGGCAGACACATGGCTGACTGAAGTGTTTGAATATCTTTTTAACAATCCTGTCTTCAAGAGAGTGAAAGGAGAGGACAGCCATACGCCCACCCATATTTAATCTTCTGATACCTTCTATCAGACCTTGTTCTATGTGATAGAACTCCTGATTTACGTAGATACGCAGGGCCTGGAACGTCTTGGTGGCTGGATGGATGGTCTTGGGACGCTTTCCCTTGGGGATACTCCCAAAGACTATTTTCTGCAGATCATTGGCGTTCTTTATGGGAGTAAGTTTCCTGGACCTCACGATGTTTCTGGCTATTATCTTGGCCCAGGATTCCTCTCCTAAAGTGAATACTATATTTCGGATCTCATTTTCACTGAATGAGTTGACTATGTCATAAGCCGTCAGCTCAGTATTCCTATCCAGACGCATATCCAATGACTCATCTTCTGTAAAAGAAAATCCATTCTTCGCTACCTTATAATGATACATGGATATCCCAAGGTCATAAAGGAAAAAGTCCACTTTATCTATATGGAGTTCATCCAGAAGGCTGGATAGATTGGAGAAGTTTGACTCTTTAATAATCATCTTTGGAAAGGATGGCCTATCAGACAAAGTCTCAACAAGGCGTTTCCTGGCAATCTCCAATATCCTGGGATCTCGATCTATAGATAATAATGTTCCACCAATCATTTCACGGGCCAAGGCCTCTGAATGTCCTCCTTCTCCACAGGTACAGTCCACCACGATGGGGTTTTTAATGTTGGGAAGGTGATTTATAATCTCAGTCACCAGGATGGGTGTATGGGCATAGGAGTCTTTAATAGGAGACATAATTATAAATAGCCAAACAAGTTATGATATATTAGCCGAGACCTTTCAAAGGGTTGCTTTCAATCCTCATGATGGACTAAAGATAACGAAATTTACGATCAGGTTCAAGGGCTTTCATTTTTCCTTGATTGGATGAGGAAAGTCAACAAATCTATTGATTTAACGTTCCTCTTTTTATTATATTTGTGGAGGGTGAATATTATTATATATAAAACACAAGGAATCTTTCTATGAAAAAATTAACTCTTATCACAGTAATCCTTTTTCTAACCACGTTTTTATGGGCTGACATGAACCAGGACATGCTGAGAGCTGTCACCAACGGGAATGAGAAAAAAGTATCGGAGCTCATCAAGAAGGGAGCGGACGTAAATGCTGATCTCAAGGATGGATACACCCCCCTCCATTTCGCCGCACTTACGGGTAATATGAAGATCATTACCCTTTTGGTGACTAAAGGGTCTAAAATCAAAGCAAAAGCAAAGGATGGGACAACAGCACTTCATTTTGCTGCTTATGCAGGCCATATCAAAGTCGTTCAATTCTTGATTGAGAAAAAGGCCGATTTGAACGCAAAACTCACTGTCACTCAGCTGAATCAATTCACACCCTTGCATGTGGCTGTTTGGAGGAATAACTTGGCCATCACTCAACTTCTTGTCAATAAAGGAGCTAGCCTTAAAGACAAGACAGACAAGGGATTCACACCTCTTCATATTGCTGTAGAACATAATCAGCTTAAGATCGCAGAGTTTTTAATTCAAAAAGGGGCTTCTGTATCAGATAAGGATAAAAAAGGCCAGACACCCCTCCATATAGCGGCTGAAAAGGGGTCTGTTCAAATGGCCCAAATCCTCATAAAATATAAAGCGAATATAAACGCAAAAGATTCCAAATCCCAATCCCCACTGGATATAGCTACAAAAAAGAAAGACCAGCTCATGATCCGTATCCTTAAGGGTGGGAAACTCACTTCCGAAGAGAAAACCTATTATAAAATCCTTACGGATACTGGTTTGGAAATAATCAATATACCCGCTTCCAACTTCACCCTCAAGGATCTAAAGGGTAAGGATGTGTCTCTAAAGCAGTTTAAAGGTAAAATGGTCTTCCTGAATATCTGGGCCACCTGGTGTCTTCCCTGTCGAGCGGAAATGCCCTCTATGGAAAAGGTCTATCAAAAACTGAAGACTAAAAACTTTGTCATGCTGGCCATCTCGACCGAAGCCCAAAACGTTGTTCAACCCTTTATCAGTAAAAGCAAATTCAGCTTTACGATACTGATTGACAGCAAGCGACAGACCGATAAATTGTTTCCAGGAAATGCTATCCCACGCACCTATATCATTAATAAAGAGGGAATAATCATTGCCAAACATGTGGGGAGCACCAATTGGGAAGATGAAAAGTATATAAAGCTCTTTAATCTATTGGCCAAATAGATTTTAGGCCAACTGTCCATTTCTGATACCCATTACGACTATTTGTAAATAGATACTTTAGGAGATTTTATGTTAAGAAAAATAACTTTGGTCATTATTATCCTGTCCCTCTCGGTTTTATCCTTCTCGAGACGCTCTAAACCCCCTTCCAAAAAGGAACTATTCCAGATCACCAAGCGAGGTATCCTGCTGGCCGAGTACGATCAAGCCACTCACTTTGCCACCAACGCCCTTTTGAGGACGAAACCCGATGCAAGTAAAGTGAGTCAGTATGTGGCTCAAGGGACTAAAAAAGGATGGATCGTAGCCTTTGGGCAAATGTCAAAGGACAATAAGCAATTTATGATCTACTACTTAGCTGTTCAAAAGGCCAGGGCCGACCAGTTCAGGATACTCAAGTTTAAGTCCCCCAAAAAAAATAAAGGTTATTATCTCCGTGCCGCCCGGGCCCTTGGGGTTTCTCATAAGGACTTTTTGAAAAACAACCGTCCCACACGTCCTTACAATAATATGGTGATACCTGCAGGCAATGGGAAAATGTGGGTCTATCTGGTTCCAGCCCCTATGAAAAGTGGGATTCAACCGCTGGGTGGTGATACCCGTTATCTTGTCAGCAGAAGTGGTTATAAAATACTCAAGCGTAGGAAATTGCATAGAGGTATTATTGAAAAAGACCACGCAAAAAAAGAAGTTGGCTTCCATGTAGTGTTACTCGACGATATCCCTGAGGACACCGATGTTTTCTACGTCTTGACCAGAGAACCCCGTATTCCTGAGATCGTTTTGGCTGTACGAAAGGATTGGGTCTATCAAATTGATAAAAACGGTGCGATCAAATATCTTGGGACTAAAGATAAGGTATTTAATGATAGATAAAACGGGACTTTACCCATCACAATATTAAAGAAATACAGAATGATGGTTCGGGGGGAGAATTGCTTGCTGCAGGTTGAAAACGCCCCTGAAAAGCTGGGATTTTATATCACTTCGTATCTCAAGGCCAAAAACCCTATGGAAGCGGAACATCTTGTGGTTCAAGTACTTATGAATGAACTGAAGGCTTATCATCACTTAAAAACCGTTGATCATGATCCCCCACGAATCTTTGTTGAGAAGATCGAAGAGCTTGAATCTTTTGATGGGATTGAACTTCCCGGATCGGGCTTTACTTTTTTCAAGGCTTAAACTAAAAGGATTGACAAGTTACTTTTTTCGTCTTATTTTTTCCTAGTCAGGATCTTTATAGAAGAGTCTTAGCGATCTTGAATAAACCTTATAATCAATTGGAGTCTATATAAATGGAAAAAGCAATATTTGGGGCGGGTTGTTTCTGGGGGATTGAAGAGACCTTCAAAGGTATTAAAGGAGTTCAATCCACTTCAGTGGGCTACTCAGGCGGGGCCACCAAGGATCCAACCTATCAGGATGTGTGTAGTGGGACAACAGGCCATGCCGAAGTGGTGGAAGTGGATTATGACCCATCCGTTGTGACCTATGAATCTCTGCTTAAGGTGTTCTGGGAATGCCATAATCCCACTACACTCAATCGACAGGGGCCGGATGTGGGTACTCAATACCGATCAGCCATTTACTATCTAAGTCCAGAACAAAAATCACTGGCAGAGGCGTCGAAAGAAGAAGTGCAAAAGTCGGGAAACTACGATAAAGAGCTTGTGACAGAGATCACAGAGGCTTCTGAATACTATAAGGCTGAGGAATATCATCAGCAGTACTTTGAAAAGCTTGGACACGTGCGACAGTAAAGCAGGCCTCTGAAAATACACTGCATAACTGAAATGATTAATCTCTTGACCCATAAATCTATCCATACGGTAAATATATGCATTTAGTTACAAATATCGATCTCTCCATGAAACAGGGAAATGAAATAGAATACGCCCAAAAACTTAAGGGGGTGTATCATGAAAAGTTAAAATATATCAATAAGTTAGAGGACGTAAAAGGCAGGGAACTTTGCCGGATGCTCACTCAAACCGTCCATTCCTTGATTCAAACGGTATACAAGGAAGTCCTGAAGATCATCCCCATCGACAAAGGCCTCACAATCATTGCTCTGGGCAGCTATGGACGGGGTGAGCTGAATCCCCATTCGGACATCGATCTCCTCTTTCTCCACCAAAATGAAGAAAATCGTGAAGCTAAAGACTTTATCAGCAAGGTATTATACACTCTCTGGGATATGAAAATCACTCTGGGCCACAGTAGTCGTACTCTGAAGAATGTAATTTCCATGGCCAGCAAGGACATTACCTTTAAAACCTCTCTCATTGATCATCACCTTATATGTGGTGACTCCAACCTCTACGAATCCTTTCAGGAGACCGTAAGCAAGATATTCAAGAAAAATCGCTATAACTATTATCAGGATCTCCTGTCCAAACTGGACTATTTCAGCCAAACCCTTGGTGAGAATGTCTTACTCAAGGAACCAAACATTAAAGAGTCTCTGGGGGCCTTAAGGGGCGTCCATCTGATCCGGTGGTTGAACTATAACTTTTTCCAGGGCAGAACTTTATCTACTTTATACGATCACAATATCATGGACAAGATAACTTTAGACCGTATGGAAGACCATCTCGACTACCTCTTGTCTGTTCGCCACCAGTTGCACACCCTTGTAGGACACAAGGAAGAGTATCTCCTTCTGGAACACCAAGAGAGACTTGCCCAACACGTTCATTTGCCTGAATCTCAGGATGAGTCATCGGATGACAATCAGATCAGGCTAAAGATCGAACATTATATGCGTCAATTCTATCGATGTGCCAAAGATGTTTACAAAATCGTTGTTCAGTCCGTCGATCTATATCATTTGGAGGCGGATAAGTACCGTCAATTTGTCCGCCTACGTAAGAGACGAAAGTCTGTGAGTGACCAGTTTATGATCATCAATGGTAAACTCTTTTTTAAAAACAAGTTAGACACTATTGACTTCTCCCCATCCTTAATTATGGAGATATTCCTGACCCTGTCACGATACGGCTGTCATTTGGGGATTGAGATTGAGAACTATATCAAAAGTCGGCTGGATCGTGTGGATGATGCCTTTCATATAGACCCCATCGCTTTTTCTCACTTTAAATCTATCTTAAACGGTGAGCGAAACCTGTATCACACCTTATCCGTCATGAATCATATCGGCTTTTTGCCCTCTTACTTACCCTTCTTTAATGAGCTGGACTGTACGGTTCAACACGACTACTATCACGCCTACACGGTGGATGAACACACTCTTCAGGGAATCAAGGAGATCGAAAAACTTTATCACACTGATGATACGGGTTATGCTTTCTTCAAACACTTATTACAGCAATTAGATGGAGAACAGCGGCTTGTCCTTATGTTTTCCATATTCTTCCATGACATTGGGAAAGGGCGTCCGGGGAGTCACGTTAAAAATGGCGAAACGATGATTGATACGGTGGTGAATGCCTTCCCGATGGAGGAGTCCCAGAAAGAGACACTTACTTATCTTGTAAACGGTCATTTAATCATGGCTCATACGTCCCAACGTCGAAATATTCAGGACATTAAAGTGATCTATCACTTTGTGAATGATATAAAAACCAAAGAACGTCTCGATTTAATGCTCCTGCTGACTTATGGGGACATGTCCAGCGTGGCTCCCAAGGTATTTACTTTCTGGAAGGGTGAATTACTGAGAGAACTTTACAATAAAAGTCTTCATTTGTTGAATGATACAGGTATGCTTCCTGTCATCCAGCAAAGTGATTTAAAGTTGATCCAATCAGATATTCTTGAGGCTCTCCCTAAGAATGAGCAAACATTTGCTCACAGCTTTTTCAGTGGCATTGATCCCCGTTACTTGATAGATCATGACCTGGAGGAGATCAAATCCACCATCGAGATTTTTCAACGCCTGGAGGACAAACAGGTTATCGATTATGAGAAAAGTTTGGACTTTTACAAGTTAAAATACTACGCCAAAGATGCTTATGGGGTATTCGCACAAGTCTCCCTGGTTTTGGCCATGAACGGTATTTCCATACATAGTGCCAAGTTATACTCGAAACCCGGGGGCTATGTCATCGACACATTCACAGTCAGTTCTGTTTTTTCCGGTGACATCTCGGAGGATCGTTGGGAGTCTATTAAAAAGGATTCCCAGCAGGTCAGGGAAAAGGGGATTGAGGCGTCCGAAACCTTGTTGGAGGAACGAAGAAAGCATTTCCCACCGGTCAAGGGGGGAGTCGTGATCCCGGAAAGTAAGGTCCTCATGAACAACGATCTATCCGATCAGTTTACTGTGATCGAAATAAAGACATGGGATCAGATTGGGGTTTTATACCAAATCAGTCGGATACTCACTCTCCATAAGGTGAGGATTAAGTCGGCCTTCATAGCCACCAGGGGGAACCAGGCCATCGACACATTTTATGTTGAAGACATAAGGACTGAAGGGCAAATCACTGATGATAACCTGATCGCAAGATTGAAGGATGCTCTAATCCAGCGTTTAACAGACTATGCAAAACAAATGAATTGATGGATAGATAGTTTAATAACAATAAACACTCCGACTGTTGTTTAGAAGGACATTATGAAAGCAATGATCTTTGCCGCAGGTTTAGGAACACGTCTTAAGCCTATTACCCATGATAAGCCCAAGGCTCTTGTTGAGATCAATGGTATTCCCCTTCTTGAAATTGTGATAGAGAGACTGAAACGCTTTGGCTTCACCGATATCATCATTAACATCCACCATAAGGCTCAACAGATCATTGATTTCACCCAAACTAAAAACAACTTCCACATCAATATAGCCTTTTCTGATGAGAGCGAGAGGCTTCTGGACACCGGGGGAGGCTTAAAGAAGGCTGGCTGGTTCTTCAACGACGGCGAGGCCTTTCTCTTATGCAATGTAGACATTCTGTCTGACATTGACTTAAAAGCCTTTTATCAAAGCCATACGGATTCTGACGGCCTAGTGACCCTGGCCGTCAATAACTCGAAGAACAGTCGCAGCCTGCTGT
>ENA-ORDP01001950-ORDP01001950.1-marine-sediment-metagenome-genome-assembly--contig:-NODE-1950-length-10557-cov-5.328795_pt1 | contig 10557 bp, 9 predicted proteins | sample MGYA00248627_ERZ508539 | MGnify/ENA primary metagenome ERZ508539 (study PRJEB26208, sample SAMN05571518) | marine sediment metagenome | biome: deep sea; feature: Hydrothermal vent; material... | reverse complement strand
CCTGGACAATCCTCTCGAAATTTTCATGGTGTGGCATGGCGGCATGTCGTTCCATGGGGGGCTCCTCGGTGTCGCCGCAGCGGGAATCCTGTTCGCGCGGAAGCGGGGAATCCGGGTTCTGCCCCTCGCCGACTTGATCGTCTGCGCCGCTCCCATGGGCCTCTTCTTTGGCCGCATCGCCAATTTCATCAATGGTGAATTGTTCGGACGCATAACCGACGCGTCATGGGGCGTGGTCTTCCCCAGGGGAGGCCCATTCCCCCGCCATCCGAGCCAGCTTTACGAAGCCGCGCTGGAAGGGCTCGTTTTGTTTGTCCTGCTTCACCTTTTGTGGCGCCTGAAAGCGGTGCGCATGCGCCCAGGCTTGCTGACCGGCGTATTCCTCGCCGGCTACGCGGCGGCCCGCATGACCGTCGAGCAGTTCCGCCAGCCCGACGCCCACATTGGTTTCCTCACCGGCGGAACCACCATGGGGCAATGGTTGTCCATGCCCATGTTGGCGTTGGGGCTGATTTTGATTGGTTTAGCCGTGCGGCCGGGTTTGGGAAGCGGAAAACTTGCTCCGTGATTTGTTGCGGACGCCTATTGACCGGCGTTATCACGTTTCTCGCCCAGACCATATCTCTGGTAGGCTCCGGAAGCGCTTTTGTTCTTCAGGGCCATTTCGATCGGCCTCTCCTCGACAGGAATCTCCAAAAGCCTGATCAACGCTTGATCTCTGCCAAGAAGCTTCTTCAAGTCTTTCTTGGGCCAGTCTTTTTCCCAGTTGCCAATCAGGGCGTTCCAGGTCTGGGTAATGGCGACGATTTCGGCGTCGGTGAATTGCTCGATTTCCAGCCCTTGCGTTTTTGACAGGTCAATGTATTTCCTCATGGTGCTGGTGACGACGATAAACGGCGGGCCGCAACGGGAGCAGTACTTGAGTATCTTCTCATCCGAATGACATTGCGTGCATCGCCCATAGGCGAGCGCCATGGCTTCGTCGGCGGAGTAAGAAACATACCCCATCGCCTGCGCCCGGCTGATGACCATTTCGCTAAAGGGGTTGGGCGTCAGAATGACCAAACCGGACGCCGCCGCGACGGTGAAAAGAACAAGTCCCGCGATCAGTCGTTTCTTATTCATCTTCATCACGACAACAGCTCTTCCAGCCATTTAGGGAACTCACTCTCCTTGTCCTTGATGTTCCCGTAGAAGAATCTTTTCACCATTCCATTCCTGTCGATGAAGACGGTGGTTGGCGGTTGCTTGACCCCGTAGATGCGGGCGATCTTGCCGCCGTCATCAAAACCGGCGGGGAATGGGACCTCCCATTTCTTGACAAACTTCTCGAACTTGCTCTGGACGTCCTGGATGCTGATCATCAGAAACTTGACATCCTTATTCTTGTAGCGTTCGAAGGCGTCTTTCATGAAGGGGATGGACTCATTGGAGCACGGGCACCAGGAAGCCATGAAGGTGACGATATGGCCGTTTCCGTGCGGGGACTCCATATTCGCGGACCCTCCATCAAGGAGCGCCAGGGTGAACGGCGGGGCCTTGGCGCCGGGCTCCAGCGGCTTTATGTCGTCATCCAGGCAGGCGGAGAGGACGAAGGCCAGGAAAACCATGAGCGCCGGAGCGCTAATATAGTTTTTGCATTTCATTAACCAATAGCTCCTCGGTAATCGAGCCGGCGTGCGTGTAGTTGATGAGGCCGTCCCTTCCGACAAAGAAAGTGGTGGGCAGGCCATATACCCCGAAAGCCTGCTTGATCGTTCCTTCCCCATCCAGGCCGGTGGGGAAAGTAAGGCCGGTCTCCTTGACGAACGCCCTGGCGGCGGAGTCCGTATCCTGGATGGCGATGCCGACGAACACCACCTTTTCTTCCGGTTTTTCCTGCTTCACATAATATTCCTGGTAGACTTTTTCAAGGATCGGCGCCTCGGTCTTACACGGGATGCACCAGGAAGCAAAGAAGTTGACGATCACCGGGCGTCCCTTGTGATCGCTCATATTGAAGTTGCCGCCGTCAAAAAGCTTCAGGGTGAAGCCGGGGGCGGGTTCTCTCTTAATGATTTGGTCCTCGTCCCCGCACCCCTGAATCAGAAATACGAAGAGCGCGAGCAGGAGCGGTAAAATACAGTTCCGTCTAATTTGCATATTCCATCACATGACCTGTTATTGGACCCGCTCCCGTAAGGATACAGGAAGGATACAGGGGCGCCATCCGGAATCTGGAGATAAAAAATGTAGCAATGTTTGGCAGTCCCCTTTGTTGACAAACTTTGTCACAAAAAAGGGGGGGGGCGGACAAACTTCGGTAACAGGCGTCCGCTTTAATCGGTTTATTCACGTTGCTGGGGGCTTCTTAATCGCTCCCCCCCCGCGAGAGCCCCCAAGGAGGTTGCGGCATAGCTTGAGGTAATTGGAAATGGCGTTTTGGATCCCTCTAACGCTACCCTCTATTGTTTTTTAAGCAACCGCCGCAGCCTCCTCCTCGTTCTCGGCCTCAAACAGGAACGTTAAATGAGGAATCGGCGATGATTGAACAATCGATGATGCAACAGCCTTTGGATGATGGCTTTCCCCGCCGCGATTTCCTGTTCATCGCCACCGGAACGGTGGCCGCCGCCGGAACGGCCCTCGCCGTTTGGCCGCTTATTCACAGCATGAACCCGGCCGCCGACATCTTGGCCGTCTCCAAGACCGAGGTCGACCTGGGGCCAATCGAAGTCGGACAGCGGATTACGGTGGTTTGGCGAGGCAAGCCTATCTTTGTCGACCATCGCAGCCCCGAGCGGATCGCCCAGGCGCGGGCCGACGACAAGGCGGAGCTTATAGATCCGCAATTGGATAGCGAACGGGTGCAAAAGGACGAATGGCTGATCGTCATCGGTATCTGCACCCACCTGGGCTGTATCCCGCTGGGACAAAGGACCGGTGATTCCCGGGGCGATTACGGGGGGTGGTTCTGTCCTTGTCACGGCTCGCACTACGATACCTCGGGACGCATTCGAAAAGGCCCGGCGCCGAAGAACCTGGTGATCCCGCCTTATACCTTCACCAAAAACACCACCATAAAAATCGGTTAGGGGAGGCGCTAAGACATGTCACACTCGACAAAAGAATTCAGTAATCCGGTCATTCGCTGGATTGAATACCGTCTGCCTATCTTCAGCTTCATCGACAGTTCCGTAGGAACGGGTTACCCGACACCGAGAAACCTGAATTACTGGTGGAACTTCGGCTCTCTGGCCGGGGTCGTCCTGGTCATCATGATCCTGACCGGGGTCATGCTCGCCGCCAATTACACGGCCAATGTGGGCTACGCCTTCGAATCCGTCGAACGCATCATGCGCGACGTCAATTACGGGTGGTTGTTGCGTTATCTGCATTCAAACGGCAGTTCGATGTTCTTTATCATCGTCTACATCCACATGTTCAGGGGGCTCTATTTCGGTTCCTACAAGGCGCCGCGGGAATTGCTGTGGATTCTCGGTGTCTTCATCATTCTGGCGATGATGGCGACCGCGTTCATGGGCTACGTTCTTCCCTGGGGCCAAATGAGCTTCTGGGGCGCCACCGTGATAACCAACTTGTTCTCGGCCATTCCGCTAATCGGCGAGTCCATCGTCACCTGGCTTTGGGGCGGTTTTTCGGTTGCCAACCCAACGCTCAACCGGTTCTTCGCCTGGCATTATTTGTTGCCGTTCATACTGTTTGCGCTGGTGTTCATTCACCTTTGGGCGCTGCATGTGCACAAGTCGAACAACCCGCTCGGCATCGACGCCAAGGGCGCGGGCGACATGATCCCCTTCCATCCCTACTACACCATCAAAGACACCTTCGGGATGGGCGTGTTCATGATTATCTATCTCAGTTTCGTCTTCTTCGCTCCCGACTTCTTCGGCGAGCCGGATAATTACATCAAGGCAAACCCGATGGTGACGCCGCCTGAAATCGTGCCCGAATGGTACTTCCTGCCGTTTTACGCCATCCTGCGCGCCATCACCTTCAATATCTTTTTTATTCCGGCGAAGCTAATCGGCGTCATCGCCATGTTTTCTTCGATCCTGATCCTGCTGTTCCTGCCCTGGCTGGACCGGTGCAAGGTGCGTAGCGCCAGATTCCGGCCCCTTTACAAACAGTTTTTTTGGATTTTCGTTCTCGACACCCTGATCCTGGGCTATGTGGGCGCCAATCCTCCGCAAGGATTGTTTATTCCCATCGGGCAAGCGGCGACCGCGTATTATTTCGCCCACTTCCTAATCATCATCCCGCTTTTGGGGGTGCTGGAAAAAACGAAACCCCTGCCCGAAAGCATCAGCGCGGCGGTGACGGAAAGCGGAACATCCGGCAAGGAGAACGGCTAATGCAAAAGAAAATATTCCTTTCCGCTTTCCTCGCCTTGGTTCTCGGTTCCAGCGCGGTTTACGCCGAAAGCGAGAAAGTGCCATCCCTGGACTGGTCGTTCAAAGGCGTCTTTGGAACCTTCGACAGGGGCGCCCTCAAACGTGGGTTTCAGATATATTCAGAGGTCTGTTCAGCGTGCCATTCCTTGAGACTTCTTTCTTACCGTAACCTCAAGGAAATTGGTTTCAGCAAAAACGAGATCAAGGCCATCGCCGCCGAGAAAGAAGTCCAGGACGGCCCCAACGACGACGGCGAGATGTTCATGCGTCCGGCCAAGCCGGCCGATCGGTTCGTTTCGCCTTATCCCAACAAAAAGGCCGCTCAGGCCGCCAATAACGGCGCCCTGCCCCCCGACCTATCCTTGATCGTAAAAGCGCGAAAGGGCGGCGCGGATTATATCCACGCCCTGCTTACGGGATATAAGGATGAACCGCCGAAAGGATTCAATTTGTTGGAAGGGTCCAACTACAATATTTATTTCCCCGGCAATCAGATCGCCATGCCCGCCCCCTTGAGCGACGACGCGGTGGAATACGCCGACGGCACCAAACCGACGCTCGACCAACTCGCCAGGGATATCTCGACGTTCCTGGCGTGGACGTCTTCCCCGGAACTTGAAGCGCGCAAAAGCATGGGCATCAAGGTAATCCTCTTCCTGCTCGTGCTCACGGGAATGCTTTACGCCCTGATGAAACGGATTTGGGCAAAACTCCACTGACCTTTATTTCGAAACACGACGAGATCCAAGGGCCGCTGCATAACCTTCAGCGGCCCTTTTTCTTTCTTGGGACCGAAACCCATGACAACCAAACAAAACCACAGAAACGTCGCCATCCTGGCTTTCGCCCAAGCCCTGTTCATAACCGCGCTTACGGTTCAAATCACGATTGCTTCGCTGGCCGGTCACATGTTGGCCACGACCAAGGCCCTGGCCACGCTTCCCATCACGGCAACCGTTTTGGCCATGACCCTGACCACCATTCCGGCCTCGTTGTTGATGAAACGCTATGGACGCAGGGTAGGTTTCATGGGCGGCGCGGTGTTCGGATTTACCGCCAGCGCGATCAGCGCCTACGGAATTTACATCCACAATTTCACCCTCTTTAACATCGGCGCCTTGCTTTCCGGGATCTATGCGGGCACGGCCTTCTTTTACCGTTTCGCGGCCGCCGACGCGGCCGAGGAAACGTTCAAGCCCAAGGCCATCTCGCTGGTGCTCTCGGGCGGCGTCGTCGCCGCCCTGGCGACCCCTGAATTGGTCCGCCAAACCACAGACCTGATTGAAGGCTCTCCTTATCTCGGCTCTTACCTAGTGATCGCGGCGCTGCCTGTCTGCGCCTTCGCGCTGCTCGCCTTTATCGACATTCCCGACCTCTGCGAAGACGATATAAAAAATCCGGGACGCCCCTTACGGCAAATCGCGCGCAACCCTATTTTTATCTTTGCCATCCTCGGCGGCGCCATGAGTTACGGGGTCATGAGTTTGGTTATGACGGCGACGCCACTCAGTATGGTTGGTGGTGGATTTATGATCGGTGAAACCGCCTTCGTGATCCAAGGCCACATGCTGGCCATGTACGCGCCTTCTTTCGTAACGGGACGCCTTATTACCCGCTTCGGAGCCATCAAGATGAGCGTGGCCGGCATCGCCTTGTTGGCTCTAAGCGCGATCATCGCGTTCCAAGGCCTAAGCCTTGCATATTACTGGGTTTCCTTGGTCGCACTGGGACTGGGATGGAATTTCGCCTTTACTTCCGCCACCGGTCTTCTCACCGAGACCTATTCACCCAGCGAGCGGGCAAAGGTTCAGGGCTTCAACGATTTTATCGTTTTCGGGACGATGGTGCTGGCAACCCTCTCGTCGGGGATTTTATTGCAATATTCCGATTGGATAGGCGTCAACGCCTCGGGATTGACCGTTGTCGTTCTCACCGGGGCCGTCATGGCATGGCTGAGACCGGGCGCAAAGACGGCAAGGGAAACGGGTTAACGCAAGGTGGCCGCGATGTTGCCGCCGTCCACCGTTAATACGGCCGCCGTCGTTTTAGGACTAAGGGCCAGATCGAGGAAGGCTTTGGCGACGTCGTCGGACGAAACCTCAAGACCCAGCAGGTTGCCCGCCATATAATCTTCCACACTCAGCCCGCGGGCCTTGGAGCGGGATTTTATCATCGCCCCGGTGAGCAGGCCGGAACGGATGCGGTCGGCGTTCACCGCGTTCGCCCGGATACCGTCACGACCGTGATCGAGCGCGTATTGACGCATCAGGAAAAGGGTCGCCGCCTTGGCCAGACCGTAGGGCCCGAAGTCGGGTCCGGGATTGATCGCTTGCTTCGAAGTGTTGAACAACAGGCACCCCCCCGTGCCCTGCTCCTTCATGATGCGCACGGCGTTTTGCGATACCGTTTGATGGGCCCAGAAATTCAACTCGAAGCTTTTCCTGAGCGTCGCGTCGTCGACCTCGCCGATCCGGCCCTGCCACGCCGCTCCGGCATTCGAAACGACGATATCGAGGCCGCCGTAGGCCTCGCAAACGGCATCGAAGGCAGCCCGGACGGCTTTCGGATCGGTCACGTCGCAGCCCACGCCTAAGCCGCCGAAGGAGGCGGCGGCATTTTTAGCCGCATCCCCATCCAGATCGAGCACCGCCACCTCGGCCCCCTGGGCGGCAAAGGCGCGCGCCGTCGCCGCCCCGATCCCGGAACCGCCCCCGGTAACCAGGGCGACGTGCCGGGAAAGAGGCTTTTCGCCCCCCCTGCCCAGCTTGGCCTGTTCCAGGGACCAATGTTCGATTTCGAACACGTCGGGTTCGGGAATGGCTTCGAAGCGGCTCATGGATTCCGCGTCCTCGATTACGTTGACATTGGTTTCGGCCAGATCGGCGGCGATGCGGGCGGCCTTGGCCGAGCCCCCGACCCCGAAAAGCCCGACGCCGGGGACCAGGATCACGCGGGGTATGGGATCGAGTTCTTTCTTCTTAACTTTCCGGCCTTTGTTGTTACGCGCGAAATAGGCGCGATACTCGTTAACATAGGCCTCTAGCGCCTTGGCGGCGGCGCGCACGAAGGCGTCGGGTTTTCCGGCGGTGGGGGCGGGAACGATCAGGGGCTTTTGCTTGGTCCGGATGACATGGTCCGGCGTCGCCGTCCCTTGGCAGGCGTATCGTTTGATTTCCCTGCCGTCGACAAAACCGCGGAGGGCCCGGTTGGTGCGGAATTCCAGGATAAACCGGTCATGGCAGCCGTCTCCTTTCGGCATGGCGATAAGCCCGCGCAGAACCGGTGCAATCTGGGCGACGGCGGCTATTTTTTTCGGCAGTTTGGCGATGGCGAAGGTTTTCCCCCTGGCTCCTTTGCGAATATGTTTCTCGGCCCGGCTCACCATACGGACCATCCCGGCGTAGGCTTCCTTGGCGCTATCGCCGAAGGTGAAAATCCCGTGCTTGAGCAAAACCAGACCCTTGACGTCAGGGGTTTCCCGGTAGACCCGGAACGCCTCCTTGGCCAGGGCGAAGCCCGGCATGATGTAGGGAACGTAGCCCATTTCATCCCCATAAACATCGCGGCAGATGGCCTCTCCATCGGGTTGGTCGGTCAGGGCGAGGACGGCGTTGGCGTGGGTATGGTCGATGAACTTATGGGGCAGGAAGGCGTGCAACAGGGTCTCGACGGACGGGTTTGGCGAGGCGCTGTCGAGCAGGTTGCACCTTTGCGCATTGACCATGTCTTCGTCCGATAATGTCTTCAATCCGAGAAGTTCACGCAACGGTTCCAAACGAACGGCGGGCAGCCCTTGGGGCTCGATGGCCCCCATGTCCCAACCGCTGCCCTTGACGCAAAGAACGTCCACCGTCTTGCCCGAGACGTCCCGGGCGGACGTCTTGACCGAGGTATTGCCCCCGCCGTGCAAAACCAGGCGGGGTTCGCCCCCTAAAAGCCGGGTCGTATAGACCCGCAAAGCCAAGTCTTCGTTGGCGCCGTCCTTGGCGTATCGGGTTACGGCGGTGCGCGCGCCGGCGTCGGACCAGAGATTTTTCATGGTTTCTCCTCGTCAATCTCAAGCGAATTATGGTGAAGATCGGGGCGAAGTCAAAGGACTCTACAGGACAACCCTGTTCCGTCCGCTTTCCTTGGCCCGGTAGAGATTTTCATCGGCGCGCACAATCATATCGTCTAAGGTTTCGGCCTTCTCACAGCAAACTCCGATGCTGATGGTGACGCCGATTTCCCGGCCTCCTGCATCGATTTTCCGGGCCTCGATGGATTTCCTGATCCCATCGAAATAATCAAAAGCCGTTTCGGCGGTCAGGCTGTTGGAGTAAATACAAAATTCCTCGCCCCCAAAGCGGGCGATAAGGTCGTCCTTTCCAACATGTTCCTTGAATATTCCGGCCACCTCTCTCAACACGACGTCGCCGCCGTCGTGGCCGTAGGTATCGTTCACCTTCTTGAAAAAATCGATATCCATCATCCCGATGACGGTCGGGGACTCGTTCTTCACCGATTTCTTAAAGGCCCCCTGGGCAACGTCGAAAAAGCTCCGCCTATTGTTGACGCCGGTGAGGAAATCCATGGTCGCCGCGTAATGCAGTTCATCTATGCGCTCGATGATGTCGATGTTTTGGGAAACGCGGCAGAAAAATTCCTCGTCAAGAAACGGCTTGGTAATAAAGTCGTTGGCCCCGTTCTTGATAAACTTGGCCGAAAGGGTGTTGTTGCCTTGGGCCGACATGCCGATGATCGCCAGTTCGCTTTTGCGGAATTTCGCCCTGACCCGCTTGGTCAGCTCAAACCCGTCCATGCCCGGCATGTTGAAATCCGTGATGATGAGTTTGACACCCTCGTTCGCTTCGAGCAATTCCAAGGCCTCGGCCCCGTCTCCGGCCTCGAGGACATTATATTTATGGAGCTTTAAAAGATTTGAGATAAAAAGGCGCGCCGTCCTGGAATCTTCGGCGACGATAGTCTTGATCGACGGATTGCGATGGATGCGCCTGACTAGGGAAACGATGTAATCCAGGCTTGAAGGGTTTTCTTTGACCACATAATCGATGACCCCCTTGGCAAGCATGCGCAAGCGAAGTTCATCACTGTACTGGCCGGTAAAGACGACGCTTGGAATTTTCATCCTTTGAAAGTCGTCGATGGTTTCTCCGTCCGGAGCGTCCGGAAGGTGAAGGTCCACCAAAGAAAGAAAGATCTCCTCGCCCCATTCATCGGCCAAGGCAATCGCTTCGGCCTTGGTAAAAGCACAAAGAACGTCGATCTTCAAACGTTGCTCAACTGTGCGTTTGATAAGGGATGAAAAAAACTTCGAATCCTCGACAACAAGCAACTTACTCACGCCATGCCTCCAGGCATCCGGACAGACCTAAACGTATCGGAAAATTTCCCACCCCATTCAAGAATTCCCCCAACTCCGGGAACAGACTATCCTAATTATCGCCGGGCTTCCACAGGAACGGTCAATTGGCCCAGGGCAAAATACTGAATCGTTAACATGCGAGTAATGTTTTCCGGAACTCGGAGTTGACAGCGGCTTTGAGGCGTTTTCGTTTTATGGACATTTTTGATGGTTCGCGCTTGAGCATGTTCAAGGCGGCATGTCTGATGATGGCAAAGTTCAAGGGGGCATGATCTTTACGGGTTCGGCATGCGTCCTCGCGGAAAGTGACATCGAGTTGCCAATGCAGATTGTTTTCGACGCTCCAGTGAGACCGGCAGGCTGCGGCAATGACAGCCGGATCAGGCGGCAGTGAAGAGATGTAGTAGCGGGCTTCCGTTGATATCTCACCGGTTTTCTTATCCGTGCGGGTTGCCGTGACTTCGGCGATGGAGTTCAGGTCGTTCCAGTCCGGGTGCCGTTCAGTCAGCCATGAACGGGCGTCCACGACGCGGCAAACCCGTTCTTCAACGCGGCCATGTCCGAGATTTGTGGCCCTGTGGGTCGGACAACCCGCCGATAAGTCCGGATCATCGAAGAAGTCTTTAACATCATCATGCAAGGTTCCCTGATTACCTTTCAGCGCCAGCACATAATCCGCTTTTCGCTCTCTGATCCTGGCGGCGATGTCCTTCTGCGTTCCCATGGCGTCGATGGTGACGATAGCCCCGGCAAGGACCAAGGCGTCGAGAAGTTCCGGAATAGCGGTGATTTCATTGC
>ENA-ORDP01001949-ORDP01001949.1-marine-sediment-metagenome-genome-assembly--contig:-NODE-1949-length-10557-cov-13.634736_pt1 | contig 10557 bp, 10 predicted proteins | sample MGYA00248627_ERZ508539 | MGnify/ENA primary metagenome ERZ508539 (study PRJEB26208, sample SAMN05571518) | marine sediment metagenome | biome: deep sea; feature: Hydrothermal vent; material... | reverse complement strand
CGCCCCTCAAACGCCGGGCGGGCGCGTCCGCGCCCTTGGCTTACGCCGCATAAGCGGCGGCGCGCAGGTGCGCTTGCCTCCCGTTGGTCGGTTAAAAACTCTTTAAACACCCGTCTTTCCTCTCTCATCAAACCTATCTGTAGGGCGCGTCCGCCGCCAGCCGTTCGGCGATTTCCGTTTCCCAACGCTCGCCGTTGGCGAGCAGTTTTTCTTTGGTGTAATAGAGTTCCTGCCTGGTTTCGGTGGCGAACTCGAAATTCGGTCCCTCGACGATGGCGTCCACCGGGCAGGCTTCCTGGCAAAGCCCGCAATAGATGCACTTCACCATGTCGATGTCGTAACGCGTGGTGCGGCGGCTGCCGTCGTCGCGCTCTTCGGCCTCGATGACGATGGCGGACGCCGGACAGACGGCCTCGCATAGCTTGCAAGCGATGCAGCGCTCCTCGCCGCTTGGATAGCGGCGCAACGCGTGTTCGCCCCTGAAGCGCGGGCTCAGCGGACCCTTTTCGTAAGGGTAATTGATGGTCACCTTGCGCCGGAACATATAGCGCAAAGTTAACCCCAGGCCCGAAATCAACTCGGTCAGGAATACCGTTCGGATGCGGCGTCTTATGAAACCCATAGCCGCCTCCTCAGCCCGTCACCGGGGTCAGGTCGAAAGCGACCACAACCCCCGCCACCACGGCGACGGCGGCCAGCGATACCGGCAGGAAAACCTTCCAGCCCAGCCGCATCAACTGGTCATAGCGGTAACGCGGGAAAGTCGCCCGCATCCAGATAAAGCAAAAAAGCACAAACGATATTTTCAGCGCGAACCAGATCGGCCCCGGCAACCAGTTGAAGGGCGCTATGTCGACCGGCGGCAGCCAGCCGCCGAGGAAAAGTATGGACGCCATGGCCGACATCAAAATCATGAAGGAATATTCGCCGAGGAAGAACAGCGCGAAGGTCATGGCCGAATATTCGACGTTGTATCCCGCCACCAGTTCGGCTTCCGCTTCCGGCAGGTCGAACGGATGGCGGTTGGTTTCGGCGAGAATGGAAACGAAGAAGATCACCGCCATCGGCAGCAGCGGCACCACGAACCAGACTTTCTTTTGCGCCATGACGATATCGGAAAGATTGAGCGACCCCACCAACAACAGCACCGTGATAATGACGAAGCCCATGGACACTTCGTAAGACACCATCTGCGCCGCCGAACGGACGGCGCCGAGAAAGGCGTAACGGGAATTGCTCGCCCAGCCGGCCATCAGGATGCCGTAAACACCCAGCGACGAAATGGCGAAGAGATAAAGAATGCCGACGTTGATGTTGGCCAGCACCATGCCTTTGGAAAATGGAATGACCGCCCAGGCGACCAGCGACAGCAGGAAAGTCAGCATCGGCGCCATGATGAAGACCGCCTTGTTGGCGCCACTTGGAATAATCGTTTCCTTGAGGAACAGCTTAGCCCCGTCGGCGATGGGTTGCAGCAAACCGAACGGTCCGACCACGTTGGGGCCTTTGCGCAACTGCATGGCCCCGATCACCTTGCGCTCGGCATAGGTAAGATATGCCACCGCCAGCAACACCGGCACCACGATGGCGACGATCTTGATGACGATCCAGGCGATGGGCCAGATATAGGCGTTCCAGATCTCAACCATCGGTGCCGGTCCTCGATTGCGGGCCTGACGCGAAAACGTCCGTGCAGCGGGCCATGGTCTCCGACGCCCGGCTGATGGGGTCGGTTTGATAGAAATTGCCGATCGCCGGGGCGAAAGCTTGCGGGTTCATCTTGCCCTTTTTACCGAAAGCGCCCCATTTTGCCGGGGTCACGCTGTCAAGTGTTGCGAAGACATCGTTTATTTCCACCATCCGGGCGCGAACGTCGTCAATCGTGACGAAGGAAAGCCCGCCGCCGACGTAATCCGAAAGCGCCCTGATGATCGCCCAGTCTTCACGCGCCTCGCCCGGCGCGTGAACGGCCGTCCGGGTCCGCTGCACCCGGCCTTCGGTGTTGACGTAAGTGGCGTTTTTTTCGGTGTAGGCGGCGCCCGGCAGCACCACGTCGGCGACCGCCGCGCCGGCGTCGCCGTGGTGGCCCTGATAGATTACGAAGGCGGAAGCCAGCGCGCCTAAGTCGATTTCATCGGCGGCCAGCAGATAGACTGCTTCGATATCGCCCGCCGCCGCACCTTCGACGATGCCGAGCGTGCCGCGGCCGCCGTCGCCGGGAACGAAGCCGAGGTCCAGCCCCCCGACCCTGGCTGCCGCCGTATGCAGGACGTTGAAACCGTTCCACCCGTCGTCGCGCTTCACCATGCCCGATTTTTCGGCCAAGGCCCTGGCGGCGGCCAGAACCCGCGCCCCGTCGGTACGCCTTAGCGCCCCCTGGCCGACGATCAGCATGGGATTTTCGGCTTTTTTCAGCACATCGGCAAAGGAATTGGCGCCGGAAAGGACGGCGTCGAGAGTTTCCGGACCCTCGCCCAGACGCTCGCAGGCGAAAGTCATGTCCGTATCCGGGCCGATCATGGCCGCCTTGAAGCCGCCGGCCAGATAGCGCTTGCGCAGCCGGGTGTTGATTATCGGCGCTTCGATACGCGGATTTGCTCCGATCAAAAGGCAGGCGTCGGCGTCTTCGATACCGGCAATGGTGGTGTTGAACAGATATCCGGCCCTGGTTCCAGCCTCCAGCGCCGCGCCGTCCTGGCGGCAATCCAGATTGGCGCTGCCCAGCCCGGCCATCAGGTCTTTCAGCGCCGCAATTGCCTCGCAATCGGCGATGTCGCCGGCGAGAGCTGCGATTTTCGCCCCATTCAGCCCCTTGAGCCTGCCGGCGATGGCCTTGAAGGCTTGCTCCCAGGTAGCAGGCTCCAACTTGCCGCCGCGGCGCACGTAAGGCCGATCGAGGCGTTGGCGGGTAAGGCCGTCACAGGCGAAGCGGGTCTTGTCGGAAATCCATTCCTCGTTCACGTCTTCGTTTAAACGGGGCAGGATACGCATTACCCGGGCGCCCCTGGCGTCAATGCGGATGTTGGAGCCGACGGCGTCGAGAACGTCGATGGATTCCGTCTTGCGCAATTCCCAGGGCCGGGCGTGAAAGGCGTAGGGCTTGGAAGTCAAGGCGCCCACCGGGCAAAGATCGATCATGTTGCCCGACATTTCGGAACTCAGCGCCAGGCCGACGTAAGTGCCCACTTCCGTGTTTTCGCCCCGGCCCGTGGCGCCGAGTTCCGGCACCCCGGCGATCTCGGTGGCGAAACGGATGCAGCGCGTGCAATAGATGCACCTGGTCATGACGGTTCGGATCAGGGGGCCTAGATATTTTTCCTTCACCGCCCGCTTTTCTTCCTTGTAGCGGCTGCGGTCGGCGCCGTACATCATGGCCTGATCCTGAAGGTCGCATTCGCCGCCCTGGTCGCAAATCGGACAATCCAGGGGGTGGTTGATCAAAAGGAATTCCATCACCCCCTTGCGCATTTTTTCCACCGCCGGGGTGTTGGTGCGGATCACCATGCCGTCGCCCACCGGCATGGCGCACGACGCCACCGGTTTCGGCGCCCGTTCCATCTCCACCAGGCACATCCGGCAGTTGCCGGCGATGGAAAGACGCTCATGGAAACAAAAGCGCGGGATTTCGACCCCCGCCTGCTCGCAGGCCTGAAGGACGGTCAGGCCGTCTTCCACTTCCACTTCCATATCGTTGATGGTCAGTTTAGGCATTGGTTTCTTTCTTCAGGCCGCCTGGTCGTCACGGATGGTCTTGAAATCGGCGATCCGCTGTTCCATTTCGGGCCGGAAATGACGGATCAACCCCTGTATGGGCCAGGCCGCCGCGTCGCCAAGCGCGCAGATGGTGTGGCCTTCGATTTGACGGCTGACTTCTTCCAGCAGGTCGATTTCATCGACATCGGCGTCGCCCACGGCCATTCGTTTCATCATCCGCCACATCCAGCCGGTGCCCTCGCGGCACGGCGTGCATTGGCCGCAGCTTTCGTGCTTGTAAAAAGCGCTTAGCCGCGTAATGGCGCGGATCAGATCGGTGTTTTCATCCATGACGATGACGGCGGCCGTTCCCAGGCCCGAGCCCGCTTCCTTGAGGCCGTCGAAATCCATCAACACCGTATCGCAGACCGAGCGCGGCATCATCGGCGTCGACGAGCCGCCGGGGATTACCGCTTTCAGCCGCTCCCAGCCGCCGATGACGCCGCCGCAATGCTTTTCGATCAGTTCTTTCAGGGGAATGGACATGGCTTCTTCAACGGTACAGGGATTGTTGACGTGGCCCGAGATGCAAAAAAGCTTGGTGCCGGTGTTTTTCTCCCGCCCGATGCCGTTGAACCAATCGGCGCCGCGCCTGAGGATGGTCGGCGTGACGGTAATGGATTCGACATTGTTGACCGTCGTCGGGCAGCCGTAAAGCCCCATGTTGGCGGGGAACGGCGGCTTCATGCGGGGCAGGCCTTTCTTGCCTTCAAGGCTTTCCAGCAGCGCCCCTTCCTCGCCGCAGATATAGGCCCCGGCGCCCCGGTGGATATAAAAATCGAAATCCCAGCCCGAGCCGCAGGCGTTCTTGCCGATCAGCCCGGCATCGTAGGCCTCGTCAATGGCGCGCTGCAGCGCTTCCGCTTCGCGATAGAATTCGCCGCGTATGTAAATGTATGCAGTGTTGGCCCCCATGGCGAATGACGCCAGCAGGGCTCCCTCCACCATCTTGTGGGGCTCGTGGCGCAATATTTCCCGGTCCTTGCAGGTTCCGGGCTCGCCCTCGTCGGCATTGATTACCAGGTAATGGGGGCGGCCGTCGGAAACTTTCGGCATGAAAGACCACTTCAAGCCGGTCGGAAAGCCCGCGCCGCCGCGGCCGCGAAGCCCTGAATTCTTGATTTCCTCGACGATCGCTTCCCGGCCCCGGCCGAGAATGGCCTTGGTGCCGTCCCAGTCGCCGAGCTTCTTCGCCCCGGCAAGGCTGGTGTCCTTGAGGCCGTAAATGTTGTTGAAGATGCGGTCTTTGTCTTCGAGCATTATTTTCCCGCCTTCCCCGCCGTCGCCGTCAACGTGGTCGGGCCGCCGGCCGGCTCGCACCCTTTGCGACCATTCCTTGGTCCCGGCTTGGGGCTTCCGCCGGCTTTCAATTCGTCGAGGATAGCCTTGGTGGAATCCAAATCCAGGTCTTCGTAATATTCGTCGTCGATCTGCATCATCGGCGCGTTGACGCAGGCGCCGAGACATTCCGCCTCCGAAAGCGTGAACTTACCGTCCGCCGTCGTCTCGCCGAAATCGACGCCGAGATTCTTCCTGCAAGCCGCCGCCACGCCGTCGGAACCCCTGAGCCAACAGGGCAGATTGGTGCACACCTGAACGTGGTGTTTGCCGATCGGTTTAAGGTTGTACATGGTGTAGAAGGTGGCCACTTCGTAAACCCGGATCGGCGGCATCTCCAAAACTTCGGCCACATGGTCCATGGCGGCGCGGGGCAGCCAGCCGCCGTTCTGCCTCTGCGCCAGGTCGAGCAACGGCATCACCGCGCTGGCCTGTCTGCCGTCCGGATATTTGGCGATGAATTCCACCGCCTTGCGCCGGTTGTCGGCTGTGAATTCGAAAACTTCCGCGCTCATCGGTCGATCTCTCCGAAAACGATGTCGAGCGATCCCAGGTTGGCGACCACGTCGGCCAGCATATGACCCTTGGAAAGCAGCTCCAGGCCCTGCAAATGGCCGAAGCCGGGGGCTCTGATCTTGCAGCGGTAAGGACGGTTGGTGCCGTCCGAAACCAGATAGACGCCGAACTCGCCCTTCGGCGCCTCGACCGCCGTATAAGTCTCGCCGGCGGGCACATGATAGCCTTCGCTATAGAGCTTGAAATGATGGATGAGGGCTTCCATGGAGGTCTTCATATCGGCCCGTTTGGGCGGCGTGATCTTGTGGTCGTCGGTCTTGACCGGGCCGGTCGGCATGTTTTCGATGCATTGGCGGATGATCTTGACGCTTTCCCTGAGTTCGGCGACCCGCACCAGATAGCGGTCGTAGCAATCACCGTGCTTGCCGACCGGAATATCGAAATCCATCTTGTCGTAAACGTCATATGGCTGGGCCTTGCGTAGATCCCAGGGAACGCCCGAGGCGCGCAGACACGGCCCTACGAAGCCCCAGTCCTGGGCCTGTTCCGCCGTCAGCACGCCGATGTCGACGGAGCGTTGCTTGAAGATGCGGTTTTCGGTCAGCAAGGTCTCGCAATCGTCGATCATGCGGGGGAAGCGGCCGCTCCAGGCGTAAATGTCGTCGGTCAGTCCGTCCGGCAGGTCGAAAGCGACGCCGCCGGGCCGGAAATAAGCCATGTGCATACGCGCACCGCTGGCCCGCTCGCAGAACTCCATCAGGTGTTCGCGTTCCTCGACCCCCCAGAGCATCGGCGTCATCGCGCCGATGTCCATGGCGTAGGCGCAGATGTTGAACAGATGATTGAGGGCGCGGCCTATTTCGGCATAAAGGACGCGTATGTACTGGCCTCTCGGTGGGACTTCGATGCCCAGCAGTTTTTCGGTGGCGAGCGAAAAGGCGTGTTCCTGGTTCTGCGGCGAGACGTAATCGAGGCGATCGAAATAGGGCAACGCCTGAAGGTAGCTTTTGTGTTCGATCAGCTTTTCCGTCCCCCGGTGGAGCAGCCCCACGTGCGGGTCGGCGCGCTCGATGATCTCGCCGTCCATTTCCAGGACCAGACGCAGAACCCCATGCGCCGCCGGATGCTGCGGGCCGAGATTGAGGGTGAAGTTCTGGATCTGGACTTCGCTCATTTGGCGCCGTCCTTGTTTGCTTCCTTCGCTTCATCGCCGGCTTTTTCGCCGCCGGCAAGCCTGGTCGGCGTTCCTTCCCAGGGGCTGAGGAAATCGAAGTCGCGGAATTCCTGGTTCAGGCTGACCGGTTCATAGACGCAGCGCCTTTTATCTTCGTCGTAACGCACCTCGACGTAGCCGGTGAGCGGGAAATCCTTGCGCAACGGGTGGCCCTCGAAGCCGTAGTCGGTCATGATCCGGCGCAGATCGGGATGGCCCGAGAAATAGATACCGAACAGGTCCCAGGCTTCCCTCTCCCACCAGTTGGCGGAACTGAACACCCCCGTAACCGATGGCACCGGCGTCTCTTCGTCCGCCGAAACCTTGATTCTGATCCGGTTGTTGTGGGTCATCGACAATAAATTGTAGACGACCTCGAAACGGTATTCGCGGTCCGGATAATCGACGCCGCAAACGTCCATCAACATGCGGAACTGGCAATTGGCGTCGTCGCGCAGGAAAGTCAGAACCCTGATCACGGCGTCACGGTGCGCCGTCATCACCAGTTCGTCGTTGGTGATACCGTGATCGACGATTTCCCGTGATAATTGGCCGGCAATGTAATCGCCTAGTTCTTGAAGCGCCAGATCCATGTTTTCTCCGTGGTTATCGGCGAAGCAATGCCTGTCGTCGGTTTTCCGCCGGGCCTGTCAGCGCCGGAGCGTACCCGTCCGGTTGATCTTTTTCTGTAATTGCAGGATGCCGTAAAGAAGCGCTTCCGCCGTCGGTGGACAACCGGGAATATAGATATCCACGGGAACCACGCGGTCGCATCCGCGAACCACGGAATAGGAATAATGATAGTAGCCGCCGCCGTTGGCGCACGAGCCCATGGAAATGACATAACGGGGTTCGGCCATCTGGTCGTAGACCTTGCGGAAAGCCGGCGCCATTTTGTTGGTCAGGGTGCCGGCGACCAGGATGACGTCGGACTGACGGGGGCTGGGCCGGAAAACGATGCCGAAACGGTCCATGTCGTAACGCGAACAGGCGCAATGGATCATCTCGACGGCACAGCACGCGAGACCGAATGTCATCGGCCACAGCGACCCCGTACGCGCCCAGTTGACCAGTTTGTCGACGCTGGCGAGCACGAATCCCTTATCGGTGAGTTCGCCTTCAACCGCCCGGAGCACGGCGGCGGTCGCCTCGCCCTCACCCCTACCATTAGGCAAAGGCAAAGGCAGGGAAGACCCTGAAACGGATGCGGGGTCGGATATTACTCCCATTCCAGCGCTCCCTTTTTCCATTCGTATATGAAGCCGATCGTGAGAATCCCTAAGAAAATCATCATCGACCAGAAACCGAAGACGCCTATCTTGCCAAGCGACGCGGCCCAGGGAAACAGGAAGGCGACTTCCAGGTCGAAAATGATGAACAGGATGGCGACCAGATAAAAGCGGACGTCGAATTTGTTGCGCGCATCGCCGAAAGGCTCGAACCCGCATTCATAGGCCGAATTCTTTTCCGGGTCCGGATTTTGCGTCGATACCAGATAGGACGCGCCGATGGCGGCGCCGGCAATAACGGCGGCAATCCCCAGGAAAATCAGGATGGGAAGATACTCGATCAGCACCTTATCCAAAACAGCGGCTCCCCTTCTATCCACATCCCGTCTCGTACCATCGGTTGCGACAGGATAGGACTTTTTAGCCTTTCGTTTCGCCCTTTACAAGTTATTGAATTCAAATGGAAAGGTGGCGGGAGTGACGGGACTCGAACCCGCGACCTCCGGCGTGACAGGCCGGCGCTCTAACCAACTGAGCTACACCCCCAAAATCGCTGAAACCATTGGGCGGAGGACCATCTAAGCCAGCCCTTGGCGAGTGTCAAGGAAACACGAGGTTTCGGCAAAAACGGTCCTCTTTCAATCCTTTTCCCATACCTGGGCCGGCGCCTGTGTAAGCCCGCGGGGAAAAATCATGGTGGGCGGTGACGGGCTCGAACCGCCGACCTGCTGGGTGTAAACCAGCCGCTCTGCCAGCTGAGCTAACCGCCCGTAACACAAGAATTATGGGGTTACCAGCCTGGATAACAAGCGGAAAAAAATAATGCCGGCCGCCCCTTCGGGACAGCCGGCACCAAATTAACTTAGCCGGACTTGGCCTAGTTGACCGCTGACTTGAGGCCCTTGCCCGCCTTGAACTTGGGCTGGTTGGAAGCGGGAATTTGAATTGCTTCGCCGGTCCTTGGATTGCGGCCCGTGGTCGCCTTGCGATGAGAAACGCTGAACGTCCCGAAACCTACCAAGCGCACTTCCGTACCCCCGCCAAGTGAACTGGTTATTGCATCAAACACGCCGTCAACCGCTTTGGCGGTGTCCGACTTCGATAAACCCGTACTGCCGGCAACGGCGGCGATGAGATCATTTTTGTTCAATGTGCGACCCCCCTTTTCTGTCTAGTGAATCCGTAATAGTGAAAAAATACTGTTTGGACAAATTATCTAAAAAACCCATCCAACGACCGGGGTGAGTTTAATGGTTCCCTTCCGGCCCCGTCAATCAGCGACGCCGAGATTTCCCCAGTTTTTTGCCGTTTTCACGGATATAACGTCATAATCTTACACCACGCGAATATTGCGCCGAACCTTGCCGGAGACGCCTGGCCTTTCGCTTCGGTCCTGGGCGGGCCGCTGGACGGCGTCTTTAACAATTCGGAAAGTTCAATGTTATCCGTTGGTTAAATGACCGTGCAACGCACAATCCGATACCCCCCGGACGACCGAATAGGGCGGCGGCCAAGCGCCGGGAGAGGTTTGGCGAAAAAGGCTAACCGGCGGCGGCTTGGCGGGTAAATAAAGAAATAAGCCGGGCGGGGCCGGAATCAGGTCCCGTATTTGGCCGAAAGGCGGTTTATTTCAGAACTAACCGGCTTGCCGATTCGCAAATCCGCCGCGCCTTTAATGAGTTAGGATGTCGCCGGCGGCGTCTTTTTTGGACCTCTTCTTGGCGATGGCGCCTTTTTCAAACTCTTCCTCATCCCATTCGATGGCGATGGGTTTCGATACCAATGCCTGTTCCAGGACATCTTCCACGTTGGTCGCCGATATCAGGGTCATGCCCTTCTTCACATTGTCCGGTATTTCCGCCAAGTCCTTTTCGTTGTCTTTCGGAATCAGAACCGTCTTGATTCCGCCACGGAGCGCCGCCAGGAGCTTTTCCTTCAAGCCGCCGATGGGCAGGATACGGCCGCGGAGCGTCACTTCCCCGGTCATCGCCACGTCCTTGCGCACTGCGATACCGGTGAGCACGGAAACGATGGAGGTCACCATGCCGACGCCGGCCGATGGCCCGTCCTTGGGCGTCGCCCCTTCCGGCACATGGACGTGGATGTCGTTGCGATGAAACAGCGGCGGCGCGATGCCGAATTCGATGGAACGGGACTGGACGAATGATTTCGCCGCCTGAATGGATTCCTGCATTACTTCGCCGAGCTTGCCGGTGATGATCATCTTGCCCTTGCCGGGCACCATGACCGCTTCGATGGTCAGCAATTCGCCGCCCACCTCCGTCCAGGCGAGGCCGGTGGTAACGCCCACCAGGTCGTCTTGTTCCACTTCGCCGAAACGGAACCGCCTGACACCGGCGTATTTGCCGAGGTTGCGCCGGTCGATGGCAATTTTGCTCTTTTCCTCCATCAAAATGCACTTGGTCGCCTTGCGGGTCAGGTTGGCGAGTTCACGCTCCAGGTTCCTGACCCCGGCTTCGCGGGTGTAATAGCGGATGATGTCACGCA
>ENA-ORDP01001948-ORDP01001948.1-marine-sediment-metagenome-genome-assembly--contig:-NODE-1948-length-10568-cov-5.385142_pt1 | contig 10568 bp, 17 predicted proteins | sample MGYA00248627_ERZ508539 | MGnify/ENA primary metagenome ERZ508539 (study PRJEB26208, sample SAMN05571518) | marine sediment metagenome | biome: deep sea; feature: Hydrothermal vent; material... | reverse complement strand
TTTCGGCAGCATTCTGTAATTCTGCTTCTGCTTGTCATTTCAACTTCGCTGTCATTTCGACCGAAGGGAGAAATCTCTAACATTGTGCTGGAATTCAAGAGATATCTCGTCGCTTCACTCCTTCGATATGACAGTGTGTGTTTTACAATTAACAATTAGTAATAACCGCTATGCACGGTGTTGCGGGGATGAGATCTTTCGATAAACTTAAAAAGACCGATACGAAAAGAATTGGAAATCCGGCTTCGTTCAATGAAACTGAACTGTATATTATCCTCAACGATATTTTTGTTTCCCCAGTAAAAAGAGCGGGATATGTATGTTAAGAAATTAAAACTAAATAAATTTTATCATTTCTAATCGATCTATTGATGATTTAATAAAAAATTGTATATTATAATCAACATTTCAAAATGGAGTTGTAAATGGAAAATATTATTAATATTCATATAGAGAAGTTACCGGAAGGTTTATATCTTGCAACTTCAGAGGATATTCAAGGATTAGTTGCACAAGGAAGAACTGTTACAGAAACGATCGAAATCGCTAGGGATATAGCTAAAAAATTATTTGAAGCACAAACTGAACCCGGTAAGGAGAATGATAACAAAAATATTAAGGTTGTATCTATCTCTAAATCATTTGATTATCCACTAATTGTGGGAACTTAAGTGGGTAAATTATCAGGTTTTAAGTACAGGGTTGTTATAAAGAAATTAAAGAAATTTGGTATAATAAAGTAACAAACAGATATACTACAATTCCTAACCATACCGGCGATATGCCCGAAGGGACACTACGAGCTATTCTTAAACAAGCCGGCATTTCAATTGACGAATTTATCAAAGCATAGCATTCATAATCCGGTAACTACCGGATACCTGACATTATGCTGGAATTTAAGGGATCCGGTGGCTATCGGATGACAGAAGAAGGGAACCGAATTAAAACATGTTAAAATAGAATAACGGCTTATTCGTAATCCATAAATTTTGACAAGTATCAAAAATATCGGGGGACAAAGATAAACTGCAGTTTAAAACAGAAAAAATCTATCAGTGAGAATCTGTGCCTGAATTTGTGGTAAAAAAAAGCCAAACCACAGATTAACACAGAAAAAATCTATCCGTGCGAATCTGTGGTAAAAGAAGATGAACGATATAAATAAAATAACCTACAACATAATCGGATGTGCCTATAAAGTCCACAGCGCATTAGGTCCGGGCTTGCTAGAATCCACTTATGAAGCTTGCCTCGCATTTGAATTGGAAGAAGCCGGATATAAAGTAGAAAACCAAAAAGCGTTGCCTGTTGTTTACAAAGAGATAAAATTAGACATCGGTTATAGAATAGATTTAATGGTTGAAAACAAAGTTATTGTTGAATTAAAATCTGTCGAAGCAATTAATGATGTACATGTAGCGCAAATATTAACATACTTAAAACTATCTAATACAAAAATTGGGTTATTGATTAACTTTAATGTGAAAGATTTAAAACAAGGAATAAAACGATTTATAATCTGAGAGAATCTGTGCATAAATCCGTGCGAATCTGTGGTAAAAAAGAAAAAGCTAAACCACAGATTAACACAGATTAACACAGAAAAATCAAAACGAAAACAATGGGTAGAAAAAATATTTTATCAAATCAGATTGTTCCATTATGCCTTTTGCTAAAACCAATGTTGGCGATGTTGTAGTTGCCGTTAACTCCCGCTACTACAGATCCACAGAAGTTGAATTCGTTAATTGGAAATGCTTCAAAAGCGTACAATGAACTAAACTGGAAACCAAAAGTGAAATTTGATGAGCAAATTCACAAAGATTTTCAGTTTGGTAAACACTTTGATTCAACAAAATTAACTAGATTTTTAAGAATTGCCGGATTAACAAAAGAATTTAATGATGAAACGGTATTGGAAAATCTTGGCGTTCTTAAAAACAAAAAAATGACAAATGCGGGCGTTCTCTTTTTTGCGAAATCAATTGGTTTGTTGTGCGAACAAGCAATAATTACATGTGCTCTTTTTGATGGAACTGAACGTATTAATATTATTAACAGAAAAGATTTTGATGATGATATTATAACCAATATTGATAATGCTCTCCATTTTGTAAAGCAATCGATAAAGGTTAAATATGTGATGACCGGAAAGGCTCAGAGAAAAGAAGTATATTCACCCTGTTAAATTTTATAAATCTTATATGAATAAACACAAAGCATATTCAATTTCGATAATATTTGATAGCTTAATGTTTGTATTATTTAACGGGGTAAAAGACATCTTGGGGGAAAAGATATATTAAGTCTAGGCTAAAAAGTTATTTGTTAGAAAATATCTAACGGGGTAAAATTTAAGCATACCATAAAAAAGAAGAAATAAATTTAGTAAAATCGGTGAACAAATAATCCATGCCAATCAACGAAGCCGGTGTATAAATTGAGTATATTTAAAAAATGAAAACTACTTACAATCAACAATTAAAAGCCTTCATACGGGAGCATAGCAGTCTTTTTTGGTACACGCCGGAGGATAAAAAAGAGAAGATAAGTCCTGAATTACTGTTGGAGACCATCTTAAACTATGGCAGCTTAGACGATGGTTTGCGTCTTATTGAGTTGATTGGTCCCGACAATGCCCGTAAAATGTTGCAAAACGTTGAAGGAAGAAAAAAAATGAATTATTATCCTGAAATCTATAATTTCTTTACACTCTATCTTAACAGAAATGCATAAAGAGATACTAAACAAAAGCCAGCTTGAGTTATTACCATTGGTAAAGCTGTTTAATCGTGAGTTCTATCTCGTAGAGGGGGTACGGCAATAGCACTTCATCTCGGGCACAGGAGGTCAATTGATTTTGACCTGTTTAAATCAGGGAAGCTTGTTTTAAACTGCATAATAACAAAAGTATCTTCTATTAACAATCAATTTAAGGTAACAAGGCGGGTAGAAGAACAACTCAATCTAATAATAATGGACGTAAAGTTTACATTTTTTGAGTACCCATATCCTGTGGATGCAAATTGTAAATTTGAAAATATAATAAAACTGCCCGACTTATTAACTCTCGCTTCCATGAAGGCATTTGCTTTAGGACGACGTTCTAAATGGAAAGATTATGTTGACTTATATTATATCCTTAGGCTCTAATCTAAAAAGGGATAGTTCGCTGCGGCGGCTGCATATTCTTCAATAAATAAATAGATTAGCAAGAGTCATAGTATCTTTTAGTTGGTTTTGCCAAGTTCTTTTAGTAGGACATCTGTAAGTTCTCTTAGAATATTCTTTTATAAATCTTTTATAGAAATTTTCAGTATTAGTAAAAACATTCCAAGCATCATGATTTTTTGATATAATTTTGTCTACTTCTGCTACGATATCATTACTGTTTTTGTTTGATTCATAAAATTGGAACCAGTTAGAATAATTTTGCAAATATTTTGTAGAAACTCCTCTTAAAGTATGGTTTAGTTTACCCTTAATTCTTGAAGCTAAATTATTTACGGTTTGAACATGATGTTGACTATCGGCTATATGATCTGATGCTTTGAAGTTTATATGTTCTATATTATTTTGTTTTGCAAATGCTGAAATGCTACTATGTTTATCTGAAACCAATGTAGCTGTTTTGCTAATCTTTTCCCCAACTTTACGTTTGATATCACTACTTTTAAGTCGCCCAATTCGCACAACTGATAAATCCGTTGACTGTTTTCTATCCATTGTTACTAACATTTTTACTTGAAAATCATTGTCGCCTTTTCTTTTGCTACCACCGCGTTTCCTTGAATACTTTAATCCTTGTCGTCCCTTTTGACTATAAAGAAACCACAAGTCATCTATTTCTGTTATTCCATTAAAGTTTTCTGTTTCCCTATTTATTGAACTTAATATCTTATGACGCCAATCAAAGGCTGTCTGATGACTTATTCCGAGTCGTGATGACATCTGTTTTAATGGGAGTAATCCTTCTTTTATCATTATACTTTTATATTCATCAAATTTAACCCTCTTTTTTATTCCATAAAATGCTTTCCCTGTAGTTGCCTTAAAGTTACGATTACAAGACTTACACTTATATCTTTGAGTTCCTTTATGTTTTCCATTCTTAAATATGTCTGTTTGCTTACAATAGGGACATTCAACAATTGAAGAATCTTCAATACTGGTAAGACTTTTATTTCTGAGTGAGCGTAAATCTTTTAGCAGTTGGTTCTGTTTGTCGGTGGGTAATTTTTGGAATATATCTTTTATTTGCTCTGATGGTGTCATGAATATATCCTTTTTTTTTGTGAGCCCTAATTTAATGTTTTTTTTGCAAACTATCCTATCTTAGATAAGAGCCAATAAAATTAGTGGTAAACTGAAAGTGTGGAGCTTAGAAATCCCGCACTACGCATAGCCAGAGCCGTTATGCTGCATACTGGGAAGACTACAATAAAAACAAAAGAAGATTTGCAATTGTTAAATAAAGTACTTATTTTTGTACCTGTTTAATAACTTAAAATAAAAATACAATGATTGCTGCAAATTTCACAGAATTCAGAACTGCATTAAAAAAATTCCTTGATAACGTTGAAAATAATCATGAGACGTTATTAATAAAAAGGAAATCCGGGAAAGGAGCTGTTATGATATCGTTGGACGAATACAACTCAATTATGGAAACGGTACATTTATTGAGTTCTAAAGCAAACGCTGACAGGCTTTACGAATCAATTCAGCAAATGAAAAAGGGGGAAACAGTAGCCCATGACTTAATTGAAGAATGATGAAGATTACTTTTTCAAAAAATTCATGGGAAGACTATCTTTCATGGCAGAAAGAAGATAAAAAGATACTGAAAAGAATTAATCAAATAATAAAAGACATTCAACGGACGCCTTATCAAGGAATCGGAAATCCAGAACCATTGAAATATGACTTAGCCGGCTTTTGGTCACGACGCATTGGCAGGGAACATAGGCTTGTATACCAAGTTTTCGACCAGGAGATATTGATATATAGTTGTAAATATCACTATGATAGATGATATACGCAGCATAGCCTCGGCCGTTATAATGCATTAAAAGCATCGTAACTATCAACCAAGTTTTTATATTCCCATCCATCAACTTCAAATAATTCAACTCCGTTTAATGCTCTCCAATCACATGTTATTATCCCTTCAAATGGTTCAAAAAAACTTACAGCAATATCTTTACCACTATAATTAGGTTTGTCTAATTCACAATATAATTTTTCTACATAACCACTGCGTGGTAAGTTTTTCCTTCTAATAAGTTGCTTTCATTATCTATATCTCTAAAAAAGTAGTATTTCATAATTTAACGCATTATAACAATGTATAAAATTAATTACTACATTGTTGGTTATTAATAATTTAATTCTTTTTATTCATTTTTGCAGTAAATTGAAAAATTGTAGTCTTAAACCGCAACTAATCTTATACTTTACAGTTATAAGCAAGCTTAAAAAATGAAAAAGAGTAGTAAAATTGAATAACAGAATGGATATAGAATACGGCAATTATGACTTTGAAGAATGGGAAGGTGATTATCATCTTATTGAAGAAGAAGACTAGGCTGGTTTAGTCAAATTAAGAAAACAAAGAGCCGAAAAACGCCTTCACGATTTGCACAGTCAATGGAGTTACGCAGAAGCTTTGATTTTCAATCAAGAATTTAATAAAGCCTTGGAATTTTTGACCTCAATTTACAAAAGAGAGCCTAATTATCCAGATGTTATTCATTCAATTCTTGATGCACTTTTTGGATTAGGAAAAACAGAAAATGAATTTGATTGGATTGAAAATCCTGTTGTTCTTAAACTAAATAACGAAACAAAAGACTTGTGTAAAGACTTTCTAAAAAAGAAAAGAAAACCTATTTCCTTTTTATCACTATATGAGTATCTGATAATAGAATTTGACTACGTGAAATTCCCAGAAAGCGATTTGTATAAATATTTAAAGACTGATGTTTTTTTTGAATTTTCGGATATAAAAAAAGAATTTTGGGACGTTGATATTAAACTTTTAAGGAAAAAAAAGAATTGAATAGACAAGAATTAAAAAATAGGATTATTCAAATTAGCAACCAGTTGATAGAAGATAAAGGTTTCATTTGTTCAATAGACATTTTGCGTGAATTGGATTATTTAAATGAAACTCAAATTAAAAACTGGAGAATTGGAAAGGTTCAATATTTAGAAAAGGTTTGTGGTAAAAATTTGGGGACTTTAAGTTTTATAAACAAAATTATTAAAGAAATATCTAAAGACCGAAAATTGAAACCGTCTTGGACTGCTTACAATAAATTTGGAAAAGGAGTAAAAACCAGACTTATTTTCAGTAAAACAAGAGATGAAAATATTGAAAATGCTTATGCAACTCATTACATTGACACAGAAAGGATTAAAGAATTGAAAAGAGAAAAAGCCAGCTTATAACAAAAAATATAGTGCATTTGGCTGATAGTGCTGATAATGAAGGTGATAGCAATGAATAAAAATAGTAGTAAATTGAAAATTTGGAGTGTTAAAATGCCAAACGCACCATATTCAAACCGTTATGCTTAATTTTTTAAAAAAATAATTGATTGATTTCAGATATGGACAAAAAAACATTATTAAATAATATTCTAAGTGATACTAATTCCATTCTTGAGAATATTAAATGGAATATGGGAGGACTTATTGGCATTATTTCATTGATTTCGAATCCGCAAATGTATTTCTTACCAAGTATTCCCCTACGAATAAATATTGAAGATCTAAATATTGATTCTTATCAATGCCTGGGAATATCTCTTCTTGAAAAAGATAGGAAACATAGAATCGATGAACTCCTTGCAAGTGCAAAAAGAAGCCTGATCTGTGAATCACTAGAAATTTCTGCAGACTCACTTGTAAGAGTAAGCAGAATAATGATTACTGGGAATGACCCATATCAAAATGACGATTATTTTAACACAGATATTAGAGAACTTTGGAATCCGAAGAATGGCAAAGCAGGGGCATTACTCAATAAAGAACATAGACATTTTTTTGAAAAATGTATAGCACCATTAAGAAATTATATTCGCCATCACAATGGTATTATGCCGCCAAATAAGTTCATAAAATATGAAGGAAATCCAGCCGGTAAAGACTTTACAATAAATTACGAGTGGAGAAAGGATAAAGATAATAATATCAAAATAAAATTGGATGTGGCTTTTTATTTGTTCGAATCAATATCTAATATTTGTATTGGAGGAATTAATAAAGGATTAATAGACCTAAATAATAAAAACGAAGTATAACAAAAGCTAAACGTAATGCGGGGTAATATGTTGAACATAAGGGTTATGACAATAAAAAGAGATAACGGTAGGCTGTAAGTGAAGTGCTACGAAACCCCACACTACGCATAGCAATACCGTTGGTGGCAATATAGAAGAAAGAACGAAAGAAGTTCCAAACTTTGAAAAAATAAAGGTAATTTTGCAATATGAATACAAAGCATAAAGTGATATTTGGAAATTGTATGAGTATGGCAGAATTGTCAGACCAAAGTATTCATTTTATAGTTACTTCACCACCATATTTTAATGCACCGTTTGATTACAAAGGACTTTTTGAAAATTACAACCAATATCTTGGTGTAATTAAAAGAATGGCAAAAGAAGCATACAGAGTTTTACAAGAAGGAAGAATATTTGCTTTGAATATTGATGATATGCTTGTAAATGGAGAAAAATATCCAATAACAGCAGATGCAATTAAGATATTTCAAAGTGTAGGATTTAGATATAGAGACAAAATTGTTTGGAAAAAACCAGACGGATATTTACGTATAAGTAGAAGAAGCGGAGTTTTATTAAAAAATCAATATCCAATGTATTTTTATCCCGACAATTTATTAGAGAGTATTATCATATTTCAAAAAGGAAAATTTAATTATCATTCAATTTCCAAAGAAATTAGACAAAAATCTAAAATTGACACCAAAGAATTTCAAGCCAATGCTTGGTATAAAACAATTTGGGAAATTACAAATGTTTTGCCCGGTTCAAAACTTGAAAAAGGAGTTGCTGCCTTTCCTGATGAACTTGTATATAGATTGATTAAGCTATTTTCATATTATGGGGAAACTGTTCTTGACCCATTTCTTGGTAGCGGAACAACTATGAAAATTGCAAAAGAATTAGGAAGAAATTCAATCGGTTTTGAGATAATTAAGGATTTAGAAAGTGTTATTCGTAAGAAAACTAATTTTGGAAATGAATTCGATAATAATATTTTTGAAGTAATTGACCGTGATAAAGGAAAATACAGATTTGTAACATTAGATTATATTGAGAGAAAAAAGAATGGAAATTAAAGCAAAAATAACCGGTATTGAATACCAAAGCATATTGACAAGTAAATTAAAAGAGTTTGATATTAAAGATTTTAATATTAACAAATTACCTGCAAGTTCAATTGTAAAATACGGTAGTTTTTCTTTTGGTATTTCAAAATGGGTTTCACCAAAACGAACCCGTTCTTATCCTTACGAAAGAATTTATAATACACTTGGTAACTCAAAAAAAGTAACAGTAATTCCTATCATAAAAGATGAAGGGGAAAAAGGTGATAGGGATTTTATTCAATGGGACACTGTATCACTGATGAGTTTACTTGATGTTTTTGTTGTTTTCGCATACTATGAAAACGCCGAAAAACATCCAACAAGAGAAAACAAAATTACAAACCAACAATTTGATAATAACCTAGTTAAAACGAAAATTGCAGAAATAAAAAATTATCATAGTTCTGCATTACATTGGAATTTAAAAGAAATTGAAAAAACTTTCCCTGAATTAATTCAAAAAGCAAAATCTTCATATAATAAAACTGGTAAACAATTAGGAGTAGAATTTCATAATGACCAAGGCATTGATAGATTTGCCAATCAGTTCATTGATGGTGTGAAAAATTTTATGAATACTTCTCGACAAAAAGCACAAGAAGCACAAAACCGTGAAATGCAAACCGTTCAATCAAAAGAAGCTCTTTCGACATTAACAAAAGCTACAATTACAATAGAAAATTATCTTGGAGGGAAATATTATTTTACAACTGACGAAATAAGAATTGAAGACAAAAATATTTATCTTATTGAAGGTAAACATTCAAGAAATGCACTATTGCCAAGTGTCGGCGATATTAAAGATGGTTTGCTTAAAATGATACTATACACAAATTTAAAAGAAGTCAAAGTTAATGGCATCGAATACAAACCAATTCCAGTTATTAAATTGACATCAACCAAATTTAAAGGAAGTATGTTATCATCTGATAATGCAGACAAAATTAATAATTTTATCTCAAATCAAAATTTCTCAAAAAATCAACAATCCTTAATTGAAAAATTACTAATTGAAGCAAAAGAAAATAACTTTCTTATTAACATTGAAAAAGCCGAATAAATGATAAAAAGTCCTTTAAGATACCCTGGTGGGAAAAGTAGAGCAGTGAAAATTATTTCACCAATTATTCCTGAATTTAATGAATTTAGAGAGCCATTTCTTGGCGGAGGTTCTGTATTTGTTTATTTAAAACAGAAATATCCAAACAAAAAATTTTGGATTAACGATTTATATACTAATCTTTTTCATTTTTGGAAACAAACACAACTAAATGTTGATAAACTAATTGAACAAATTTGTGAATGGAGAAACGATTTTAATGACGGAAAAGAATTACATAAATATTTATTAGAAAATATTGAAAAATTTGATGACTTAAAAAAAGCTGCTGCATTTTTTGTCTTTAACAGAATTACTTTTTCCGGCACAAGTGAAAGTGGTGGTTTTTCCAAAGCAGCTTATGAAAAACGGTTTACAATTTCAAGCATAGACAGAGTAAAACTTATGTCATCAATTTTAAATAATACTGAAATTACTAATTATGATTATCAAAAAGTAATTGAAAAGGAAGGTCAAGATGTCTTTATTTTTCTTGACCCCCCCTATTTTTCAGCGACTAAATCAGCTTTATACGGAAAAAACGGCAATATGCACAAAACATTTGACCACGAAAGATTTGCAAATGTTTTAAAAAATACCAATCATAAATGGTTAATAACATATGATGATAGTGAATATATAAGAGATTTATTTTCGTTTGCTCATATTAACGAATGGAGTTTAACCTATGGAATGAGAAATGTTGGAGAAAATGGAAATCAAAAAGGAAAGGAATTATTTATCAGTAACTATGAATTAATTGAAAAATCAGAGATAAAAGAAAGAACATTATTTGATGAAAACGAAGAAATACTGCCGAGAACAAAGGCTATACGTAATGCGGGGTTTATAAGTAAATCAAAAGTTTATGCAATTAAATAATTTAAGTGATAAATTGAAAGTAAGTGCGGAAAATCCCGCACTACGCATATTCAAACCGTTGGCGGCATTAGAAAAAACGAATGTATGTCAAGTATTTTGAGCTAATTACTTGACAATACCAAGAGATTAATTATATTTGCAGTATGAATATTGCAAAGAAAATAGAAGAGAAAATTAATAATATTG
>ENA-ORDP01001947-ORDP01001947.1-marine-sediment-metagenome-genome-assembly--contig:-NODE-1947-length-10574-cov-4.896283_pt1 | contig 10574 bp, 11 predicted proteins | sample MGYA00248627_ERZ508539 | MGnify/ENA primary metagenome ERZ508539 (study PRJEB26208, sample SAMN05571518) | marine sediment metagenome | biome: deep sea; feature: Hydrothermal vent; material... | reverse complement strand
AATTTTGACTTCCGAATAATTGCTTCAATTTTTTTCATAGCTTATAATATTTGGTTAAACAAAAAAAGCTTATGGATTTTCCATAAGCCTTTAAAACTTCTTTATTATGGAAAAATATTCAGGGTATTCTGTTTGTCTGTTGTTGAAAATTATGGTTGATGGATTGATTTTTAAAGGTTCTGTTCCATCCTGATGACAAAGCTTGTCCCTGCCTTTGGATCCCCTGCCTGCAATTCTGCAAATAAGTTCCCGCCAGCACAACATTATCATGCTGAGAAAAGTTTTCTCCCACAGTAAGGCCAAAAGAAAAAAGATACCTTGCTAATACAAGAGTATTCTCTCTCATATTATTTAATCTTTTATATCTAAACTTATTCTTCATTTGTCAACAAATTTCATAGACTTTTGACAACTTCACAATGTACATCTTCCGGGATCTGTTAACCCCATCCATCAACTCAAAAATAGATGTTTTCCAGTATGAGAAAATCTATTTTTCAAAATAAATATCCACATAAACACTGGGAAAACCTGAAATTACCAACTATATAATACTGATAATGCGCCAGATACGAATATAGAAAAAGGTTTTGTTAACTTAAAGCCTGTTTTCGGTCATAAAATGAAATAACTAATAATAACGTTTGCGAGGCACACGTTCTATTTGATAAAAATAATTTTTTTTAGAAAACACAGGAGATTTTCAGCTGTTTTAAGGTGAATTGTTTTATGTGTGAAGGATAAATGATTCTATTCAGCTTCCAAAACGGAAAGACGAGTGTGAAAACTGTCTCAAATTAAATGGGATTCTCAGGAGGAATAACCGGGCTTTAGGAATAATTACTCCCTACCACCTCCCGATTCCATTAGATAAGCTTTGATAAACCCATCTAACTCTCCATCCAAAACTGCCTGAACGTTGGAAGTTTCATAATTTGTACGCACATCCTTCACCATTTTGTAAGGATGCAAAACATAAGACCGGATTTGCGAACCCCATTCTATTTTCTTCTTACCAGCTTCAATTTTTGCCCTTGCCTCCTGTTTTTTTCGCATTTCAATTTCATACAACTGCGAGCGCAACATTTGGAGAGCTTTCTCACGATTTTGTTGTTGCGAACGTGTTACCTGGCACTCTATCACCAGCCCCGAGGGCTCATGTCGCAAGCGAACGGCAGTTTCCACTTTATTTACATTCTGTCCGCCCGGGCCGCTGCTGCGGAAAGTATCCCAGCTGATATCTGCCGGGTTCACCGTAATTTCTATGGACTCGTCCACCACGGGATAAACATATACCGAGGCAAAAGAGGTATGACGACGGTTGGCCGAATCGAATGGCGAGAGTCGTACCAGCCGGTGGACACCATTCTCCCCTTTCAGGTAACCAAAGGCAAAGTCCCCTTCAAACTCCAGCGAAACCGATTTGATTCCTGCCACGTCTCCTTCCTGAAAATCCAGCTCTTTTACTTTAAAGCCTTTTCGTTCACCATAACGAATGTACATGCGCATGAGCATCTCCGCCCAGTCCTGGCTTTCAGTACCTCCTGCCCCCGGGTTAATTTTCAAAATAGCATTCAGGTTATCTTCTTCTTCACCCAGCATCTTCAGAAACTCCAGCTCTTCCACCTGCTTCAGTGCCACGGCAAATTGTTCGTCCATTTCCTCATGCGAAACTTCTCCATCATGGAAAAAATCTTCGAGTACTTTCAAGTCATTAAAAGCCTCCTGCGCTTTGGCGAAAGCTTCCATCCTGTTTTTTTTGGCCTTTATTTTTTTCAACAACACTTCTGCTTTTTTTGGATCATTCCAAAAATCAGGTGCTTGTGTTTTCTCCTCTTCTTCTCCGATTTCCATCAACGTGCGATACACGTCAAAGATACCCCCTTAAGGCCGCAAGTCGTTTCGACAGGTCTTTCATTGCTTCTGCTGTGTACATAAGCTTTTATTTTTTGCAAAAGTAAAAAGATTGTGGTTCGTCTTGAACATTGTTGAATGTTGAGAGAATGATAAATGATGGTTGCCAAACAGAGTAATGCTGACGATTGTTTGACAATGAATTACAGTGTAGCTAATTACAATTGATGGACCACTGTTTAACAGCACGGTGAATCACAACTGTTTGACAATCGAATGACAACTGCCTGACCATTGATTAACTGTAAAACAGTCACCAATTTTTATCTATTTTTACTCCGCAAAACAAAAAGTACAGGAATGCAGCTCAACCTGCCTGCTTACGATGCCAAAATCAGGGAAAACGACACGAAGGGAAACGATATTTTCGATTCTTTCAGGAGGAAATATGTCCGTCTGACACCTGAAGAATGGGTGCGCCAGCATTTTCTGCATTTTTTGTGTATCGAAAAACATTACCCGGCTTCACTGGTACGGGTAGAACAAAGTCTGGTGATAAATGGTATGCTCAGACGCTTTGATGCGGTTGTCCATAAAAAAGATGGTTCGCCCGTCCTTTTGGTCGAATTTAAAGCGCCGGAAATTAAGCTGAGCCAGTCCGTTTTTGATCAGGTAGCAACCTACAACCTCGCACTTCATGCCGATTATCTCATCATCAGCAACGGCCTGTCACACTACTGCTGTAAAATGGATTATGAAAAATACCGTTATCACTTTCTTCAGGATATTCCAGATTATACTGATTTGTAGTATTCTACGTACATTTATTCTGTCTAAATAAAAAAATGATTTCCTTTGCAGAAAAATTTCCTTTTGGAATAGTAAAAAGTTATAAATTTGTCCGTAAATTTTTATCACATGAAAAAAACAATCTTTCAAATTATTTTGATAGGCATTGCAGTAGTTTTAGGCTACTTTACTTACACAAGTATCATGCAGCCCGTGAACTTTAACAAAGAGAAAAGAGCCCGTGAAAAAGTTGTTATCCAGCATCTTAAGGATATTCGCTCAGCACAGTTTATATACAAACAGCTGAACAACAGATACACCGGCTCATTTGATACCTTGATTCGATTCATGGATAGCGCCCGGATTCCTGTGGTGAAAATAATTCCCGATCCCAACGACACCACTTACACACTCACCATTAATGATACGGTAGGTTACGTCAGAGTTGCTGACTCGTTGTTCAGAGGACAGAAAAATGTTGACTATCATCGCATTGATGTCATTCCGTTTTCCGAAGGTGCAAAATTCCAGATGAAGGCAGGAATAATAAATAAAGGTGGCGTCAAAGTACATGTCTTTGAAGTAAAAGCCCCTTTTTCCACTTTCCTAAAAGGAATGGATGAGCAGCTGGTTGTAAACCTGAGTGCAACCAAAAAAGAGCAGAAGAAATATACCGGGCTGAAAGTTGGCTCTATAACTGAGCCTTCTACTGACGGCAACTGGGAATAATATCCGGCTTATGCCATACAGTATTAAGCCACATATCAGCTATCTCGACAAATCTTTTAAAGCGTCACATACACGTTCGTACATCATGGCCATGCAAATCAACATGCACGGCCTTGCTTTTTCCATATACAACCCTGACAAGAATAAATTTATCGGGTTACAGCACTACCTTTTTGACGTGAAAAAAACCCCGGCCGATTTTCCCCTGGTGTTTGACCTTATCCTCAACGAATATCCCTGGTTTGCTTTTCCTTACATGGATTTTTACTGCCTGATACAGAATAGCTTCAGTACACTTATACCACTTCCTCTTTTCAAAAGTGAGCACAAAAATCTCTACCTTGGCTTTAACCACCCTTTTCAGGAAAACCACCGGATAATTTTTGATGAGCTTAAAAATACGGGGTCAGCCAATGTCTATTATCTTCCCAATCCGCTTGCTGAAAAAGTGAAAGAGTTCTGGCCAAATGCCCATATTGCCCATTATTCTTCAGCACTCATTGAGAGCCTTACGGTAAATCTTAAGAATAAATTCGATGAGAAGAGTCTGTTTTTGGATGTTCATAAAGAAAATTTTGATCTGGTTTATTTCAAAGAAAATCGTCTTTTTTATTCCAACAACTTTCTCTACCATACTAAAGAAGACTTTGCCTATTTCCTGCTTACGGCCATGGAGCAACTTTCTCTGAATCCTGAAGAAGTTAAGTTGATGCTCATGGGCAACATAGACAAAGACAATGATAACTACCAGCTTATTTATCAATACATCAGACAAATAGAATTTATCGGGGAGAATAAAAACTTCTTTTATTCTTATGTTCTCGATGATATAAGACGACACAAATACTACACGCTTTTTAATGTGTTGCAATGCGAATTATAGCCGGAAAATACAGAAGCCGGAAAATAAACCCTCCGGCAAAACTGCCGGTACGCCCTACCACCGACTTGGCCAGAGAGAGTTTATTCAATATTCTAAACAATCTGGTTAAGTTTCAAAACATCGTTGCCCTGGATTTATTTTCGGGAACCGGTGCTGTCTCATTTGAGCTGATGTCGCGCGGATGCCATGACGTAACAGCGGTGGATCAAAACCGGAACTGTGTGGAATGGATACGTAGTGCTGCCGATAATTTCCAAATGGAAAACCTGCATGTCAGGCAGGCTGACAGTTTCCGGTTTATCAGGCAAAGTCCCCGAAAGTACGATCTTGTTTTTGCCGATCCTCCATACAGCCTGGAACGAATTGAAGATATCAGCAGGCAGGTTTTTGAAAATAATCTTTTAAAAGAAGGTGGGTGGCTGGTGCTGGAACATCCCAAAGAAGCTGACTTTTCAGGTCAGCCCTTTTTTGAAAGCCACCGCAAATACGGAAAAGTGAATTTTAGCTTTTTTCATTTTACAAATGAAAATGATGACTAAAGTTTCTAACGATAAAAATTCTCCCCGTATCTTTTTTTTCACCGGCCTCGGAGCTGACGAAAGAGCCTTTTCATACCTTAAAATAAAGACTCCTTTACAGCAAATCTATGTCACCTGGCTGAAACCGGAAAAACAGGAATCGCTAACAGCCTACTGCCGACGCCTTGTGGAAGAATATGCAATAAAAGAAGACGATATCCTTATTGGCCTTTCTTTCGGTGGTTTGGTGGTAACCGAAATCAACCAATACATCAGACCATCATTAAGTATTCTCATCTCAAGCGCCTCCACGCGAAAAGAGCTGCCTTTGATGTACCGTGCCGCCAGGCGGGTAAACCTGCATTATCTCATTCCAAAGTCTTCTCTTAACAAACCAAACCGGTTGAGATATTACCTCTTTAGCCTCAAGAAGCCTGCACAGAAGAAGCTTTTTGATGAGATTGTCACCCATACTGATCCTGATTTTGTCCGTTGGGCCATGGATAAAATTGTTCACTGGGAAAACAGCGTACGACCCGAAAACCTGTTTAAAATCCATGGTACTTCCGATCGCATCATCCCCATTCACAAAGCCTCTTCCGATTTCATTATTAAAGGAGGAAGTCATTTTCTTACCTGGGAAAATTCAGAAGAGGTCTCTGCTATTATCCGGCAGTTGATGAAAGCAAAAGGGTTTGACACAGGGGAATAGCAATTTGCTTAACCTTTATCTTCTTTCGGAAAAAACCTGAGAACCGGAAATTTTATACCTTTACTCTTTATTCTTGTTAGACCTGAATTATGAACAGAAATCTGAATTTAGAAAAGCTGAAAAATACACCACTTTGGGATGTAATTGTCATTGGCGGTGGTGCCACAGGGCTGGGGACTGCCGTGGAAGCAGCTACACGTGGATACAAAACCCTGTTGCTTGAGCAGGCCGATTTTGCCAAAGGAACCTCCAGCCGGAGCACCAAACTTGTGCACGGTGGCGTTCGTTACCTGGCACAGGGCGATATCTCGCTGGTGCTCGAAGCGTTGAAAGAGCGTGGTCTTTTGCGCCAGAATGCCCCGCATCTTGTGCGTAACCAGGTATTTATCATTCCGACTTATGAGTGGTGGGATGGCCCGTTTTATACTGTTGGACTGAAAGTATATGACCTGATGTCCGGCAAACTGGGGTTGGGACCTTCGGAACGGATAGATACAGAAGCGGTGATTCGGGCTATTCCCAATCTGAAGAAAGAGGGGCTAAAAGGTGGTGTCATATACTACGATGGGCAGTTTGATGATGCCCGTCTCGCCGTTAGTCTGGCACAGACATTAGAAGACAATCGTGGAACCGCACTCAATTATTGTCGCATTACCAATATCCTGAAGGACGAAATGGGTTTTGTAGATGGCGTTAAAATCTTAGATGAGGAAAACAATGAGGTTTATGAGATAAAAGGAAAAACAGTTGTAAATGCTACGGGAGTTTTTGCTGACAGTATCATCCAAATGGATCATCCCGAAACAAAAAGGACCATTGTCCCTTCTCAAGGCGTTCACATCATTCTTGACCGGAAATTTCTTCAGGGTGATGCGGCCATTATGATCCCCAAAACAACCGATGGACGCGTGTTGTTTGCCGTTCCGTGGCACGACAAAGTAGTTGTGGGAACCACCGACACCCTTATGGACGAAATCAGTCTGGAGCCACGGGCACTGCCCGAAGAAATTGATTTTATCCTGAATACGGCTGGCGAATATCTGGTATATCCTCCGAAAAAATCAGACGTGCGCAGCGTGTTTGCCGGCCTGCGTCCCTTAGCAGCACCGGAAGAAGAAGGTGAAAAAACCAAAGAGATCTCCAGAAGTCACAAAATCACCATCTCAGCCTCCGGATTGTTGACTATTACGGGTGGCAAATGGACAACCTATCGAAAGATGGGCGAAGATGTTATCGAAAAAGCTATTTTGATTGGCGGGCTTGAAGAAGCGCCATCGGTTACAGCCAACATGCCCATCCACGGCTATGTGAAAAGTTTTGATGAAACTGACCCGTTAAATTATTACGGCTCCGACCGGGATAAAATAAAATCGCTTTCGCTAAAAGATAAAAGTATGGAGGATGTGTTGGTGGAGGGATTTCCCTATACCAAAGCTGAGGTAGTTTGGGCTGTTCGCGAGGAGATGGCACGTACTGTTGAAGACTTCCTGGCTCGTCGCTCCCGCCTTTTGCTGCTGGATGCCCGTAAAAGTATGAAAGCAGCTCCTGCCGTGGCTAAAATTATTGCCGAAGAACTGGGCTTTCGGCGGCGTTGGCAACGTGAACAGGTAGAGGATTATACAGCGCTGGCTAAAGGCTACATTTTGGAATAAGACATTCTTTTTTTTAATACGCAATCTATGGAAAAAAAATACATTCTTGCACTGGATCAGGGAACAACCAGCTCACGTGCCATCATTTATGACCATGCCGGGAAAATATTGTCAATGGCGCAGAAAGAATACCGGCAGATATTTCCCAAACCCGGACTTGTGGAGCAAGACCCCATGGAAATATACAGTTCCCAAATCAGCGTGGCAGCAGAAGCCATGGCTCAAATGGAAATTCATGACAACGTCATTGCCGCCATAGGCATTACCAACCAAAGAGAAACCACCATCGTCTGGAACCGGAAAACAGGAAAACCGGTCTATAACGCCATTGTTTGGCAGGACAGGCGGACTTCGGCTTATTGCGACCGGATGAAAAAAGAGGGACTTCACAACTGGATAGCCGAAAAAACCGGATTGGAAATCGATGCTTATTTTTCGGCGACTAAGGTAAAATGGATTCTCGACAACGTAACAGGCGCACGTAAAGCCGCCAAAAACGGTGAACTCGCTTTTGGCACCGTGGATAGCTGGCTCATTTGGAATCTCAGCAACGGTAAGGCTCATCTGACCGATGTCTCCAATGCCTCACGTACCATGCTTTTCAACATCCACACGCTGCAATGGGACGATGATTTATTAAAGCTCTTTGACATTCCGGCTTCCATGCTTCCTGAAGTAAAGTCCAACAGTACACATTTTACCGATACTTCCGGATTAATCTTCTCTTCAAAAATTCCCATCAGCGGGGTTGCCGGCGACCAGCAGGCAGCACTTTTCGGACAGATGTGCATTCACCAGGGTATGGTGAAAAACACCTATGGAACCGGCTGCTTTATCATGCTCAACACCGGGGATAAAGCAGTTCGTTCAAAAAACAGGATGCTCACCACTGTGGCCTGGCAACTGAACAACGAAACAACTTATGCGCTGGAAGGGAGTGTTTTTGTAGGAGGTGCAGTAATTCAATGGCTTCGTGATGGGATAAAGCTCATTAAATCATCTTCCTACAGCGAAAAGCTGGCACTTTCAGTAGAAGATACTGACGGTGTCATATTTGTGCCGGCATTTACCGGTTTGGGTGCACCGCACTGGGATCAGGATGCACGGGGGATGATTTATGGCATTACGCGTGGAACTACGCGGGCACACATTACTCGCGCGGCTCTCGAAGCCATCGCTTACCAAAGTTATGATGTAATAAAAGCTATGCAGCAGGATGCCGGTTTTGTCATCGAAAACCTGCGCGTTGATGGCGGTGCGGCAGCTAACAATTTCCTTATGCAAATACAGGCCAATGTGTTGCAAACCAATGTGCAAAGGCCTGTGGTACTGGAAAGTACATCGCTAGGAGCTGCCTATTTTGCAGGCCTTGCCGTCGGCTTTTGGAGAGATGTAGCAGAAATAGAAAGCCAGTGGCAGGTGGAAGAAACTTTTGTACCCGTTAAAAGCTCCTATGATATGGAAAAAGGAATTGCAGGCTGGCATGATGCCGTCGCACGGGTTTTACAAAAATATTAGGATTTCCTGTTTAAAAATTTGTCCGGATAATTTGTAAAAACAGCATCCACATTTAGCTTTTTTAACCGTTCAAAATCATACCGATGATTTACCGTGTAAACCCAAACTTCAAGACCGTCAGCATGAATTTCATCCACTACTTTTTGCCTAACCGTATGAAGTGAAATGTTGACAGAAGCAGCTCGTAAATCTTTTGCCAGTTCAGTAAAACCATCCGGATATTTTTCGTAAAGAATACCGATTTTTGTGGCATTATCCAGCTCCCGAAACTGGCTCAGCTGCTGATGGTCAAACGAAGAAATACAAAAGTCCCCTGTTTTCCAGCCATGGCTTTCTTTGTATTCACTCATTAGTGCAACGGTGGAAGCGGCAACACCTGCCCCTTTCAACTCAATGTTAATTCTCACACGCCTGTTTACCAGATTCAGCACCTCACGAAAAGTAGGAATCTTTTCACCCCGGCCGACATCGACTTTTTTCAACTCCGCAAGCGTTTTGTCCGCGACAAAGCCTTTTCCCGATGTCGTCCTGTTGATTTTTTCATCGTGAATGACAACCAATTCTCCTGTGGCACATCGATGCACATCAAGTTCTATCATTTTCACACCCAAACGGATGGCCTTTTCAAAAGAAGTCAACGTATTTTCAGGAGCTGTACCGCTTGCTCCGCGATGTCCAATGATGAGCAATATTTGAAAGTTTAAAGAAACAGATAATTCCTATTTTGTCAAAGTTCAATACGGGTATCCAGCACTTTCAGAAATGCAGCTATCCATTTGGGATGAGCAGGCCAGGCAGGAGCGGTAACCAGATTCCCATCGACCACAACATCATCGATGTCCACATTTTGGTAATCCGCACCGAGATTTATCAGGTCGGGACCTACTGCAGGATAAGAGGTCATCTTCCGGCCTTTTAAATCGGCTGCTGCCGCCAGCAGTTGGGGGCCATGGCAAATAGCAGCAACGGGTTTATTGTTATCCATGAAATGTTTCACCATTTCCACAACTTTTTTGTTCAGGCGAATGTATTCGGGAGCACGACCGCCAGGCAAAATCAACGCATCATAATCTTCGGGGTTCACTTCATCAAATGTCGTGTTCAAAGTAAAATAATGCCCTCTTTTTTCACTATAAGTCTGATCTCCTTCGAAATCATGGATAGCCGTAATAATACGCTCTCCGGCTTTTTTGTCAGGGCAAACCGTATCCACGCTGTGTCCCACCATAAGCATCATTTGAAATGGGACCATGGTTTCGTAATCTTCGGCATAATCGCCGGCAATGAGAAGAATTTTTTTTGCAGCCATAATCTTTGAATTTAGTTTAACTTTTTCAAAAATAGCATGAAAAACCTTTCAAGTCAAGTTTTTAATATTTATTTTCGGTTAAATATAAAGTTTCCGCAAAACAGGGAATTTTTTTAATGTTTTTACCAAAAAAAACAAGCTGCCCCGAAGTGTTCCGGGCAGCTTGCTTTTACGTTGAGGGGAAAGATCATTCTGCCCTTTTAAACACTATGGAAGTAACGGTAACATCATCCCCTCCCATGTTGATGGTCAGGCCGTAAGGACGTTCCTTAGAAATCTCAATCTGCGCTTTTCCTGCTTTACCGGTGAGCTGCTGCCAAATGGTAACGGCCTGGTGTACGCCGGTTCCGCCGGTTGGGTGTCCCCAGCCGATGAGGCCGCCGGTAGTGTTGAACGGCAATTCACCATTACGACCTGTTTTACCTTCGGCCACGTAATCGGCGCCCTCGCCTTTGGCTGCCAGTCCGAGGGCTTCTACTGCCAGAATTCCGGCGATGGTGAAACAGTCGTGAGTTTCGACGGTTCCCACCTGTTCGATGGTAATACCGGCATTTTCAAGCGCCTGATGAGCGGCAAACTTAATAGTTTCCAATTCGGTAAGATCGGTCGG